>Ga0181602_10000644_pt1 | contig 31926 bp, 16 predicted proteins | sample 041ome_14_FD_148640 | JGI IMG/M metagenome (GOLD analysis project Ga0181602, IMG submission 148640) | Coastal salt marsh microbial communities from the Groves Creek Marsh, Skidaway Island, Georgia - 041408US metaG (spades assembly) | ecosystem: Environmental > Aquatic > Marine > Intertidal zone...
TCGCGTCTCGGTCGATGACGATTCGTCGACGTCGACGAATCGTCATTCGTCGGCGTCAGCGCGCGTCAGCGCGCGTCAGAGCGCGGCGTCCGACGCGCTCTGACGCGAACGCTCGTCGACGACGCGCGTCGGCGCGCCGCGATCCGCGCGCGCGTCGTCGACGAGCGTCGGTCGTCGGAGACGCGAATCTCGACATGGCGCGGGAGCGCGCGCGCGAAGACGACGGCCCGGGATCGGCGACGAGACGGTGCGAAAGCGCGGAGGCGAACGCGCGTCGACGGACGACGGGAAGGCGCGGCGAGGGGGCGCGGCGAGGGAAGGAGGCGGCGGGACGCGAACGCGAAGGCGAACGCCGACGCGGGAAGCGGCGGCGAGGGAACGACGCGGCGAAGCGAGCGATGCGGCGATATCACGCCGAGCGACCGCATCGGGCGTTGAACGTGTGCGATAACGGTGAACGCGAACGGATGGAGCCGCACGAGATGGAGGAGAAGCGAGACTTTGAGGAGAAGAGGGCGAGATTCGCGGCGAAATTCGCGGCGGGCGAGTTGAGTCCAGAGCCGGCGTACAGGTACGAGGAGCCGGCGCGCGCGCGCGGGATTTGGGACGGTAAAGGTGCGACGTTTGAGGATGCCATCGTTAGCGGCGATCACAACCACCACTCGAGCTCAGGGGCGAACTCGAGCGAGGAGACGGCGGTGCACTTGCGACACGAGACGACGAGCGGACGAACGCCACCCCCGGTGACGTCCAAGCCCTCGCGAACTGGGCCCGAATCGATCAAACTGTGCGAGCTGCGCACGCACAAAAGCATGCGGAAAAACGACACGTCGACGCTGCCCACGGTGTACAGTTGCATGAATCTAGGCGTGACGCCAGAGCAACTGTTGCAAGGCGAAGACAAAGCGTGGTGGAGCGAGTTCGGCAAGCAAGGGGCGATGGTGATCAAGATTAGCGATGGGTGGGACATCTTAGACGATACGAGCGCGCTGTGTGACTTGTCTTGGGTCGGCACCAAATCCATCAAGCTCCGCACCCTTGGACCCGACTATCAGTACATTAGACAAAACTTGCCGGACAGAAAGACGGGCCTGCTCGAGCCGTTTCGAGCGATGAATGACGTGGACTCCAACATGGAAATCGGCGCCTTTGTGGAAGATTTTCAAGAGCGATGTCGTACGCACGCCGATCAGTTTAGACTCATGGACGTCAACGCTCGTGAATGCTGGTTCTTACAGCAAATTCATTCTGGTTTTCCACTCCAGTTTCCATACCTTCAAGGCATCGCGATGGAGGCACTCATGAAGAATGTTCGAGCCGTGGACGCGTCTGAAACGCCCCAAACCCATCCTTGGGATCCTCGATTACTGGGTCAGAGAAAGCCAAGTGTGTTACGACGGTGTTTGGAGCTGTGTGAAACCCAGAACGTAGTGAATAAGAGGCTGTCTCTCGACGCCGCCCTGGACTGCGCAACGCCGCAGTCGGCGGAGGAGGCCCGAGCGGAGGAGAAAGGGCGAACGGGCGGAGTGGTTACGAAAGTAGACCAATCTGCCGTTCAACGGAGAATCGAACGGCGAGAAGATAAGAAGAAGGGCAAAAAGCACAGCTCCGCTGGTACTGTGATAGAAGCCGCCGTCTTAGAAGCCGCCGAGATGGCCACGGAGAAGGCGAGCGAGACTCGACTCTGGGGCGTCGGCATCGTGTCTCCTTGGCTTTACTACATGGGTGTCGGGTCTATTTTCCCCTTGCATTTCGAGGACTACGCGTTCGCTTCGGCAAATGTCATCTTGGCTCGTCCGGACTCGCATTCGGCGGTCGTTTGGTATAGTATTCCTCGATCCGATCTGTACTTGCTGCACACGTATTTGCAAGAAACGCTCGGCGCGGAATACACGGTTGACATTCTCGAGATGCGCAGGCTTTGGCTCGATCCGGCGCGGATCCAGGATTGGAATTCAAAGCGCGTGAATGGCGAAGAGAAGATCCATGTTTATCGACACGTTCAAAGAGCGGGCGAATACGTCGTCACCGACTACGGATCCGTTCACTGGGGCGTGAATTTGGGCGACGGCTGGAAAGCTGCGGTCAACTTTGCGTACATGGACTGGAAACCCGCGGCGGAGGAAGTGAACGAAGTCTACAAGCGACTCGAAAAAGAAACAGGAATGTTTCGACATCATCGCTGCTGCCCCAAGTTTGACGAATATGTCGATTTCTGGGCCGATGAAAGAATTCGCCCCCCCCAAGGAGACGTGACACGATCGCGCCACGACTCATGAAACGATGTGACATTTTTGTTGTAATGTACATTATAATTCAACGCTACCGTCAGCTGAGGACTATCGCGAGGACTATCGCGTCGGCGGGACCTTCGCAATGGTATCGGGATGATTTGGATTGAAAACCGATACGGGCGTATAATCGACGTTGTACCCTTCTTTTTTCAGCTTAGCGACGAAGAACTCTGGAAATTCGCTCTCGAGATCACTTCGCGTGTCTGGGACGTGAACGGGTTTGTCTGACAGGTATAGCGGCTCTCTGAATGAGATGTTCAACCAAGGCGTCGGGTCGAGTCTACCGTCGATGACGGTGCGAAGGAACGCCTGCCAAGTCCCTCGGCCAAGACTCAAATCCACTTCGTCTCGCACCATTTGGGCCATCACAATACGCCTGTGTCCCTTGACAGTGCTCAAGTCTATCCAATTCGCATCATCCGCTTCTGCGATTACTTTGATCCAATGTTTGATCTGCTCGACGCCCTCGGTTCTCGCCAGTCGTTCCTCGATGTCGCGAGAAACTGGAAGTACCGCGACATGGCGATCTCGCGCTCGTTTACCGGGAGAGAACCTCAAATCGAGCGATATGTGCTCTTTTGATAATCCTTGCTCGTGTCTCCACCACCCGCGTGGAATGTACAGTAAGTCTCCAGGCTCGAGTATGAAGCTTTGACCGCGCACCGCAGCAAACGCCGGCGTCTGGCCGTAATTGACGTCGTCGAGGTCAACCATGCTGTAGCCGTCGTAAGGATGCGCTACCGGGTATGGATACATACCCTTAAACGAGTATTCTGGAGAAATCAATAAAATCCGCCTTCGTCCGTGTACTTGAAGATGAATTGAGTCTTCCAAGATATATCGAGCCGGCGTCAAGCCGTCTCGATGACCGGCGACGAGTCGCATAGACAGCAGGCGGCCAAAGCGCTGCGCTCGAATCAGCGAGTTCAACCACTTCCAATTGATACCTTTACGAATGTCATCGATAAAGTCCTTAGGACAGTTCCCATTAAAATCGCTTTCAAGCGGAAGATCGTCTCGCCGCTCGCCGTCCTCTCCCGTCTTCGCCACGGGGCGCAATATTTCTGCGTCGAATAAGATTGACTTTTCTCTCCAGCTTCGAGCGCACTGCGCGAAGTCTTTGAATTTACACAGCATCTTTTCAACCGCGGGCTCACGTATGTGATAATAAGAACCGTGTGCGTTCTTACTGTCGTCGCACACCGTAAATTTGTGCTCGGTTGAAGGACACATCAAACACTCCCACTCGCTCGAGCCGAGCGACGACGCGACTCGGTCAAAATCCCACGTTTGCTCTAACCCTTCGACGCGATCGGCGACGTATCTAGAGCTCACGTCCCCCAAAACTCCAGTTTTCGCGAGTGCGATCGGTTGACTTCGCATCATCTCTCCCATGCACTCGTGATGCTCCCTGGCGTTCATTGATTCAAAATCGCGCCTCGCTCGAGCGCCCCCGGGCGCCGTCGAAGCGGGAAACCGTGCCGGCGGATCATCGTCGCGCTCCTGCCCCATTCCATCCTCAGTCGACATCAAATCCATGCGAAACACCTTTTCTAACGGTGCGATCACCGCGAGCGCGGACGTCGCGCTCCCATCTTCGCCTCGCATCGCACGTCCTCGTCTCGCCTTGACCACACCTCGACCGAATCGACAATCTTTCGTCGACGCGGGCGCGCGCGTCACCGTCTTTGCGTCGTCGACCATCGCGACGGACGTCTGATGAAACGATCCGGCCGCGCGCGTCGTCCACCGTGGCGCCTCGCGTCGCCCCGTCGCGCCAGCCTGTGCTGTCCTGCGTCGGCCGTTTCGCAGTAACGCTCGTCGTTCGATCGAGGAAAACGACGACGCGACCGTGCATTTTCGCGCGAGTTCGGGGTGTCGGGATGTTTATGACATTAACCCTGACTTTTCTGATGGTACTATCATCAGTATTTATATGTATTTATATGTACACTTCGATCGACGCGCGTCAAACGGCACAGCGCCGCGCGCGGGGGCACGCGCGAGCGCCCGCGCCGCTCGTCGACGCCCGTGCGTTCGCTCGACATGGTGCGGCGCGCGTGGACCGGTCTCACGCGGCGCGCGCGCGCGTGGACGGTCGAGTATGTGTCACACGGCGATGGGTCGTTGGGCGCGCACGACGGGTTTCGTCGACCGTGGACGGAGCATCGCGCGCGATCGACGGCGACGGCGAGCGCTCAGGGGTTATACGATCTTCAAGGTTTGCGCGCGCCCGAAGATTTCGATCGCTTGGCGCGAGAGACGATATCGAAGTGCGAGGCGATGGCGCGCGCGCTCAAGGCGGCGGCGCCGAGCGCGGCGAGCGTCGGGGCGTTGGATGAGATATCTGATGAGGTCTGTCGAGTCGTGGACGTCGCGGAGGTGTGTCGTCACACGCATCCTTCGCGCGAATACGTCATCGCGGCGGAGAAGGCGTACGTGCGACTACAAGATTACGTTGCAAGCTTGAACGCCGACGGCGACTTGTACGAGGCGTTGCGGAGCGCGCGAGAGAGGGACGCAAAGAATTTGAGCGACGAGGGCGCGCGCGTGGCGCTTACTTTGCAAGAAGATTTTGAACGCGGAGGTATTCATCTCGACCCGGCGAGGCGACGGGATTTCGACGGGAGCTTGTCGCGAAGTCTTGAGCTCGGGATGGAGTTTCAACGGAATTTGTTGCGCCCAGAGTTAGCGAGCAGAGTATCGCTCGACAAGAGCACGCTGAGTTCGCTCCCGAAGACAGTGCGAGACCAGTTTCGAAGTAATGATGGTAAGCTATGGACGGGGTTGGTAGATTCATCGAACTCGTCGTTGATGTTGAGACACCTGAGGGATTCAAACGCGCGCCGAGACGTCTTCATAGCGGCGAACACTGGACCCGAGCCAAACAAAGACGTTTTGGCCAACCTCATATCTTCTCGTGCTGGTGTCGCGCATTCTCTAGGATTCGAAACATATGCCAAATATGCCACCGCACCGTTGCTTGCTCGATCACCCGACGCCGTTCGCGAGTTCTTGTTGAGTCTATCGGATGTCCTTCGGCAGAGCGCAAAGGACGAGTACGCCGTCATTGAAAAGTATAATCACGGCAAACACATATCGGTGTGGGACAAAACTTACGCGATGGCACAAGCGCGTGGACACGAGTGCGAATTCAATTCGGCCGCGATTGCGGAGTATTTCCCTTTGGAAGGCGTCATCGTCGGCATCGGCGAGCTTCTTGCGAGAGTTCTCGGTTTACGCATCGAACTGCAGGAGTTGGCACCTGGCGAAGGATGGACGAATGACCTGAAGAAACTAGTGGTGAAGACTCGTGATGGAGACATGCGAGGGACGATTTATTTGGACTTGCTCCCGAGGCCGGGAAAGTTTAATCACGCCGCACACTTTGTCATTCGGTGTAGCCGCATGGTGTCGCCCACAGAACGGCAGCACCCATCGGTCGCTCTCGTGTGTAACTTCCCTCCCGTATCGGGCAAAGGGCGATCTTTGTTAAGTCACGGAGAAGTGGAAACGTTGTTACACGAGTTTGGTCACGCCATGCACTCTGTGCTTTCGGATACAGAATTCCAACATTTGTCTGGAACTCGAGCGCCAATGGACATCGTTGAGGTTCCGAGTCATTTATTCGAGCACTTTGCGTGGGATCCAAGTGCTTTGAAGCTTCTTGGAAAACACTACATGACGCACGAGCCCATACCTGACGCCATGATTTCCGCGTTGCGCAAGTCGAGGAATATATTTCGTTCGATTGAGTCGCAACAACAGGTTGTCTTCGCGTTGACCGATCTCGAGCTTCACAACCAAACATCCGAACTATCGTCAAAATCGATCGCTGATCTCGCTGCAACGATTCAAAACGAGCACAGTATGTTCAAACCTGTGTCCGGTACGAATTGGGAGCTTAGATTTGGTCACTTTGTCGGCTACGGAGCGACATATTACTCGTACCTGTACGCCGATGTCCTGGCCGATGACATTTGGAAGCGTTACTTTGAGGGCGACAGCCTCGCGGCGGGCGCGGCGGAGAGTCTTCGTGACAAATTATTGCGACACGGGGGATCGAGAGATCCAGAAAAAGTGATTAGAGATTTGCTAGGAAAGGATTCGTTGATAGAAGTTAATGGAGGGTTTCGACCACTCATACAACAATAGCATACCCGTATTACGTAGCGTTCACACTAGAGATTTAATCGAACGTGATCTTCGTAGCCTTCACCGACATGTCCACGTCCTTGAAATGCGCGCCATACAACTTACTTTCTTTCTTCTTCACGTGCGTGCCGAACTTAGTGAGTTCTTCTGGAACTTCTGCGCCAGCTTTTCGTAACACGTTGACGAGTTCGCCCGCTCTCGCCTTGTCGTGCAATGTAAAAAATGTGTGAGCCAAGCCCGTTGCACCAGCGCGACCGGTACGACCGATTCTGTGAACATAGTCCTCCGTGGTGAGAGGAAACGTATAATTGATGACATACTCCACCTCTTTAATGTCGAGACCTCGGGCGGCGACGTCGGTGGCAATCAAGATTCGAGACGTGCCTTTCTTGAACGCATCGACCGACTTTTCACGATCATGCTGAGACATGTCGCCGTGAATACACACTGCTGGCCATTCACGGCTAAGTCTTTGGTGCAAATTTGCGCACTCTTTCTTGTACAAACCGAAAATGAGGGTTCGAGGCACCTCTTTGCCTTTGCCCAAATATTGCTTCATGACTCGCGCCAAATGTCTATCCTTGTCCTGCGGCTCGACGACTTCGACGATTTGAGTTATGCTTTGAGAAGCTTTCAAACCTTCGGCACCGATGCGAACCTTGATAGGATTGCACATAAACTCCGAAGCGAGGCTTTGCACACTCTGAGGCCACGTCGCAGAAAACATCACGGTTTGTCGATCGGCGCGCGTGGCGCCGGCGATGGCGCGAATTTCAGGCTCAAAACCCAAATCCAGCATGCGATCGGCCTCATCGAGCACTAACATCGTCACTCTATCAAGTTTAATCACGCCCTCTTCCATGAAATCTCGAAGACGACCCGGTGTCGCGACGATGACCGCGGCTCCGCCGCCCGCCTTCATCTGTGCCTTTTGTTCGTACTTGGGAGCGCCCCCGTACACGCATACGCACCTCACCCCAGAAGCCTCGCCGGCGTCGTCAAACACCTTGGCCGTTTGTTGCGCCAATTCTCGCGTCGGTGCGAGCACTAAACAGATCGGCTGACCGGGCTTGCAGGGTGGTTGCGAGTGAATCTGCGTCAGCGCCGGCATCCCAAACGCGAGCGTCTTCCCGGAACCCGTCGCCGCGATCCCCACCATGTCGTGCCCGCTCATGATGATCGGCCAAGATTGCGCTTGAATCGGTGACGGCGTCTTAAACTGTGCCGTCACTCGCAGCAGCTCCTTCGAAAACCCCGCATCTGCGAATGAAGACACCGGCGCTAAATCCGTCGACAAACCGTCCACCTGCGTCACCGCCAACGCGTCTCGCGCCGCCTGCACCTCGCTCGCCGACATCGACTTCAACGACGCCGGGGCGTCGTAAAACACGCGTTGAAACGTATCACCGGACTGTGCGATCGATCGATCGCCCACCGCCGCCATCCCGAACGTCTGTCCCTCGTCATCGCGCGTCGTCTTTGCCTTTTTCGTCGCCGTGGTGGGTTTCGACGACTCCCGCGCGCCGCCGTCGCGGTTCGCGTCGCGCTCGCGCTTGCCCTTCTTCTCCTTCTTCTCCTTCTTCTCCTTCTTCTCCTTCTTCTTCTCCCTCTTGCCCTCTTTCCCCATCGTCGTCGTCGAGTTGTGCGTCGTCCGCGGCGGCGGCGGCGGGACCGGGGACGCCGAACGAACGAACGAACGAACGACCGAACGACCGCACCGACTGACTGACTGCGCGCGCGAGGACGACTGCGGACGACGCGCGTCGCACAACGCGACGGACCGACGGACGATGCCGCGCGCGAACGCACCGACGAACTCGAGTCGACGATCGCGCGCGCGCCGGACACCGATCGCGAACGCGCGAACGCGCGAGCGATTGGGTCGATTGGATTGATTCGAGAGATTTCGATGGATTCGCCGCGCGAAACTCGTTTCGCGGAGATGTCGACGGAAGCGACGAACGAACGGGACGCGACGACGACGACGACGGCGACGACGGGCGCGACCGATGCGCTCATCGACGCCAGTCGAGCGGTGATGGTGAGCGCGGCGCGAGGACGCGCGGAGGCGCGGTTCGCGGACGAGGCGCGAGACGCCGTGGAGCGCCTACGGAAGACGCACGCGGAAGCACCGAGCGAGCGACGCGCGCTGGAACTGTGCGCGATACCGTGCGTGGAGATACTTCGAGCGAACGTGTCGCGAATGATGGAGGAGTCGAGCGCGCCGAGTGATGTTGAAGCGACGACGGCGCCGAAGGATGTGGCGCGCCGGCGGCGGTTGCTCGAGAGCGCGCTGCGAACGACGGGAGAGGCGATGACGAAAAGCGGGGAAGACTGTACGCGAGAAATGGGATTGAGAATATTCAGTGGGATTGTCGGTGTCTTGTCGTTACCGCGACGAGGCGAGTACGAGACGGTATGCATGGAAGTCTTGGAGGCGACGCGCGCGTTTTGCGCGGCGGCGTCCACAGAGGTGCAAGCAGCATTTCGAGGCGCCTCCGAGATCGCACCTATGCTCGGGTTCACGATTTCTACGCTCCTTGCGATTTCGCACGAAGAAACAAGCGCGGGGTCGCAAGGGAGTAAGCTTCTGCGCTCGAGTGCGTTGAACACGCTCGATTGCTTGATTCGATTTGTCGCCGACGCCGATGCTCTCGCGTTTTTCCTTCCGGGCACGGTGTCTGGGTTGACCAAGGCGTTAATCGCGGCGAGTGGTGTTCGCCCAAACGTTGGCGCTGGGCCGGGAGGAACTGGCGCAGATGGCGTCGAGTTTGCCCTGAGTTCGATGGCGTCCATTCTGTCGTGCGTTCTGAACGACTCGTTGTACGAATCAGAGCTCGGCGATTCCGCAGAGGGCGAAGGTGCAAATGCGTTGCAAAGCGCACTGGGTTCTCTCGTCGCTCGATCGATAGACGATCAGCTGGAATCGAACGCAAAAAATATGTCGAGGGATATGAACGACGAAAACGCGTCCGTATCCCCTGCGAACGCTGGTAAAGATCTCAAGGTGGTTCGAGATAAAGAATGGCTCTCTCTCGCGAGCTCTCGCGTTGAAGCGGCGCTCTTAGCGACAATTCCACCCTTAGCGAGTCATCAGCGCGCGACCGTGAGACTTGCGACTGGAAAAATGGCGAGTAGCGTCTTAAAACATTGTGCAAAAGTTCTGGGCGCGAAGACGAGGCGTAGAATGATGGAGTGCTTACTCACGCTCGCGGGAGATAGTTGGGCACAAGTCTCGACGCCCATATTGGAAGATTTGAGATCTCTTGACAACCTCGGCTACGTCGTCCGAGCAGACTTGGAGGCAATCATAAAAGACGATTTGTCCAACATAGCAGACACGCTGCGTGATTCTTCCGATAAGGCTGTCGGGCATCTTCAGCGCTTGCTCATCGCTCTGGAATTCGCCGGCGCTCGGCGCTTGAAAGAAACGCTATTCGCCCGTCCGAGCTCGAGAGAACATTTGTGCTCTACCATTGCGGAGTGTCTGCTCATCGAAACATTTTCTTCTCAACGACGAGATGGCAGCGCGCAGATGATAAGTTTAATTGATTTGACCGAAGCCAGCGTGTCGACGGCGCAAGGGTTGCCACGGGCGCCTCCTAGGTTGCAGTACTTCCCCGACGCATCCATGTACAAAAGTTTTGCAAAAATGCTAAGATTACTCGGTCGAGCGGCATCAATCACAAACGAATCTTCACTGGAAACGTATTTTGTGCCAATGGCGCAATACTTTCTCGGCACATTGAGAAATGATGCAGAGCTCGACGCATTGGGCACCGCGGGTGCATGGCAAAGAAACGCGGCAGCCCACCTGATAGCGCTCAATGAAATGCTTTTTGGCGCCATCACTGAATCAGCAGTTGAAAGAGAATATCTTGTTCGCGTCTCCAGTTTGATCGTCGAAGAGTACGTATGCAGCGAGGTGTGGAATCTTGACGCTGCGGAACCGGACAACGCTCTTTTACTACGCGTGTTGATGGAAGGCATGGGGATCATCGGAGAAGGACTCGGCAAAGATCACATACGAACAAGTGCATTTTTGACAAACGTACTTTGTCCATTACTCGATAAGCTCGGTGAAGAATCGCTTGAGGTGCGAGACACCGCAGCGCTTGTTTTGCTCAAGTTGGCTCAAAGCGGAGAATACAATTCAACCGATGATTCACCAATAGCGAGTCTTGTCGTTGCGAACGCAGACTACGTTGTGGATATGCTTTCTCGACAAATGCGGCATTTAGATAAGCACTCACGCGCTCCTCGACTCTTTGCGGCTATTCTAAGGAGGACTGATGCGGCAAAGAGCATGGTGAAGCTTCTCGCAGAGCCGATTCGATTGGCGTTGCGCACATTTTTGATCGTCAATAGAGAAAAAAATGCGGAGCACTCCGAAGATTTTCTGCTCGTAATGAATGAATATTGTTCAGCAGTGTTGCTCGAGGTGCGAGAGATAGAGACACACTCGCGAGGTGTTGTGGCTAGCATACAAAAGTATCACCCGGAGGAGCCAGACAGCGAAGACGAGAACGAGCTGACGGAGGTCTTTGTCGAAGAAATGCGTTCGGTGCTTTCGCAGGACATTGAAACCACCCGGGCTCAGTCCTTGGAGCGCGTTCGTCGCCTTCAGGCCATGGTCGGTTGTGCGATAGACTTGCTGAGATCGGTCAGCGCGCTGCTGGAGTCGCCTTACGCCGGCGTTCGAAGTTTATCTGCAACGGCTTGCTCGTTCGCTCTTGAGAGCCTTTCAGCAGCAGAATCTGCATTGACGCATGATAAATACGTCTTAAAAGTACTCAAAGCTTACGGAGGCAGGAATTCCACGCCTTTTGATGTGGCTTCCCTCTACAAAGATGCCCGTGTACTGCCACACATCCATAACATCTGGCCTCATGCGGTATCATCGCTCAGCGACCGATTTCAAATTTCGATTCAAGCTGAAGCGTACGAAGCGAGTTTGTCGTTACTTCGAACCATGGCTTCGACAAGTGGTGGCGATTTCATCGCCAAACGCATGAACTCGGATCTATGGCCTATACTGTCGCGCGTTTTGCAACAAGGTGTTTGTCACGTTGACAAACGACACCGATCGCTCGAACTTCTTACGCTGGCAGATACCGTCGATGCAAGCTTCATCGCTGAGTCGGAGATTTCATCAGAGCTTACGAGACGCATCCGTATCAAAATATGCGATACTTTAGAATCCATCGCATCGTGCGAAAAATCAAAGCAAGCGCTACACGATTTGCTCGGGGCGGCAGTGCCCGTCGTGGCCAAGCTTGCCATGGAGGACGACGAGGCTTTGCGACTCGTCGCAGCGAACGCAACGCGTGCTTTCGCAAAAGTCAACGGTGATGAAGTTTGGCTATACTCGATGGCAACCGCGGCTCGTGGCGGTCTTTTGGTTGACATTCCCACTCCAGTCTGGAGTGTCGCGCCCGAGGCTGGATCGCAGCGAGTCAGTCTTCCCCCTGTTTCTGCCATCGTGCCTGAGTGTTGCTTTGATGGTGACAGGAAGGAAAGTAGGGAAGCGACTTTCGCGGCAAACATTCTCAAATCATTAGTCTTATAGTTTGTGTAGTTTCGACCTCTAGCTAGTAGCCCGAATGTCACTACGCCGCCGAGGGCCAATGCGCACTCTGGAAACCGGCGTCTCGTGGAGACGGCGGCGACGAGTCACAAAATCACTAAAATCATCGGCTTCGGGTTCGACGGGCTCTAAGTGCACGCAAGTTGAAGGATATCTAATCCCTTGATATAGTCCGTTGTCAAAATACACGTACACCTCGTGAATCGTGCCCCTCCACGGCAAGAAATATTGCGTTGTTGGGGAGCCGTCGAAGAGCGGCGAGGCGTCATAGGTCGCAAATTGACCAATTGCCGGTAATGTGCCATCTCGTGTATCTGGAGTTCCATTACTCGTCTCGTGCATACCTTGAAAGTCAGTTAAAGTGTTCGTGGCGGAAGCAGCCGAGTGCATGCTGTTGCCAATCGTGATCTTCTCGTGCAAGTTCCCGGATACGTTGTGGAACGGGCGAAACAAAAACTGACCCATGACGAACGGATCTGCTATACCCCTTAACTTATCATTGATGTAAATCTTTGTCGTATTCGAAACGCCATCGTACGTGCAGAGCACTTTGAACGCGATCCCGTCGCGCGCAAAAAAACCCTTGCCTGGCACCGAGACGTCGACGATGCGCAAACCACCGCCCAAACTGAGCGGTAAATTATTGTAGGAGTCCATGAACGTTTGCGCGCCAAATCGCACTTCACCCGCGTCCGTGACGAAAACAACGAGGGAACCACCGCACTGAGATTGATAGGGCGCACATCCACCGATCGTGGCTATAGTTTGAGCTACTACTCCGGTGCACGGAACACACCACCACCAAGAAATTAATACGCACCACGAGTCGCAAATTGGTAACGCGTCGTACGTCACGAAAGCTTCTACAGAAATACGCACACCAGCGCGACCGTAAAGTCCTGTTTGATCGGTAGAAAAATCAAAGGTCAGCAAAAAGCGCGCGTGTAGGAGCAAATGAAATGTTTTAAAAATTAATTCGAGAAAATAATTCCCACCTGGTAAAGTGTAGGAACACGGCGGTGCTAAACAACGCTCATATCGTCGAACGCGCCCATCTCGCAGCTCAAATGCGCTGCCCGCGTTGTATGTAAAGTCTGCCGTGCGGCAACGCTCGCCAAGGCGCGGTAGAAGCACCGTATCTATCTGTGAAATCAGGACGAACATTGAAAATTAATTAAATATTTCTCAGACCAAAACTAATTATTTTACCACGTAAAGCTCGCCGTTCAGGGCGTGTTGTCCGCTTGCCATGTCCTACTTGAGCTGTCAGAGCTCATAGCGCGATCTCGTGCACAAAATCGGCGTACCGGCGAAATAATTCTTGCATAGTTTTTCCATGAGGTCGTACTGATGAAATTAATTAAATTGATGCACTGATGAATACGATATATTTACCTTGTAAACGACGATTGCGCCAGCACTGGACCCACAACTCGAGGTACGGCTACTAGTGTGCTCGTAGGAGTGCAGCTCTGACCAACGCATCTCTCAAATGCGCCGAAATGGATAATGTTTGCATGCTGGAAAATTTGGAAAAATAATTAAACGAGAAATAATTAAATCAAAGTACTCTCACCGTCGTATACCCCGAGAGCGCGGTCACGAGCTCGTCACCATCCAGTGCGTCCTTTGACAGCCATGGGTCATAAAGTTCGCGTTCAATCTCTTGAAATTCTTCCGTTCTAGGGGCGAGCATGAGCATGATAATATCGTACAGCATCGCTGTGGCGCGGTTTGCGATTTCCTCCTGCGTCGTCATGAGATCGGCAAGTAAGGTAACCCATGCGGAATCCGTCGGTGCAAATACGGTACAGTCACCGTTTCCAAAACCTTGCGTGTCAAACTCGCGCTGGAGGCCGAGAACGCTTGTAAGTTCACGAAAAACACGCAGCGTCGGTGTGCGAAGAATTCTATCGTAAAGAGTCACTCCGAATTCCGCCGTCGGCGGAATGAGCGCCGCATCGATAATAGCGATACCGCCATTCGTCGATGGAATGTCACTTTTGATGAACCGTGCAGAGTTTAAACGTCCTCGAAGCACATGGCGGGGTGTGAAGAACTTTTTCACGCCGCGGCGAGTTGAGAGTACTTTCACTGTCTTAGCGATGGGCGTGCCTTGGAACGTGTTAGCGTAGCTCTTCGCTAAGATTGGATATGCCAAGCGCGTGGCAAACTGCTGTTCCTCGGGACCGAGTCCTAGACGAAATTTGAGTCTTTCAGGGGCTCCTTCGGCGCTTCGAGTACTTATGACGTGGTACGTGACAAATTGTCGCAACAGTGCGTCCCTCTGGAACAAATCTTCGAACGTCCAACCGATGTAATTCAAAGTTAGTCGAATCGCTACATTTGTTGGCGCGAAAACGACGCTGTCAGCAAATATATTCGTTTCGGATGGTGTATCGAGTTCGAGCATCAACTCATGCATTGCGGGCGCTCGTAACAGATCTGTAAACATAGACAGCTCGCTACGCAATGAGAGCTGACGAAATGCTGTCAACATTGGTGGAACTAGCACATCATCGATGATATGGACGATGCCAGTGCATGAAACAATATCTGCGGCGACGACGACGGCGGTGTTATCAAAGCGACTGCTCGTGCTCCCACCAGAAATTCTAACGTATCGCGAACTGACCTTAGATATGTCCACGTCCACTCGCAAAGCTGGAATCTCCACTTGTCCTGGAAAGGCACTCAAAATTGTAGACGCCCCGACGGGGCGTAGCAATTGTCCTGGGACGAGGCTCGTCGACAAGTACGACTTCAAGTCAATACTTTGCTGTGTCGACGTTAGCTGTCCTTCAGTGTAAAGCAGGATACTGAGAAGAAGGGAGTAATCTGAGAAAAGAGCAGATTTTGTGAGCTCAGTTTTGCGAAAGAACCGTCTCCAGGCGCGATTCGATGGTAAGAAATAAGCGCGAAATCCATGATTTGTTCCATCAAAGACACATGTCTGCAAACTTGACCTCCCCACAGTCCCATCGTAGCCATCGTATTCGCTCGATTCGAATATCACGCGCAACGAATCAGTGATTCGAAATGCTTCAGCACTCGTGCTAAGCTCTGGTAATGATTTTGATATCTTCCACACACTGGGAAAAGCGTTTGACTCGACTAATGGTATCAAGAGCTCTGAGGCGAACACGGCACTCAAGCGAGGACACAGAGCGACATCTGTCGCGAATAAATCAGCGATAGTTGTTCCAACATCAGTGAAAATTCGTAATTTGCGAACGTTTATGTCTTGAACGACGTCTACGCGAAGCTTGGGCATACGCATTGACGCGGTAGAGAGCTCGTCTCCGTCTCGAACATCGCGGCTGTTCAATGCTGCTTGCACGATGGATGACTCCAAAATTTCACAGACGAGGACTCTGTCACTTGTTATTTCTTCTAATCCTTTATCCATGACTATCGACGCCCTCTCAAAGGCACTGTCGGGAACGAGAATGAGAGTCTGAGCAGACGCACTACCCAAATTTCGCAGCGTATTCCCGCAATACGACTGCAGACCGACGTCTACGAGTGCGGCAAAGAATACAAAACTCATGTCGGTATCTGTACCTATCCTCATATCGCTCAAAGCATTGAGAAGGGATGCACCTGTGAGGTCGTTGGAACATACACCCACGCTCGCGACGAGAGAACAGAGCAGGGTCACGGAGAAGAGAATTGCACCGACGGCCACCACGCGCGTCATCACCCGAGGAAGGCGCGCACGAGGTATTCAAGATTGCTAATACTTATTTTGGTCATCTGTAGTTGCGGCGAAGTGTGAGGAAGAGCGCGAGGACTACAGGACGTAACTCATGGTTTGATGTGACTCGATGTACACTAGGACGCTACAACTGCTAATGTCTATGACGCGAAGAGGGTCTTGCGATTAGAAATAATATACTCAACGGCATTTTGCGTGATACCCGCCATAGTGACGACGCCTCCGATGACGGAACAGATACCCAGGACGAATGCACCAAACGACGTGCGAGTCTCTTTGAAGTCGACGCGAATCGGCGATATTTCGTAAGTAAAGATGACGCCCGGATCACGGCCGTTGGACGTCCCCATAATTGATCGCTGTGAGCTTGTGAAAGTTTCAGTAACGCTATACTGATGAGTGCTGATGATTTTGTTCTCTCCCAAAGGCTCGAACGTCGTCGACACAACGTTAAGAAAATATTGCTGCACCGCGTTCGGCGGAAGTGAGCGGTGCGTTCCGTCGAGTGGACTCACCAAACCGGGAAAGCTTTCCCCAAATGACAGCCTGTGAATCGTATGCGTTAAATTTAATGCCGTCTGCACGTTTAGCTTGACCATTTGCATCCCCATCATGAGCGAACGTCCCGGCGAAATGGAAAACCGTCCCGGTACCCGATTCACTTCAAGGTAACCCTTCACCTCGCACCCTTCTTGATTCTCGTTTCTAAACGCATGCTCCACGCCCTCTGGAAACACTTCTTGCAATAAACTTTGTAGACCAAACATACCACCGAACGGCTGCACGTGCTCCATGGCATGAGAGTCGGCGGCGTGTGCGGAGTCGGTCTCGTTCATCTTTTGCAGCGCTTGCTCAATCTCCTTGTGTTTGTTTGGCTTTTCTGAAGTAAACGCAGCATCAATCACTTTCCCATGCTTGTCTATCCTCCTCTTTTCGATGTGACCATCGTGCACGTCGTAGTGCTCTTCTCCGGCTTTATCCGAGGTGTCGAGCGTGATGAGATTGCAAGCCAGACTGTGAAAGGTAATATCGACGTCAATCTTCAGTCTTTCCGCGTTGGGCACCGTTTGATGAACACCGAGCGGATTTACTCTCAATTCGCTCACGATTTTCGTCGTCTTGTACGAGAAGAATTCGCCAAAGAACAAAATCAAACACAACGCCGCGCACACCAAAGTAGTGATCACCCCAGACGTCGATTCGCTCACGTAATCCTCCTTTAATTTCGGATTCGCGTCCAACGCTTTGAGTATATTCGTCATACGCTTACTCGGTGTCGAATACTCGTCGTCTTGACCGCCATGACCGACATTTCGACGCGTTAAACCGCCTCGATCAGGCTGATTCATCGCCTCCTAAGACGACTCTTCCCTCTATGGTTCCGCGCTCGTTGTTCGTGCGTCGTGAACGGCGAGACGCGAGGTCGTGTTGACGAACAGATCGCACCGCTCGATAGCTCGAACGGTTCGTCGTCTGCTCGCGCGCTTGGTCGTCCGAGTTGTGAGGCGGTTGGTGGCGCGTCTCGAGCGTCGTCGCTGGTTACAAGTTAATATGAAATCAATTCCGAGGTGATTAAATCGGCGCTCATTCCGTCAATTGTACGGCGGCGATGGATGGGATTTTTTCGCGTAATTTTTGCGTCACCGCGACGCGCACCGTCATCACCTTGGCCGCCGGTCCCGTCAGGCGCACCTTGACGATGGGTTCTTCGATGTCGATGAGTTCGAGTTCTCCCCCGCCCGTGCCGGCGAGGTACGGTCGGATCTCGTCTAACGTTGCCTCCACGTTTTCTTCGTTCAGGTCCAATCCCTCGAGCTTTTCCTCCACCTGTATGACTTCCATGATGTCTGGAATCTTTTCCAACAAGCGCTTCTCTATCCCCATGCGCATGGTCACCGTGCTCGACGGGCACGATCCGCACGCGCCCTTGAGCTTCAGCTTCACCGACAGTCCGTCGATTTCGACGAGTTCGACGTCACCACCGTCCGCGATCAAGTACGGTCGCACTTCGTCCAGCACGCTCTCGATGTTATCCGCGGTGAGTTCCAAAGTATCCGTGAGCGAGCCCTCGGACGCGGCGCGCGCTTCGACGGCGCGTCGCGACGACGCGCGCGCGCGCGTCGAACGACGCGACGACGACGACGACGACGCGCGTCTTCGTCGATGTTGTTGGGACGCATTCGTCACGCTCGTCGACGCTTTCGTGGACGAGAACGCGCGCGACATCGTCGTGGGTCACCGCAATCAGTCGTCGCGCTGTGCGGTGCGGGGCGAGGCGGGGCACAGGGGCCGGGTCTCCGTCGCCTCGTGAAGGACCCGCCCTGTGCCCCGCGGCAGACGCCGACGCGCCGTCGACGCGATCGCTCGATTTCCTCACCGCGGTCGTCCGTTCGCGGTCGTCGTCCCGAGCGCGTCGTCGCGGGGCGTCGTCGAGGATGATGCGACTCGCCTCGCAGCAAGGGTCGTCGTTGGTGACGCGCATGGGGATGCGACGGGCGACGACGAACACGAACAGAACGATGCAGGGACGCGCGAGAATACCGACGACGACGACGACGACGACGACGACGACGACGAACGCGAGAAGAGGGCTCGTCGTCACCGCGTCCACGCCATCGCGGACGAACGCCGGACGAAGACACGGGACGCCGCTCGTGCGCGTCGACGCGCCGACGAGAGGGGTGTATGGGAAGAGCGTCACCGCGAGCGAGGACGTGGAGACGTCAAACGAAGGACGAGATCTTTCCAGGCTTTGGCTCACGAACACGATGACGCGAAAGAAGGAGATTTTTACGCCGCGAGACCCGGCGGGGAAAAAGGTGCAAATGTACGTGTGCGGCGTCACGGTGTACGACTATTCACACATCGGTCACGCGCGCGTGTACGTCGCGTTCGACGTATTATATCGACAATTGATGCGTTTAGGGTACGACGTGACGTATTGCCGAAATTTCACCGACATTGACGACAAGATTATCAAGCGCTCAAATGAGAGCGGGGAGACGTGCGAGGCGCTCACGGATAAATTCATAGAGGCATTCCACGAAGACATGGCGGCGCTCGGATGCCTGCGTCCGACGCTCGAGCCTCGTGCGACGGAGTGTGTGGATGACATCATCGCGTTCATCGAGCGTTTAATCGCCAAAGGTAACGCGTACGAGACGGAAGGGGACGTCTACTTTTCCGTCGACACCTTGCCCGCATACGGGGCGTTGTCAGGGAGAAATCAAGAAGACAATCGCGCGGGTGAGCGCGTGGCCGTGGACGGGCGCAAGAAAAATCCAGCCGACTTTGCGCTATGGAAGACTGCAAAACCGGGTGAGCCAACGTGGACGAGTCCGTGGGGCGAGGGACGACCGGGCTGGCACATTGAGTGCAGCGCAATGATTGAAAAAATGCTAGGACCGACGATTGATATCCACGGTGGAGGCCAAGACTTAGTTTTTCCGCATCACGAAAACGAGCTGGCGCAGTCTTCGGCGGCGTGCGGTTGTGGAGCGCACGCGGATGAGAATCCGTTTGTGCGTTACTGGGTGCATAACGGCTTCGTCAAGGTGGATTCTGAGAAGATGTCCAAGTCGCTCGGCAACTTTTTCACTATTCGCGAAGTGTTGGACAAGTACCATCCGTTCGTGCTACGTTTCATGCTTCTTGGCGCGCACTACAGAGCGCCCATCAACTACACACAGCGCGCGCTGGAGGAGGCTTCCGATCGCGTTTACTATTTGTACCAAACAGTTCACGATGTACGAGCAATTCTTCGCGATGCCGCGGCGGAAGAGCCAGCTAAAAAGCCGGTACCGCTCGTTGCGGATGCGCTGAAGCTCGCGAGTGAGGCTGAGAAGCAAGTGTCCGAGGCTTTGAATGACGACATGAACACGCCCGGAGTGATCGCGACGCTCTCCGCGCCGCTCAAATCAATGAATGATTTCATGACCACCAAGGCTGGAAAGAAAGCAGTCGGTCGTGTTGGGGCGCTTCAGTCGTTGTTGAGCACTGTCGAGGGTTTAATGGAGGCGGTTGGCATGCCCAAGGATGAAGAAAACGTCATTCTTGCGGAGCTTCGCGCGCGCGCGTTGCACCGCGCGGGCTTGACTGAGGACGATCTCTTAGCTAAAATAGAAGAACGCAATAAGGCGCGCGATGCGAAAGACTTTGCGGAGTCCGACCGCTTACGCGACGAACTTTCCGCGCGCGGCGTTGGTCTCATGGACGGTTCTGCGGTGCCGTGGCGTCCAGTTCCAGTCATCGACGCGACGTAGACTGCCGTCGTCGCGCGGCAATATCCATGCTTCGCTTCAACGCATTGATTGCTTTTTGTGCTAATATAATCATTATTTGCCACGATCGTAACGTGTATCGATTCATTCGCGTGTGTCGATGTTTTTTAGTTCGCGCGTGTCGACCAAACGAGCGCCGTCGGCGTCGCCGGGCGCGCGCGCTGGGGTTTAGGAAAGCCGCCGGCGGCGGTGCGAAATGTGCCTCGTCTGGTGTGCCTCGACACACGGCGACTTCGACGAGGCGAGCGCGAGGGTTGGTTCGTAAACTCGACGGGAGTTCTCGAGCGTCGCCATCTTCGCGACATGGCGAAGAAGAAGCGCCCGTCCAATCCCGGCGGCAGCGGGTCGAAGCGAAAGTTTTTCCGCGCCGATGGCGACGCGAGCGGTCCCAGCCCGAGCGGTGTGACGGTGAAGAGCGCGTTCGAGACTGTCAGCCATCGACGAAAATTCGACATTCTCGGTCGCAAGGTGAAGGGCGAGCGAGGTAACGTGCTGCAAGCGCGCACGGAGGCTATTGAAAAACGTCGGCGCACGCTGCTCGTGGAACACGAAGCGAACGGCAAGGCGAACGCATTCTTGGACCGACGATTCGGTGAACACGACAGTGGCTTAAGCGTCGAAGAGAAAAATATTGGAAGATTGGCCAAGGCGCGGTTGCGTCAGTATAAGAAATCCAAAGCCTTCGCCCTGAATGAAGACGATGACGACGACGGCTTTAAAACGCTCACGCATTTGGGACAGCCGCTCGGGGAGAGAGATTTAACCGCGAAACCGTCGCACGGGGACGAGGAAGACGATGAAAATCTAGACGACGAAATCACGCGTAATTTCCATTTCGGTGGAGGCGAATTTGAACCAACTTTGAAGCGAGGCGATGGGGAGCACGATGTGGATGCGCCGGAACGCCGAAAGAGCAAAAAGGATGTGATGGAGGAACTCATAGCCAAGAGTAAGTTCTACAAAGCTGAGAAGCAGAAGCAGCGAGATGACGATGAAGATATGTTGGATAAGTTGGACTCCGATTTTAAGGCGATAAGTCAAGGTGGACTATTGTCGAGCGCGTTGAGAAAAGCTGTCGGGCACATGAAGCCGACCGCCGCGAAGGCTGCACAAACCAAGGCTCCCGAGCAGAAGGATGAATACGACACGTGGGCCCGAACTTTAGCGTTCGAAAGACGTGGTCAGGCGGGTGATAGAGCAAAGACGCAGGAAGAAGTTGAGGCGCAAGCAAAGCTCGCGCTAGAGCAAGCCGAACGCAAGAGGTTGAAGCGCATGCGCGACGTCGGCTCTGACGATGAAAGTTCCGACGACGACGGCCCTCAGGGAGGATACGCCGCTCGAAGGCGCAAGGTGAAAAAGGGTGACATCGACGAAACAGACGACGCATTACACGGCAATAATCGCAAGCAGCATGAAGGAGGTGAAGATTTGGACGAGAATTTTCAGCTCGAAAGTGATGACGATGGAGAGAACGAGGACGAGGGTTCCGAAGAGGATGTGTCGGACGACGAATCTGAATCAGAAGATGACGACGCGCTCGATGACGCAGCGCGTCTGCGCAAGTCACTCAAGTCTGAGCTAAAAAATGTCGATACAGAATTAGATCAAGGTAAGAATCGACTTCGAAAGTTGGGTATTCTTCAAGATGGCGTCGAGGCTGAGGATTCGGAGGACGATGAGGACGACGACGATGAGGATGAAGACGACGACGATGAGGGCAGCGACGATTCTCAGGAAGTAGAAGATGCACATGCAGATGTTTTGCGAGAGATTGAAGACGAGGAAGACGTTGAAAAAGAAGATGCGTCGAACACAGCGCGCAAATCTTCCCAAAAGGAAGCGTCCACGGCGAAAGAGAAGAAGTTTTCTACGCCGACGAGAACGGACATCCCCTTCACTTTCCCCATGCCAGAGAGCGCCGAAGATCTTAATTCTATATTAGGTGATCATAACGCTGAAGATGCGTTTACGATCATCACGCGAATCCGGGCCTGCAACGCGCCCACGCTCGCGGCGGAGAATAGAAAGCGAATCCAGACTTTGCTCGGTCTTCTGTTACAACGGTTTGAGATTTTAGCCGGTCAAGCGCCGTTGCCGGTAGATCATTTGGACGTTCTATCGAAACACATTGTAGACTTGAGCACACAAGTTCCATTTTTCGCTGCAACCGCAGCCAAGGCCCGCGTAGAAAAGATGAGCACTCGGCTTCGTCAGGCGCTGCGTGCCGGGGAGACGGGATGGCCGCCTTCTCGTACGGTTCTGCTCCTTTCTTTATTCGCCGCCATCTTTCCTACGACGGATAAGTCACACCCAGTTATGACTTCGGCGACACTTTATATTGGAAACTTACTCGCGCATTGCGCGATCAGATCAGTGAGAGATGCAGCTTTGGCGGTCATCCTTTCTACAATGGCAAGCGTTTATTCGACTGGCGCCGAAAGGATATTTCCTGAAGCCCTCACTCTCATGAATGCTTTGATTCATTGCGCATCGCGATCAAAGACCAATTGGGCGGCGGGTTTGTCAACACACCTAGTCGAACAAGTTGGCGGACCCTGGTTATCTTCAGCGCTTACGTCTGCGATGGAACCCATGACGTTGCCAGAAATGTTGGATGGCATTTACGCCGAAAAACTCGAAGAGAAGAAGTTATCGGCCGCAACACTAAGGGCTGCTCTTTCTTGCTTAAGGCAACTATCTAAACCAGTGATAAAGACTGCGTCAGCGTCTGAGATTCTCTCACCTGTTCGTGATTCCGTGAAGGCGCTTAGAAAATCGTTGAAAAAGTCGAACGGTGGTTTAGCAGAGTTGTGCGACGAGCTCGTCAAGGAGTTAGACGACGCTCTCGTGGGCGCGGTCAAAACGCCTTTGGCGTACCACACCAAGACGGCGGAGGCAATCAAAACGTTCAATCCCATGTACGAGGAAGACGGCTATCAAAAAGGTCGGGACTACGATCCGAATCGCGAACGAGCCGAGGCAAGAAAGCTCAAGAAGCAAGTCAAACAAGAAACTCGCGGCGCCATGCGCGAATTGCGCAAGGACAATCGATTTATGGCAGATGCTCGTTCGAAGGAACAGTTCCAAGCCGCGGAAGAACGCGGGGCTCGCCAGAAAGACATTTTATCATTCTTGGAAAAGCAAGAAGCCGATTTCAAATCTGGAGGACAAGGTGGCCAAATTGTCAAGAACAAACGCCGCGTGTCGAAAGGCTCGAGACGAGCCTTCTAGAGGAAACAGTTGTAACATCACTATGTCATGGATTCAAAAGTGCTAAGAAACAATGATAATGATCAAGAAAGATCACTAATCGGAGGTCTATTGACGACATCGTTCGCCTTCTTTGCAGTCGCTTTGAGACTCTCCGGTAGATGTGCGGTGCGCGGAATTTGCGCAAGAAGTTCTGCAGTTCGTCGAAACAATCTAGCGATGTCTCCCTCATCTAAGGAAGTATCACGGCGTATCTGGTCCCACGACGTTCCCGATGCCCATGACTCTACCAACGCCGCGATCTCGAAACTCAAGCTCAGAGGCATGTCGATTCGAGAAGATTGTTGCAAGTACTGAAGGTCGCCCATCTCCGGTTCGAGCTCTTCAAGCACTTCGACGAGGTGTTGCGAAGCGCCGTAGTAGCATGTAGCCGGACGGTTGTCCATACAGAGCGCCCCTGCAAAACCTGCAAGAGTCGCGGCGTCCAAATTCTCGATACTCGGCGAAGACATAGCCATGCCAAGCCATAATTCATTTTCCCCTCTCAAGTCAGCACAGGTCTCACCAAACTCCAACAATTTTAGGGTGTCTCTCTCGATCGCGCCGCACTCGACAAGAATATCGACAACTCTCAAGAAATCGTCCCAGCCCGCGGCAGAATACTCTTTGATACGTTTTTCAATTCCATCACGTTTTTCTTTTAGCTTTTTCAGTTTCGTCTCCGCCCGCTTTTGCTGCTTCGCAGCGCGGCGCAAGGTGGCGATGTTTTTCAAGCCGTTTATCTCCTCGCGCGTCTTTTGAATCTGTAACTTCTGCGCGTCGATAAATTCCATCGAATCCGACGATTCGACGATCATTTCAAAGTCGTTCAAGTTAGTTGGTATCCCATTAGCGACCAACTTGGTCTTTTTAGACACATCCGCCTTCCACAAACCTCCGCCGCTCGCGCGGATCCATCGAAGACTGCTCGAAGCCGGCGGCACGCCGATGTCGCCAAAACTTTCCAAGCGCACCGCATCGGCGCCGAGGCTTATAGATTTTACTCGATCGGAGTACAAACGGTACCAGACACCATCATTTCCTAGGGCGGTGAATTCGCCCATCGGATATGGCTTACCGATTGTGCTCGCAGTCGCCGCAATTTTCATCGCCGGAACAGCCTCGACGATTGCGGCGGTGATGAGACCTCTGGGGAACTTACCGTCGTCGTCGTCAAAAGACTGCAAAAAATCATCGTTTTGACTTTCATCGTCGGAATCGCCGAATAACTCGTCCAAACCGGGAGCATCGTCGCCACCAATATCTTGCAATCTCCATTCGCCCGCAAAGTCTTGACCCTCCATCTTCAAAGAATCATCTTCAAATAGAGCGATCGTAGCCGATCGTCGTTCTTTGCGCCGTTTGAGAACGTTGTCACCAATATCAATCGTAACGATGACTGGAGCACCCGTCTGTTCGAGCTCGAACTGTAGTTGATCCCGCGTTTCAATTGCCCGCATTTCAGCTAATTGCCGAATCAAGATTTTTAGCAAGCGCTTTTCTTCATGTAGCCGTTCATCCAGCTTCACGAAACGTCTCCACTCCGCGGCTTCTTCATCATCATCGAGTGTCTCCATCTCGCTCACCAGTTTTCTGATCTGATCATTGACACGAAGAAGTTCGCGCTCGCGCATCGAACGCGCCTTACCACCAAGGTAGTTGCCAAAACTTCTCTCCACGATTCCCTTGACTTGATCGAGCGTTCTACCTTGGAGTAAATTCAAAACCATACCGTAAGAAATAGAAAATTGCGACTTCAAGTTTTCAGGTGGCGCAAGAACGAGCTCGAAAGCTTCGTCCGGGCCCTCAAATGGTGACTGACAGCACACGACGTGGCCAACGGTGTCAAACCCACGACGGCCCGCTCGACCAGCCATTTGCATGAACTCATTGGAAGTTAGTAGTCGTGGACCTTGATCATCTCGCTTGGAAAGCGCACTTAACACGGAACATCGTGCCGGCATGTTCACTCCTGCGGCGAGTGTTTCCGTAGCGAAAACCACCTTGATTAGTCCTCGCTGAAACAATTTCTCTACTAGACCTTTCCACGCTGGAAGCAACCCGGCGTGATGTGACGCTATGCCACGTCTTAGAGGCTCAACCATGCTTGCTCGCACAGCAGATTTGTTCTTCTCCGAAAATTCTTTCAACGCATCATCAATCTCTCGCCGTTCCTTGCTCGTCACGAGATTTCCGCCGGCCTGCACGAGATAATCGACAGATTGGTCGCAACCTTTACGACTAAAAATAAACCACACGGCGGGAATCATATCGCTCGCGATGAGCTGCTGTACCGTGGTTTCGACGTGAGGCACGAAGCGCCTTCTGAGAACGCGCTCAGACTCTTTCGCGCCTCTTTGCGCATCCGGTGCCCAATCGTTGTTACCGTACGATCCTTGTTGAAGACCTTCGCGCGTAAAAGGTCGTAGATCGTGGTGAATTTTCGTGGATTTGAAATTCATCAAAGGTCCCAACCCTGGATACATGCGCGACGGCTTCATGCTGTATTGCCAAGTGAGGGGAACAGGTCTGTAACTTGACACGACGGTTTCGCATTCGCCGTGAACTTCCTCAATCCAGCCCGACAAATCCTCTGGATTACCGACTGTCGCGGACAGACACAAAAGTTGAATGCGAGAAGGACAGTAAATAATTGTTTCTTCCCACACTGTTCCTCGGGATCTATCTGCGAGATAGTGCACCTCATCGAGAACGATGATACTCACGTCGGCGAGTCGCTCGTCGTCGCGGCCACCTGCAGCGCTTGAATAGAGCATATTCCTCAAAATTTCTGTCGTCATAATCATGACGTCAGCATCGCCGTTGATGTCCACATCACCAGTCTTTAACCCACACCGTCTTTTACCGAAAATCTTTTGAAACTCTCTGAGCTTTTGATTCGATAACGCCTTCAACGGCGTCGTGTATATCGCCTTTTCTCCGCGCGCCAGCGCAGTTAAAATCGCCGTCTCACCGACTAAAGTTTTCCCGCTCCCCGTCGGCGCTGACACCACGACCGATGACCCGCGTAGCAATAATTCAGTGGCTTCGACTTGAAATCCATCTAATTCGTACGGGTAAAACTGTTCTATGTCATGCACGTTCACCGGCGACGTGGAAGCTTTGTTTAAAAGAGCCTCCAACCGGTCCGACGTAGACGTCACCGTGACGTCGACTTCTTCATCGTCTTCATCCACACTCGGTTCTACAGACGTCCCACTCGCTCGAACGCGAGCGTTTACCGCTTCATCGCGGCGCGCGCGCGATGGAGCGCGACGAAACGAGAGGAGGCGACGACGCTCCCCGGTGGCGTCGCTCCCGTTCGCGTTCACGCCACGAAACGACGTACGCAACGGCGCGACGCTCGCGACGGGCATGCCGACGACGTGGACGACTTCGAACGCCTTTTCTGTGTGCTTTGCTCGACGACGAGCGACCGCACGCGGTGCGAGCGCGTCGCTGTGTCGTTTCGAACATTTTTCTCGGCTGGAGTGGCTCAAGTCGGTTGGCGTCAGAGAGGACTATCACGCGCTACGTCTTACTACACAATGTACTTTCTAGAGAGAGCAGTCAAGGCCCTTGCAATTTGATGATCAAGCAAAGCATGAGCACGCACACGACGAGGACGAGAGCGACGATGGAATACTGCCGACAGTTGGAGCCTCGTCGCATCATTCGCTTCACCGCGCGCGAGGCCAAGTGCAAACGACCGCGCGTATCTTCGACGTCGTCCTCTAAACCGTCTAAAAGCTTGGCGTGGAGATCGAGCTCGTCATTCACCGCGAGTGAGATGTCTTTCGTTCGCTCCGCCGCCACGGATAAGTCGTCCAACGCCTCGTCCTGTTCGTCGAGCATTTCTCGTTGAAGCAGTAAAACTTCTTGCGGCGAACGCACCGCGCGCTCCTCGTCGTAATTCGACGAAGACGCGCGATCGCGACGCCTAGCGCCGTCGTCATTGTCGTCGTTGTTTTTCTTCTGCTGCGTCCTTTTCTTTCCTTTCGCCACGAGTCTCGCCGCCTCCTCCGCGCGCGTCTGCAATTCTCTGAGCGCGTCTTGTCTTCTCTCAACCTCGCTCGTCGTCGCCGTCACCGTTCGATCGCGCGCGATCATCTCTTCTAACGCGCGTAGTTTTGTTTTCAACCCGCTCACGCTTCTTCGCGCCTCGAGCGTGCGCTTCGACCACGCTCCATCGTCGTCGCCTTCGGCATCAGCCTCGCGTCGTCGCAGCGCGTCTTCGCACTCGTTCGCCGACGCGCGGGCGTCTTCGAGGGCGACGGTCCATCTATCGCGCGTCGTCGACGTCTCTGGGCGCATCTCGCGGGACCCGGGCCTCGCGCGCGTCGGAGTGCGCGCGCGAATCCGTCGAGTCGTGTCGTCGTGTCCGTCGCCGCGGTCTGACGGTGGCGCGCTCGAGCCGTGGCGCGCGGCGACGTCACGCGCGGGTGCGCGTCACTGGCGAACGCGGGCGTCGCGACGGACGCGCGACGGACGACGCGCGACGCGCGACGCGCGCGCAGGTGACGGTGACGATGCGCGCCGCTCGCGTCGTCGTCTCCGAGCGACGTCGACGTCGTCGTCGCGCGTCGTCGTCGAGCGCGTCGTCGAACGCGACGGCCCGCGCCGGGGCAATCTTCTTCGCGTGTTGGGCGCTCGCGAGCGGGACGTGCGAGGCGTTGATCACGAACGTCGGCGTGCGATTAGACTCGACCGCGACCGCGACGGCGAGCGCGGAGATCTCGACGTTCGGGTTCGCCAAAGGTGGGACCTTGGACGTCACCGCGCACGAAATCACGCCCGCGAGCGCCGAGGTGTGGGCGGTGTCGTGTCCGAAGGGCGAGCTACAAGCGCCCTTGGACGCGGGAGGACTGGGCTCTTCGACGTGTGCGGCCATGATAGCGGCGGATTACGTGGCCACGCGTGGGTGTCAAGCCGCGCTACTGTCGAACCAACAAACGGTGAGGATCACGAAGACGCAAAAGTCTCGCGAAGTCACGATTGTGGTGCTGTGCGACGCCAACGCGCAGGTGGATTTCTCGGGGACGTTCGTGAAGTTGAATCCGAAGAGTGGGCACGTGGGGTTTGAATACGCACCAGCGGCGCGGATGTTTGCGGGATTTATCATCATTTGGGTCATCGTGTTCGCCGTCAAAGGGGCGTACTTTTGGAAGAGACGAGACGCGTTGACGTGGCTTCACGTCTTGCTGCTGGCGCCAGTCGTGACGCGTCTGGTGTGGCTCATCGCGGCAAACAGGTTTTGGATAAACGCCGAGAACACGGGTGCAGGATTACCGCTGTCGAAATCGAATTTTGACGCTCCCACGGGCGGGGGCACGGAGGCGCTCATGTTCATAGGCTGTCTCTCCTTGAATCAGTCGACGTTTTTCTGCACCTGGATAATCGTCTCGTACGGTTGGCTCATCACGCGGCGTCGAATGGAGTCATGGGAAGTGTTCGTGACGAACACCTTTTTCTTTGGAATGTTTGGGGTAAATATTTTGTGTCGAACGATGTTTTCATCGCTCGTTTTGATTGGGTTTTATCTAGCATACCCGGGATTGCTCGCCACGACGGTGGCGAACGCGACTAGAAATCTTAAATCGCTGCGGCTGCAACATTTGATGATCTCGCACTCGCAAAATCCGGGAGATGCACACGTCGTGGAGGCAAAAGAGCTTATATTTAAGCGCATGCAAGGACTGGTCTTCTGGTACGTCGCTGCGAAAATTACCTCATCCGTGACAGAACTCTTCCTCGAAGACGACGCGTGGGTTCGCTACCTGCTCGGTGAACTCATAGACTTTGGCGCCGCAATCACGTTGACGCACATACTTCGCCCGAGAACGCAAGCGAATCCGTTTAACACGCACTTCGTCCGCGATTGGGAAGCCATGTTCGAGGGTACCATGAACTCCATCGCCGATCGCATAGCAACGCTTGGTTTGAGTCCAAACGAAATCCCGAGGCCTGAATTTTACGTCGCCTATGTCGGCGGTCGTCGAGAGCGCATCGTCGACGGCGACGTCGTCATCGACATCTCGGATGACGAGTGGGATAGTGGAGTTGGATGTTTCCACCTGATTCTTGTCGAGAATCCGTGCACGCCAGAGACTGTACTTCAACATTTGGCGATAGCGTCGCCGGATCGAGAGTTGACGTGACGCGTCCCCAGGTTTTTCTTCTCTCCATCAATCGTTGTAGCATAGCCGTATTGCGAGAATAGCAAGTAGCAAGTAGTCAAGATATCGCGTGGAATGCACGGTGGCGTCGAAGTTCATGTTTTACATCGTATACAAACCATACACCTGTCGCGGTTCGCGAAGCGTAATCGGCCAATGAGCTGATTTAAGTTCAATCTTTCGCTCGTCAGCGTCACGTCACCTCGCATGGAATTAAGTCTCCTCCTCCTCATCGTTTCACGGCGCCACGACGTCGCTCGTCGTGGCTTACCGCCCTCATCCGCCACCTCCCGGCCTCGGTCGCCCAGTGGGCCGATATCCTCGCGAAGCGCCGCCGCCCATTAAAGGATTCCACTCCGGCCTCGATGGTCCACTATCACCCAGTTTTCTGCCCTTACCGTTCGCCGTCAACCCCAATCGCGCAGCCTTGGCGTCGATTTCGGCCAATTTTGCCTCCAACGCCGCCGCGCGGTCCAATTCCGCCTTTCCTCCTTTGGTTTCGCTCGCCGCGCGTCTCAACTCTTCCTCTCGCTTCTCCAACGCGCGCTGTCGGTTTCTTTGATACCGCTCCAATCGCTCTCGATCGTTCATCGCTCGACTGTCTAGACGATCGCTCACGCTTTTGGCGAGTTTCGGGTACGTGAGCGCGATGACGAGCGTCACGCACGCGACAAAGGCGTGAAAGTTGATGCCGAGCGCATTCTCGACGACGCTCGCGACGCGCGCGTACGCCGTCCACATCGCGAACGACGCGCGTCGCGATGGTAATCTTCGAGCGAATCGTCGACGCGCGTCTCGCGGTGCCGCGATGCACGACGAACCGCTTCGATCCGAGGACTGACGACGACGACGTGGACGACGGTCAGCGGACGGGTGGTTGCCGCGCCAACGCGGGGTGCGTTGGAACGCGACCCATCGCATCACATCGAGACGCGTCCGCGCGCGCGCGTGCGCGGTGCCGTCGTCGGTCGTGAAGCGATTCACGATGGCAGCGAACGCGTCCGCGTCGACGTCGACGTCCACGTTCGGCACCGCGCGCGTGTTCGCCTTGGCCGTCTTCTTCGTCGTCATCGCGCGTCGACCGCGGCAAACTTGTCGCCAGTTGGCGCTCGTCGTGCGACTGACGATACGGCTGTCGAGATATTCAACCATCGCGTGGGTGTTCAAGCTCATGGGATTGATCGTGTACGCCGCGGTGTTGTCACCCGCCTTCGTGCGCGTCGCGTGGACGTACTTGACCGACGCCAACATCGAACGCGGCGTCGCGTACGGAACCGCGGGGAGAAACGCGCTGGATTTATACTTTCCGAACGATGGCGGAGCGCGAGGACGACGACGGAGGAAACGCGCGATCGGGCGAAGCGAGAGAGATAAAACGCAAGATGACGACGATTGGAGCGAAGATGAACGGAAACCGGTGGTGATCTTCGTGACGGGTGGAATGTGGATTATCGGTTACAAGGCGTGGGGCGCCCTCCTGGCGCAGCGTTTGGCGCGACGAGGGGTGATTGTGGCGTCCTTAGATTATAGAAACTTCCCACAAGGTACGGTTGGAGACATGATCGCAGACGTGGGAAACGGTATAGGCTGGGTTCTCGAGCGCTTAGAGGCGCTGGGAGGGGATAAGAGACGCGTCGTCATCGTCGGACAATCCGCGGGGGCGCACATCTCGGCGACGGCGTTGTTGCGACAAACGGAGTGGACGTCGCGGTCGCAACGCGACGGCGGTGTCGCCGCGCCGTGCTCGTGGTCGCCTGCAGCGATTTCGAAATTCATAGGAATATCCGGCGTGTACGCCCCGGACGACGAGGCGCTCATCGAGCACGTCCATCGTCAAGGCCTGTACAAGAACGTGTTTTGGTCAATCATGGAGGCTGGATTTTCAGGCGCACGCGCTGCGGAGGCTCTTCCTCGCGCGTCGCCGGTTTCAATCTTACGCGAGTACGACGTGAGACAAAACGTGAGAATCATACCGCCCGTCATGCTCTGTCACGGTGAGGCGGACACGTCGGCGCCGCCAGAGCAATCAAAGATGTTTGCTCGCGCGTTGAAAAATGTTGGCATCGCGGTGGACGAGCGCTACTACCCGGACAAGACGCACACCGACCCTTTCGTCACTGATCCGATCCTTGGTCGAGATATCTTGCTCGATGATATCACGAACTGCATTTTTGGTCGACGTTTGCAGGATACGTTCGACGAAAAGCCTCTGATTCCCCGAATCTTTGTTGCGGTGGCGCGAAAGTTTGTTCCGTTTTAGAATTTAGCGAATTATCACTTCGCTTCAGTTACATCGACTATGAATTCCATCGAACGATTTACGATCCCACTCGTCGCGTCCCAACCCTCGCGGCTACAAATCGTTTGCACACCTGTGCGCGATAAATGGATGCCTCAGCACTCGCGTCGCTAAAATCAACAACCACGTCGCTTTCGTTTATGCCGCCTCCGGGCAAGAATGAGTCGA
>Ga0181602_10000652_pt1 | contig 31734 bp, 31 predicted proteins | sample 041ome_14_FD_148640 | JGI IMG/M metagenome (GOLD analysis project Ga0181602, IMG submission 148640) | Coastal salt marsh microbial communities from the Groves Creek Marsh, Skidaway Island, Georgia - 041408US metaG (spades assembly) | ecosystem: Environmental > Aquatic > Marine > Intertidal zone...
TTATACAGAGGCCCTTGTGACATTGCACCAGCAGGGGGCAAAATTGAGAATTATCAGCCTGAAAGGAAAAAATCGGGAAAGTCTGTAAAAATAGGAGCCAGAGAAGGTTCATGGCGTGGAGGCGCACCAGATCGGGGCAAAAGTAGGTAAATCATCAAACACTACATATAGTGTTTTGGCTTTTTGATTTCAGCGGAAATAATACTCAGAATTTGCAGCCAGTATCGGCCTTTATTGTTGCCGGTCAATAAAGCGGGAAACAAATTCATTGGCAGGGGATTCACGTAACTGTTGCGCGCTTCCCCATTGCTGCAGAGCTCCTTCCAGCATAACCCCTGTTTCATCGGCAACAGTAAAAGCTTCTTCCTGATCATGGGTGACCAGGATTGCACTTATTTTGCGTTCAATCAGAATATCCCTGACTTCACGACTGAGGTTGCGGCGCATTTCACTGTCCAGGTTGGAAAAGGGTTCGTCCATGAGCAGGAGTTTGGGGTCAGGGGCCAGGGCTCTGGCCAGAGCGACCCGCTGTTGCTGCCCTCCGGACAACTGGTGAGGATACTTGTCTGCATGCTTTTCCAGATGAACCAGATTCAGCAGGGAATGGACAATAGTGTCCTTTTCGGCCTTGTCTCTGCCATGCAGACCAAAGGCGATGTTTTTGCTGACACTGAGATGGGGAAACAGCGCGTAATCCTGAAACACCATGCCAATTTGCCTTTGCTCTGGAGGCAATACATTGCCGGTGCTACTCAGGCATACACCATCCAGCAGGATTTGCCCCGCGAAAATATTTTCCAGACCGGCGATGGCGCGCAGGGCGGTAGTTTTTCCGCAGCCGCTGGGGCCGAGCAAACTGACAATCTGATGCTGAGCTACATTAAAGCTCAGGTCATCAATGATTACCTGGTCATCATAGCGACAATTGATATTGTGAATTTCCAGCAGGGCTGTCATCTCAGGCCACCAGACCTGTAAGCCGCCCCATCACCAGGGCAGAGGGCAAATCAATCCTTATTGGACGCGGTGCTTTTAGCACAACAGGAATTCCAGCAGCGCTTTTTGCGCATGAAGGCGATTTCCAGCCTGTTCCCAGACTACTGAGTCCGGGGCATCTATCACATCCGCACTGACTTCTTCACCGCGATGGGCTGGCAGACAATGCATAAACAGCGCATTCTCATCAGCAAGACTCATCAACTCTAGTGTCACTTCAAAGCCTTCGAAGTCCTTCATGCGGCGGACTCTTTCATCCTCCTGCCCCATGGAGGCCCAGACGTCCGTGCTGACAAGTGATGAGCCAGGTAAAGCCTGTTCCGGGGTGCGGACGATTTTTACACGATCAGAGTTGGCAGCAACCAGCTCAGGGTTTGGATCATAGCCTTCGGGACAGGCGACTATCAGTTCGAAATCCAGCAAGCGGGCGGCATTGATATAGGAATGACACATATTATTGCCATCGCCTATCCAGGTAACGGTCTTACCCTGAATGCTGCCGCGATGCTGGACATAGGTTTGCATATCAGCCAGTAACTGACAGGGGTGATAGTCATCAGTGAGGGCATTAATCACCGGGACCGACGAGAAGTCAGCCATACGCTCGATTTTTTCATGCTCAAAGGTGCGGACCATAATGGCATCTACCATGCATGAAAGCACGCGTGCTGTATCTTCCACCGGCTCACCCCGGCCCAACTGGGTATCCTGGGGAGACAGAAAAATGGCAGAACCGCCCATTTGGTTCATCCCTGCTTCAAATGATACGCGGGTACGGGTAGACGACTTTTCGAATACCATCGCCAGCACCCTGTTTCTTAACAGTTCATGGGGGGCGCCCTGTGCAAGCATTGCTTTCAGTTCGCAGGCACGGTCAATAATGTCTTTAAATTCCTGCCCGCTCAGGTCAAGCAAGGTCAGGAAATGTCTGGGTCTCATTTTCCAAAATCCTCAATCAGTTCACTGACTGTGTCTATGATTAAATCACTTTCTGTTTCTGTAAGGGTCAACGGTGGCACCAGTCGCACCACGTTTCCTGAGGCGACATTAATTAGCAGTGCTTTTTCCCGGGCCAGCGCAACCAGCTCGGCACAGGGTTGATCCAGTTCGACACCAATCATCAATCCATTACCTCGAATTGCCACCACATGAGGGCAGTTTTGCAGTCGCATGCTCAGGCCAAACTTAATCCTGTCACCCTGCACGCTGGCATTTTCCAGCAAGCCTTCTGTCAGCAATGCCTCGTTGACCGCCAGGGCGGCAGCACAGGCGAGCGGGCTTCCGCCAAAGGTAGTAGCGTGATGCCCCGGGTGAAATATGTCTGCTGCGCGGCCACTGGCCAGACAGGCGCCGATAGGAAAACCATTGCCCAGGCCCTTTGCGGTGGAGACCACATCGGGCAGGATGCCACTGTGCTGGTAAGCGAAATATTTCCCGGTACGGCCGTTACCCGTCTGCACTTCATCAAGCATCAACAGCATGTCATTGGCATCACAGAGGCTACGCAATTTGTTCAGGTAATCAGAGGCAGGAATACAGATGCCGCCTTCACCCTGTATGGGCTCCACCAGAACAGCAACAATATTCGGATGCTTCTTCACGCATTCCTCGATGGCAGGAATATCATTGAAAGGCACGCGATAGAAACCGTCCAGAAAAGGAGCGAAGCCGCCCTGATGGCGACTACTATAGGTAGCTGTCAGTGCGCCCATGGTGCGGCCATGGAAAGCGCCTTCCATGACAATAATTCCGGGTAAATCAATGCCTTTGTTATGACCAAACATTCGTGCCATTTTGATGGCGGCCTCATTACCTTCAGCACCGGAATTACAGAAGAAGACACTGCTCATACCCGATGCCTGACATAACTTTTCGGCAAGCTCTTCCTGCAATGGTACGCCATAGAGATTGGAGGTATGAACCAGGGTCGCTACCTGCTGCTGTACTGCCGTGATAAAGCCTGGATGATTATGGCCAAGGGCGCATACGGCAATCCCGCTAATGGCATCAAGATAGCGATTATTCTCACTGTCAAAGAGCCATGACCCTTCCCCGCGCACAAAATCTACCGGGATTCGATTGTAGGTCTTCATCAAGGCGTCTGAGTTGGCCATTTACTGCTTCCTGATAATAAAGTTCTAAAACTGAAAAATTGTGAGCTCGGGATTTTGCCAGTCGGTTTTCTAATCCCAAGAAAAGCAAAAGGGCAGCAAGCGCCACCCCCAAGGAGAAGCGATTTTAATGAAAGCATTGCCAAGTCACAAGTCTCCAGTTGGAAGTCGCAGTTTATTAGTAGCAAGTCACAAGTCACAAGTTACAGGTCGCAAGTGAAATACTGAGTATTTATGGTTTCATCGGAATACTTTACGAAACAAAATCAGGTATCGACTTGCTTGTCCAGAGTTTTTGGTACCTGAAATAAAAATGACTTAACTGAGACCGGTGCAGACTAATTTTTCTTCGCTCCCGGGCCTGGCGTCTTTATAATTGCGTGCCATGAATGCCATCGAATTAAGTCTTTTTGCCTCCCGCATGGAAGCCGTCTGCGACGAAATGGGGGCGGTACTGCAACGCTCCGCGTTTTCGCCCAATATCAAAGACCGCCTCGATTTTTCCTGCGCACTGTTTGATAGAAGGGGGCTGCTGTGCGCACAGGCTGCTCATATTCCCGTTCATCTGGGCAGTATGGCCTATGCCATGGCGGACATCGTCGGGCAATTTGACTGGCATGCTGATGATATCCTGGTTCTGAATGATCCTTATCTGGGAGGCACTCATCTGCCGGATGTCACCATCGTCGCGCCGGTCTTTGTTAATCAGGAGTTATCGGCTTTTGCTGTAAACCGCGCACATCATGCCAATATTGGCTCCGAGTCTCCTGGTTCCATGCCAATAACGAGCGAACTGGCGGAGGAGGGCATCATCATTTCACCGCAGTTGCTGTTAAAGCAGGGACAATTAAATCGTCAACTCTGGCAATCACTGGAAGCCATCCATGGCCAACAGGGTGACTATAAACTCGATGGTGATATGGCAGCTCAGGTGAGCTCGGTAAAAACCGGTGTACTGCGAATGCAGGAACTGATAAGCCAGCTTGGACCTGAAATTTTCCAGTCTGGGTTGACTGAGCTGAATGAATACGGAACACGTGTTGCGCTTGCCTGTCTGGCGGATATCCCCAAGGGGGTCTATAAGTTTACCGATGTCATGGACGATGATGGTCTGGGGCTGCTTGATATCCCGATACAGGTCACACTGGAGATTGCAGACGCCAGCATTACGGTGGATTTTGACGGTACCAGTGCGCAAGTGGCGGGAAACATCAACTGCCCATTACCCGTCGTTGCAGCGGCTGTATTTTATGTGTTTCGCTGTCTGATGCCTGATTATGCTCCGGCCTGTGCAGGTCTGTTCAGCCCGATCCAGATAAAAGCCCCACAGGCATCGCTGGTAAACGCCTGCCATCCCGCGGCTGTGGCCGCCGGTAATGTGGAAACGTCGACCCGTATTGTGGATGTGGTGCTCGGGGCGCTGGAACAGGCGCTGCCAAATAGAATTGCGGCTGCCAGTCAGGGCAGCATGAATAATATTGCCATGGGCCAGCGCGGCACGAATGGCAGCTGGGACTACTATGAAACGCTGGCGGGCGGTCATGGTGGTGGGCCGGATTTTGATGGGCTTAGTGGCAGACATTCACATATGACCAATACCCTGAACACCCCGGTGGAAAGCCTGGAGATGCATTACCCGATTCGGGTCAGGCAGTATGCGATCCGCGGATCCAGTGGGGGCGCCGGAAAACACCCCGGCGGCAATGGTCTGGTGCGCGAATACGAATTTCTTGAGCCGGCCCAGGTAAGCCTGTTAACGGAAAGACGGCGTCATTGCCCCTGGGGGCTGCAGAGAGGGGAGGCCGGCCAGGCAGGTGAAAATTCTCTCAACGGAAAAACCTTGCCCGGTAAAATAGCAATCACAGTGCAGGCCGGAGACTGCCTGGCCATCAAAACCCCTGGTGGCGGAGGTTGGGGTAAACCGTAGCAGTATTCACTACGTATAGACTTGAAATACAGTAAAATGGTCCCACTTAGCTGTTACACCATTTATTACTTTGAAAACTTGATCTAATACTAATTACAGTCATCAGTATTAAATCCCCAAACCTCAGGAATTCTCATGAGCACTGAAAACAACATCGAAAGCGTTATCAAAGACCAGATTGATAATAATCCAATCATTCTTTACATGAAGGGTAACCCCAATCAGCCACAGTGTGGCTTTTCTGCCCAGGCTACGCAGATGTTAATGGCCTGTGGCCAGAAATTTGCCTATGTCGATATCCTTAGCAATCCAGATGTTCGTGCCAATCTGCCCAAAGTCTCTGACTGGCCAACCTTCCCCCAGCTGTTTGTCGACGGCGAATTGGTTGGCGGTTGTGACATCATGACCGATATGTATCAGAAGGGTGAGCTCAAAACCCTGCTTGATGATTCTGCCGCGGCCAGAGAACAGCAGGATCAGCAAGCCTGATAGCATGAGCGCAAATGGCCAGAAAATCGGGAGCAGTGATGCTCCCTTTTTTTGCCATTGATTTAGTGATCGATCAAATGATGCATAGAGTCGAAATATTACCGGACCTCAGCCCTGACTGAGTTGTTACAGATTCACCCGGCGTTCGCAGGAACTCTGATTTGCTTTTCTAAACTGAATAACTTTGCCTGCGGAAGGCGGGTTACGTACAATCCGCCTTTCTTTTTCCGCCAAGAAATCCACTTATGTCTGATAATGCCCGTGGCGTCTGGTACATGGCTCTGGCCACTTTTGTGTTTGGGCTGATGACTGTTTTCGTCAAACTGGTGCCGTCCATTCCGCCCCTGGAAATCATTTTTTTTCGGGCCGTTATCGCACTGATCCTCTGCTATTGGGGGTTAAAGCGGGCGCGAGTATCAATGTGGGGCAATAACAAGGCCATGCTGATTATGCGGGGTGTTGCCGGCGTCATGGCGCTGTCTCTTAACTTCTGGCTGGTGCAGGAAATACCTCTGGCAACCGCCTCTACCTTGACCTACCTGGCCCCGATATCGACAACCTTGATCGGTATCTGGTTTGTGAAAGAGAAAGTCAGCCCGATCCAGGGGCTGTTTTTCATCACCAGTTTTGCCGGCATTCTGGTGATTCAGGGATTTGATGCCAGAGTCTCATTATTTCATCTCGGTGTGGGTTTGGTGACCTGTCTGTTTATGGGTATTGCCTATAACTGTGTACGCAAACTATCTACCAGCGAGCATCCCTTGGTCATTATTTTTTACTTTCCAGCGGTCTGTCTTCCGGTGACTGCCGTCGCCTGCCTGTTATTCTGGGTGCAACCGCAAGGCTGGGAATGGTTTTATTTATTCATGGTCGGGATTACCAGCCAGGTGGCCCAGTATTTCATGACGCGCTCCTATCAACTGGCGGAAATCTCAACCGTATCAATCGTTAATTACACGGGTATTATTTATGCCATCGTTCTGGGCTACATCATTTTCGGTGAAGGCTTTAATCTGCTGACCTATCTGGGGATGGCCCTGGTAATTGTCGGTGTGATATTAAATATCGTATGGAAACAACACAATAAAAAGCCGGTGGTTAGCGATCCATCATCCGTAGTAATTAAATAGGAGCCCTTGTAGACTTTCCCCATACTAATAACAATATTCACTTACCAGGGAGGCAGTATGAGGGGGATTATTCGTCTATTGGCGCTTGCCATTTTAATTTCAAATGCGTTTTATGTTTCCGCCCATCACAGTACAGTGGCTATCTATGATGCGTCGAAACGAATTGAAGTCACTGGTACGGTCACATCAGTATCCTGGCGTAACCCTCACGGGCGAATTGTTCTGAATGTAGAGGATGACGAGGGCAATGTGATGGAGTGGGAAGCCGAGGTAGCCTCCATTAGCGTGCTTCGTAATAGGGGAGTCAGATCGGATTTGATCAATGTGGGTGATGTGATCACTATTGCCGGTCAGCCCTCGCGTCGTAATCTACCGATTATTTTTGGCACCAATGCCTTGCTGCCCAGCGGCTATGAATTTGATTTTGGCTCCCGCACAGCCTATTTTCCTGAAGGTAAGAACGGCAATATCGTCGGTTATGAAACGCCGGATGTGGATGTCTCGAATGCTATTGCTGCAGCTGAGGGCATATTTCGCGTCTGGAGTACCATCATGAGTGATCCTGCTGCCTTTCCTATTTTCAAAGGTGGCTATCCTTTTAATGAAGCTGGACAACAGGCTCTTGATGATTGGGATCCCAATAGCAATTCCCTGTTTCAGTGTGGTAACAAGGGGACGCCGTTGATTATGATCAGCCCTATCCCCATGGATTTCGTCCATCAGGGTGAAGACATTCTCATGCGCCTGGAAGAGTACGATGCGCGTCGCCTGATTCACATGTCAGCGGATGCCCGCGCGCCTGAAGAACATAGCCTGTTTGGTTTTTCCCGCGGGCATTGGGAAAACGACACGCTGGTGGTGACAACTGATCATATCGCTGCGGGTTATTTTGACCATATGGGAGCGAAACAAAGTGACCAGATTTCCATCGTTGAACGTTTCATTCCGAATACAGATTACTCGCGTCTGGATTATGAAATGACAGTAACTGACCCGGTTTATTTTACTGAACCTTTTACCCTGAAACGCTATTTTGTCTGGTATCCGGAAATGAGCGTGCATGATTATGAATGTCTGGAACGTTACTAAGCTATGGTGCGAAGAAGCGCCAATGCAGAACCGGGTACGACCGGCTTTTGCTGATTAAGACAAGTCTGGCAATGAGGTTTTGCACATCGGCATGGCTCTCACTACAATCGCCTGATCAGTGCGATCATCGGGATCGCTTTCCGGGGGAACTCTTACTAATGCGTACACTACAATTTTTTACCGTGTTGATACTTATGTCGGCGCCAATTGTGCAGGCACAGGACTTCTGGAGTGCCGCTGATCTGGATGACTTGAGTAATAGTCTATCGAGCCAGGTTGGGTCGAATAATGCGGCCATCCTTAACAATATCATTAACGAGGGCGGTTACTACGCTGCCATGGTCCACCGTGAGGCAGGGCCAGGTTTTTCAGAGCTGCATGACGAATGGGCTGATATCTATTTTGTGACTAATGGCAGTGCCACTATTTTTACCGGTGGCAGTATTGTCGATGTAACGGAATCCTCCCCGGGGGAATTTCGTGGCAGCAGCATTGAAGGGGGAGTGTCGCGCCCGATAAGTGCAGGAGACATTGTTCATATCCCGGCAGGTTTACCCCATTACGTCCTTGTTGGGGAGGGTCAGGAAATCACCTATTTCATATTAAAGGCGAAAGGGCTGCTGCCCGGTGAAAAGCGAGTCGAGATTACGGCCATCCCGGGTGTGGTGAATGAGGGCGCACGGTGGCAGCAAGTCTGGTCAGATTATGTCACTGCAGATGGCATCCTGGGAACCGCTGATGGCGGTGTTATGTTTGCCCAGGAACAGACCGATAGCATCAAGAAGCTGATTAATGGGAATGAATATACTGTTTTTGAAAATACCAATGGTGGCGGTTCAGTCTCCCTGGACAATGAAGGCCGGCTATTTATTGCCGAGCGCGCCTGCAGTGAGCCTATGAATGACGAATTCGCCGGCTGTAATGAGTTGACCCGTATTGCCCAACTGGCGCCGGAATATCGTCTGCTGGCAAATAGTTTTGCTGATGGTTCACCCCTGGGCAGAGTGAATGACCTTATCGCTGATGGCAGAGGCGGAGCATTTTTTACTTCTCGTGGCGCGTGGCATGTCAGTGCTGATGGTGATATCAGTGTGGTGGCGGACGAAAATATTTCTTCCAACGGCATTATGCTTAACCGCGCTGGCGATGTACTTTATGTCACCAATAATACTGAAGTGCTGGCTTTTGATGTGCGCCGGGATGGCAGCACTCGCAACCGCCGGGTGTTTGCCAGCCTCGATGGTGACAATGGTGGTGATGGCATGGCCATTGATAATGACGGGCGACTTTATGTCACGGGCAATCAAGGGGTTCATGTAATTGAAGAAGGGGGTGAATACCTTGGTCTTATCCCGACACCGCGGCGGCCAATTACCATTGCCTTTTCCGGGCCGGACAAAAAAACACTTTATGCGCCGTCGATGGGTGCTATTGGCGCTGATGGCAAGCAATGGACAACGCCTGCGGGCGTTCGCAATATCGCCATGACTATTTACACCCTGGACATGGAAACGGCAGGTTTCCTCGGCAGACCCAAATAAAACATTAACAGTCGGAAACAGAGTATGCAGATAACCGTAGAACTGAGTATGTATCCGTTCAAGGAAGATTATAAAACCCATATCAAGGATTTTATTGATGAAATCAACAAGCGCAGTGGCATGGTGATCAATACCTTCCCAACCGCAACGCTGGTGCATGGGGAATACGGCCTTGTCATGGATACTTTAAAGAAAATGATTGCCTGGAGTTATGACACTCATGGCAGGCAGGTATTCGTGGCAAAGTTTATTCCGGGGCATGAGCTGGACTAATTGATGGCAAGCCCTGAAATAGTCGCCGTCGTCCTGGCTATAGCCTATCTGTTACTGGCTGCCAGAGAACACATCGCATGTTGGGCCTGTGCTTTTATCAGTTCTGCCATTTACACCTTTGTGTTCTGGGATGTCAGTCTGCTGATGGAATCGATGCTCAATATCTTTTACGCGGTGATGGCTGTTGTAGGCTGGTATGAGTGGCGCTACGGGGGCAGCAAGCGTGGTGGATTATCGATTGGCAGGCTGGCGTATTGGCAGCACATTTGTATCATTCTTGGTGCCCTGGTTCTGGCCGGCCTAAATGGTTGGTTAATGCAACGATTCACTTCCGCCGCCTGGCCTTTCCTGGATGCTTTTACTACCTGGGCCAGTGTGCTGACCACGTTTTTGGTGATATGGAAAATCCTGGAAAACTGGCTTTACTGGTTGGTCATAGATTCCATTTCAATCTATCTCTATCTTGATCGCGGCTTGTATCTTACCGCGCTGCTTTTTGCTGTTTACCTGGTGATTGCCATTTTTGGCTATCTCCACTGGCGAAAACTCTGGCTTGAGAACAAGCAAAACAGTGTTTAACTGTTCAGAATAAAATCAGAAAAATAAGAATAAAAAAAGGCAGCTTCAAGCTGCCTTTTTCGTTTGATTGTTTGGTAAAGCAGAAATTAATTTCCGCCTTCGTCCATTTTTTCCGACAGATAATTCTGAATACCCATATTTTCGATCAGGTAGAGCTGTGCTTCGATCCAGTCCACATGTTTTTCTTCATCATCCAGAATAGTTCGGAACAGATCGCGGCTGACATAATCCTGTACGCTCTCACTATAAGCAATGGCGGCACGCAGATCGGGGATGGCGCGCATCTCCAGATCCAGATCACAACGCAGCATTTCCTCGGTATGTTCTCCAATATGGAGTTTGCCCAGATCCTGCAGATTAGGCAGTCCCTCGAGAAATAAAATTCGATCAATAATATGATCGGCATGTTTCATTTCATCAATGGATTCTTCTCGGGTGTACTCTGCCAGTTCTTTCAGGCCCCAGTCTTCAAACATTTTTGCGTGGAGAAAGTACTGATTGATAGCTACCAGTTCATTGCCCAGTATTGTGTTCAGATGTTCGATTACCTTGCTGTCGCCTTTCATAGATTCTTCCTGCTGTCTTGTTAAAAAGTGGAGAAAATGGCTGTGCCATAGAGGTTGCCATTGTGGCGTTATGAAGCATATTTGTCCAGCCAAAGGGAGCTTAAGTGCTTAATTTTTATGAATAAAGAGAGAATACGAATGCTTATTGATCGTATTTTTATTCAGTAAAAGTATAAAGGGTGCGGTGGGTAAGTGCGGGGTCGGCTAGCGTGCAGGTTTAACTTCCAGTTTCACATAGCCGGTTCAAAAGGGGCTTTCTTTACGCTGGTTTCCACGATGCTCTGGGCAAGCTGGCTACATCGGCCGCACTGACTGGCAACGCCCAGTTCCCTGCACACTTCTTCAAATGAACCGGCGCCAGCATTCACAAATTCCTTGATCTGGCGGTCTGTTACAGCTTTGCAAAGGCATACGTACATGGCGTTTACGAATTTCCCTGAAGTTGGTTGGCTGAGTTCTACACTCTGGTTTTCTTGGGACTTGTTGAGAATGCTAAGCTAAATGAGAATCATTGTCAAAAAGAAAATCTACTATTTTCCACCCTTTTTTCGAGCTGTGGGTATTGTGCTTCGCGACGTGCTCAAGCAGCTATGATTTGAATCAAATGGCAGTGAGACTCAGGCGCTTCTGCTGAAAATCGCCTGACGGGCAACTTCTTTTGCGGTGGCAAAATCAGCTTTGCCAGATCCCAGTTTTGGTAAGTCATCAACGGCGATGTAGGCAGCGGGCAAGGAAAGATTATTGAGTCCACCAGCCAGCAATTTGGGACGTAATTCCCGTTCTTCAAGTTCATGGGTAGTGAGGATGACAATCATTTCGCCTTTTTTCGGGTCTGGTACGTTTATCGCAAGAATTTCAATTTCCTCATCATTCAGCACTTCACGCAGGATACGTTCAACGGTTCCCAGGCCAATCATTTCGCCACTTATTTTTGCGAAGCGGGCATAACGATCTTCTATGTGAAGAAAGTTGTCTTCATCTACAGAGCCTTTATCACCGGTGACATACCAGCGTTTGCCATCAATCTCTTTAATGACACTGTCTGTTAATTCCTGATTACCAAGATAGCCCTTCATGACCTGGGGACCTGCCACCATTATCATGCCTGCAGTGCCCAGAGCTAATGGTTCCAGTGAATCGGGATCTGCGATACGCAGCAATGTCCCCGGAATAGGTTTGCCAACACTACCTGGCTTGTTATTGTCTTTGAGATGGTCACTTTCCAGATTGGGAAAGGGAGTATTTACCGTGGCTACCGGCGATAGTTCGGTGCAACCATAACCTTCGTAAATAATCTTGTTGAAACGCTTGAAAAAGGCAGCGCTGACTTCTGACTGCAGTTTTTCTGCGCCCGCCACTGTAAGCCTGATAGTCGCAAGATCTTCTGCCTTGACCTTGGGATTTTTGATATAGAGGCGGAAGAAGCTTGAGGTGCCAAATAATAGTGTTGCTTTGTTTTGTCGCACCGTTTTGGCAATTATGACGACGTCAGTGGGATCGGGATGACAGATCACTCTTATTCTTTCCAGCAAGGGTAGAAAAAGGCAGGCCGTCATACCAAAGGAATGGAAAATAGGCAGATTGGCCAGGATGATATCGCCGTCATGGGCATTTAATATTTTGCTGACCTGTTTAACATTGGCAAGAATATTTTTATGACTGAGCATGACCCCTTTGGGATCACCTTCGCTACCACTTGAAAAGAGAATCACTGCAGTACTGTCAAGATCGGGCTTTGCGCAATAATGACGTTTGATCGCCTTCGCGGAAAAAAGTTTACAACTCAGCAGTGTCAGTACTTTTTCCCATGTCGGGATGCTGGCATTAACATCTTCCAGCATTATCAGTTTGACCTTGTCTGCCAGAGGCGTCAGGTCGATACCACGGGCATTACATTTTTCCAGAAATTTCGATGAGGTGTATACGGTCTTGAGATCGGCCTGTTCAATGGCGGATATCATGCCATCAAGAGGGGCTGTGTAATTCAGTGGCACCAGGGTTTTGCCCAGAATCATAACCGCCATACCGGACAGTAAGCCACCGGCTGTGGTGGGCAATAGCAAGCCAATATTTTGTTCGGGGCTTAGTTTGGCAATGCGTTTGGAGAGTAGCAGGGAGCCGGTCAATGCCGTTTTGGCTTTAAGATTTGCTCCCAGCGTGTCAGCCAGAACTACCGGATTCCCCCTGGACTTGGAGGTGTCTACCCAATGCTCGCCGAGAGAAGGCAGGGTATCCAGATATTCCATCCAGGAGGGGATTGAATTGTCTTCGGGGAATGGAATCATTCGGCTAATTCTTCTTATTCTTGCGCTGGATTTTTTGATTCTTGTTGTTATGGGTACCAGAATCACTGAGACCAGGTTAACTGAACAGCAATAATAGACTGTAAGCGGCTAAAGATTCCAGTCGCTGGCAAAGAAAGCGGTAAAGAAAAGGTTAGACAGGCCGATGGCAGCGTCTATTTGCCTTGCTGATTTAGAAAGAAAAAGCGGATAAAAAGCAAAACCGGGGTAAAAAAACTATACCCCGGTTTCATTTTAAAGCGTGAAGACAAGTCGCCTGAATTATCAGGAAAAGGCAATCACATCCAGCCCTTCAAGTTTGCTCAACACTTTTTCTGATGTATTGCCTTTCATAAGGGCTTTGGTCCCCTGTCTTGCCAACGTACCGATGAGTACTGTGTCGGCATCGATTTCTTTTGCGTAACGGGAAATCACTGTCGCGGGATCACCTTCTTCGGCATGAACCCGATCAGTTGGCAGGCCCGAGATTTTCATTATCCTCTGGCGATCAGGGAAGTGCATGCTGTCTTTGTAGGCATTGACCACAAAAAAATCTGTATCATAGTGCTTCGCAATGTTCTGGCCTTCGATGAGAATTTTTTCGTTCAGCCTGGCGTATTCCGCTTCGTCCTGCTTTTGAATATTAATGGCCGCCAGAATTTTCTTGCGCGGTTTAATGTCACTGGAACGCACAATAGTGACCGGAGCCACGGATGTTCGTAACAGAGCCCACTGCTGATTGCTGAACAGGCCTTTCTTGCTGCCCTGGGAATCCGGCATAAAAATATGGTCAGGCTGGAAACGTTGGGCACTGGCCAGAACTGCCTTCTGCCATTCATTTGACCAGCAAAGTTCAAAACTGAATGAGGCGCCGGCATTTTTCAGCTTATCTGTAATAGCGTTGAGCCAAACATCATCACGGTACAGGTCATCATTGTCGGCAGAAAGTTTTGTGTTTTCATTATCCACGCTGATAAAAAGATGGACATGGGAGCCTGGCTCCTTGATCTCTGAGGTGATTACAGCACGTTCCAATGCCAGGTGTTGATTCTGGGTTGCTTCTATAATAACTAATACTTTTCTACCATCTGCCATGCTTAACTCCTGAAAAAAATATAGATAACTGATTTGACTATAAAGCCATGACAGGAAATCACCTTGACTTTAATCAAGTGCAGACTAGTGTCGGGAAAGGGGGGTTCTACCTTGAACTGCAATGGTTATTCTGTTGGCCGGGAATGCAGTAATCTAACTTGAAGTACTTTTTCAGGTTATTTGGCAGATATATTTCAGGATAATGGCCAGCCACCAAGCTTTTGCCATCGATTGATTATAAAACAAAACAGTTCAGCGGTTTTCTCAGCATCATATCGCGCTGAATGGGCTTCTTCATTATTGAAGTCTATGCCCGCACATTCACATGCCCGTGACAGTACCGTTTGACCAAAAGCGACAGCACTCATGGATGCCGTATCGAGGCTGGAAAAGGGATGAAATGGATTGCGCTTAAGGGTATTTCGTTCTGCGGCGGCATTCACAAAGCCATGATCAAAATGCGCATTATGGCCTACCAGGATGGCGCGAGTGCAAAGTTCTTCCTTCATTTTTTTGCGAATATTCTTGAACAGTTCCCTGAATACGTCCGGTTCCTTGTGGGCAATTCTTAGCGGATGATGCGGGTCGATACCGGTAAACTTTAATGCAGACTCTTCAAGGTTGGCGCCGGGAAAAGGTTCGACCCTGAAAAACCAGGTGTCCTCAGGTTCAAGAATGCCGTTCTCGTCCATGCCCACTGTGACTGCGGCAATCTCAAGAAGGGCATCTGTTGCACTGTTAAAACCGCCACATTCAACATCGATCACTACCGGTAAAAATCCGCGAAAGCGACCGGCGAGTTGGGACTCGGGTTTGCTTGGTGTTTCTGGTGTATTCATGTGTATTTTATTCGTTGACGATTGACCAGGAAAGTTGATTGTCGGCAAACAGAGGGATGACCTGTTCAGTACCGATGGAGTAGCTGGACGGTATTGTCCAGCTTTCCTTGCGCAGGGTTATTTTTTCCTGGTTCCTGGGCAGACCATAAAAATCCGGACCGTGGAAACTGGCAAAGGCTTCCAGTTTGTCCAGGCTGTTCAGCTGTTCAAAGATCTCCGCATACATTTCCAGTGCGGCAAAGGCTGAAAAGCAGCCGGCACAGCCGCAGGCAGCTTCTTTTTTACCAACCCCATGGGGGGCGGAATCTGTTCCGAGGAATAACTTTGGTGAGCCACTGGCTACGGCGTCCAGTAAAGCCTGCTGATGAACATTTCTTTTCAATACCGGCAAGCAGTAATAATGCGGACGGATGCCACCAGCGAGCATATGGTTGCGATTGAACAGCAGATGCTGGGGAGTCACGGTGGCAGCAATGTGTTGGTCGCCAGCAAGGACAAATTCTACCGCATCTTGGGTAGTTATATGTTCAAACACTATCTTAAGTGCTGGATACCTGGCACGTAGTGGCGCCAATACTTCGTCAATAAAGACTTTTTCACGGTCATAAATGTCCACTTCATGCCGGGTAACTTCTCCATGGATGAGCAAGGGTAAGTCCAGCTCGATCATTTTTTCCAGCGCAGCGTAAGTCTTGCTGATATCTGTCACGCCCTGATCGGAGTTTGTTGTAGCGCCGGCGGGATAAAGTTTTACCCCAAACACAATGCCACTTTCTTTTGCCCTGGATATTTCTTCCGGGGTCGTCACATCGGTGAGATAAAGGGTCATCAGGGGCTGAAAAGGACTGTCTTTGGGGACGAGGGCCATAATCCTTTCGCGGTAGGCCAGTGCATCAGCCGAAGTGGTAACAGGAGGAACCAGATTGGGCATGATGATTGCTCGCCCCATAGTGCGGGCGGTATGGGCAACGGTGTCAGGCAGTGCGGCACCGTCGCGCAGATGAAGATGCCAGTCATCTGGTCTGGCCAGTGTAATTTCCTGCATTACCGGGTGCTTCCTGTAAATTTGAGAGTGTTGGCCTTATTTGACCTGGTCCGGAAATTATAACAGCTCTTCCAGCTTAACGATGCTCCCTGACCTCATAAGCTTGTTGGTTCCATGCTGCTGCCGTACACAGATTAATATTAGCCTTAATTCCTCACCAATAGTGACGATTCATTTCGCAAATGACTCTGGCAGCGGTACAATACCCGCCTTTTTTTCATCATGGGCAAATTTACTCGCCCTCTGGTTTAGTTGTCACATCAGGAGAGTTTGATGTCGGATATCAAGAAAGTTGTACTGGCCTATTCAGGTGGCCTGGATACTTCAGTAATCGCCAAATGGTTGATGGATGTATATCAATGTGAAGTAGTGACCTTTACTGCTGATGTGGGGCAGGGCAAGGAAGTAGAGCCTGCGCGTGCCAAGGCAGAGGCATTGGGTATCAAGGAAATCTATATTGATGATATTCGCGAAGAGTTCGTACGCGATTTTGTTTATCCAATGTTTCGTGCCAACACAATATATGAGGGCGAATACCTGCTGGGCACTTCCATTGCACGGCCACTGATTGCCAAACGGCTGGTGGAAATAGCCGAGGAAACCGGTGCCGATGCGATTTCCCATGGCGCTACCGGCAAAGGTAATGACCAGGTTCGTTTTGAGCTGGGTGCCTATGCGCTGAAACCAGGAATCAAGATAATTGCTCCCTGGCGGGAATGGGATTTGAATTCCCGTGAAAAACTGATGGCCTATTGCGAGCAGCATAGTATTTCTGTGGAGCAGAAACGTGGTAATGAATCACCGTATTCCATGGACGCCAACCTGCTACATATCTCCTATGAAGGCGGCATTCTGGAGGATCCCTCTGCAGAACCTGAAGAAAGCATGTGGTTGTGGTCAGTATCTCCACAGAACGCGCCTGATGAGCCTAGCTATATTGATCTTGAGTTTGCCCAGGGCGATATTATTGCGCTTAATGGCGAGAAATTATCACCGGCGACAATACTGGAGGAGTTGAACAGGATAGGCGGGGCCAATGGAATTGGTCGTACGGATATTGTCGAAAACCGTTATGTGGGCATGAAGGCCAGGGGCTGTTATGAAACCCCGGGCGGTACCATTATGTTGAAAGCACACCGGGCCATTGAGTCATTAACACTGGACCGGGAAGCTGCCCACTTGAAAGATGAATTGATGCCACGTTATGCCTCGCTCATTTACAACGGCTACTGGTGGTCTCCAGAGCGTGAAGCGCTGCAGGCACTGATTGATAAAACCCAGGAACATGTCAACGGCTCGGTTCGACTCAAGCTATACAAGGGTAATGTTATCGTCGTCGGTCGTCAGTCAGAAGAGTCGCTTTATGATGACATGGTGGCGTCGTTCGAGGATGATGCTGGCGCCTATGATCAGCATGATGCCGAGGGCTTCATTAAACTTAATGCCTTACGCTTGCGCACACTGGCCAGTAAACGCAAGAAATCGTAAAACCTGGCAAGAGCTTCCGGCTGGGTTAGTGTTTTTATGCTGGCAGGTTCAGGGTTTTTCAGGGCGAACGTTCCAAGTTCGCCCAGGCTGCCTAGTCCAGTTCTTTCTTTTTATATTCACACAGGTCTGAAATAACACAGGAACCACAACGTGGTTTGCGTGCGATGCAGGTATATCTGCCGTGGAGAATAAGCCAGTGGTGAGCATCGAGAATAAATTCTTCCGGGATAAACTTCATCAGTTTCTTCTCCACTTCCAGTACATTTTTTCCCGGCGCAATCCCGGTGCGGTTGGATACCCTGAAGATATGGGTGTCTACCGCCATGGCGGCTTTGCGGAAAGCCGTATTGAGTACGACATTGGCTGTTTTGCGGCCCACCCCAGGCAGAGCTTCAAGGGCTTCCCGGGTATTAGGCACTTGTGAATCATGTTGTTCGACAAGAATTTTGCAGGTCTTGATGACATTCGCCGCCTTGGTGTTAAACAGGCCGATAGTCTTGATGTAATTTCTCACTTTGCTCTCACCCAGCGCGACAATGGCCTCCGGTGAATTGGCCACCGGGAACAGTTTCTCTGTTGCCTTGTTTACGCTGACATCGGTGGCCTGGGCTGAAAGCATCACGGCGATCAGCAATTCAAAGGTTGAAGCGTATTTCAGCTCCGTCGTAGGGCTAGGGTTTTCGTTGCGCAGGCGCGTAAAAATTTCGGTACGCTTGGTTTTATTCATCCGGTCACCCTGACACGTTTGCCCGGCGTTGGCTGCTGTTTGACGGGAGACTGATTGGTCCGTTTCTTATCGAGTATATTTTTAAGGGCTATGAGGCCTCCCATAAAAAGGAAGGCGCCAGGTGGCAGGATGGCCAGCAGAAAAGGCTTGTAGCCGGAGGCTACCTGCAGGGTCCAGTTGCCAGCAAAAGGCAGCAGACGATCCATGTTGGCAAATACCGCGCCGGTTCCTGCCAACTCCCTGAGCATGCCCAGTACCAGCAGAACAGCGGCAAAGCCCAGGCCGGTCATCAGGCCATCCAGCAGGGACGGGCCCAGGGTATTTTTCGAGGCAAAGCTTTCGGCGCGGCCGAGGATGGTGCAATTGGTGACGATAAGAGGAATAAAGATACCCAATGCCTGATAAAGTTCGATGGCAAATGCCCGCAATAGCAGTTCGGCGCAGGTAGTAAAGGTCGCAATAATCAGGACAAATATCGGCAGACGAATAGCAGGAGTCAGCCGATGCCGACTCAGGGAGACGATGCCATTGGAACCCAGTAACACGCCGATTGTCGCCAGTCCCAAACCTGCTGCATTGACCACAGAATTGCTTACCGCCAACAGCGGGCACAGGCCAAGTAGCTGAACCAGGGCGGCGTTATTCGACCACAATCCCTGGCTAACAATATCCCGAGTTTGAGGTGAAATGGAACTAGATTCGGACTTGGATAGGGGCATTATTAAAACTGATTTGTAGCGTTCGTAAGTTTGTTCTGGTTTAACTGAAAAAATGCCAGTGCTCTTTCTACCGCATCAACCACGGCTCGAGTGGTAATGGTAGCGCCGACCAGTTGATCGAATTCGCCACCGTCCTTAATTACTTTCCAACGTGATTGTGTCGGATTAAGCAATGATTTGCCATCGAAGCCGAGAATCCAGTCCGAAACAGTTGCCTCTATCTTGTCCCCCAGCCCCGGCGTTTCTTTATGCGCCAGTACGCGCACAGCCGAAACCTGACCATTCGCCAGAACCCCTACCATAATCAATATATCGCCGCTGTAGGCATCATGGGCTTCAACCGGAAGAATAGTGCCTGAAAACAAGCCATTGAGTAGGCCTGTGTAGGCCTGACGTGAAGTGGAGAGTTGCAGCAACTCTGGCTGGCTAAACGCAGGATCCTCAGGAGCCAGCGTAAATGTATCCAGCAACAGGTCATTGTCGTGAAGGTGTTCGGGAAAAACTTCGGCGAGCGCGCGACGCTCGGCAACTCTCTGTTGCTCCTGGATTCTGTCTGCGGTTACCAGATTGACGATGCCCAGTAGCAGGGCGGCGATCAGACCAAATAAACCAAGAACGACACTAGCTTTAGTGCTGGAGGCGAGCAGGGACTTTTTAGAATCATTGTCCATAGCTGCTTCCGTTTTGCTGCAGGCGGACGAAATAATCCATAGCCGGGGCGGCAAAGTTTGCCAGTAGCACGGCAAAGGCGACGCCATCAGGATAGGCTCCCCAGATGCGAATAGAGTAAATCAATATGCCAATGAGCAGGCCATAAATCAGTTTCGCCTGATTGGTAGCGGGTCCTGACACAGGGTCTGTGGCGATGAAGAAGGCGCCAAACATGGCAGCACCACCAAACAGGTGAAAAAACGGGGAGCCATGACTGGCAGAACTGCCGCCGTCATAGAAAACAAGGGCCAGCATGCCTATGGCGCCCAGCACGGCAACAGGAATATGCCAGGTGATAATCCTGCAATAAAGCAGGTATAGACCGCCAATCAGAAAGCCGGCGTTAATCCATTCCCAGCCAGTACCGGAAAGCCGTCCAAACAGAGGGTTGCCGGTCCAGTATTCTTCTATGGTCAAGCCGCCGCGATCGAGCTTGAACTGATCCAGGGCCGTAGCGCCGACGAAGGCATCCATGGACTCGGGAGCAAAGCCAAGAAACTGGTCCACCTGAGTCATTAAGGCGGGCAACTGATGAGTCGCTGTTCCAGGAAAAAGCCAGCGCGTCATTTCCAGCGGGTAGGCGATCAGGAGTACAGCATAGCCCACCATGGCAGGATTAAACGGGTTGTAGCCGAGGCCGCCATATAAGTGCTTGGCAACAACGATGGCGAAAAATATCCCTGTCAGACCAAGCCACCAGGGCGCAGCGGGTGGTAACGAAAGCGCAAGCAACAGCGCGGTAACCGCTGCGCTGAAATCGGATAAAGATGCAGTAACAGGTTTATGGCGAATGCTTAAAACAGCCGCCTCCAGCGCAAGTGCGCACAGGACCAGCCAGATGATATTGATCAGAACGCCGGCACCAAAAAAAATCACCATGGCGGCAATGCCGGGAATGCAGGCCAACAACACCAACAGCATTATCTGCGCGGTGGTCAGTCGGTGCTGGCGGGAATTAAACAGGAGGGTAGTCAATGTCATGAGCGGGCATGTTGCCAGCTTGCCCTGTTGGCATCAAGTGTTTGATAAGTGGCAAAAATCGGAAAGCTGGTCTACAACTATGGGTGCAATACTGCATAACTATGACATGGAGGTTGGAAAGATGAGAGAACTCACAGTGAATGAGTTAGAGGAAGTTAGTGGAGCCGGGATAAGTGATGCGCTTGCGTATTGGGGAGCAGCGGCCGCCATTGGCCAATTTTCTTACGGAACTTCCTGGGGCACGATAGCAGCACTGGCAGCCATTGGATTTAGTCCGATAGCCGCAACTGCCATGGTTGGATTGGCGTTTGCCGGGGGATATGCCTATCTGAGTGACTGAAAAATTTTGTATTGGAGGGTTTGAGAGTCTCAAGCCCTCATTTTTTTATTGGGGATATTTTTTAATGGAAAAAGATATCTTGTTTGAATTCAATGTGGCGAAAGGCAGGAAAAGTATCGCCCTGTTCATATTTTTATCCCTGTCGATAATTTTTCTGATTTTTTTACAGAGAATAAAATCTCTAACAATTTTCATAAGCATGTAGAGATATCTATCTTGTTATTACTCTCCTATATAATTTTACTCCTGATCTTATTCAGCCGTGTACTAAAGTCCTATTTTGCCAATCCATTAAAAATTCAATGTAAAGATGACCAGTTCATTTTGCCAAACTTTTACTTAGGTAAAAAAGTGGTTTCCATCTCTGATATCTATTCTGTAGAGCCGATAAGTCTGGGAGGTAAGGTTCTGGGATTGATATTAGGTGTCAGTAATAAAAGTCGAATGTTTGTAGACAAGCAGTGTTTTCGCATGCCGGAAGATTTCCAGGTTTTTAAAAGACTAATTTCCGAGGTGGTTGATAAAAGACCTGGGGGCGATGAGAAACTCGCCATAAAAAAATGTCTATTTCCCATCAAGAAAAAATAAGAGTAGCGACGACCCTGTTATTTATTCTTTTCTTGGCCATCTACTTTTTGGCTACTGCTGGACAATTTGATTTTGGTGATGACTTAGGTTTTGTGTTGGCAGGGGCGGGGTCAAAGCGAGTATTTGAGAATTTTGAAATCTACAGGGTATTTTCATCAGTCTTTATTCATGCAAACTTTTTCCATCTCTTCATGAATCTGCTGATTCTTGGCGCCGTTGGTGATGTTCTGGAAAAGGCTATTTCATCACTAAGATTTTTAAACATTTTTTTTATTGCCACATTATCTGGATTCTTTACATTTTTTCTTTTTTCCTATGATGAGTCTGGAGCAGGAGCATCCGGTGGTATATATGGCTTATGGGGAGCTTACTTTTGCTTGAAATACAAATATGAAAAATTTCTTCCTGGAAGTGTCAATGCCGGCACTATAAACACATTAGTTTGGCTGCTGGTATTGCAGTTTACTTTAGAGATATTGGTCTTTGAAAATATAGGTATTTCCAATCACATCGGAGGCTTTGTTGCGGGCTTTTTCTATCTTTACTTTGCGCCCCTGGGGGCAACACTGGAAACTATTGATCAACCTGTGTTGGTCGAGAAAATTCTTTGTGGCGGACTGGTGCTGTGTTTCTCGACAGGCCTGGCTTATTTCCTGAGTCTTTATTACGGATTGATTTGATCAGTTCGGCTTTTTTTTCGATTTAACCCGTTCCAATGCGGCCAGGATGGTGTCTTTGGTCTGTGATTGAGGGCCTTTTTTCGCCAGTTCGGCGCGTTTTTGCCGTCGTTGCTCTTCTTCTATTTTGAGGGTTTCCATCCGTTGCTGATGTAATTCAAACCGCTGTTTTGCATTGCCCGCCTGCACTTTTTCAGTTTGTTGCGTGTTAAGGGATTGCATGGCTGCCTGATAGTATTCCACCAGGGGAATGCTGCTGGGACAAACCCGGTCACATTTGCCACATTCAATACAATGCATCAGCTTCAGCGTTTCAGCGCCAGCAAGATCATTGCCGCGACAGGCCCAGTACAATTCGTGGGGCAGAATATCAACCGGGCATTCATCGACACATAAAGCGCAATTTATGCAGGCCAGTATTTCTTCGTTATTCAGTTCCTCAACAGTTTTAATGGGAGTGGTATAGGGTTCCAGCGGCATCAGATCAATGCAGTCCACCGGGCAAGGTTCAATGCAAAGGTCGCAGCCGGTGCATTCGCTTTCGATAACCGTGTGCATATATTTTGGCGCCCCCAATATGGCATCCACGGGGCAGGCGGGTATGCATTTGGCACAGCCAATACATTCGGCTTCCCGAATAAAAGCCACTTTTTTTACTCCAGGCTGCCCGTAACTTTCATCCAGTGGCAAGGCAGGAATATTGAGCAGGTCAGCAAGCTGACTAATGGTGGATTCACCACCGGGGGGGCATTTGTTGATGACATCTCCCGCTGCGATGGCTTCAGCATAGGGTTTGCAGCCAGGATAACCACATTGCCCACATTGTGTTTGTGGTAGCAGGTCATTGATTCTTGTCACGACCGGGTCGCTCTCAAGACGAAACTTTTTCGCTACAAAACCTAATACCGCGCCAATAGCTAATCCCAGTCCAAGCAGTGCCAGTACTGGGGTTAACAGGGAAGTCAGCATGGGGAGCGATAAGGGCATCAGACCATGCCGCTAAAACCCATGAATGCCAGGGACATCAGTCCGGCAGTAATCATGGCAATAGCGGCACCCTGAAACGGTTCGGGGATGTCGCAAAGGGCGAGCTTTTCCCGCAAGGCAGAAAAAAGAATCAACACCAGTGAGAAACCCAGAGCAGCGCCAAAACCATAGAATACCGATTGGGCAAAGCTGTGTGACTGGTTGATGTTGAGCAGGGCGACCCCCAGGACTGCACAATTGGAGGTGATCAATGGCAGAAATATCCCCAGAATGCGGTACAGCAGCGGGCTGGTTTTATGCATGATTATTTCTGTCATGCTCACTACCGCTGCAATAACGACAATAAAGGAAATGGTTTTCAGGTATTCAAGGCCAAGAGGCACCAGCAGGTATTGAAAAACCAGATAGCTACAGGCAGAAGCAAGCGTGAGCACAAACAAGGTGGCTGCCGACATACCGACGGCAGTTTCCACCTTGCCTGAAACGCCCATGAAGGGACACAGACCCAGAAACTGGGTCAGGACAAAATTGTTAACGAGGATGGCGCCAACAAGAATAAGAATAATATCGGTCATGTGGAGGCTGGTTCAGAACAATGTTGTCCGGGGCCAGCTAGCGCCTATTTTCCTTCGATGAGCTCAACCATATAGCCATCTGGATCCTTCACAAAGGCTATCACTGTTGTTGAGTGTTTCATGGGACCGGCAGGGCGCACGACATCACCGCCTTTAGCCTCAATTTCAGCACAGGCCTTGTAAGCATCATCGACGCCGATGGCGATATGACCATAGGCGTTACCAAGATCATAGCTGTGGGTTTCCCAGTTATGGGTCAATTCAAGTACTGTGTTTTCCTCTTCACTGCCGTAGCCGATAAACGCCAGGGTGAATTTACCTTCGGGAAAATCCATTTTTCGTATTAATTTCATGTCAAAAATATTGGTGTAGAAGTCAATTGATTTTTCCAGATCAGTGACGCGCAACATGGTGTGTAAAAGTCTCATAATTAATTTCCGTTGAATGTGGCTTTGAGTAGCGGAATTATGCCAATAATGAGAGACTCCCGCCATGCTGAAAGCTGCTCGCAACGATATTGATCTCTGGCTGGTGAATTATCAGCAAATTCAGGACCCTGCTCTTCTGGAGCAATATGCACAATTCCTCAGTCCCGAAGAAGTAAAGCGACATGAACGCTTTGCTTTTACCCGCGATAAACAACAGTTTCTTGTTACCAGAGCCCTGATACGCTGGGTACTGTCACAATACCTTGGCCTGGATGATCCCGGCAGCCTTGAATTTGGCGCAAGCAGCAATGGCAAACCTGAGCTGCTTATTGAAACCACCCTGCAATTTAATCTGACCCATACCAGGGGGCTGATAGCTCTTGCAGTCATGCAGGTGGAGCCGGTAGGAATAGATGTTGAGTTCCTGAGCAGGCAAGCAGACATTGTTAACCTTGCCGAACGCTACTTCGCGCGCAAGGAGGCAGAAGAACTGCTGGCATTACCGGTTGAGCAATGGAACGAGAGGTTCTATGACCTGTGGACCCTGAAGGAAGCTTATCTCAAGGCCTGTGGCACGGGCTTGCGCACGCCGCTGTCTGAATTCTGTTTCTCTTTTAATGGGGAAACACTGGATATCAGTTTCTCTGACTTGCTCGGTGGAGATTCTACCGCCTGGAAATTCTGGCAACTGGATATTGATAAAGCCTTTCGGCTATCACTGGCGGTGAATGACAGGAAGGGCCATGATTATCGACTGCGGGTAAAAAAAGGCTTACCTGTCGCCGGTTTTAGTGATATTTCGCCGGCAATCATTCGCACCAGTATCAGGTGACTCGAGTACCGGGTTCTGCGCCTTCATGGGGTTCCAGCAGAAAGACCTTGTCAGCTTCTCCGCTGGCTAGAATCATGCCCTCGGACAAGCCGAACTTCATTTGCCGTGGTTTCAGGTTGGCCACCATAACAGTGTGCATGCCAATCAGTTTCTGTGGGTCATAGGCGGCCTTGATGCCGGAGAACACGGTACGGGTTTCCTCTTCGCCAGCGGCATTTTGTCCCAGGCTAAGGGTCAGTTTGAGAAGCTTGTTAGCGCCTTCAACGTGTTCGGCATTTATTACCTTGACGATACGCAGGTCTACTTTTGCGAATTCGGGGAATTCAATTTCTGTACTGATGGGGTCTTTGCCCAGCGCTGTCCTGGCATCAGTATTAGCGGCAGCATCAGCGGGATTTTCTATTTTTTCTTCAGCCACGAGGCTCTCCTTGCTGGCTTCCACCATGTCTTCAACTCTTGAAAGTTCTATGCGCGTCATCAGTGGCTCAAAGCGGCCAATTTCATGATTGGTCAGTAAAGACCGGGCATCTTCCCAAAGCAGGGGTTTCACCTGCAGAAAGGCTTCGCCTTTTTCAGCAATAACGGGCAACACCGGCTTCAGGTAAATCAACAGGAGGCGGAACAGGTTCAGACCAGTTGAACAGATAGTTTGTACTTCCTCTGCCTGTGGGTTTTCTTTTGCGATCACCCAGGGCTGCTGCTCGGCAATATACTGGTTGGCCTTGTCAGCAAGGGACATGATTAGTCGTATAGCCTTGGAAAACTCGCGAGCTTCAAACAATGCCGCTATCTCATCACCGGTATTCTGGAACTCGGCTATCAGTTCAGGCACCGCTAGGCTAGCTCCCAGGTTGCCGGAAAAATTCTTGTTGATAAACCCGGCGCAACGGCTGGCGATATTAACCACTTTGCCAACCACATCGGAATTTACCCGTTGGGCAAAGTCTTCCAGGTTCAAGTCGAGATCTTCAGGGGTGCTACTGAGTTTGGCGGCAAAATAATAGCGCAGATATTCCGGATTCAGATAATCCAGATAGGTTTGGGCCATAATGAAAGTGCCGCGAGACTTGGACATCTTCTGACCATTCACTGTAAGGAAACCGTTAACACTTATCAGGTCCGGTTTTTTAAAGTTGGCAGTTTCCAGCATGGCAGGCCAGAACAGGGCATGGAAATTAATAATGTCCTTGCCAATGAAATGGTATAGCTCGCTACTGGCATCCTTGCTCCAGTAGTCATCAAACGTCAGATCATCGCGTGACTCGCAGAGTTTTTTGAAGCTCGCCATATAACCAATAGGGGCATCAAGCCAGACATAAAAATACTTGCCGCTTTCCCCGGGTATTTCGAAGCCAAAATAGGGCGCGTCCCGGCTGATATCCCATTCCTGCAGACCAGCATCAAGCCACTCCGCCAATTTATTGGCAACCTGTGGAGCGAGAACACCGCTGCGTGTCCAATCTTTCAACATGTCGGAGAATTCGGGTAGTTTAAAAAAGAAATGCGTACTTTCTTTTTCTACCGGCGTGGCTCCCGAGATGGTGGAGTAGGGATTTTTCAGATCTGTGGCATCATAGGTTGATGAGCAGGATTCACAGTTATCCCCATACTGATCCGGCGTGCCACACCTGGGGCACTCGCCCTTGATAAAACGATCCGAGAGAAACATTTCCTTTTCCGGATCATATAACTGGGTAATGGAGCGCTGGGCAATTTTGTCGGCATCTTTCAGGCGCTGGTAAATCAACTCAGCCTGTTCCCGATTTTCATCGGAATGGGTGGTGTAGTAGATATCGAAGTCAACATGGAAGCCGGCGAAGTCACGGGCATGCTCCTGGTTGACTCTGGCAATCAGTTCTTCGGGAGGAATGCCCTCTCTTTCAGCACTCAGCATGATGGCTGTGCCATGGGTATCGTCAGCACAGACATAGGAAACCTTGTTGCCAGCCATGCGTTGAAAGCGCACCCAGATATCAGCCTGGATATAACCCAGCAGATGACCCAGGTGGATCGGACCATTGGCAAAGGGCAGGGCGTTTGTGACGAGGATTTTGCGGTTGCTCAATTTGAATCCTGATTGTAAAAAAATAGCGAATAATTGAGGCGCGAATGATACTTGCTATGCTTTCAGGTCACAACCGCAGAGAGGAGATCTGCCGGTTTCGTTCTTACACTGATGCTGGCCAAAACCTTTCCCTGACCGGTCCAGTAGCAGGAAGGGAAAGGCTTTACCTTGTTCATGTCTTGAAACAGTAGTGCTTAAGGTTAATTTTTACCTTTGCTGATGACAAAGGTCTCGTCGTTAAACCAAAGCCCACCATGCTTGTTAAGGATTTTTGCGGTCGCATCAAGATAATTTCCCCCTTTGATGACTTCCTCGACCCGCTCATCTTCAATCTGATTGACATAAACGGAAGCATTCCAGGCCGCAAACAGTGTAGATGTTCCAATGTTGGCACCGCCAATTTCAGACGGCAGGGCATGCATCCGGTACTTGACCAGAGAACGGGCGTCTGACATTTCCTTGATATTGTAATCACGGGCATCACGACCAAGCGCTTTTTTGGTTTCTTTCAGAATGTCATGGCGGGTAACCGGAAACGGATTCAGGTCAGGCCAAAACTGTTTTACCAGTTCTGCTGCCGGATCTTTGCCGCAGGATTGAATTGCCAGCAGTCGGCCGCCGGGTGCCAGTGAGCGGGCCAGTGGCGCAATAATTTTTTCTGCCTTGAACTTGGCCGAGGTAGTGGCGCGCCAGGGTTGAGAGGCGAGGATGAAGTCATAATCCCAGTTCTGAATGCCGGGGCGTGGAATCACTGCATCCAGCAATATTCGATGATCTTCCCTATAGATGACAACGACCGAAGGGCGCTTGAATACCGGATTACCGGAAATCTTGCTGGTTTGTGTTTCCCAGCCTTCGGTAAACATATCATGCAGGCTTTCCAGCTGCTCACGATAATTGTAGGCGTTAGTGCCCTCCAGTTTGACTTCGCGCCAGTTCATCGCATTGGCGGTAAGGACGTCGCGTGGCATCAATTTGGGGGCTTCTGCATAATTAAGATTGGTCAGCACAAGGATCGTAGCGGGATGTTCGCTGAAACGATCAATCATTTTATCCAGGCCAATGCGCACATCTTCCATGCTGATTTCCTTGGCAACAATAAAGTGCGGTACCGTCGGATGTTTGTGATGCAGATAGCGCATACAGTTTGATAAAACCGTAGCATCACCCATTCCGGCATCGAACATGCGGAAAGCCGGCGGGCTGGGCTGTACGTATTGAAATTCCTTGGCGATACGCTGCGAAATAGCGGATTTTTCATTGCAGGTGTTGATAAATGCAAGGTAGTTCTGGCGATTATCATAAAAGCGGAAAGGAGTTTTATCGTCAGATTTCTTCTTCTTTTTCGCGCTGACTGGCCTGGCTTTTGCGGGACTTGATTTCGCTTTTGTTGCTTTCGTTTTTGCTTTGGCCTTTTTTGCAACTGCCATATTATTCCCCCCTAGTTTATTATCATTATCAGTTTTTTCTTTTCTGCTCTTTTGAGTGAGGTCTTGAGCAGTATTTTTGTCCAGGTAGTCCTGAATTCGAGTAATGGTTTTTAGTGTGATTCCCTTGCCGTCCCTGAGTCTGTTGACGAGCTTTCCGTCATTAACCACATGCAGCCCAAAGGTGGATTTGGAGATTTTCCGTTGCTTGCAGAAAGTATCTATTTCCCCCAAAAGCTTTTGGATAGCAGTCACGTGTTTTCCCTGCTGATTTTGTTTTTTATATTTTGGAACAGTTAAGCAAAGGGGGCTACAAGTGTCAACAATGATAACTTATAAACTTTTGAGTCACTGGTGTTGGGAAATATCCCAACCCTGAATATATAGAAATACGCAGACATAAAAAAACCGGCGCATTGGCGCCGGTTTTATACTGCTCAAGCAATCAGATCAGAACAGACCTTCGATCTGCCCTTCAGCGTTGACAGAAATACCTTCTGCCGCAGGGACTTTTGGCAGTCCTGGCATAATCATGATGTCACCGCATACGGCGACTACAAACTCGGCACCGGCTGAAAGTCGCAGTTCACGAACACCAACAACGTGGCCACTTGGCGCACCGATAAGAGCGGGGTCAGTGGAGAAGCTGTACTGGGTTTTTGCCATACAAACAGGGAAGTTCGGATACAGGGCTTGCAGATGATCGTACTGCTTGCGAACTTTGTCGTCAGCAATAATGTCATCAGCGCCATAAATTTCTTTGGCAATAGTGCGTGTTTTTTCCCAAAGAGACATGTCATCCGGATAAAGCGTGGTGAAGTTGCTTTCCTGGTTATCAACGATGTCGACAATAGCATTAGCCAGGTCAACGGTTCCTTCGCCACCGTCAGACCAGTGAGTACAGGCGATTACTTTGGCGCCAAGTCCTTCACAGGTTGAACGAATCAGTTCGATTTCGGCATCTGTATCATCGGTAAAGCGATTGATAGCTACAACGGCAGGGACGCCGTATTTGCCGACATTGCTGATATGGCGTTCAAGGTTGCACATGCCTTTGGCCAGTGCTACCAGGTTTTCACCTTTAAGTTCAGTTTTCGCCACACCGCCATGCATTTTTAAGGCGCGGACAGTAGCAACAATGGCAACGGCATCGGGTTTCAGACCAGTCTTGCGGCATTTGATGTCGAAGAATTTCTGCGCACCCAGATCAGCACCAAAGCCTGCTTCTGTTACCACATAATCAGCCAGCTTCAGGCCGGCAGTGGTTGCCATAACTGAGTTACAACCATGAGCGATATTGGCGAATGGACCACCGTGAACAAACGCAGGTGTGCCTTCAAGCGTCTGTACCAGGTTTGGCATCATGGCGTCTTTTAACAAAGCGGTCATGGCGCCATCGGCCTTGATATCTTTAGCGGTAATGGGTTTCAAGTCACGGGTTGTGCCGACAACAATTTTGCCAATACGATTACGCAGATCTTCCAGGTCAGTGGCGAGGCAGAAAATAGCCATAATTTCAGAAGCCACGGTGATGTCAAAACCACTCTGACGCGGGAAGCCATTACCCGGGCCACCCAGAGCCAGGGCAATATCACGCAGAGCGCGATCATTCATATCAACAACACGGCGCCAGCTAACTCGACGCACATCAATGCCGAGTTCATTGGAATGATGGATGTGGTTATCCAGCATGGCAGAGAGCAGGTTATGCGCTGCACCGATGGCATGAAAATCGCCGGTAAAATGCAGGTTAATGTCTTCCATGGGCACTACCTGGGCGTAACCGCCGCCGGCGGCACCACCTTTCATACCGAAGCAGGGGCCAAGACTTGGTTCACGCAGGCAGATTGCGGTTTTCTTGCCGATCTTGCTAAGTGCATCACCCAGGCCAACAGTAGTCGTGGTTTTGCCTTCACCGGCAGGTGTTGGTGAAATAGCTGTCACCAGGATCAGTTTGCCGTTGGGGTTATCTTTTTTGGTGCGCAGAAAGCCGTAATCAATTTTGGCCTTGAAGGGGCCATACTGTAGCAGTGCGTCTTGTGGGATTTCGAGTTTTTCGCCAATTTCGCCAATGGGCTGGGGAGTGGCTTGCTGTGCAATTTCTATATCTGAGGGTTGCGACATGGGGGATGGTTCCTTAGTTACTTTTGCTGAAAAAACGAGAAAATACAGCCTATTGCTGACTTGCTTGGTGTCAAAGGCCGGCGATTTTAGCACCTTTAGCAGGGAAAATTAACTATCCCGAGGGCTTGCGGGGTGATTATTTTTTAATACCTGGAGCGTACGGGAGCGTATAAGTTGGCCAGTAAAGTCCAAATGTTTTGCGGAACACCCTATAATAGAGCCATGAGTAAACACTTGAGAAATGTCTGGCCGGCACTGGCAGCAACAAAAATAACCCCTCAGTTCAGTCAACTTGGCCTGCCTGTGTTGCTGTTGGCACTTGTTCTATCGCTTTTGCCAGGGTCGCTAATGGCCCAGGCTTTTTCATATGAGCAAGCGTATCCGGGGGTGAATTATGCGAGCGCGCCTCTGAGTGACAGGGTAACGCGGTTAATGGCTGATATTGAAAGCGGGGACGTAAGCCTTGTTTATGATGCCGAGGGTAGGGGCTACCTGGATTCACTTCTGCAGGCGCTGGATATTGATCCTTCTTCCCAGGCACTGGTGTTTTCCAAAACCGCCCTGAAAACCCGTTTTGTCACGGCAGCAACACCGCGCGCAATCTACTTCAATGACGATACCTACATCGCATTTATTCAAAATAGTCGATCCCTTGAGATTTCTACCATGGATCCAAACCTGGGGCCGGTTTTCATGGTTTTTTCCCAGGATCCGGAAGGCCCGGTTGTGGAAAGAGAAATGAACCGTTGCCTGCGCTGTCATGATTCCTACTCCATGACCGGCGGCGGCGTTCCGCGTTTTTTGCTGAGTTCAGTATTGGCGAACGAGAAGGGTGAAATTGTCACTCATGAAGTCAGTATCATCACTGATACAAGTACGCCATTGAACCGGCGCTGGGGCGGTTTTTATGTCAGTGGCAGTCATGGCAGCCAGGAAATTATGGGTAATTTCGTGATAGATGACCTTGCCAAGCTCAGAAATCTGGATTTAAGCGTTAATGGCAACAAAACGGATCTGTCAGAATTCCTGGACACTTCACCCTACATAAGTAGTGGTAGCGATATAGTGGCGCTGTTGGTACTGGAGCACCAGGTTGAAGTGCA
>Ga0181602_10000662_pt1 | contig 31530 bp, 28 predicted proteins | sample 041ome_14_FD_148640 | JGI IMG/M metagenome (GOLD analysis project Ga0181602, IMG submission 148640) | Coastal salt marsh microbial communities from the Groves Creek Marsh, Skidaway Island, Georgia - 041408US metaG (spades assembly) | ecosystem: Environmental > Aquatic > Marine > Intertidal zone...
CGACGCATTCGATTAACTGAATTCGATTAACATCCGACGCCTTCCGTCGCGCGCGACGCGTGAACCGCGCTACGCCGCGCCTCCGCTGTCGACCGCGTCCATCTCTCGCCGCGTCAGCGCGCGCCTGGCGCGGCGCAGCGCCTCGGGCACGCGATCGGCGTCGAGCGCGCGCGGCGGTCGTCGGCGCGGCGCCGGCGTCGTCGTCGACGCGTCCGAGCGCGCGAGCGCCAGGCGCGCGAGCTCGCGCGCGTGCGCGGCGGCGGGGAGCGTGCTGAGGACGACGCCGTCCTCGCGCACGCGCGGCGGGAAGCGCATGCGCAGGAGCGAGGCGGACGCGCGCAGGGCGCCGCGTCGAAGCATGCGCGACGGCGCGGCGCGGAGTGAGACCGCGACGCGCGACGCCGACGACGCGAGCGCCATGGCGACGCGCGCGCGGACGACGGCGACGACGGCGACGCGCGCGACGACGCGAACGACGCGGACGGCGCGGACGGCGCGGACGACGCGACGCGCGGGGACGATGGCGATGACGTCGTCTCGCGTGACGTTCGCGACGCGAAAGCCGCGCGAGACGACGCGCGCGCGCGATGGCGACGGCGCGATATCGCGCGGACGACGCGCGATGACGCGCGCGCGGGCGCGCGGACGCGAGGACGAGACGCGAGACCCGAGATTGATCTCGCGAAGGGACAAGGCGGCGAATCGAGAAAACGCGAAGACGTGGGTCGTCGTCGGGGGATTGGCGGTCGCGATGACGGCGGTGATCGCGCTGGTGTACGAAAATTCAACGGATGGGTTCTTGTACGGGGTGGATTCGATCGAGTCGTACGCGGATTGGACCGGGGGGGGGACGGGGAGTTTGACTTCGCGAGCGGGCGCGGCGCGGGCGGGGCGATGGATTTTTTGAGCGGGTCGGCGATTTTCGGCGCCGTGGTCTGGGCGTTGGGCTTATACTACGCGAGTCCGGTGTCGGTGGTGATGTTGTTTCTCGGGAGAACCGACAGCGAGCGGCCGAGCGATTGGTTACTGCGCAAAGCCACGGGGACGGCGCAGATGGAGGACGCGTCTTCGGCGAGCAAGGCGCTCATCGCGTGTTGGTTCTTGTTATCGGGCGTCGCCGTGTCGCAGCTCGGCGACGCCGCGTTCGGTGACGCGACGTGGCAAATTTCGAGCGGATTGGGGTTCGCCGTCATCGCCGGCGTGAGCGAACTCGGCAGACCGAAGCGCGTCGACGAGGCGACGATGGCGAAATTGGAGGCGCAGTACGCCGATTTCTGCGCCTTTGGAGAAAAGCGGCTGTCGCGCTCGGGGCGGTGTCATCAGAGCGAAATCTCAAAGGCGTTCCGAGCGGCCTATCCGCAGCACGCCGGCGAGGACGTGCTCGACGAGATGGAGCTCCGCTCGCTCATAGCCAACTACTGGCCGGGCGCGGAGCGTTCGCCGAGAGGGTACTACAAAAATTTGTCGCTGCTCGATCGTGACGGCGCCCCGCTCACCGACCGCGTCTCCGTCAAGGATCTCGGATTGTAATATTTTATGCGCCGCGCGTTATCGTCGATCGCTCACTTTAGTCGCGGCGTCTTCGTCGCGTCTTCGTCGCTCATTCGTTCATCTTGTGACTGCTGCACCGCACCTCGCGTCGCGCGTCGCGCGGGACCGCCGCCATGGCGCGGCGCAACCGAGCGTTGCGTCTCGCCCGCGGTCTCGCGGTGTGCGCGGCGCTCGTCGTCGTCGTGTGGGCGCTGCAGAGTGCGATGGGTTCTTTGAACATGGGTTCCGAAAACGCGCGTTCGGCGTCGATGCGCGGATCGTGGCCTCGCCGTGGACGCCCGAACGACGATTCGCATTCGTCGTCGTCGTCGACGAGCGCCTTCGCCGCGGGTCAGGCGTCGGTCGGGCCGCGCGTGTTCGAAGACGCGCACGCGGCGTGCGCGGCACCGAGCGTTCGAGCGGCGGCGCCGTCGGAACGCTCGAGAAAGGTGGCGGTGGAAAAGGCGAGAGACATAGCGAATGGAGGGTACGAAAAAGTGAGACAAGGCAGCGGAGACGTGCTGGTGCACGGGATGGTGACGGCGATGTTGTCGAATTATCAGCACGACGACATGAGCTTGTTCGGCGCCGTCGGCGAGTTGGGAGTCCACCACGGTCGGTTCACGAGCTGCTTATTTATCACCGCAGACGCGAGCGAGGCGCTAGTGGCGGTGGATGTCTTTGAAAAGCAAAATTTGAACGTCGACGGCAGCGGTCATGGCAGTTATCATCGATTCATGCAAGCCATGTCGCACCTCGGGCTGCGATTCCGCGACTTTGCGCTTTTACACAAAGGATCGACGACAGATCTCGCGACGGATTGGCTTTCGAAGCGCCACATCGATCCATTCCGCTTAGTATCGGTCGATGCCGGACATACGGCGGAGTTAACGTTTCGAGACTTGGGCGCGGTGGCGTGTAATTTGGCGCCCGGCGGCGTCATCGTCGTGGACGATTTTTTCCACCCGCACTGGACCGGCGTGACCGAAGGCTTGTTCCAATACCTCACGCGTGGTGCTGTGCGTCTCTACCCCTTCCTCGTCTGCGCTGGGAAGGTTTATCTCACGAACGACGCGTCGGCGCACGAGGCGTACGCGCGTCGTCTCCAATCCGACGCCGCCGTGGGCGAATTCTTCAAATCCGACAGCGCTGAGTTTCACGGTTCGACGTACCACGAAATGGCGGGCGTTCACTTCCTCAACTGTCCCAACGTCGATCGCGCGCGCGTCACCGCGCGTTGGCTCGACGAGATACGTTAGCGATCGTTTAGACGAATTGTAAGCCGCGCGCGCGGAAAAGCTCTGCTTCGTCCGCACTTCATCGCTCGTTCACGATGTACGGCCGCGACCGCGACCCTCCTCCGCGGCGTCGGGACGACAGCAGGGACCGATACGACCGTCGCGATCGCCGCAGGGACTCGCGATCGCCCCCGCGCGGGCGCCGCGAGCGGTACGGCGGCGGCGGTGGCGGCCGCGGTCGCGATCCTCGACGAGGATTTCGACCCGAACGCGAGCGAAGCATGAGCCCGGGGCCGTGGGAACCGCAACCGAGGATGCGCAAGACGCTATTCGATGTTTTGCCCGAGGGTGGTGCGTCGACGCGCGCGCGCGCGCGCGATCCGTGGGCGACGAAGCGAGAGGGGCGCGAGAACGAGGACTGACGAAGCGAAATCGCCGCGCGACGCAGTGGACCCGAATAATTTACCGCCCGTCGGGAGCGGGTACGCGCCGCCGCCGGGAATGGGATACGGCGGCGGAGGCTTGAACGCGACGGCGCAGGCGACGCGGCACGCGAGACGGATTTATGTCGGTGGAATCCCGCTCACGACGAACGAGGCGGACGTGAACGCGTTCTTTAACAACGCGTTGCTCGCCGTCGGTGGCACGAACGGGGCGGAGGGACAACCGGTGGTGAACGTGTACATCAACGTGGAGAAAAAGTTCGCGTTCGTTGAGTTTCGTAGCGTGGAGGAGGCGTCAAACGCGCTCGCGTTGGACGGAATCGTTCTGGACGGCGTCCCGGTTCGCATTCGCAGACCGAATGATTACAACCCGTCGCTCGCACATGATTTAGGGCCGTCGATGCCCAACCCGGCGTTGAATCTCGCGGCGATCGGATTGGATCCTTCGGCTTTGCAACGCGCGGGCGTGGGTGGGAACCTTTTGCATGAACACGAGGATCGCATCTTCATCGGTGGTTTGCCGTACTTTTTAGACGAAGCCCAGATCCGGGAGTTGCTCGAAGCGTTCGGGCCGATTCGTCAATTTGATTTAGTGCGCGACAAGGAGACTGGAAATAGTAAAGGATACGGCTTCGTCGTTTACGAAGACGTCTCCGTCACGGACATCGCGTGTCAAGGGTTGAACGGCATGACGATGGGCGATAAAACGCTCACCGTGCGCCGCGCCGAGCAAAGTAACGCTCCCGGCGGCGCGCAACCTGGGATGATGAACGTGCCACCACCGCCGCCCGCGATCGCGGCGCCTCCCACAAACCCACCGTCAACTGTGGTTTCCTTTGACAACATGGGCCTCACGGAAGAAGAATTGGCTGACGACGAAGAGTACGAAAACATCATGGAGGACATGCAAGAGGAATGTGGAAAGCACGGAGAGATTGTCTCCGTGGTCATTCCTAGACCGGGCAAGGATACAGACGAAAAGACTCCTGGAATCGGGAAGGTTTTCGTGCAGTATGCCTCTGTCGACGCCGCGACAAAGGCGCGAGATGCTCTCAACGGGAAGAAATTCGGCGGCGCCACTGTCGTAGCGGATTTCTTGGATGAAGACGACTTCCGCGCGCGTAAATTCTAAATTCTGAATCGTTTAGACTTCTAGGCATGACGTTGAGATAAAACTATTAGCTACGATAAAAACTGAAAGAACGCACTAGCATAAGAACTTCCAGTACAAGTACACCCCGTACCAGCCAATCAAACCGGCACCTGCGAGCGAGACGACAGAGAGCACGATCGCGAACGCGATGGTCCAAACGACCTCGGATCGCTGCAAACGCGTCTTACGACTCTTGCGCTTCAAGCGCACCGTGCCCACAGCTTCACTATCACCGCGTTTTAGTGTTTTACCACCTTTCATGATCACAGTGCCGCCCTCTTCTTCGTCAGCGCCTGCGTCGACGGTCGCGCTGACGTCGAACACTTCGGCGTCCAAGTCGAGCGTCATGTCGATGGGCGCCGGATAACTCGCCGTCGACCGCGAGCGCGGAACGGCAATCGTGGGATCACCCGTGAGCGTGTTCCACACGACGCCTTGCGAGCGTTGCAAAACGCGCATGTCGCTTCGCTCGAGCGTCGATTTTGCGGCGGCAAAAATGCTCCCAACCAAGATGAGCGTCGACGCAAACGCGTCGCGCGCGAGTACGGCGCCCCCTATGCCGGCAGACATGATCAATCCGGCAAAAATCGGCTGCAGTGACCCGTAACACGCGGTGACAACCGGCGTCGTGTCCGCTTCCGCGCGCGTAGTCAACGCGTACGCCGCCGAGGCAAGCACGCCGACGGCGGCGACGGCGGCCCACGCGTTCGATTGCGTCACCAAAGCAATCGGCGCCTCCGCGGTGACGTGCTCGCGCAACACGAGAGGAACGGTGATGGCGATCCCCATGAGTGCACCCATAGTTTGCGAAACCACGGCCACGGTGATGGGATTGTACTCGCGCAAGATGGATTCTTGAAACGCCAAGTACGCCGCGAAGAGCGCGCTTCGAAATAGCAACAGAATATTACCCGAGCTCAGCCACATTCGCGCCGGATCGAGGAGTAATATCGTCCCGATCACGCTCAACGCGATCGCGGAGAATTTACCCACGCTCGGCCTCTCGATTCCTTGAAACACGGCGATCGTGCACGAATACACCGGCACCAATTGCCCCAGGACGACGGCGTTTCCGAGCGACGCCCGCTTCAATCCGTACGCCAAACATATTTGCGCCAAACAAACGCACGCCGCGAGCAGAATCATCACGGTCGACGTGCACAGCGCGTTCCTTTTCTTCACATTATTCAACTCCCGCATCGTCTCCCCTCGCACGCGCGCCAACAAGTAAATGAACGGCAACGAAATCGCGCACCTCGCCAACGTAAACTGCGCCGCGCTAAAGTAATTCATCGACTGCGCGCTCATGCACATCGCCCCCACGAAGCACGCCTGCGCGCACGTTAGCAACAACGCGCTCTGCGACGCGCGTTTCACGTCGTCCCTCACCTTTCTCCGCATCTCATCCAACTCCTCGGGAAACGTCTCGCTCAGCGTCTCCAGAAACGCCGCGAGCTCCGTCTTATTCCTCCATCTCTTCCGCCCCGCGCTCGCCGCCGTCGCGCGCGCGTCCGCGACGCCGTCGTTCGCGTCCTCCGTCTCGCCCGCGCCGTCCCGTCCGCTTCGCGCGCGCGCGCGTCCCCACCCGCGGCCGTCGTCGCGATCGACGCGCGTCGTCAACATCGTTCGCATCGTCATCGTTCGCGCCTTCTCGTCGCCGCGCGCGCGCGTCGCGCGTCGCCCGCACCGCGTCGACGTCGTCGCGCGCGCGCTCGACGCCGCGCGCGCCGTCGCCGTCGTCGCCATCGCCGACGGTGCGTCGTCGACTGTCGTCAATCCGCGCCCCGTCGCGATGCCCGCGACCGACCGCGCATCGTTCGAGCGCGACGTCGTCGCGCGCGCCGAGCGCTTCGCGCGCGACGCCCTGGCCTCGAACGACGGCTCGCACGATCTCTGGCACGTCGAGCGCGTGCGCGCGAGCGCGGTGGCGCTCGCGAGGCTCGAGGGCGCGAACGCGTTCGTCTGCGAGCTCGCCGCGCTGCTGCACGACGTCGACGATTGGAAGTACGCGCGCGGCGACGGCGCGAAGAGCCGGGCGAGGACGTTTCTGGAAGACTCGTGCGCGGACGTCGACGCGGCGACGCGCGAGACGGTGCTGGACGTGTGCGCGCGGATCGGGTTCAAGAGCGAACTCGAAAAAGCTGAAAAATCGCGCGCCGACGACGACGAGGAGAGCGTCGAGTTTCGATGCGTGCAAGACGCCGATCGATTGGACGCGATCGGCGCGATCGGCATCGGGCGGACGTTTTGTTTCGGCGGCGCGCGCGGGAATCCGATGCACGTGCCCGGCGTGCCGCCGATGGTGGACGTGACGGCGGCGCGGTACGAGGCGGCGCATCGCGACGAGACGCGGCCGAACACGACGATTAATCATTTCCACGAAAAGTTGTTCAGGCTGAGGGGTCTGATGAAGACGGCGTCGGGGCGCGCGCGCGCCGAGCGCAGGCACGCGACGATGGTCGAGTTCGTCGAGCGGTTTCACCGCGAGTGGGACGGCGACGAGTAGCGGCGGCGCAAAGTTTAGTATTCATTCATTCATTCATTCATTCGTTCCTTCACTCACTCGCGCGCGCGCGCCGACGCCGGGCGATGGCCGCCGCGTCTTCGTCGCTCGCCGCGCGCGCGTCGCGCGTCGGCGCCGCGGCGTCCGCGCGCGGCGTCGCGCGGCGTCGAGCGACGAAGACGCGTCGCGTCGACGCGGCGACGTCGCGTCGGCGCGGCGGCGGCGCGCGCCCGCGGGCGCTCGCGAGCGACGCGGACGCGGACGAGATCCTGGGCGTGTACGTCACGGCGTCGGCGGAGGACATACGCGCGGCGCCGGTGAGGGCGAGCGATGGGACGTTCCTGCGCGCGGGGGCGAGCACGAAGCTCGAGGCGGCGACGGCGAGCGGCGTCGCGGCGGCGGTGAAGCGATTGGTCGAGCAGATGGAGTGGACGGGGGCGATCGGGATATCGCTGCCGGGATTAGTGACGCGCGTGGAGGGCGAGAGAGGCGATGGGGCGAGAGGGACGATGGCGAGGACGGACATCGAACGCGCGGTGAAGCAGGCGACGGGGTGCGAGACGTCGATTTCGAGCGGCGCCGAGGCGTGCGGGGCGGCGGAACTGGCGTACGGTGCGGGCGTGGAACTTTCGGGCGGAGAGGCGAAGGGATTAGTGATGTTTTGCATGATCGGTGGGCGGTTCAGCACCAGTCTGTACGATGGAGGGAAGGTTGTGAAGAACTTTGCGGGCGAAAAGTTGAGCGACGGCGACGGCGACGTCTCGGGAATATCGACTTTACCCGACATCGGTGGCGCAAACGATACCGACGAGGCGTGGGCGGCGTTTGGTGAACGCGTGCGCGAGTACTTGAGCGAGCTCGAGCGAAAGTATAAGCCGGACGTCATCATTCTCGGTGGTAAAGCTGGTCAAAATGCCGACAAAATTATGGACAAGTTGACCGCGCTTAACACGAAAGTCGTGCCGGGGACTCTGGGCTTCGTCGCCGGTGTCAAGGGTGCGGCGTTACTAGCGAAACAGCAAATTGGCTTGCGCGAAACGCTCGCGCAAGTGCGCGAAGCCGTAGGCGTCCAGACTGGCGTGAGCCCTCAATTCGTCTCGGATGAACAGTTGAAGAGCGTCTTCGACACATTCGACACGTCGAAGAACGGCGTTTTGGAACTCAATGAACTCGTCGACGCGACGCTCGCGCTCAACGTAAAAGTGAACGACGTGCAGTCGTTGATGGATTCCTTGGATTTGGACGCGAACGGTGTCGTCACTTTCGATGAATGGTGCAGGTGGTGGAAGAGCGAAGTGTCGACTGAAGCCGTCACGACTATTGTCTCGCAAGACGAGTGGCGCCGCGTGCTGAAAATGGAAAGCAAAAGACTCATTTGCCTCGAAGTCGGTTTTACGTTTTGCCGACCGTGCAAAGCGTTCGCGCGCAAGTATCATCAAATCGCCGAGCAATTCCCGAGCGTCAAGTTCGTCTACATGAATGGGAACGAAAACGGGAGTACTACGATTCTCGCGCGCGACGATCTCGGTGTGAAGTCGACGCCTTCCTTTTTCTTGTTTCGAGCGGGCGAAAAGTTGCATTTCCACTCCGGTGCGAAAGAAGAGCGCTTGCGCAACGCGATTAATCGCCACATGCGCGACGGAGAATGGCCAGCGTTGGCCGGACCTCGACCGCCTGTGATTTCAGAAGACGAGGAGTTGCGCGCAGCGGCGGCGGCGGAAGCGACTTGATTCGCATTCATTTTTTGTTTGTACGCATTTCAGCTATTTGTAGAACGCGGCAGCGTTGTAATCTAACGGCTAAGTTGACGTTCCCGCGTCCTTTTTATAATAAGTCGGCGCGTCGGCTTCGACGGCGGGCTTGCGCGTCGTGCGCTCTTGTAACGCTCGCACCGCGTCTTTGCCCGCTGCCGCCGCCGCTGTCGCCGCGGCCGTCGCTGCCGCCGTGGCTGCAGATGCGCGTTCTGCCGCCGCCGCCGTCGAAGCTGACGCGCTTTCCCAAATACCGCCCATGCTGAAATTCTTCAGCGTATCGCTCACTTGATGGCTCACGCTCTTCGCCTCGATCACGATTCGTCGCGGGCTTTGCGCTTCTTCCAAAGGTCCATCTTGCGCGCCACCTTTAGGCGGTGGCGGGCGCAAGTTCACCCCGTGCATGTCTTCGTCCGCGATCCCGAGCGCCTCTTTTCTCGCCAGTGCGATGCGTTCCGCTTCGCCGACGTCCATGGACTTTTCCGACTTGATTTCGTGCGGCTGGTTGAGAATTGCCCCCTTCGTCTGGTCCGCACGCGCGCGAACACCGTAAAGCGTGTACATTTTTCCGCTCGACGCGTCATGTTCGTCGCCATCAGCGTCCGCGTTGAAGAAATCGTCCAAATCGCTCGTCATCTTTGAGGACATGGTCGACGCGACGTCGAGCGACGAAGCGATGTCCTTCAGGGACTCATCCTTCGAGAGAACCGAGACGTCCTTACTCTTCTTCTTCGCCAAACTCGCGAGTTTCTTCTTAAGTTCTTGCTCGGCTGCGATTTCCTCCGTCGTCCTCGAACTCACTTGGTTCGTCATCGCGTCGTTCACCAACATGTCGTGCAACTGAAGCACGTGTGCGACTTCCTCCTGGAACGCCGCCTCTGCCTCCGCATCCTTCGCCTCTGCATCGTCTCGTCGTTTATACAACGCATCCAACTCGGCTCCGATCTCCGCTTCGAGTAACATCTCCTCCACCTCGGACAGCAGCTCCACCGTTCGGTTGAGCGACTCGCTCTGTTCCCAAACCTTCGCCGTCATCCCCGAAACTTCCGCGAGTTCGCGCTCGAGCGCCACCCACGACTCCTCTTGCTTCCGTATCGTCGATTCCAGCGTCGCGCTGTGCCGCAGCGCGATCCTCGCGCGCGCGTCCACGTGCGCGTGTCGCACGTCGTACGCCTCCATCGTTTCCTCCACCGCGCGCGCGTACGCCGCCAAACCTCCATCCACTCGCGTATCCTCCTGTCGCGTTCGACCGCAATCATCCTCTTCGTCAGTCCATCGAATCGGCGTCTCCGCGCGCGTCTCCGGTCGTCCCTCGTCCGCGCGAACACCAAACGCGCGTCGCCGCTCGTCGTCGTCGTCTCTCGTCCCATCGCTCGCGTCGTTCGCGCACCGTCTCCGCGCGCCTCGCGCGCAGCATCGTCTCCAACACGCCCTCGCGCACGCTCGTCGAGCGTTCGAGCGCGTCCCGCGCGCCCCGTCCGATCGTCTCCGTCATCGCCTCGACCGCGGACGTCCCGGCGCTGTGCACGCGCGCGACCGTCTCGCTCTTCGCGATCGCGCTCGACGCGCGTCCGTACGCGTCGCGCAAGAACTCGTGCGTCGTCATCGCGCGTCCGCGACGCGTTCGTCGGCGCGCGGCGCTCTGCCGCCGCACTTCGCGACGCGACGACGATGCTGACGCGACGCGCGACGATTCATCCACCGCGCGTCGCGATCCGGTCGCGACGCGCGACGCGCGCGCGCGATGGACGGCGGCGCCGCGACGCGCGCGTCCGCGCGAGCGCGCGGATCACGCTCGTGCGCTGCGACGTCAAGGCGGAGGCGATGGATGATTTTCTGCGATTGACGGAGGAAAACGCGCGCGCGAGCGTTCGCGAGGCGGGGAACGTGCGCTTCGACGTGCTCCGGGACGAGAAGGATAGAAATTTAGTGACGCTGGTCGAGATATACGCCGACGACGCGTCGGCGGCGAAGCACAAGGAGACGAAGCATTACGAGACGTGGCGAGACGAAGTCGCGGATATGATGGCGGCGCCGCGGAGCGCGGAGACGTATCTGGCGATCGAACCGAACGACGACGCGTGGACGTACGCGAACGCCGTGACGTGGAACGAAGACGATGATCAGAGCGAGATGGTGAACGCGAGTTGCGTGCACGTGCACTGCGAATGCGCGGCGGGCGACGAGGCGGCGTTTGCCTCGGCGTGCGCGAAGAACGCGAGCGAATCCGCGTTAGAGGATGGGAATTTGCGCTTTGACGTGTTCCAGAGCGCCGAGAGCGCGCGAAAGTTTTTATTGGTTGAGGTGTACGACGGCGCGGCGAGCGCGGTGGCGCATAAATCGACGCCGCATTACGAGGCGTGGCGAGAGGAAGTCGCGAACATGATGGCCCGGCCTCGCCAGGCGCGCGCGTACGACGTCGTGTTTCCGCCCACGAAAATCAGTTGGCGCGAAGACGCGTGCGGCGACGCGTGCGACACGACGTGGTGACCCGAATTCCCGCCGCTAGACTGTAATCCATATCCAAATCCCGAATCCCGCGCGACGCGCCGCACTCCGCGACTCGCGATGCCGACCGCCGCCGACGCCGACGCCGAACCGCGCTTCGACGACGTCACGGGCGAAGCCCTCAACGTCGCCGCGCTCGAACTCCAGCGTCGCGCGACGCAGAACGACTACGTCGCCGCGCACGCACCGAGCGAAGATTCACCGTTACGTCGCGTCCCCGCCGTCGACGTCGCGCCTGGACGGCACAAGTACGTCCTCACGCAGCTCGCGATCGGCGACGAAGCCGCGCTCGTCGTTCGCGCGTACGCCGGATGCGCGTACCACGCGAATAATTTTGAGCTGTTGACGCGCGAGTTGGCGCGACTCGGCGTCGACGCGACCGGCCGCGTCGTCGGCGGCGGTCGATGCGAACGCGACGACGCGGCGAAGACGATCAAGGTGTACGGGTACAGTAAAACGTTCGGGCGCACGCCGGGGTGTAACGAACGCGCGTGCGCGATGATTCAAGAGGCGTTTACTGGATACCAGGCGACGTGGAGCGACGACGGGTACTGAGTTCGCGCGACGCGGAAGAGCGCCGACGTTTGATTTCGAGTCGTTCCGACGACGCGATCGTTCGACTGTTAGTTACGTTTTTATAGCCCCATCGATAGCGATTTCGCTCGACGTCGCGTCGTCGTCGACGCCGCGCGCGTGCGATTCGATTCGACGCGCGATGGTGCCCGCATTGGCATCGCGCGCCGAAGCGCGGCACACACCGACGCGCGCGATGCCCGCTCGCGCGCGCCGCTCGATCGAAACCTCTCGCGCGCGCGAACTCCTCCTCGCGATCGACGAATCGTTCGCGAGCCCCGAGGCCTTCGCGACCGCGCGCTTCGATCCTCGCGAAGATGCTGAATGGTAAAGGGCGTTCGCCGCGCGCGCGCGCGGCGCGAGCATTGACGACGTCGTCGCACGCGCGCAGGCTCCTCGTGAAGCGCGCGTTCAACAGACGCGCGTTGGAGACGCACCCAGACAAAGGAGGCGACGCGGACGCGTTCCAAGCGATGTACGAGGCGTTTCAAGAGCTCAAACAAGCGTTTCTCGATGGCTTCTCGGAATTCGCGAAGTGCATCGAATCGGCGCCGGCGAAGGCGAAGGCGAAGGCGAAGGCGAAGGCGAAACGAACGATGGTAGACGCGCCAGAACTCATGGGTAAGCGACGGACGATTCCAACGTACGAGTTCTTTCAAACCGCCGCTGAACGAGACATTCCGTTCTGGAAAATTGAGTTGGCGGCGTCGGGCAGAGCTCGCTGCACCGGCTCGCGCAAGTCCCTCGGCAGCGTCGGTCGCTGTCGAAACGTCAATGAAGGATCGAAGGTGGATCAGCCGAGAAGCGTGGGTCCCGGTCCCGGTCCCGGTCCCGGGTCATCGAGAGCGCTCGTCGCCGACGTGTTCGGAATCATCAAGAAGAACGCTGTGCGCGTGGGCTTAATGGATCCAGAATCTGGCGCGTACTGCCGATTCGTTCATTTGCGATGTTGGCGTGTGCCTCAGGCGGTGTGGTACAATCTTCCGCAGTACCCCGACGATACGACTGAGTATAGCGTCGATGAGTTCAAAAGACGCTTGGTCGATATGGACGGCGTCGTCTTCGTCGGGTTGAACAAACTTTGCGATGAAGACATCACGCTCGTCGCCGAACACGCGATGAATCAGGAGGCGTGGGCGGCGTTCAATCAGAAGAAATATGTCGCCGCTCGAGCTGCTGGCCTTCCGTCATCGCGGGTTCAACTTCTTTCGAAAGACGAAATCAAAGTACTGCAGAAACTAATGTCGAAGGCGACGTCTTTAGTGCAAGAACCAGAGCAAGACGAACCGCTCGCCGCGGTGACGAAGCAGGAATCAAAACCGGAACCAAAACGAACGGACCACGATGAGTACGACGTCGTGACTGATGACGACGAACACGAAGATGGCTTGCAAGTGGCGCCGAATGTCGGCACCGCGATCGCCGTGCAGAAACCAAAAGAGGAGAAGCCACCACCGAAGATTTTGATTCCCGTCCCTGGCGAAAACGGCGCAATCGCCAACTCACTTCTTCGCGACAATTCCAAACCCATGACGTTCGTGCTGACGGGAATTTTTCCGGATCTCGGAGGCGATCGAATCGGTCTGATGCAAGGCAAAGACATGGCGGAAAAGCTGATTCAGCGGTTTGGAGGCGTCGTGCGGAGCGCGGTTTCAGGCGCAACTGATGTTTTGCTCGTCGGCGAAGAGCCAGGCGTTTCGAAACTATCAGCTGCGCGCACGAAAGCGAACTGCAAAGTTCTCAATCTCGAACACATCCTCGACATGATTCACGGGCGCTCCATCGAAGGGAAACGGTTGCAAATTGAAAGATTCAGCACAGGTTTTCATGGAAATTCGTTAGCGTACGATATGACGCGAGCCGAATTGGAAGAGCTACGGACGGGAGCCAAAGCGCTTCCTTCGACGACGAAAACAGAGGAGCCACAACTTCTACCATCGTCCAAGTCGACAACGCGTAAGCGCAAAGCTCTTCCTTTGTCCACGAAAGACGAAGCGCAAAAGAATTTGACGTTACCCGCACCTGATAAGCCGCCGCGAAATAAGAAGCCAAAACGCTCGCCGAAAGCGCCCGTGCGAAGCTCGCGTCGTCTCGCCGCACTGACGAACGCCGCGTGAGAAGTTCATCACATGATATGATTGCCTCGTTCGCTACGAATCAATGTGTAATTTACAAATGTCTGTCTATTTAGCTACCACGCATCAAAGTTGCCGAAACCGCCCGTCTTCGCCTTCTTCGGCGGCGGCGCGCTCGCAGCCGGCGCACTCGTGGATGCCGAGGCGACGTATTTTCCCACGCCATCGGATGCTTTAGCCGCTGGTAATGCCGAGGCGTCCTTCGCTAGCGCTGCCGCGGGATCACTCCACCACGACCCGCGCTGACCTTGACCGGTGCCATTCTTGACGTCTGCCGCCTTGGCTTTGGCTTCCGCTTCTGCGCGTTCCTTCTTGTCGTCTTCTTCGCGCAGTTCGTCGTATGGATTGGTGAAAATCGTGCATGAAGTGATTTTAATCGTCTTCAAAGGACGATCGGCGGCGTCGCATTCAACCTCTTCGATACGCGCGAGAGTTTCCATCCCGCCCACGACGCGTCCGAACACCGTGTGCTTGTTGTCCAAATGCGGCGCAGCATTGTACGTGATGAAAAATTGCGAACCATTCGTGTTCTTGCCGCTGTTTGCCATGCTCAACACGCCGCGTTCGTCGTGTCTATGAGGGTTGCCCTTGATTTCATCCGCAAACTTCTCGCCCCATATGCAGTGTCCGCCTCTTCCAGTGCCCGTGGGATCGCCACCCTGAAGCATGAATCTTTTAATGCTTCGGTGAAACTTGACTCCGTCGTAAAATCCCTTTTCTGCGAGCGTGATGAAATTTTCGCACGTTCTCGGCGTCTTGTCGCAATGCAGCTCGATGTTCAAATCACCAAAGTTTGTGTGTAATCGAACGTATCCCTTCTTCGTCGGATTGTACCACACGATTTCCTCGGCGCGATGGTTCTTTGTGTGCGCCTCCATCGTCGTCGACGTGAACCCCATCGCACTGTGCCCAGTCGTGCGCATGTCGTTCGTTTTCGTCTTAAGAGTTACGAGATACGGCGCCATTTCCGCCCGCCTTTTCGCCTTTTCCTTCTCCGTGCGTGTATCCAGGTCCACTCGTCCCGTCTCGTTTGTGTCCCAGGTGGAAGAACCGGGCTTGAACGTAATGTTATCCACCGGCGCCACGTACGCGGGTCCTCGCAGCAAGTGACTGTTGTCGACTGTGTCTGGCTTGGTTTCGATCCCGTGCTTCTTATTCTCCTCCGCATCTTTAGCCTTGGCGAGATTTAAAACCTCCTGCGCCTGCGCCGCCGCCGAACTCCCGCCTCGCGCGCCGATTTTTGCCGCCTCCTCGCTCCCGAGCGACGCCAACACACGACGCATGTCTTCGCTCACCTGCGTCTTGTTGATGCTTCCATCGTCTCCTTGTCCTTCTTTCCCCAATCCCTTCACGTCTAACCCGCGTTTCACGTGATCAAAGTTATCCAACGTTCGCGCCTTCAAATCCAACGGGTCCTGCAGCGTCACCACGTCGCTTCTCTTAAACGCCTCATCCGTCAACAAATCCTTCCAGTTCTTCGTCTTAAAGCACAACTCTTCGATCGCATCGGTGCAATACACGTTTCCAGTCGTCTTCACCGCGCATATCCGCGTCGCGTCCGTAAACGTCTTATTCAGCACCGGGCACTCGTACTCGCCGTCTTTATTCTTGTACCAATTCAACCGCACCAAATCCTTCACCGCCAGCGCCTCACCGCTCACGGGGTGCTTCTTATGTTTCATCACGTACGGCACCGCGTTCGAGATGTCCATCACCGTCCCATCCGGCGCGCACACCGCGTTTTTAAACGGCAGAAACGAGATTGCGCAGCAGTGAAACGGCAATCGTCGAAACGGCGCGTCCGCGCCGCGATCCCTCCCACCGCCGCCGCCCTCGGCCGCCCACTCGCTCGCGGTGACGTACCCTCGGTCCTTCTTCGCCGTCTTGTTCCGTCCCATCGTCGGCGCGTCGCGTTTTCACGCCGCTCGTCGCTCGCCGCCGCCGCACTCATCGACGACGACGACGTCGCGAGAATCGCGCGACGCGAGCCGCGATGGTGGGGCTCGGCAAGGGCGTCGGCGTGCCGGTGAAGCTGCTGCACGAGAGCGAGGGACACGTCGTGACGGTGCGTTCGCTCGACGTCGATGCGCGACGACGACGTTCGATGCGCGATTGCGCGATGTTTTCGAGGAATGCGCGCGCGCGCGACGCGCGACGGCGACGCGCGCGACGCCGCGACGCGCGGGCGGCGTCGATCGACGCGCGCGCGGGCGAGACGCGCGAACGACGCGCGAGAAGCGCGCGCGGGCGAGGATCGCGAGGGGGAGGAATCAACCCTAACGCCTCGAACGCGCGCGAAGGACGGTTTCGCGAAGACGAGGAAAGCGACTGACGACGACGCGCGGTTCGCGAACGATGACGCAGGTGGAGCTTAAGACTGGGGAAACGTACCGAGGGCAGCTCGTGGAGAGCGAGGATAATTGGAATTGTCAAATGACGGATGTCACGCACGTCGGTCGCGACGGGAAGGAGAGTAAGATGGAACACGTGTACATTCGTGGGTCGAAAGTGCGAATGATGGTGATTCCGGACATGCTGAAGCACGCGCCGATGTTCAAGAGAATCGATCCGAAGTTTGATCCGAAGGGCGGGAAGAAGTAGGCGATGCGGCGGCGTTTGTTTTTAATAAAGAATTCCGTGTACAAGACGAGACGCGCGGCGAGCCGCGCTATTTGCCAAATCTTTGCGCAGTCTTCGCGTACTTGTCTATGACTCGCGCGAGATCGCGACGACTAAATCTATCTAATGATTCCTCGTGGAACAACTCCGCGGCGTGCAGTTGCCACGGTGGGTAGCCCTGAAGATGAAACGTCGCGCCGAAGACGACGGCGACGTCGGCGGGCGGAAGGAAAGTCCCTCGCTCGCGCATCCAACGCTCCAAACGCACGACGTCGGGTTTATATTTGAACTTTGCCCACTCCACGCCGTCACCATCCCGCGCGCTCGCGATGGCACCCTCGAGCGAATCGTCGCCTTCATCTAATTCCGCGTGTCTCGCCGCGTCCAGCAGCGCCGCGCACGCGTCCCTCGGTCCCAACGCGTCGACATCGATCGACGCCTCCCCGCGCCCCGCGCTCGCCCCACGCGCGCACTCTCGAATCTTACCACCGTCATCGGCGTCCACGACGCGCAAGACGTACCCCACGCCCTCGCGATCTCGCCTCGAGGTCTCCAGCGCCTCGCGCAGCGCCTCGATTCCGCGCGTCGTCGTCGCGCGTCCGCCGCCATCGTACACGCTCACGCGTTCCACCCCACACCGCGCGCACCACCGCGCGACGTTCACCGCGCGTTCGACGAACCTCTCCAGATCGCCGTCTCCCTCTCCACACGTCGCGATCACGCTCAGCGTCCTCGGCGGTCGTCTCGGCGCGTCGCCGCCCAACCCTTCGTATCCGCCCACCCTTCGTCGCAGCTCCGCGTTCATCGCGCGCATCGCGTGCCGCAGCCCTCGCCGCGGTTCGAATCGTTCGCATCCCAGCGCGCGAAACGTCGCGTCGACGACGCGTCGCGCCCACGCGCGCGCGACGAAGAACCAGTGCGTGCACGCGAGCAACCACTCGTGCGCCGCGCGCGTCGCCGCGCGCGCCTCGCTCGCGCGCGCGCGCATGCGTCGTCGCGTCGCGCGTCGTCGCGCGTCGCGCGTCGTCGCGCTCGCGGCGCGCGCCGCGCGAGGCGCGTTCTGACGCCGTCGATGCGTCGACGCGTCAAAAAAGTGCCATCGAACGAATCGTCGCGCCAGACCGACGCGCGCCGGCATGTTCGGCGACGCGCTCGCGGTGAGCGGCGCGATCGATCCGACCGCGACGATCGGCGCGCGCGCGGCGCGGGCGAACGCGCGAGACGGGACGGAAGGGACAAAACTTGAGATCCCGCGATTGGATGATTTTCGCGACGAAGAGAGCGCGCGGCGGTTCACGCGCGCGAACCGATGGTTGAGCGTGGACTTGCTGGCGTTTCCGGTGCGTGGGCGCTCGGCGGTGCGACGTCGCGCGCGAACGAAGGCGAAAGAGGTGGACGAAGGAAGGAAGACGACGGATGGATGGATGCAATCGGCAATCGAGGTTGTTACAGAGCGCGAAGAAGGGGGGGACGAGCGCGAGAACGACGACTGACGAAACGGTGCGCGACGCGATAGGTGGTGCGAATAAATTGGGTGGTGGCGCTCATGGCGACGACGACGCTGTGGGGATTCACGATCGGCGTGTTGTCTCGTGAAGAGGCGGCGGAGGAATTTTTCGGCAAGGCGACGCTTTGGATTTCCAACAACTTTACGTGGTTTTACACCTTGACGCAGAACGCGTGGATTTTCGTGGTGATTTTCGTGCTGTTTCGGAAAAAGTACGCAAACATCAAGCTTGGACAGCCGGATGATAGGCCTGATTATTCCGATCTCGTGTGGTTCACGTTGATTTTCACCACGGGGCTCGGGACGGGGATATTTTACTTTGGAGTGAGCGAGCCGATGTACTACTATCGTGATGATTCCAAACTTTTAGGAACAGCAACCAACTATTTAGCGAAGATCCCGTTCATGAACGATGATCAAAGGGCGAACATGGCGATGTTTGTCACTTTTTTGCATTGGGGTTTGCACGGTTGGGCGACGTACATCTTGGTCGCGCTGACGCTCGGCGTCGTGCATTACCGACTGGGCAGGCCGCTGACGCTTCGCAGTGCGTTTTATCCCATCGTAGGCGATTACGTCAACGGGCTGTTCGGCGACTTGATTGACTCGATGTCCATCGCTTGTACGACGTTTGGGTTGTGCACGTCGCTCGGTTTGGGGGCGAGCAGTATCAATACCATCTTGAACCGCATGAGCGCTTCGATTCCTGACGACGACGACAACACGAAGTCGGCCATCCTTTGGGGCATCACCGCGCTCACTACGGGTGCACTCGTAAGCGGGCTCCACCGCGGGGTTATCACTTTCGCCATTGTCGCCTTCTCAATTCTACTTGCGCTGATTATGATTTTGTTCATGCTTGACAACACGTGGTACCTTGCAAATTCGTTTACGCAGCAAATCGGAACATACTTGCAGTACGTGATTCTCGGCGGATTCGACAATGACGCCATGGCGCAGCTGAACATAGAGTTTACGCAGAACGACACGCACTTGTGGGGCGCGCAAGGGATAAAACAATTAGTGGAAACGGCCTTGAACAAGACGCTTGCCGATCCGACGACGTATTACTCGAGCTCGCCGACTTCGTTCATGGATACGTGGACGGTATTTTACTGGGCTTGGTGGATCACTTGGGCGCCGTTCGTAGGAATGTTTTACGCTAAAATTTCACGTGGTCGCACCATAAGATCGCTTATTCTGGTCGGTATGTTTGCGCCGATGTTTTTGGGTTTCTTTGCTATTTCCGTCCTCGGATCGCTTGGTATTCGAATGCAACGCATCGCGGAATTGGCGCTCGGCGCTGCACCAGATTGGCAGAAAGGAGTTGTGAACTGCGGTGCCCTCGGGTATTTAGAAAACACACCCGTGAGTGCGGACGCAAAAAAGTTGGCCTCGGAGCTCGGAGTCTACGCCTTGGCGTGTCGAAAATCGACGGATAGAATTTTGGACATTCTTGAGCCTTACAAAACCTTGACGACGCTTTTACAAACCTTAGTTCTTTTGGGTGTGATTTTGTTCTTCGTCACCTCTGCGGATGCGGGCGCGTTCGTGGACGACATGATCGCCGCGAACGGCATGGAAAATCCTCCTGTTCTTCAAAAGGTGTGGTGGAGCATCACGCAAGGCGCCACCGCGCAGGCGTTGCTAAGCTCCACTAAAAACGGTTTGTCCACGCTTCAATCGGTGAGCATTTGTGCCGCTCTGCCGTACACGTTCGCGCTGAATTACATGTGTGTAGCGCTCTTTCGCGCTATGGACGAAACGAATGAGGATCCAACATACATGAAAATGCGGAAAGGTTTCAGCACATCCATCGTCGACGTGTTTGAGAATTTCCACAAGGCTGACGGAACGATGGCGACGAAACAAGCGTCGACAAAGGATCGCTTGCTGTTACTATTGCGCACAATTTTAAATCCGAGAAGGTCCTTAACGACGGCGGGCTTGGAACTCTTCAAGCCTCTCAGGCTGAGCGTGTTAAGTTTCGGTTACGGGCTGGTGTATCTTTTGTGGATCTTGCTCCTCGCGTTGTCGCCGTTGGACAAAGGCACGCACACGTTGGCGTGGTTGATGTACTTGATTTTCACATCAATCACGGCGGCCGTGCGTTATAATCTTAGGAAAAAGTGGTACATCATCGGTAACTTGATGGATGACTTTTTCGTGTGCTTTTTCTTTTATCCATTCGCGTTGGCGCAAATGCAGCTAGAGGTCGAGAGTCACACGGGACGCGCCGTCGAGCACGGAAGAGCCAACTTTGTTCCGGCAAACACGATGAAAGCCGCCGACGACTAGTCATCGTGCAGCGCCACTTTGTAAAATTATGCTGCAAACAAATAATATGTGTAACTACATCGTTCCGGTACAATTTAAGCAGCGACGGAGACCCGACGCGACGACCTGCTTGGCGTTCGAGACGGGGTCTTTTTCGGCGTACGAGACGGGGTCTTTTTCGGCGTACGAGACGGGGTCTTTTTCGGCGTTCGAGACGGGCTCTTTTTCGGCGTTCGCGATGTCGCCGACTTGTTAGATATCTTTCGCGCGGGAGTTCGCGCACGCGCCGCAACTTTCGCCTTGACGTCCGCCGAACTTCCCCAGTTGGCGGCGTAAATGTCGTTGAACTGTTCCTGGCACATGTGCACGAAATACATCGCGCAGTGCACTGGAATGGCGTACGGCAGCGCGGCGCGGAAACCCGCCATTTTGTGGAAACCCAGAAGTCCGACCATACTGCCAATGATCATCGGATGCGGCACCACGTTGTAAGGGAACCCGTGCACGAAGTTGGGTTTGACTTTTCCGAGTTCGACGCCAAAGTACGTCTGGTCGATGCCCAGCGCCACCGTGGCGGCGGTGCTCAGACCGTATCCACACACGATCATCGCGATGGAGACGATGTCAAACTCGAAATGCTTCAGGTACGTCAGCCCGAGATGGGTCAAAGCCAGCGATTTCCAAAACATCACGTTGCGCTTGAACATCCCAAAGTTGATTCCCTCGCGCACGTGATAGGTGGCGATGTACATGCAATAGTGCGTGTACGACGTGACGGCGAAGAAAAAATACGGGTGAATGTACTTGCCCGCGGCGTAAATCGCAGCAACGCTTGCGATGTTATTGATGCCAGCGTATTTGGATACGAGAAATGCACCATTAGTGACGGCGAGGACCATGAACGCCATAAATCTCCAGAAACCAGTCGGCTTGATGGTGTTCAAAAACAGCTTGCGCGCGACGGTGTTGTACATCACGGACAAGTGTAACAGCGCCTCGCCGAACGGTCCAAAGCACTTGGGATAGACGCAGTAATGTAACTTCATGGTAATGCGTCGATCGGGATTCGCCACCGGTCGATCAGCGATGACGTGGATCTCGCGATGGAAATCAAAGCCGACGACGTCGCCGTCGGATAAGCACCCGCCGCTTCCTTCTTGGGTGAAAATAGTTTCAACCTTGACGTTTTCATTCACCGCGAGCATGCAGCGGTACAAGAAGCAGAACGGATACACCGCCCACGGGCCATCGATGTGTTCCATGTAAAATACCGTGTCGGAATTATTGTTGTGATGGGACGAGGCGACGTAAATCTCATTCATCCCGTACACGGGTTTGACGACCCACGCGTCCGGGCGGAAGCGCTCGGCAAACATCTTCTCCACCGGCGCCGAGTGCGCGATGTGCGTGAACGCGTCTTTCTCCTTCGGAGCCAATCGCGTGTGCCACCAGTGCGCGGTGCAACTGCGATCCGGGTCCTCCTCGGTGACGAAGCGTTCGATGGTTTTCATCGCCGCCCGATCCTCCGCGCTCGTCAACTTTCCCCGCACCACGTAATTATGCGCCACGATCCACGACAAGAAGCTCTCGTCCATGTGCATCACCGCGTCCAGGCACAGCGGCAGCAAATAAAACGTGTGTTCGACGAGCAGCGCCGGCCAATTCGTAAACTTCATGTACGACGCCTGATACGTCTTCTCCCCCGTCGCCGCGTGCGCCGCCTCCTGCCCCGCGTACGCCGCCGCGAACACCCCCATCATCCCCCACATCGTCATCCCGCTCGCGCACATCGCCCCCGCCGCGCGCGCGATCATCGCCCACGCCACCGTCGTCGCCACTTTCACTCCCTCGCCCGCGTTCGTCGCCATCGTCGCCGCCGCGTACGCCCAAAACGCGCCTCGCGCGCTCGCCGCGCCCCATCGCGTCTCCAGCATCGCCATCGCGCTCGCCATCGCCACCGGCGTCGTCACCAGGTGCAGCGCGACGTTGAACGAGTTCGAGTGGTACCTTCGGAACGCCGTCGCCGTCGCCGCGAACGTCTTCATGGCGTCTTCGCGTTCGCGTTCGCGTTCGCGAGCGATCGTTTTCGCGCGATGAATATTCCAGTCGCGTCGACGCGCGCGCGGATCCAGCGCGCGCGCGAGCGCTCGCGGCGCGGCGTCGCGCGGTCGACGTTCGCTCGGCGTTCGCTCGGCGTTCGCTCGCGCGTCGCGGAGTGGCGAAAAACGCGATGCGATTCGGATCGAAAAATCGCATCGTGACGTGGTCGAGCGCGGGGCGGCGACGCGTCGGAGCCGAGGCGCGCGGATGATTGATTACAAGCGAACGTGCGAGCGCGAACGCGACGGCGCGCGCGTCGAAGCGTCGAACGCGCGCGCGTCGAACGATGGACGCGCGTCTACATCTTTTTATCAGCCTTGCTGGCTTTTAAAAAGTCGTCGTACGCGCGCTGGAGCGCGGCGCGATCGTCGAGGGTGGCGACGTCGGCGTCGGCGGGATCGGCGGTGGAGACGTCGGCCTCGGCGACGCGCTCGGCGCGCTTGGCGACTTCTTCACTGACGACGTCGATGTCGATGGCGGCGGCCCAGCGGTCTTTTTGTTTGAGCTTGTCGGACTCGAGACGAGCGCGGCGCTCGGCGCGACGGCGAGCGCGCTTGCGGCGCGACGCGCGGACGCCGACGGACAACACCGAGGCGAGGGCGAGTGAGGTGACGAAACCCGCGGTGGCGTACCCACCGGCGTCGAACGCGCCGGGGAGTCTGGGCATCTGCCAAGACACGGATTGCGACGCCGACGTCGCGCCGCGCTTGGCGGATTTCGCCGGTTTCTTCGCCGCCGGTTTCGCCTTGACCACCGCCTTGGTCTTCGTCTTCTCCACAACCTTTTTGCTCGGTTTCGCGACGACGACTGGCTTTTTCGGCGCCGGTTTTGCGACTTCCTTCTTCGGCGCGACGACCGCCTTCTTCACCGGCTTTGGCGCCGCCTTTGCCTTTGGTCTCGAAGTCGTTTCGCCGCGCCAAAAAAATCTCCGAACGCCGCGCGCGCCGTCGATGACGCCACCGAGCGCGTTGTCGAGCGAATCCGCCGTGCGATACTTTAAGTCATCAATGAATTCCGCGCGCTGCTGCGCCTTCAATTCCTTCACGCGCGCCACTTCTTGTGCCTTCAACTCCTTTTCCCGAGCGACTATTTGCGCCTCTCTCGCTCGCTCGAGAGCCTTGGCCTCTTTCGCGGCGTCATCTTTAATCTTTTTCGCCGCCTCCGCGAGCTTCCGCTGGTTCTCTTGCGCGATTTTCTCGGTTTCCGCCGCGCGAGCTTCCAAGGCTTTGCGCTCCGCCGCCAGCGCGCGTTCACGCGCCTCTTCTAACTCTCGCGCAGCCTCTTCCCGCTGCCTGGCCTGTTCTCTCGCCCGCTTCTCGGCGATTTCTCGCGCCTGCTCTTGTGCGCGCGCCCGCGCGCGAGCTTGTTCTTGAGCTCGCTTTTCCTCGCGCACGACTTCCTCTTCCGCTCTCTTGAGCGCGCGCGCCTGCTCCTTGACGCGTTCGCGCTCTCGCGCCGCGACTTCCTCTTCGACGCGTCGCTCGCGTTCGAGCGCCGCGCGCAACTGCGCCTCCGCCTCCGCCGCGCGCGCTTGCTCTCTCTTTAATCGCGTCAACTCCGCGATCCGATCGCGTCGCTCGATGCGTCGAGCTTCGATGACGCTATAAAGCTTATCTGCCGCTTCGTTCCGCACCGGTTGCCACCCGACGGGTCGGCGTTCCGCCACGTTTCTGCGAAACGTCGGCGCGGCGTTCGCGACGGCTGTCTTGGACGACTGCTCACTCGCCGCCTTCTTCGCCGCGATCTCAGCGGCTTGCTTCGCTTCCGCGCGCTCGCGCTCGGCTTTCTCGCGCTCCGCTTGCAATCGCTCTTTATCCGCCTTCACGCGAATTTCCGCCGCCAGCTTCGCGTCGATGCGCTCGTCGTGCACCTCGGCGACTTCCACGCGCATCATCGGATTAAACCCCGCACCGCTCGCCGTCGACGCCTCGCCGCTCGCCGTCTTCGCTCGTCGAGGCGCGACCGTCGCGGAGTCCGCGCTCTCTTCCCCCCCAGCCCTCGTCCCCGCGCTCGCCGTCGCGTCGCGCGTCGCCGTCGACTTATCCCTCCGCGCGCGTCGCCCCCCCTCGCCTCGTCTCTCTCGTTTCCCATCCTTCACGCGCTTCGCGTACGCGCACCACGCCAAAAACACCCCGAGCGTCACGATTTCCCGCTGCGTCGCGCCGTTCCCGCGTTTACTCGCGCTCGCCGTCGTCGCCCCGCGTCTCGTCGTCTTCGCCGTCGTCGTCGTCGCCGCGATCTTCCCTCCCTCCACTCGCACCGCGCCTCGTCCGCGTCTCGCGCGCGTCCCGCCCTCCGCGCGCGCCGTCGCGACGTTCGCGGCCGTCACCGCGCGCATCGCGGTCCTTCCGCCGCCCCCCGCGCCCGTCGACCGCGATCTACGCCGAAATCAGGCGTCGCCGATGAATCGATTCGAGATCGTCGCGCGTCGCGATTGCGTCGCGCTTTCGCGTCCCGCGACGCCCGCGTCGTCGTCGCGATTGCGTCGCGAATGCTTCTCGCGCGCGCGCGCGCGCTCGCGTCGTCGGACGCCGTCGACGCGTCGCGCGCGTCGCGAATGCGTCGCGATGTGACGCCGAAGCGAATTTAACGTTCGCGCGCGCGACGCATCGCGATTGAATCGCCACCGCGCCGCGCGCGACGCGCCTTGATGCGCGTCGACGCGCATCAAGGCGCGCGAAAATTCGCACCGTCGACGCGTCGCGCGTCTCGGCGCGGACGCGCCTCGACGCGTCCGCGAGCGTCGCGCGATGCGCCGCCGTTCGTCGACGTGCGCGCGGTGAGCTACGCGCCCGCGGGCGCCGGCGCGCCGGTGCTGCGCGACGTCGCGCTCGCGCTCCCGCGACGAGGGCTGACGCTGATCGTCGGACGGTCGGGAACGGGGAAGAGCACGCTGCTGACGCTGATCGCGGGGCTGAGCGAACCGACGACGGGGCGGGTGACGCTGGGCGGCGACGGCGCGGAGGACGCGCGGGCGACGACGGCGGCGGACCGACTGGCCGAGGTGGGGATCGTGTTTCAGTTTCCGGAGCGACACTTCTTGGGGAAGACGGTGCTGCAGGAGCTGACGTTCGGGTGGCCGACGTCGGCGAACGCGTTCGCGAGACGAAGGGCGCTGGCGTACAGGATGCACGACGCGCTGCACGCGGTGGGGATGGAGGGCGTGCCGCTGGACACGGAGGTGCGGACGCTGAGCGGGGGGTATAAGCGACGGTTGGCGCTCGCGATACAGCTCGTGCGCGATCCCGCGGTGCTGTGCCTGGATGAACCGCTGGCGGGGTTGGATTGGAGCACGCGCGCGGAGGTGACGGCGCTGCTCGACGACTTGAAGCGCGACAGAGCGGTGGTGGTGGTGTCGCACGACGTGGAGGAGATTCAACCGATCACCGATCGTGCGTTTAGAATGGAGCAGATGGGTAAGCTCACGGACGTCAGCGCCGAGCTCGCGGGGGCGAGAGCGAACGCGTTCGGGCGCGCCGAGGAATCGTTTCCGGCGTTTGATTGAATCGTAGCGACGAATAGACGAGATTGTAGAAATTGTGATGCGGTACCGTGCGAAACTGTTAGAACGAACGAACGAACGAACGAACGAACGAACGCTCGCGTCCCGTCCCGTCGCGTCGCGTCGCGTCGTCGCGCGTCGTTTCGGTCGTTGTCGGGGTTTTGTCTTTTACAACGCGCCGTCGCGGCGTCCGCCCCGCGCGCGCTCTTCTCCGTTCGGCGCGACGACGTCGGCGTCGTCCGTCTCGCCTAGATTTGAATAATACCCTCCGGTGTCGCGACCGCGACGAGCGTCCACGACCCCGCGTCCGCCATCGCGCTCGCCCACGTATCACCCTCGCCTCGCGCGCGCTCGAGCAGCGCCGCCGTGGCCACTTGCAAGCGCACGTCTCTTCCGCAATACTCGCTCGCCGCCTCCTCCATCCCTTTGTTATGCCCGACCGCCATGATCGTCCTCGCGTCCGTGACGATCTCACACTCCACCACGTCCCCCTCCTCGCCATCCGCGCCGTCTCCCGCCGTCGTCTGCTTCACCACGCACTCGCTCAGGTGTTGTCGCATCACGCCGTCCAGCGACGCGTAGTGATACAGCGACCCGAGATACATCACTCGTCCCTTCGTCCCGAACGCCTCGTTCACCTCGTCCCGCATTATCTCCAGCGTCTCTTTCGATCGTCGCGAGTTCGAGCACAGCGTGAGATCGGGCGTCCATCCCGCGTCGTCGACGCGCGTCGCCACGCTCTTCGCCAGCGCGCGACCCTCTCGCGTGAGCGGTCGATCCGCGTCCTTCGTCTCGCCGTCCGCCCCCGAGGACGCGCTGTGTCGAAGCATGATGAGTCTGTACGTCGGCGCGTCGCTCGCGCGCGCGCTTTCGAGCGCGCGCGGCGCGACGCGCGTCGATCGTTCCGCGCCGCGTCGCGGTCGGTCGGTCGCGCGCCGCGCCGTCGCGCCGCGCCGCGTCGTCGCGCGCGTCGCGGACGCGACGCGTGGCGTCGCGCGCGTCGTCGCGCGCGTCATGCGCGCGTCGTGCGCGCCGTGCGTCGAGCGCGCGCGCGTGTGCGGCGTCGAGCCGTCGCGGTCGTTGCGCGCCATCGGACGCGCGACGCCACACGTCGGCGCGTCGCGCGCGATGGCCCGCGTCGCGCGCGCGGCGACGACGGCGTCGTCGTCGCTGTACAGGAACGCGCTGCTCGTCGTCAAGACGACGCCGATGACGGAGTACACGTCGCTCATCGGGTCGGGAGAATTGTACGACACGCCGCGGTACGAACGCGTGAAAACGCGACACGAAACGCACAAGAGCGGCGTCAAGGCGGTGAAACGCATGCTGGAACAGCGCGGCGTGGCGTTCGAGTGCGTGGAGAGGCACGCGCTGACGGAGGAGTCGGTGAGAGGGCACGATTTGATCGTCGCGCTGGGCGGAGACGGGACGACGCTGATATCGGCGCACCACGTGAGGGACGCGAAAGTGCCGATACTGGGGATAAACACCGATCCGGCGACGAAGGATGAATTGACGAAGATGTATCTGACGAACGCGTGCGTGGACGAGCGACGGTCGACGGGACATCTGTGCGCGGCGAATAGGTTCGACGCGGAGACGGTGCTGGACGGCGCGCTGCGGGGAACGCTGAAACCGACGAGATTGGCGAGGATACGCACGGTGCTGAACGGTAAGGTCTTAGAACCGGCGTTGAACGATGTGCTGATCGCCCATCCGAGCCCGGCGGCGGTGAGTCGGTACAGCGTGCGATTACCGCCGACGGCGCGCGGGGGCGACGGCTACGACGAGTCCGCGAAGAGATTTTTTCACGTGCGCAGCTCGGGCGTGCGCACGTGCACGGCGAGCGGGTCCACCGCGGCGATGTACAGCGCCGGTGGGGAGATCATGCCGCACGACTCGATGTCCATGCAATACATGGATCGCGAGCCGATTTATTACGACCACGCGCCGCCGCCGAGCGTCGGGCACGGATATTACGAGCGAGGCGACGCGCTGTCGTTCCGATGGAACTCGCGCGTGGGGACGATTTACATCGACGGCGCACACGTCAAACACGACGTCGTTCTGGGAGATGATGTCGAGATGTCCACGGACGCGCCCGAGTTGTCGCTCTTCGTCTCGAAATGGTTCGTCGAGGCCCGACGCGTGCGCACGGGCCTCGACCGCGTCTTCAAAACGCGCGAGAACTGGGGTCGACGCAAGTAGATGATCGTCATGATAGAATAGAGTGCTAGAATTTGTTGTATTCCATCGTTGTTGCCGATACGTGTGCGCGTCCTTCGCGCCGCGTCTAACTTCTAACCGTCGACGCGCTCTAGCGCGTGGCCAACAACCTCGCGCGCCGTGCTCTCGAGCGTCGACGTCTCCGACGATACCGTCATCGTCGACGCTAATAAATCCCCGTTCGCGTCGACGAATCCGCACGACGCCATCTGCTCCTCCAACTCGTCGTATTCTAAATCGCACGTCCCGAACGCCGTCGTCGAGCACCGCTCCGCTCGCGCTCGCGATCCGTTCCCGTACGTCTTCACGAACGCCCGCACGTTCACGCAATCTTCCAGCGTGAACGCACCCACGGTCGCGCACGTCGCGATGTCGCAACTCAGGCAATCTCGCGCCGTGGTCGAATCCGTCGTCGGCCCGAAGACGAACACGCAGCGCTTGCAGTCGAGCACGTTCACCTCTTTCACGGCGCAGCAGATCACGAAGACGCAATCCTCGCAGCCCTGGGCGAAGAACTTCGTCACGTACGCCGACCGTTCCATCGCGATCGTCTCCGATTTCCTGCACTTGTACGACACGTCGCGCGACGCGCCGAGCGGTTTCGCGCGGAATGACGGTTTGCGTCGCTCGATCGGCGAGTACGACAGGATGGACGTCGGTGACGGCGGACGCTCGGTCTTGGGCGACGCGGAGGATAGAATTTTACGCGCGATCGCCTTGGGCGACGGCGTCGCGGCCCAGAGCGCGGCGGTGGGTTTGGTGAAGTAGCATCCCATCGCGACGTTCGGCGCGAAAGGAAGTGCGGTGTTCCTTCCCCTCTGCGCGAGAGCGAGACGACGTCGAGTCGCGGTGAAGTTCTGAATCGGATGGATTAAAATATGTCTCTACGCGGGACGCACGCCGTCCCAGTGAATAAAAAAATCTTTTTTACGTATGGTACTGCGCTCTACGCGGCGACGAGGTCGCGCTCGCCTTCGTCGGCGGACGCGTCGGCTTGCAGCGCGCCTTCGATGGCGGCGGCGGCGGCCTTGGCGGCCAAGTTGCGCGCGTATTCGCCAGCCGGGTAGAACTCGCGGTGTTCCTTACCGAACGGCACGCGAGTCTTCTTCATCCAAACCTCCGGCTCGACGTAGGTGCCCAACACGTGGTCGACGAGCGGGCAGCACACGTTGTAGTTGCACTGGCCGGACAACACGTGGTGACCGCTGTGGTTCAGGTACAAGTAATCGTAGTACTTGGATTCGCGGTATCGCGCGAGCCACAACGACGGGATCCCATCTTGAAGCGGAACCTCGTTCAAGCCGTGCATGGCCGGATGCAACGAGTTCCAAATCAACGCGTGCGCGAGCGTGGACCCGCCGATGAGCGCCGCCATCGGCCCCGCGGAGAACCCCATGAGCGCCAGCACCGGCACGCACGTGATCACCATTTGCATCGTCATCAAACCCGTGACATCCCACTCGAACGCCGTTCCGCGGTAGGTGTTCCCTTCCAAAACCGCCGCCGGTTCGCTCTTCATCCACTTGTCGTCCACGCGAAGCGACATGTCGTCCAGCGTCTCCGCGTGGTGTTCGATGTGTCCGCCGCCGCCAACCTTCGGCGCTTCCTTCTGTCTCGTGAAGAAGCACCACACCTTTTTCAAGGTTTCGTTCTTGTTGAACTCGGCGTGTTGGTAGTAACGATGGGTGATGTATTCGTTGATGGACACCATCGCGTACATGGTCGGGACGCTCAGCGTCCACCGCGCGACGTCCACCGCGAGGCTCGCGCGCGGCGTCACCGCGCGCGCGTCTCGCGTCGACGCGCGCATCGCGCGTCTCTTTTGAATCGCTGTTTTCGCGTGTTCGCGCGCGCGCTTTCGTCAGTCTCGCGCGCGTTCGGGCTCGTTTCGAGTCGTCGCGTCGACGTCGACGGCGGCGGCGTTTCGAGTCGGCGCGTCGCGTCGCGTCGCGCACGCACGTTTCGCGCTCGAGATCGCGCGCATGGCGGACAGCGCGTTGGTTTGCATCATCTCGCGCGTCGAGGGATGGGTCGCGTGCGGTGGAGTGACGCGCGCGCGCGACGCGAGCGTTTGGTGGATTACTTATCCTACTCGCGCATCTCGGCGCTTTTCGCGCAACCACAGTCGTCCGAGTCGCCGAAGTCGCGCCTCGACGTCGCGTCGCGCTCGGTGACGGTGATTCGCGACAGCAGCGCGTCTAAGGGAGATAAAGTCGGGGAATACGCGCGCGAGGGAACGCGCGTCGGCGACGACGGCGACGGCGACGACGGCGACGACGGCGGCGACGCGCGTTCTAAATCGTCCTCCGCCGTCGCCGTCTCGAGCGCCGCTCGGTCGCGCGCGTCCGCCTCGCGCGCGCGCCTCGCGTCGGCGGCGCGCAGACGCTCGATTTCCTCGATCAACGATTCGACTTTTTGTTCGAACGCCGCGAGCGACGCGACGTGATACTCGAACGACACGACTTCGGGCGAACCGTCGCCGCGCGTCGCCGCCGGCGCCGACCGCCGCGCCGCGCCGCGCGTCGCGCGCGTCGTCCCCAACAGCCGTCGCAGCTTGTGTAACTCCACGTCCTGCGTCTTCGCCCTGCCGAGCAACCGCTCGCACTTGCGCGCGAGGTCCGCGCGAGACCGTCTCGCCTCGTCGCGCTCGCGCGTCAGCCTCGCGCACCGTCCTCGCAGCGCGTCCATCGCCTTCGCGTCCGACGCGCGCGACGACGACGCGTTCTCATCGTTCGCCGCGAGCGCGTCGCGCGCGTCCCGCGGTCTCGTCTTCGCCGTCGTCTTCGCCGTCGTCTTCGACGCCGACGTCGTCGAATTCAAAGCCATCGCGCGTCTCGCCTCGAGCTGTCCCAGGAGCTGTCGCGCCACCGCGCGCGCGTGTCGCTCCTCGGCGTCCATCGCCTCGGCGCGCGCGAGCGCCGCGCCCGTCGGCGACGCCGCCATGTCGACGAGTGCGGCGTTCGCGCGCGGCGACGTTCGAGTTTCGAGAGGCTTGATTAAGCGTTCGTCCGCGCGAGACGGCTTGATTAAGCGTTCGTCCGCGCGAGACGGCTTCATTACGCGTTCGTCCGCGCGAGACGGCTTAATTGAGCGTTCGTCCGCGCGAGACGGCTTCATTAACGCGTCGCGCGCATCCAACTGCTGTTTTCGCCGCTGTCGGTCGAAGGCTTCGGCATGAACGAAGACGGAGAGATGTCAAAAACAATGGAAAACTTGACGACGCGCGTGTGGGTCGCTTTGCATTTTACATCTTCTACCGGTATTTCTTGCCATCTTCTACCTAATCTATTGTTTCGGCAAGGTTACGGTTTTTTCGATCGCGCGCGACGCGTCGATCGCGCGATCGAAAAAACCGTAACCTTGCGCGCGTGCCGTAGAATCGATGGCCTCCTCGAAATTTAGCGGTTTTAACACCGTATAATCGTGCGGTCGTGACCGAGTGTTTCTCCGTCTCCGCGGCGAAGG
>Ga0181602_10000668_pt1 | contig 31435 bp, 26 predicted proteins | sample 041ome_14_FD_148640 | JGI IMG/M metagenome (GOLD analysis project Ga0181602, IMG submission 148640) | Coastal salt marsh microbial communities from the Groves Creek Marsh, Skidaway Island, Georgia - 041408US metaG (spades assembly) | ecosystem: Environmental > Aquatic > Marine > Intertidal zone...
CGGGCCTTGGCCCGTAACTCCATGATCGTCAAGTGGCTGGAGTCATCGATAAAGATTTTTGACTTCGCAAATTCGTCGGCGGCCTCCAACAGGTGCTGCTGCTCGGCCCCGTTCTTGGAGAGCAGGCCGTCGCGCAGCAGCTTCATATTCACCCGCGCACGCGAACACAGCATGCGCAACGCGAGCTGGGAGGAGCTCATTTCCAGCGAAAAGAACAGCGTCGCCACGCCTTCGCCCCGGCGCGGCAGCGAGGCGGCCTCCGCCATGTTGAGCGCCAACGAGGTCTTGCCCATGGAGGGCCGGGCCGCGAGCACGATCATTTCGGCCCGCTGGAAGCCGTAGGTCATGGCATCGAGATCCTTGAAGCCGGAGGGCACGCCCGTGAGCTCGCCCTTCTTCATCATCATCTTGGTGATGACCTCCATGGCCTCCTGCGTCGGCCCCTTCATCTGCTTCGCGCCGTCGGCCACGCGGTCCTGGGTCACCGCAAACAGGTCGCGCTCAATGCCGTCGACGAACTCCTCGATCCCGCCCTGGAACCCGTAGCACTGCTCGACCGCACCGGTCGCCACCTTGATGAGCTGGCGCAGCAGGTGCAGCTCGCGCACCCGGTCAAGGAAGTAGTCCGCCTGGGCGGTGGTCGGGATCCGGCCGCTCACCTGCATGAGGTGCGCGAAGCCACCCACCTCCTCCAACTGGCCCGCCGACTTCAGCTCCTCCGCCAGGACCTCGATGGTGACCGGCGGGGCCTTCTGATAGATCTCAACGATCTTGGCATAGATGTCGGCGTTGGCCGTGTTGAAAAACGCCTCCGGCGGCAGCTTGCGCTCAAGGCACTTGGCCACCGTATCGGACCCGTCGAGTAGGCAGCACGACAGTAGGTATTCCTCCGCCTCCAGGCTGTGCGGCAGCTGCCGCCCCACCCCGTTGGACCCGACGCCCCGGTCCCCGCCAAAGCCGTCGCCGCGACGGGGCGGACGAGGGGCGGCACGGGAGGAGGTTGCGGATTCAGCCATGGAAAGGGATCAGACCAAGCGGGGGCGGTGGGTTAAGCAAACGGGGAACGGGAAAACTTGCTCGGCTTGTTGCAATTATTCACAGACACCGACTCCAGCGCCCGGATACACGACCGCCGCGAACCCGGTGGGTTTCGCGGCGGCGGAAAGGGACAACGATGATCAGGCCTCCGCGGCGGGAGCCTCGGTGTCCTCGGCCTCGTCGATCGGATTCTCCGAGACGACGTCGAACGAGAGCTCCAGACTGACCTCGGGGTGCAGCTTGATCTTCACCTCGTGGTTGCCGATCGACTTCACCGGCGTGTGCAGGTGGATCTTCTTGCGATCGAGCTCAACGCCGGCCTCGACGATCTTGGCGTGGACGTCGGCCGCCGTGATGGCGCCGAACATCTTGCCGCCCTCGCCCGTCTTGACGACGAACGCGATCGACAGCTTCTCGAGCTGCTTGGCGAGGTCCTGGGCGCCGTTGAGTTCGGCGGCCTCGCGCTCCGCGCGGCGCTTGCGCAGCGCGTCGACGCGCTTGCGGTTGGCCTGCGTCATGGGCGTGGCGAGCCCGTTGGGCAGGAGGTAGTTGCGCGCATAGCCGGCGCGGACTTTGACTTGGTCGCCCTCGCCGCCGAGACCGTCGACGGGCTTGAGGAGCAGAATTTCAGTGGTGGCCATGGAGATGACTGGGTTGAGTTTGTGTTAAAAAAGGAGAGTGCGGACGCCGCTTAGAACGGCACGTCCTCGTCGAGATTTTCTTCGGGTGCCGGCGCTGGCCGGGCAGAGCGCGGCGGGGGCGAGTTGCGCTCGGGCGAGGCGGAGGATTCGTAGTTGCCGCCACCACCGGATTCGCCTTCGCCACGACCGCCGGATTCGCCTTCGCCGCGACCACCGATGAACTGGAAGTTCTCCAGCACCACGGAGAGGCGGCTGCGCTTCTGGCCGGTGTTCTTGTCCTCCCACTGGTCGAGCTTGAGGCGGCCCTCGACGAACAGCGGGCGGCCCTTGGCGCAGTATTTGGAGATGACTTCGCCTTGGCGGCCCCAGGCCTCGATGTCGACAAACGTCGTTTCCTCGCGCACCTGGCCCGACCCGTCCTTGAAGGAACGGTTAACCGCGAGACCGAACTGGCAGATGGCGGTGCCCTTCGGCGTGACCCGCAGTTCGGGGTCGCGCGTGAGGTTGCCGATGAGAAGGACGCGATTGAGATTGGCCATGGGGTGCAGGCGCCGGCGACGGACGCTTAGAGGGATTCGACGTAGGTGCGGTAGACGGTGTGGTTGAGACGCAGGCGCTCCTTGAGGGCGGCCGGGGCACCGCTCGGAGCGGTGAAATCGACCTGCACATAGGTGCCGGCGGGGAACTTCGGGTTGGTCACGCGCGAGAAGTCGCGCTGGCCGAGGTTCTCGACCGTGGAGACCTCGCCTTCGACGGTGGCGATCTCCTGCTTCACGCTTTCGATCAGCTGGTCAATGGTATCGGACACCCCCCGGTTATCGAGGATGAAGGTGGCCCGGTAATTACGGTTGTTCGGTTTCATTTGGGTTTCTGCGATTAAGTTGGTTCATCGCCCGCTCCGGACCGCTGCTCAGCAACAGATCCAGACCGGACAGGTAGGTGGAAAGGGTTTGGTCAACGACGGCGCGCTGGTCGGGAGTGAACTTACCCAGCACAAAGTCCTTGAGGTCCATCTGCGGGGGGGCCTTAGGCCCGATGCCGAGCCGAAAGCGCACAAAACCCGCCCCGAGGTGCTCCAGCAGACTGGCGAGGCCGTTGTGGCCGCCGGCGCTGCCCTGCTCGGATACCTTCAGGCGACCAAGGTCGATCGTCAGGTCGTCGAAGACCGCGGCGATCCGCCGCACCGGCAGCTTGAAGTAGGCCGCCAGGACCTGGGCCGACCGACCGCTGTCGTTCATGTAGGTCAACGGCTTGGCCAGCAGGATGGCACGGCCCGACGGGTGGTCCCAGCGGGTCGTGTCCGCATCGAAGGTGCTCTGCGTTTTCCACGCCAGCCCCTCGCGCGCGGCGAGCGCGTCGAGCACCCGCCAGCCGAGATTGTGGCGCGTATCCGCGTATTCCCGGCCGGGGTTGCCCAGGCCGAGAACGAGCGAGATGGACATGATTCAAAGAACACGCGTGGCCGTACGGATGCCGGAGGCAGCGCGCACGGACGCGGGAAATTATTTCTTCGCGGGCGCGGCGGCCGGAGCCGCGGCGGCGGCGGCCGGAGTCACTTCCTCTTCCTCGCCCTCAAGGCAGGCCACGACGGGTTGGCCGGCGGAATCGCGGTATTCGACGCCTTCAATGACCGGCAGACCACCGACCTTGATGGTTTCGTTGACCTTGAGGTTGGAGATATCGACCTCGATCGCGCCCGGCAGGTCCTTGGCGAGGCAGCGCACGCGCACGGAGTGGGCGGCGATTTCGAGCACGCCGTTCTGATACTTGACGCCGTGGGCCTCGCCCTTGACGACGACCGGCACCTCGACCTCGAACTTCTCCTCGGGGTGGACTTCCTGGAAGTCGGCGTGGAGGTAGCGGTCCGTGATCGGGTCACGTTGGACCTCCTGGAGGAACGACAGCGCGGGCTGATCCTTGCCGGCGGTGTGCAGTTCGATGATGGTCTTGCGACCGGCGACCTGCTTGAGCAGGCGGGTGAAAGCCGGGGCTTCGATAGCCAGTTTGACCGGATCGCTGTGCTTCCCGTAAAGGATGGCCGGGATCTGGTCGGCTTTGCGGAGACGACGCGAGGCGGAGCGACCCGACGCGGCGCGAGTGGAGACGTTAAGAACGGTGGATGTAGACATGGTATTCGTTCCCCCTGTCACCCCGGAATTGGAGGCAGGCGTAATGGAAAAGGGGGTCAGAGCATAGAATCGCCCAGTCGAAAGCAACCAAATCTTTGGTCGGTCCGTGGTTTTAGCCCGAAACCTTCAAAAGGAGCATTGACAAGCCCACCCCTCGACTTGTTTTTCGACCGCTCTTTGTTGCCCGGTAGCTCAGTGGCAGAGCAGGTGACTGTTAATCACTTGGTCGCTGGTTCGACCCCAGCCCGGGCAGCCATTTTAAGTGGCGCGAGTTTCAGGTTTCAGGCAGCCTGAACTGTCCACTCATGGCTCAAGTCACTTCCCGCCCCGCATCGGTTTCCGCTTACGCGATCAAGGCGGAGATGCGTGATCTGACCGCCAGCGTTTTCGAATTCTTCGCACAGAAGACCATGTATGACGGCAAGCGCATCGCTGCCGGTGACATCGTCTACCTGTTCGCCAGCGAAAATGAGGGTGGCCCGGGATTGATCGGTCGCGGCGAAGTGACTGCCGCCACCCCCGTGCCGCGCCGACCCGGCGTGGCCCGGCAGACTCCCCGGGTATCAATCACGGTGCACCGCACCGCCCACGCGACCCACCCCCTCGGTCGCCAACAGCTCAAGCCCTTCAACCACTGGCAAGACGGCCGGCCGGAAACGGAGCTCAACTTCAAATTCTACCGTCAGGCCACCAACAAGATTGTCGGCCTCACCCCCGAAACTGCGGACTTTCTCGTCAGCTGCTGCGAACCGCTCTGAAGGGAAACGCCTCCCGGCACCGCACCCTCGCCTCATCTCGCCGAACCCGTTCTAGTGGGGGCATGCATTACCCCTGCCGTCTGGTCGCAGCGCTGTTGCTGGGGGCCCTGGCCGCCCTCCCCGGCCACGCCCGGCCCCGTCTCTTTGTCCTGAGCGACATTCAGAACGAACCCGACGACGCGCAGTCCCTCGTGCGGCTGCTGGTGCACGCCAACCACTACGACCTCGAGGGCCTGATCGCGACAACCTCCTGCTGGCTGCGCGACCGCACCGCCGCCTGGCGCATGCATGAAATCGTGGACGCCTACGCACAGGTTCAGGCCAACCTCGACCGCCATGAGCCGGGCTTCCCCGCCCCGGCAATGCTGAAGGGCCTCATTGGTGAAGGCGTGCCCCATTTCGGGATGACGGGTGTGGGCGCAGGGCACGATTCGGACGGATCCGCCCGGCTGATCGCCGCCGTCGACCGTAACGATCCGCGGCCGCTATGGGTCTCCGTCTGGGGCGGGGCCAACACCCTGGCGCAGGCACTGTGGCGGGTGCGGCAGGACCGTACCCCGGCCGAGCTCGCCGCCTTCGTCGCCAAGCTGCGGGTTTACGCCATCTCCGATCAGGACGACAGCGGTCCCTGGATACGCGAGCAGTTCCCCAGCCTGTTCTACATTGTCAGTCCCGGCTTCGAGGAACAGGGCGGTGGCGCCTATCACTACGCCACCTGGGTGGGTATCTCCGGCGACGCATTCCACGGCCGCTTCGACGGGCCCGATTTCGGTCTGGTCAACAACGACTGGGTCGAGGCCAACCTGCGCCGGGATCACGGTCCGCTCGGCGCTGAATATCCGCTCATCGAATACATGATGGAGGGCGACACCCCGTCCTGGATCCATCTCTTCGCCAACGGCCTCGGCGACTCCGAACATCCCGACTGGGGCGGCTGGGGTGGCCGCTACGCGTACTACACCCCCGCGACCCGGCCATGGTTTCACCAGCCGGAAACCCGGCCGATCTGGACCGACGTCGTCGACGAGGTCGTGGTGGCCGATGGCAGCGCCCGCACAACCAATCAGGCCACCGTCTGGCGCTGGCGCGAGGCCATGCAGAACGAGTTCGCCGCCCGGATGGACTGGACCGTCAAGGCACCCGACGAGGCCAACCACCCGCCGGTGGCCGCCCTCACCCACGCGACCCGACTGCAGATCGCCCCGGGATCGCTGCTCCCACTCGACGCCTCGGCGTCGGTCGACCCCGACGGCGACGCGCTCGCCTACCAGTGGTTCATTTACCGTGAGGCGGGCAGTTTTGCCGGGAACGCCCAGATCGATGCAGCCACCACCGCCCAAGCCACCTTGCGGGTCCCGCGCGCCGCGTACGACCGCCCCGGTGACCTCCACGTCATTCTGGCCGTAACCGATACCGGCGAGCCCGCCCTAACCCGCTATCAACGGGTGATCATATCCGTTGCTGAAGGGCGCTGACCCCAACTTAGTCCAACGGCACCGTGGCGAGCTCTTCGGTCGTCCAGGGCTGCGAACGACCGGACTCGGCGGCGCGGACCGCGGTCACGGTTTCCGGCATCACCGGGTCGCCGTTGTGGCCAAAGGAGCGTCGCACATAAGTCAGGACCGCGGCGATCGACTCGTCGTCAAGGCCTCCCGCCAGCGCCGGCATCTGCAGCGTGTCCTGCGCCTTGCCGTGCAAAACGATGCGGGCCAGGAGACGCGGGTCGCCCTCGACCAGCGGTGAAGCCACCAGCGAGGCGGCCATGCCCGGCATACCGCGACCGTCCGCCTGATGGCAGCCCATGCAGAGCGCATAAACGGTGCGACCCTTTTCAAAGAGCGCCCGCTCCGCCGCCGACAACGTCCGCGGCCCCGTCGCCTCACGGCGGCTGTAGACCACCGGCGGTGGTTCCCGCGAAGCCAGGTCGGCCACCAGCTGCGTGGTGACAAAGGTCCCCACCGGGCTGGCGGCATCCGGTATCAAATCCAGCAACTCCGCCTCGCGGCCCGCGGTGCCACTCTTCACGGCATCGGCCAGGCCAAAGGTCGGGGCATCCTGTTGCGCCAAATCGACGAGGGCCCGGGCCGCCGCCGCCCCGCCGACCTCGCCCAAAGCAAACGCCATCTGGCGTTGCACGGCCGCGGAGGTGTCTCCCCCCAGCGCCAGCACCGCGGCCACCACCTCGGCATCGCCGGCGCGCAGCCACGGCTCGCCAACCTGCAGGGCGGCGACCTGCACCCGCGGGTCCGCCGCGGTGAGGCCGGCCAACACCGACGCCCGGTCGATCCGTTCCAGCCCGGCCAGGGTCCACAACGCATGCTGCCGGCCCAGCGGGCCGCCCTGCCGCGCCATCTCGCGCAGGCCCGCCACCGCGGCGGTTTGCCGGTGCTCCACCAACAGGCGTTGCGCCGTGTCGCGCCACCAGCCGTTGGGATGATCGAGGGTTTCGACGAGCTCGGCGACCGAGGCCTCGTCGAGGGCCGGCCGGCCCGGGTCAACCCAATCCGCCGCCGGGGTCTCCGGCACGATCTTCCAGATGCGTCCCCGGCCCAGCGGCGCGTCAAGTCCGCGCTGTTCGATCTGGTTGCGCAGGAAGGTGGTCAGGTAGATCCGGTGCTGAATGATGCCGCGGTAGAAATCGACCAGGTAGATGGCGCCGTCGGGACCGTTGTAGGCGTTGACCGGGCGAAAGCGCTCATCGGTCGAGACCAGGAATTCAGTATCCGGATACGCATTGGCCGCGCGCACGGAGCCGTCCACGGTGGGCGTGAGCAGAAGGCGTTTGACCAGGTTGCCGGACGGTTCGCAGAAGAAGGCGTTGCCGCGGAAGTCCGGGCCGAAGCGCACGCCCCGGTAAATCATGGGCCCGCACGCGGCGGTGACCGTCGGCAGCTTCCAGGTCTCGTCGAGCATCTGGTAACCACGGTTGATGCCGGGCGTGATGCGGCCGGGAAAGGTCGGCACGTCGCGTGAGCGGGCCGTCTGCACGGCCAGTCCGTCCATGCTCTCCAGCCCCGGGTGGCGCTGGAAATACGCCGACGGCACCAGGTCGACGCGCAGGGGGTCGGAATTCGAGTTGTAGAACAACCGGCCGCCATCGTCCTGGTCCATGCCCCACTGGCCGCGCGGCGTGGTCTCCCCGCGGATCCACTCCCCGTCATGATAGCGGTGCCGCACGCCGTGGTTGGCGCTGTAGATCCAGTTGTCGAGGGCATGGAAGAGCCCGTTGGCGGTGTGCTCCGGGTTGACCGGACTGCCGTAGTCGTCAGCCACGATCGTACGCTCATCGGCCACATCATCACCGTCGGTGTCGCGGAAATAATACAGATAGGGCGGAGCGCCGACCAACACCCCGTCGGCCGCCAGGGAGAGCGCGCGCGGCATGACCAGCCCGCCGGCAAATTCCGTGCGCTTCTCAAAAAACCCGTCCCCATCCTCATCAGCCAAGACGGCCACGGTGCCGATGGGGAGTTCTTCACCCGCGCCTTCGACGTCATGCATGTAGCCGCGCATCTCGACGACCCAGATCCGGCCGTCGGGCCCAAACTCCATCGCCACCGGGTCGAACAATTGCGGGTGGCTGGCGACCAGTTCGACGCGGTAGCCGGGCGCGACAGTGAACGCCGCCAACGCCTCCTCGTCACTGAGTACCGGGGCCGGCGGCACCGCCAGGTCGGCCGGGAGAGGCCTCTGGACTTCGCCGGGCCGGTCGCCGTTTTGCGCCCAAGCCGTCGCTGTCAGGACCACGGCGCCCACCACTGCCAGCCAAGTTCTACGCATCATCACATCCGTTCGTGCTCGGAGCATGCCCGTCAAGCCGTTCGTCGATGGCGGAGGTAGCCGATGATGCCGATCACGAAGAGGACCACGAGCCCCGCCAGGCCCCATTTGCCCGGCGTGCCGCGACCACTCAGGGCCCATACACTGGCCAAGCCGGCGGCAGCGGTCGCACCGGCCATGAGCAGGTTGGTCACGAAGCGTTTGCCCCCGGCGAGCCGCTGGTCACCCAGCGCCGAGCGGCTGTTCATCAGCAACAGAAAGGTGAAGTAGGCGATCGGCAGCAGCGTGGTGGCGATCACCGAGGCTGGAATCGCCAGAGCCGCGCGCGAAGCGCCGGTCCAGACCACCGGCGCGAGGAATCCGCTGATCGCCGGCATCACCGCCCCGATCATGAACACCGTGCGATTCTCGACCTGGTTGGCCAGTGCACCGATCGCGAGGCCGTTCATCAGGATCAGAATGATGATGCTCGACCACGCCATCGCGATGACCCCGATTCCGAACACGAGGTTGGCCCCGACCCGGCCCAGTGCCGGCGCGAGTGTGGCGGACAACTGGCCGGCATCCCGCGACGCCAGCATCGAGGCCATCTGGCGATCCGCCTCGGGCAACGCGGCGCGGGCGGCGGCCTTGGTTTCCGGAGCCGCCGCCGCAAAATCGGCACCGTCGCGCCGCGACAGGAATCCATCCACCGACGCCGTGTAGGCCGTCTGCATGGCCGGCTGCACGGAACCGTCGGCGGCCAGTACATCGTCCGTCTTGGTGTAGAACGAGCTGCCTGAGGCGATCACCAGGCAGCTCGTGGCGATGATGAACGGGACGAACAGACCGAGCGACAGGTCGAAGATCGACAACTCGCGGTGCTTCCGACTCCAGCCGCGGCGAATCAGCGTGTAGGGCAGCAGGAAGGTCATGTTGATGCCGACAGCGGTGCCACCGGCGGCAATGATCGTGTCGCGCTGCTGGTTGGCGATGATCTCGCGCCAGAGCGATTCATGCGGCCCCGTGGCCGCGGCGATGGCGCCGAGCTGCGCCGTCGGTTCACTGACCTGGGAAAAATGCGGGATGAAACCGGCCAGCGTCGCACCCAAGTCGAGCTGGCCGCGCAGCAGCAGCATGGCCACGACCGCGAAGAACGAAACCACCACGACGGCGACGAGTCCCTTGAGCACCGTCTCGAACACCCGGATGCCGCGATGGCCGCGCTCATAGCTCCAGACGATGGCCACGGAACTCACTGCCAGGATGCCGCCGATCACCCAGGGCGCCGAGGTGCTGGCACCCAGGCTGGGGAAAAGGTTTTGCACCGTGGTCGAGGTCGCCAGCGCGAACTGCGGCAGGGCGAACACCACGTTGGCGATCACCGTCGCAATGGCCCAGGCGTAGGCCAGCACCGGGCTCAGGTGGGTCTTGATCGTCTCCATCGGCCGCTGCCCGGTTGACAGCGTCACATAGGCGATCGCAGCCAGCATGGTGATGCCGCAGAACATCGCGAAGGGCTGGATCCAGAGCAGATGCGGCCCGGCCAGGATGCCGATGAACAGCGACCCCGCGAGGCTGCCGCCGCCCAGGGTCACCGCTCCCTGCAGCCAACCGGGGCCCGAGAGCCGGGCGTAGATACCGAGCCGACCGGAAAAGGAACGATTGCGGGCTTCGTCGAGGAGCGCGTCCTCGGGGCGGGGGGCGGAGTCGGATGCCATGGGTCGTAGGGGTCGGCGCGGGGCGCCGGGGGTTTGGTGACGATTGCATCGCGACTAGGCGGCGCGAGGCAAATCTTGTCTCCAGCCGGCGGCAGTGCGACGCCCCCGCGGATAAGGGGCCACTAGACCTGATTGGACATGTCCAAAACACTACTTGGCGAACGGTTTAATAAACCGCAAACATCCCGCACGGCTGCATGACTACGTCTCCGGTATCCCGTCTGTTTTTGCTGTTGGCCCTCGTGACCGGGCTGTTGTCAGGCCAAACCGCCGACATCCAGATCATCGGCCCCTGGGGCCAGCTCGAAACCACCCGCATCGTGATCGAGCCACCCGATGACCTCGTACAACTCCCTGCCCCGCCCCGCGAATAGGTCGTGTGGTTTTTCGGCGATTACACCGCGTCCCAGCTCACCACGCTCTTCGATGGTCTGGACCTCACCTCCGACCAACGCGATTACCTGACCGACAAGTCCAATTGGAGTTTCATCCCCGCAGGCATCGAGGTTTACGCCCGCCGCGGCCTGGTGCTCGGACTGTCGCCGGAAACCCGTCGCGTGCTCTACGGCGTGTTGGCGCAGTTTGAACGCAACGGCTCGCACTACGGGCCGTTCAGTTTCCGCGCCGAGGACCCCGCGGACTGGTTTGCCAACAGTGGCCTGCAATCCGAGACAGTCGCGCGGGTGCAACCCCTTCTCTATCGCCGCGGTCCCTCCTGGTTGTTTTCCGACCTCGCGCTGGTCCTGCCGGACATCCCGGACAGTGCCGAACGCTCCCTGTTGATCAAGACCCTGTCCCGCACCACCACCCAGCTGGTGAAGCTCCGCGTGTTCCCCGACTCCGATCTCGCGGCGCTGACCGCCTATTGGTCCGGTGGCTCCCGGGCCCGCGACATCGATCCGCTGCTGCGATCCCTGCCCAAGATCCCCGGCGGCTTCACCCTCGACATCACCCACCTATTGCCGAGCTTCGCGCGCAGCCGGCTCTACACCTACCCCACCCGCGACAGCGGCGATGGCACCCGCTTCGTCGACTGTCACTGGACGGCGCTCAATTTCAACCGCCCGGCCATCGACCACCGGTTCGAGCAAATCGAGGCGGTGCGCGCGGCGTATTCGTCGGAATACTACATCGCGGACGACGAGCCGGTGCTCGGCGACATCTTCCTGCTCATGCAGTCCGACGGCAGCGCCCGCCACGCCTATGTGCACATCGCGGGCGACATCGTGTTCACCAAGAATGGCGCCAACGCCACCTCGCCCTGGATCCTGATGAAGCTCGCTGACCTGCTCGGCACCTATCCGTCGGACAGCGAACTGGTCATCCGCCATCTGCGGGCCCGTCCGAACGCACCGCCCACGCCCCTCAGCCCAGATTGACCGGATCGACGTCGAGCACCTGCACGATGTCGTCGGGCCAGGCGAACGCGCGGCGCAATTGGTCAAGTTCACCGATCACCCGGGTCACGCCCCCGGTGAAATACCAGACCTGGAACCGGTAGAGGTCCTTGATCTTCTCGATCGGGGACGGCGCCGGTCCGCGCACCTCCAGGCGGTCGCCGAAATGCGATTCCACCTGCCGCGCCCACTGTTCGGCGAAGAACTGCAGCTTCTCCGGATTCGGCCCGCGAAAGGAATGGTGGATCAGATGCCGGTACGGTGGGTAACTGAACTGCTTGCGCAGCTCCAACTCCCCCGCCGCAAAACCGTCAAAGTCCGCCTGCCGGGAAAACTGGATCGCATCGGCCTGCGGGGTGAAGGTCTGCACCACGACCAGTCCGGCGCGATCGCCCCGGCCGGCGCGCCCCGCCACCTGGACGAGCAGCTGAAAGGTGCGCTCGTTAGCCCGGAAGTCGGGCTGGTGCATCGACATGTCCGCGTCGACCAGGCCGACCAGGGTGACGTTGGGAAAATCGAGCCCTTTCGCGATCATCTGCGTGCCCACCAGCACGTCGATGGTGCCGGCGCGGAACTGCGCCAGCACCTCGCGGAAGCGGTTCTTCTTCGACATCGTGTCCGTGTCCATGCGCTCGACCCGGGCCCGCGGCAGCAGGCGGTGCACCGCCTCCTCGACCCGTTGGGTGCCGAGCCCCTGCCAGCGAATCTCCGGCGTGGCGCACTCCGGGCAACGCACCGGGGCGCTGCGCTCGTGACCGCACAGGTGGCAGCGCAGCGTCTCGTCGGTCCGGTGATAGGTCATCGCGATGCTGCAGTGCGGGCACTCCTCCACGTGGCCGCAGCTGCGGCACTGCATGGACCGCGAGTAGCCCCGGCGATTGAGGAACAGGATCGTCTGCTCGCGCTTGTCCAGACGATCGCGCATCTCGCCGACCAGCTTCTGGGACAGCGTGGTCGCGCCGCGCGTCCGCATGACCTCGATACGCATATCGACCACGTCGATGTAGGGCAGCTGCCGGTCGTCAATCCGCTGCGTCATGCGCTCGAGCTGGTAGCGCCCGGCCTGGGCGTTGGCAAAGGTCTCCAGCGACGGCGTGGCCGAGCCCAGCACGCAATGCGCGGCGCAAATCTTCGCCCGCATCACCGCGACGTCGCGGCCGTGATAGCGCGGCGTCTCGTCCTGCTTGTAGGCCGGCTCGTGTTCCTCATCCACCACCACCAGCCGTAGGTCCCGCACCGGCGCGAAGATCGCGGACCGCGCCCCGACCACGATGCGTGCGGCGCCGGTCGCCAGCTCGTGCCAACCGTCGAGCCGTTCGCCTTCACTGAGGTGACTGTGCCACACCACGCAGGCATGACCCGGTGCAATTGCCTCCAGCCGGCTGCGCAGCCGGGCCACGGTTTGCGGCGTGAGCGCCACTTCCGGCACCAGCAGAATCACCCCGCCCCCGGCCTCCAACGCCTCATGGATCGCCCGCAGGTAAACCTCCGTCTTCCCCGAGCCCGTCACCCCATGCAACACCGTCACCCCGAAGGTCGCGGTCGCCACGCGCTCCTTGATCGCGGCAAAGGCCGTCTCCTGCTCGGCATTGAGCAGATGGGGCAGCGCCGCCACCAGTTCCCCTGCGGCGAAGTCGTCGTTGTAGGCCACCCGCTTCACCCGCTGGGTCTCCTCCCGCAGCTGGCCTTTGGCGATCAGCGCGTTGGCGGACGCCGCGCTTACCCCGAGCCGGCGCAGCACGAGACTCTTGGCGGTAGGACGAAATTGCTGGGCCACGAAGCGGTACAGCTTGGCCTGCTGCGGCGCTCGCTTCTCCAACTTCGCCAAGGCCGCGTCGTCGAGCGGTTCACCCAGGGCCAGCAGCTTCTCCGTTTTCAGACGCGCCGCCCGCCGCACCGCGCCCGGCAACATGGTCTCGATCACGCCGTCGAGCGACGTGGCGTAGTAAACCGCCATCCATTTCGCCAGCGCGAGCAGGTCCGGCGGCAGGGCGGAAAAAGGGTAGACGACCTCGGCGAGGTGCTTGAGGCGATCAACGGGGAAATCCGCCGGCGCACCCTCGGCGCCCACGATGCCCAGCGCGAAGCGCGGCCCCACCGGAATCCTCACCAGCGAGCCCAGGGCCAGCCCCGGCCGCAAGCGCTCCGGCACCTTGTAGTGCAGCAGCTTGTCGAATCCGGCCAATGGGTGCACCCCGACGATCATGCGTGGCCTTGATGGGTGCGGGCGCCGGTGGGAGCAAGCCCGCGCGCCGCGGCGGACAAGTCGATTGACACCCCGCGGTCACCGTTTCGTCATGCGCGTCGTGAGCAACGACGCCGCGCGCGAAAAATTCAAAGGCTACCTCGGCCAGAAGGGCCTGCGCGTGACCAACCAACGTCTCGCCATCTTCGAGGCCGCCTTCGGCCAGCAGGAACACTTCACCGCCGAGGAGCTGCTGGAGCACGCCCGCGCCATCGACGACTCCGTGTCCCGCGCCACCGTCTACCGCACCCTGCCGATCATGGTGGAGAGCGCCCTCCTGCGCGAGGTCGACATCGGCAAAAACAACAAATTCTATCTGCCCAACGTCGAGGGCGGCACCGAGGTGGCGCAAGTCATCTGCCTCGACTGCGACAAGATTTTCGAGATCAACGCGCCGTTCATGGAGTGGTATGGCAACTCCGTCGCCTCCAAGGTCGGCCTCACCCCGGTTTCACAGCGCCTGCAGGTGTCGGCCCGCTGCAACGCCCTGCGCCAGTCCGGCACCTGTCGGCACCGCTCCGCCTGAGGCGGCGCGTCCGCCCCTCCTCTCATGGCCCGCAAGGAAGATCCCGCCTGGGACATCAGCTTCTTCGAATCCGTACTCCGGCGCGACGCCCGCTACGCCGAAGTGATTGAGATCCTGGGGGGGCTCTACACCAAGACCGGGCGCATCGCCGACGGCCTGCGGATGGACCGCAAACTGGTGCGGCTGCAGCCCGCAAACCCCACCGCCCATTACAACCTCGCCTGCTCCCTCGCCCTGACTGAGCGGACCGAGGCCGCCCTGCAGGCGTTAGCACAGGCCATCGACCTCGGCTACACCGACCACCACTGGATGGCGGACGATCCCGACCTAAAGTCGTTGCACGACCACCCCACGTTCAACGCCCTGCTCGACCGCCTCGAGTCACGCAACTGATCGCGCCGACGCCCCTGTCTCACTCATCCCTCGGACTTCGTCATTCGGAATATCCACACCATGCCCGCCGTTCTCGACTACGAGCCTCTCGTGCTCAAACCGCGCGCCGCTCCGCCGGCCCTCACCGCCATCCAGGAGGAAATCCTCGCCCTCAAACGCGAGCGCAACGCCGTCATCCTCGCGCACAACTATCAGGTCGAGGCCATCCAGCAGGTGGCCGATTACGTGGGCGACTCCCTCGGTCTCTCCTACCAGGCGCAGGCGGTGAACGCAGACGTGATTCTCTTCTGCGGCGTGCACTTCATGGCCGAGACGGCCAAGATCGTGAATCCCGGCCGCACCGTCCTCCTGCCCGACCTCGAGGCCGGTTGCTCGCTGTCCGACTCGTGCCCCGCAGATCGCCTCGCCGCCTACAAAGCCGCGCACCCCGAGGTCTACGTGGTGGCCTACATCAACTGCTCGGCCGGGGTGAAGGCGCTCAGCGACGTCATTTGCACCAGCGGCAACGCGAAGAAAATCGTCAGCCGCGTGCCGGCGGACCGCGAAATCCTCTTCGTGCCCGACCAGAACCTCGGTCAATGGGTCAGCCAGCAGACGGGTCGATCAATGCAGCTTTGGCCGGGCAGCTGTTACGCCCATGTGCAATTTACCACGGCCGCAATCGAGAAGATCCGCCTGCGGTTTCCCGACGCTCCGGTCGTCGCCCATCCCGAGTGCGTGCAGGCCGTGCGCGATCTGGCCGACGAAGTCTGCTCGACCGAGCTCATGGTCAATTTTGCCAAACACTCCCCGGCTGACGAAATCATCGTGGTGACGGAAAGTGGCATGCTCCACCGGCTGCAAAAAGAGGTGCCGCACAAGACCTTCATCGCCGGGCCCACCAACACCTGCGCCTGCAACGACTGTCGGTTCATGAAAATGAACACCATCGAGAAGGTCCGCGATGCCCTGCAGAAGATGGCTCCCGCCATCGAGGTGCCCGAGGCCATCCGCAGCGTCGCCCTCGCCCCCATCCAGCGCATGCTGGACTGGAGTCGGGGTTAAACAGCTACCGTCGCAGTCCGAACAGCAGCTGCAGGTTGGTCTGCAGGTCGCGGTCCGCCCGGACCCGGTTGCCGCGGCCCCGCACCAGGTCCTTGCAGCGGCACGCATCCAAAGCCGGTCGATCCGTCCAGACGACCCTCACCTCGTTGCGCCGGTATCCCTGCATCTCGGTCGCGGGCAACGGCGTCCAGGCCAGCGGCAGGCCGTGCACATCGAACGCCACCTCCCAGCCCGCGACGTCGATCGGGTTCATCATCGTCGTCAGCAGGCTCGGATGGCGGCGAACAAAGTCCGGCGACCCGCTCACCGCCACCCGCACCCGCACGGCCGGCGGCGTTTGCTTGATGAAGTCGTCAAAGGTATCAACCCGGCGTTCGCGAAACGCATTGTAGAAGGCCAGCGGATCCAGCCCCACGAGATTCATTCCATTCCACACCCCATGGTCGTTGTCGCTGCCAAAACGACGCCAGTCATACCAGCTCTGGAAGTCGTCGGTCAGCCGAAGTCCGATCTCAAAATGCACGTGCGCCCGCGAGGCCGGGATGGTGTAGCCCCCCGCGCTGTGACCCATGATCCCGATCCGTTGCGCCGTGACCACCCGCCGACCCGGTTCGATCTCCGGGTCAATCTCCGCCAGATGGGCGTACAGGGTGTAGACCGCCGGCAGCACGTTCGCGTGCTCGATCACCACATAGCGTCCATAGCTGCTCAGGCCTGCCCGGCGACTCACGTGCCGCACCACCCCGTCCAGCACCGCAAAGACCTCGTCGGTCGGTTCACCGCGCGCATCACGATCAACCGGCTTCAGGTCCAACCCTTCATGAAACTGGGTGCCACCCGTCCGCACGCAGCCGAAGAGCCCCGACTCCACCAAACCGGATTCGGTGGGCTGAATGAACGCCTCCAGCTCCTGACCCGCCGCGTAGGCCTGATTGGCGGTCGGCCACGCCAAGTTGAGCCGATCCTGCGCGGACCCGGAAATGGCGGCCGCCGCGCTCGCGATGAGCCCGATCCAGCCCCCCCTCATGCCGTGGCCTCCATGGCTTCCATGATGGTCAAACCCACGGCATCGGCCACCAGCCGGCCTTCATCCGTCAGGCTGATCTGCCGGTTGGCGCGGGTCAGAAAGCCCTCGGCTTCCAGACGCTCGAGCGCCAGCTCCACCCGCGCCCACGGCACGTCCGGATGCCGGGCCGCCAGGGCGGCCAGATCCACGCCCGCGTTCATGCGCAAGCCGAACACTAGCGCGTCCTCCGCCAACAGATTCGACGTCAGCGCCACCCGGTCGGCCGTCGCCCGCTCGCCGCGGGCCACCTCTTCGCCCCACTGCGTCAAATCAGCCGGGTTGCCCGCCCGCCAGCCGTCGCCCTGCGACGCCGCCGAGGGGCCGAGCCCCACCCACTCGTACATCCGCCAAGTATTCAGGTTGTGCTGACAGGCATGACCCGGCCGGGCGAAGTTGGACACCTCGTACTGCGCGTAACCGGCCTCCGCCAGGCGCGCCCAGGTCGCCAGGTAGAGCCGGGCCTCGTGCTCGGGGTCGAGCTTCACCTGGCCCTGCGACAGCTTCACCCACAGCGCCGTGTCCTCCTCAAACGTCAGGCAATAGGTCGAGATGTGATCCGGCGCGAGCGCGATGGCCTGGTCGAGGTCCGCCCGCCACGCCGCCTCGTCCTGCCCGGGCAACGCAAACATCAGGTCCAGATTCACGCTGGCGAAGCCCGCCGCCCGGATCAGCTCGTAGCCGCGAAAGATCTGCTCCCGCGTATGCTGCCGACCCAGCGCATCCAGCAAGGTGGGCTGAAAACTCTGCGCGCCCATGGAGATTCGCGTCACCCCGATCGCTTGCAGCGCCGCCAGCCGCGCCTCGGTCACCGATGCCGGCGCCAGCTCCACACTCCACTCAATCGGCCGGTCACCGCCCATCCAATCGTGCAAAATGCCCCCCAGTTCCTCGATCTGGCGCGGGGCCAGCAACCCCGGGGTGCCTCCGCCCCAGAACACCGTCGTGACCGGCCGGTTGCGGTGCACCAACGCCGCCTCCGCCGCGATCCCGGCCAGGTAATCCCGCACCCCTGCGGCGGTCGGACGTGTCTGATAGAACGCGCAAAAATCACACGTGCTGGCGCAAAACGGCACGTGCACATACACGCCCAACGGCTCCGCGGCCGCGACCGGCCCGGCGGGCTGACTTCGCGGCAACTCGCTCATTGCCAATACTGGGGGATTGTGTTGCGAATCGACCACTTCTATACAGCGAATGCTCATGCAAAAGAACCGGACCCCTCATGCGAGACGAATTTGGTCGTGGCTCGCCGCCGCCGTGGCGCTGCTGCTCTTCGCCGGCTGCGAATCGGTAAAGATCACCAACCTCACCCCATCGACCGTTCCGGTTAATCCGTCGCAGATTTACACCTTCTCCGCGCGCATCACCCCGAAGACCAACGGCTACGTGCCGGGCTCGCTGGCACCGCGCATCGTGGTCGACGGCCAGATCCACTCGATGCAGGCAAGTCCCGTCGGAGAGGATGTTTACGAATTCGATTACCAGATCCCGGCCGGCCGGAGCATGGTCAACTACTACTACCTCGTCTCGTTCGACGTGGACTTCAACGGCAACGTCTCACCGCGCGAGGCCTACACCGGCGTCAATCGCCTCGACCTCCAGGGCCGCTACGTCCTGTCGATGGTCGCCAACCGCGGCCCGGTCGGCGCGCTCGTCGGCGTGGTCGGCCAGGGTTTCACCGCCGATGACACCGTTTCCTTCAACGGCCAGCCCGCCCGCACCGTCTTCTATTCGCCCAACTCGATCGGCTTTTACGTCCCGGCCGTGTCGCCAAGCCGCAACTACGACGTGACCATCATCAGCCCGCGCGGCAACCAGCCCGTCGGCACCTTCCGCGTCGACAACGTCGGCCTGTCCGTCATGCCCGCCGCCCTCGACCTCACCAGCGGCGCAAGCCAGAACCTGACCTTCAACCTCCCGCAGACCGCTCCCGCGGGCGGCCTGCTGCTCGACATCACCACCGACGTGCCGGAAAGCGTGATCATGCCCGAGGTCGTGGTGCCCGCCGGGGCCAGCAGCGTCACCGTCGCCGTGCGCGGCGGCCGACCCGGCAGCGGCAGCCTGTTCCTCAGCGGCTTCGCCGGCGGCGAGGTCGTGATCCCGATCACGGTGCGCTAAGCTAGGCCTGTTCCTTTCCGACCGCCGGCGGCTGCTCGCCCCGGCGGTTTTTTTTGGCCTAGGCGAAACCGAACAGCACCGGCAGCACCACCACCACGAAGAGCGACCAGGCCGTGTAGGCCGGCAGGTAGCGCGCGATCACCGGCGCCAGCTCACGGGCCGGCTCGCCGGATTTCCCGGTTTTCACGTAACGGCCCAACATCAGGAGCAGATGCCCGAAGATCAGGACGTTGGCCCCCGTCACCGCCACCCGGTTGGGCGTCGGACCGAACTGCATGAAGCGGATGACGATCGCCGCCAGCGCGATGGCGTTGATCGCCAGGGTGACCACCACGAGCGTGATGTTCACGAGATCCATGAGCCGCGACAGCTTGTGGCGCACCGTGCCGCCGCAGACCGAAAACACCGTGATCCCCCACACCACCAGCAGCAGCCCGTTGAACTGGATCAGAAACTCGCGGTCGGCGACGGGGTTGCGACCCTGAGTCAGCAACGCGACCAGATACAGCACCACCATCACCAGGAACAGTGGCGAAAACACGTTTGAGAGCAGGGGCGCGAGACTGGACGTCCGCCGCAGCACCACCTCGAAGAGATAGGTCGCCACGATCGGGGCGGAGACGAGACCCCACACGACCACGTTTTCCAAATACCACTCCTCAATGTTGAGCCCGATCAGGCGAAAGAGTCCCATCGTCAGCGCCGAGAGCACCACGCCACCGATCACGATCAACGTGGTGTGAATCAGCGCCTCGCCGAGGAAACGCACAAAGCGGATGCGCACGTCGACGCTGCGCCATTGCCCCGCCCCGAACGCCAGGCCCAGCAGCGACAACGCGACGAACGGCGCATATAGCAGTGACATCACGAGCGTGTCCGATTCATCGACCGGCAGCAGACACATCCAGCCCAACAACCCTGCATAGGTCCCGATCACGACCCACCGGAGGCGCGCGGTGGCAAGGGCCGGGAAATAGTAGGCAATCAACGCGCCCACCACGATCAGCGGGGCAAACCGCGGATAAAACCACTCGGGGTCCACCTCCAGCAACGCCGGCAGGCGCACCGCCGCAAACGCCAACAGGGAGAGCACCGCGACCTTGCCCAACGCCCGCAGGCGATCCGCCCCGTCCGCCGGCTCAGGGGCGGCGGCCTCATAGTCCAACCGGGCCCGCCACACCCGCAGGGTTTCGGCCTGCGGCCGGGCCGCTTCCGCCTCGGCCAGCCAGATCCGAAACTGCGCCGCGTCCTCGTGGAACAACCGCTCCAACGCGACGGGGTCCTGCAACTGTTCGAGAAGGGGGTTCATTTGCGGGCACCGTCTCGGCGGTGAGTGGTGGGAAACGTGAGACGTCGGAACCGTATTGGCGATCCGTTTCACCTCCGGCCGATCACCCTCGCGGTCGACCGCGGAGACCGCGAGGGCGTGACCCCGGCCAGCATCGGTAGCACGACCAGGGGCGAGCCATCCCTGCCTACCACCTGCACGGTCTTCTGACCACATACGCAGAGGCAAAGGCATGGGCAACTGCACCGCCCCTCATACCGCCTCCCCAGGGCTCGCCAATAGGCGGGCCCTTTTTCATGAGGGCCTTACTCGCGGCGCAACAAATTCAGCACCATCACCACCGGGCGGTGATCACTGGCGCGGAGGACCGCGGGCGTGTCCACGATCCGGGCGGAGCCGTCGGCCACCCGCGGTTCCAGCAACGGTGATACCATCAGCATATCGACCCGCGAGTAGACCGCGTTGCGTTGATAGCGGTGCGTCCACGTTTCCCCGCGCGAATCCGCCGCCGGGATCAACCGCGCAATCTCCAGCTCGCCCCGCTGCGAAAACGCCCGCACCGGCCGGTCGATCGGCCCGCTGTTGAAATCCCCCGCGATCACGAACCGCGCCGTCGCCGGCTCCGGAAACACCTCCAGCACCCGGTCGCGCGCCACCGTGGCCTCGCTGCCGCGCCGCTGTTCCGCCTCGGGGTCATCCCGCCGCTCGGTCAGCTTGCTCTTCAGGTGCACCACGAACAGCGCCACTTCGCCCGCGGCGGTGTCGAACCGCACCTCCAGCATCCCGCGTTTCACCAGCTCACGGCCCTCGAAATACTTGAAATCAAGATCGTCGTGCCGCCGCACTGCCGCGAACGGAACCCGGCTCAACACCGCCAGCCGTCGCTGGTCATCGATCGCCCGCATCGACACCGCATGCGGGTAGTCGACGCCCTCCGAGCGCAGGTCGCGCTGCAGATCGCGCAAAAAGTCATCACCGCCGATTTCCTGCAGGACGAGCACGTCGGCATCCAGCGCGCCGATGACCGCGCGCAACGCCGTCTTCTCGATCTCGGGCTTCGGATAAGCCGTGAGGTAGGCCCCCTCGATCTGTCGGTCGGTCAGGTTGTAGTTGGCGACGTTGTAGGTGGCGATCGACAGCGACTCGACCTCGGCGTCACCCCGGACCCCGGCCAATATCCATACCAGCAGCAGCCCTAGCCCCTTCGCACCTGACCGCCGCGAGCACATGCCTACGCCCCGTTCAACGCCCGCTCGCGCTCCACCAGGGTCGGGTGCGAGTAATAGAACCCGCTGAACCAGGGGTGCGGGGTCAGGTTGCTGAGGTTTTTCTCCGCCAGCTTGCGCAGGGCGCCCACCAGGGGCACCGGGCCCGCCATTGCCTCGCGGGCGAAGGCATCCGCCTCGTATTCATGCTTTCGTGACATCAGGTTCCCCAGCGGCGAGAACCAGAATGTCACGGTACCGCTGAGCAGGCCGAACAGCAGCAGCGCCGGCGCCAGTTCCCCGCCGGGAAAACCGAAGCCGGCCAGGAACCACGGCGCCCGGACCAGCCAGGCGATGACCGCGAACGCGACGAACTGCATGACCGCCGACATCGCCAGCATCTTGGGAATGTGCCCGCGCTTGTAATGCCCCACCTCGTGGGCCAGCACCGCCTCGAGCTGCGCCGGCTCCAATTGCTCGACCAGGGTGTCGAAGAGCACGATGCGACGGAATTTGCCGAAGCCGGTGAAAAACGCGTTGGAGTGGCCCGAGCGCTTGCTGCCATCCATCACCTCGATGGTCGAGGCCTTGAACCCGGTGCGGTCGCCAAGCGCCATGAGCCGGTCCCGCAGGTCGCCCGCGGGCAACGGGGTCAGCTTGTTGAACAGCGGCAGGATCAGTTTCGGGTACAGCACCAGCATCAGCAGCTGAAAGCCAAACAGCAGCGCGAAGCCCCAGACCCACCACAGGTCGCCGACCGCGCCGACCAGGGCGAGCATCCCCCACAGCAGCGGCAACCCGATCGCGATGCCAAGCAGGGCGCCTTTCACCTTGTCCGCGATCCAGAGCTGGACGGTGGATTTGTTAAACCCAAACCGCTCCTCCAACCGGAACTGACCCCACCAATCGAACGGCAGCGAGGGTACGCTCAACAGCAGGCTCACCAGCATGATGAACAAGGCATCGTCCCACCGGGCCCCGGGTGCTCCCCAAGCCGCCACGTTCGCGAAAACCCACGGCAGGAATCCGCTCACCAGCACCAGTGCCAGCACCCCGGTGTCGAAGATCATCGTCAACTGACTGAAACGGTTCTTCGCCAAGGTGTAGTCGACCGACTTGCGGTAGGTGGCCTCATCCATCATCGCGGCCACCGCCGCCGGCGCCGCCGCGGCGTGGCGGCGCACCTCGCGGCGATTGAGCAGGGATAGGGTCAGTTCACCCGCGAGCCGGACCAGGAGGAGCGCGAGCGCAATCGTCAAAAGCATGCCCCATGCTCAGCCATCCGCCACGCCCGGGGAAACCAAAATCCGTCCGGGGGGTCGACCTGGGGCCCCAAAGAGGAAACTTTCCATCGACGGCCCACTTTGTCTTTGTAACCCCTTTCTCCACTCGTGTCGTCCTCTTCGTCCCCCTCCCCGCGCCCCCTCTCGCTCGGCGTCATCTTTCTGACGCTCTACATCGACCTCATCGGGTTCTCGATCATCTTCCCGCTGGTACCGGACATCCTGTCCCACTACCTGCAGGTTGGCGGGGAAAGCGGTTTGCTGGCGGCCCTGCTGGACGGCACCAGCACCCTCGCCGGCTGGCTGGGCAAGGATCGCAACTTCGCCGCGGTCCTGCTCGGTGGGGTGCTGAGCTCGCTCTACGCCCTGCTGCAGTTCGTGTTTGCCCCGTTCTGGGGTGCCCTGAGCGATCAACGCGGTCGCCGCCATGTGCTGACGCTCACGGTCGCGGGCACCGCCGCGAGCTACCTGCTCTGGGTGGTGAGCGGTTCGTTCTGGCTCTTCATCGCCGCCCGTCTCCTTGGGGGCCTGTTCGCGGGCAATATTTCCGTGGCCACCGCCGCGGTCGCTGATGTCACCACCCGCGAGGAACGCTCCCGCGCCATGGGCCTGATCGGCGCGGCGTTCGGACTGGGGCTGGTGACCGGCCCCGGACTGGGCGCCCTCGCCGCCCAATGGAACCTCCTCGAGTCCGCCCCCGGTCTGGCCCGCATCGGCATCAACCCCTTCTCCGCCCCGGCGCTGCTTTCCCTGATCCTGAGTGTCGTCAATCTCGTCTGGATCCGCCGGCGGTTTGCCGAGACCCGGCCCGAGACCTCCGCCGCGGAAGCCGGCACGCCGCCCCCCGCCGTGCGCCTGCGCAACCCGCTGCGGGCCGCGCTGGAGCTGCCTTCGCCCGTGGTGCGCCGGGTCAACCTGATCGGCTTCACCTTCGCGTTGGGCTTCTGCGGCATGGAGTTCGCGCTCACTTTCCTCGGGGCGGATCGCTTTGGTTTCGAATCGAAGCAAAACGGCCTCATGCTGGCTTTCCTCGGCCTCTGCTCGATTATCACCCAGGGCATGATCGTGCGCCGACTGCTCAAGAAGGTCGATGAGATCACCGTCCTCTCCGTGGGTCTCGTCTGCGCTGCGGTCGGCTTCGTGACCGTGGGTCTCGCGCCCTCCGTGCCCCTGCTCTATGTCGGTCTCGGCGTGCTCGCGCTCGGCTCCGGTTTGGTCAATCCCGCCACTTCGGGCCTGATCTCCCTCTACGCCGGCGAGCATGAGCAGGGTCGGGTGCTCGGTATTTTTCGCTCACTCGGTTCGCTGGCGCGGGCGGTCACCCCGGTGCTGGCAGGGATCATCTTCTGGATGCTGGGCGGCGCCCTCGTCTTCCTGATCGCCGCGGTGCTTGCGCTCGGCGGCTGGTGGGTGGCCCGCGCCCTGCCCCCGCCTGAGAAATGAGCAACCGGGCACGGGTTTCGCAGGTGGCGGGCAGCATCGGACTGATGCTCCTCGCCGGCTGCGGCACCGTGCCCGCTCCGCCTCCCGTTCCCGTGGAGCCTGCGCTTCCGGCCGAGGTCATCGAGGGACCGCCCGAGGTGTTGCCCACACCGGTGACGTCCGTCGAATTTCCGGCCCGGATCATCGGCAATCTGTTCGTGGTCGAGACCGTCAACCAGCGTGACGGTCCCTGGCGTTTCCTCATCGACACCGGCTCATCCGCCACGCTCGTCTCGCCGGAATACGCCATCCGCCACCGGTCGCCCAATAGTCCGGCCAATACCCCGAAGGTCTGGTTGCGCGACGCCCAGGGCCGGGCCTCGCCGGTGGACTCGATCATCCTCGACCGGATCGATTTTGGCCCGGCTCACTTTCTCAATGTGCGCGGCCTGGTGTACGACTGCAGCGAACTATCCCGGCACCTCGGCGTGCAGATCGACGGCGTGCTGGGCTTCCCCTTGTTTCGCAAAGCCCGGCTGAGCCTTGATTATCCGGGAGAGCGGGTCGTGCTCGCTTCGTTGGAGGATCCCGCCCCGCTCCGCGGCTGCATCCTGCCCTACGCGGCGCCGGAGGAGGTGCCCGAGGTCACCGTCTCGCTGGGTGCCCGGGCCTTCAAGGTGCTGGTCGACAGCGGGAGCGACGGTCCCTTCAACCTCGATCCTTCCGGGATCGAGCTATCCTTCGCCTCGCCGCCCCGCGAAGGCGCCACCGTGGCGACCCTCTTCGGCAACCACCGCCAGCTCAACGCCCGGCTCAACAGCACCCTCTACATCGGCGACCATACCATCGAGCGTCCCATCGTGGACCTGAGCGGCGTGCTCACTTCCCTCGGCGGCGAACTCCTGCGCAACTTCGTGGTGACCTTTGACCAGGAACGCCATCTCATCGGCCTGGAGCACCCAGACGCCGCACCCATCGTGACGCCGTCAAAACTAAGCCCCGGCCTGAGTTTCGAAAAAAACTTCGCCTACTGGCGCGTGGTGGGGGTCGTGCCCAACTCACCCGCCTCCCACGCGGGCTTCGAGGGCGGCGAACTCGTGGTCCGCGTCAACGGCGATCCGGTGGAGCTGTGGGACCTCGAACGTTTCCGGGCCCTGGTCGACCGACGCGAGCCAATCGAATACACGCTGCTGGAGGGCGTGGAGGAAACCACCCGCACGCTCGCGCCGGTGGTGCTGGTGCCCTAGGTCAGCTCGCGCGCTCGAACCGAAACGCCGCCGCTCCATCCTGCGCCAAGCCGGCCCCCGGCCGCACCACGCACCGCGCCACCTCCCGCCAGGCGCCCCGGCTGCGCCGCACAAACGCCTCGGCCACCTGTTCGTTCTCCTCGGGGTCAATGCTGCAGGTGCTGTAGACCAGGCGGCCTCCCGGGCCGACCCGCTCGGCCGCCGCCTGCAACATCGCCAGCTGTTGCAGCGCCTGCCGACGAAACTCCTCCGGTTCCAGCCGCCACTTCACATCCACGCGGTGCCGCATCACCCCGGTGTTGGAGCAGGGCGCATCCAGCAGCACCGCGTCGTAAGTGGCGGGCGCTCCCGCCACCGCCAACGCGCGCCCCCCCTGCCTGAGCAGGTCGCCGCCCACCGCCCGCGCTCGCACGCCCGCCGGCACCCGGGCCAGATTCTCGCGCAATCGCACCAAGCGCCGACCCGGTCGGTCCAACGCCACCAGCTGCCCCGTCTGCATCCGGTCAGCCATCGCCAGGCTCTTGCCACCCGGGGCCGCGCAGAGGTCCAGGACGGATTCCCCCGCCCTCGGATCCAACAGGTCGAGGGCATGGCGCGTCGCCGCGTCCTGCACGTGCACCGCGCCCGCCGCGATCCAGGCGGCCACTTCCGGCCAATGCCCCGCCTCCGCGCGAAAATACCCCGGCGCCTCCGGCACCGGATGCAGCCAGGACCACGCCGCCGGGTCACCCTCTGCGCCCGGCCGCCACCGCACCTGCACCTCGCCCGGTTGCTGATCCCACTCCAACAGGGCCAGTGCCGCCTCCCGGCCCCACCGGTCCGCCCAGCGCTCCACCAGCCACAGCGGATGCGAATAATAACGCGCCCAGTCCGCAATCGGCGCGTCCGCCGCCGGGGGTGATTCGGCCGCGAGCGCCTCGCCCAGCCGCCGCACCACCGCATTGGTGAACGCCGCTTCGCGCGGGTGGGCCGCCCGTTTCACCTGCTCGACCGCATGGTGGCCCACGCGGGCCGCATGCCCGTCCGCCCCCTCTTCGATCAGCTCGAACCCCGCGAGCAGCAACGTCGCCCAGACCGCCGGCCGCGGCGGATGGCTGGTCAGCGTTCGCAGGTGCGCCTCAATCCGCCCCAGGTGGCGCAACGTGCCCCAAAGCAACGCCTGCACCCGGGCGCGCTCAACGCGGTTCAGTTCCGCCGGCAACGTCTCCAGCAGAAAATCCGCCCGCTCGGCGCCCTCGAGCCAACGCGTAAGCAATTGCGCGGCATGACGCCACGCCCGGGACGGATCAGACTGCGCAACCGGATCGCTCATGCCGCGCACGTTTCGCCGCCGGCGCCCGCCTGCCAAGCCCGAAGACGGACGCTCCTGGCTCAATTCGACAGTCGGATGCCGCCTGTTGACATGACCCCTCCGGGTGGTCTCCAATGTCCAGTTCAGACGAAAGAACCTCCTGATATGAATTTGGAAGCCGTATCCGCGCTCATCGCGAAAAAACCACAACTCAAGGGCGCTACCGCCAAATTGGAATCCATGGAGGCTGGCGCCTACGTGGTCCATCAAAGCTGGGGCTTCGGGCAAATCCAGGACTATGACGTCGAGACCGAGCGTCTGGTCATCGATTTCAAGGACAAGCCCGGCCACCGCATGGACCCCGCCTTTTGCATCACCACCATGGAAGTGCTCGCGGCGGACCATATTCTCGCCCGCAAGGAGACGGAGAGCGCCACCATCACCGACCTGATTTCCTCCAACCCGGCCCAGCTCGTGGTGGAGACGCTGAAGTCCTACCCGAACAACGCCACCACCGGCATCGACCTCGAGATCACCCTCGCCCAGGTCGTCGGCGAGCAGAAGTTCAAGAAGTGGTGGTCGACCGCCAAAAAGGCCATCGCCAAGGACCCGCGCATCGCCGCCCCGGCCAAGAAGACCGAGCTCTTCGTCCTGCGCGAGACCCCCGTGTCGGCCAAGGATGAGCTCATCGAGTCCTTCGAGGGCACCCGCTCCGCCCGTCGCCGCATCGCGCTCGTCGAGCAGATCCTCGGCGCCGCCCATGACGGCGAGGACCACAGCAACCTCGCCGAGGTGCTCGAGGTCGTCACCGAGTCCGTCCGCGAATCCAACCAGCTCGACATCGCCGAGCGCCTCTACGGCGCCGCCGTGCGCGACGACCTCGCCAAGCTCATCAAGGCCGACGCCAGCACGCTCAGCCCGAGCCAGGGTGAGATCATCGCCAATGTTCGCGACCTGCCCGACATCGCCGAAAAGATCCCGGTCGCCTTCCAGGCCCGCTACCTCGCACTGATCAAGGCCACCCACCCGATCGAGTGCCGCGACATCGTCTTCACCCTGCTGAAGAACAGTCAGGGCAAGTTCACCACCGAGTGCATCAACTTTCTGGTCGAGAACGGCCACGCCGAGGATCTCGCCGAGACCTTCAAGCGCTGGCAGGTCGAGCAGAACCTGCGTTCACCGGTGCTGCTGTGGATCGTCAAGAACCGCCACTCGAAGAAATTCGCCAAGCTGCTCCACGACCTCATCACCCCGCGCCTGCTCGGCGCCATCTTCTTCGCCATCGACTACGAGGCGCTGCAGTCCGCCTCGGCCCGCCGCATCCCGCTGGCCGACATCCTCAGCGATGACAACGAGCTGATCGGCGACCTGCTTTCCACCGCCGACCCGGAGACCGCCCGCGACCTCGCCAACACCCTCATGCTCAACCAGGGCTTCGAGGAACTGACCAAGAAGTCGCTGCTGGCCCGCTTCATCAAGATCTTCCCCGCCATCCAGTCGCTGGTCGCCGGTGACGCCGAAGGCCAGGGCGAGGCGCTCCTCGTGTCGCGCGCCAGCTACGAGCGTCGCCACGACGAATACGACGACATCGTCACCAAGCAGATCCCGGAAAATTCCCGCGCCATCGCCGCCGCCCGCGAGCACGGCGACTTGAAGGAAAATTCCGAATACAAGATGGCCAAGCAGGACCAGTCGGTGCTCATGGCCCGCAAGTCCCAGCTCGAAAAGGAACTGGAAACCGCCCGCATCACCGACTTCTCCGAGTCCTCCGTCGACCAGATCAGCGTCGGCAGCGTGGTGTCCCTGCGCAGCCTGACCTCCGGCCAGACCCCGACCTACAAGGTCCTCGGTGCGTGGGACAGCGACCCGGACAACTTCGTCATCGCCTACAAGACCCCGCTCGGCCAGGCCCTGCTCGGCAAGCGCGTCGGCGAACAGGTCAACATCAAGGTCGGCTCCACCGAGGAGTCCTACGAGATCACCGGCATCGCCCGCTACGTCGACCAGGCGAGCTGATCTCCGCTGGCCGCGATTTTCAAAAACCGGGCTGCGGTCCGGTTTTTTTGTGCCCTTACCTTCAGGTAGGGACGGCTCGCCGAGCCGTCCGCGCCGGCACCGCGGTCTCCACGGTGGGACACCCCGCGCTAAGGCACTGTCGGATCAATCAGCACAAAGCCGGTCGGCTGCATCGACCAAAACCGCGGCTGCAAAAGCTCGCTGGTGAACAGCTCCCGGCCGGCCTCATCGCGAAACCAAACCCGCCCGCCTTCGACGCCGTCAAACTGCAACGCTCCCAGGCCCTCATGCTCGATCCAACTGGGTCTGTCTGACAGGCGCCATCCCCCCAGGCGTACCATCGGTGCCAGCACCGCCGTGGGATCGGCCTCCGCCGACACCCGCAGGCCACCCGCCGATTCCAACACCGGCCCCCAATACGGCACATCCGCCGGCACATAGAGGCTGCCGGGCTGTCCGATCAGCACGTACGCGCGCTCGAATCGTTCGATATCCGCCACGAAGTCGCGCAGATGAAACGCCACCGCCGGCCGCGCCCAGTGGTTGAGTTGGGGCAGACTGACGAGGAGCAGTCCGCATTCGACCAGCCAGACACGCCAAAAAACCCGCGAAGACCGCGTTCGCGCCAACGCCGCCAGGACGACGACCGACAGCAGCAAGGTCGGCGCGGTGAGATAGCGTTCGTGCAGCGGCAACGCCGTGTCGGCCGCACTCGCCACATAGAGCGTCCGGGTGAGCGACAAGGCGATCATCGCCACCGCCACCAACATCAATCCCGCCAGGGGTCGGCTCCAGGGTTCCGCCCGGAGGCGCCACCCACAGATCAGGAGGACCACGGCCATGGCCAGACCAAGCCAGCCCAAGACGCCGGTACCCGCCAGTGCGCTGCTGAGCGCTTCCCCCAGCAGGCCGGTGCCCAGCCAACCCCGCAGTACAAGTCGCTCCGCGGCAATCACCATGTCCGCCCCCGTGAATGCCCCCGTGCGGCCGGGCGTTTGGAGGCGCAACGCCATCACCAGCCCTGCCACCACGACCAGGTTGCTCAGCACGATGGCACCCCAGATCCGCCCAAATCGTTCCCGACCGCGCCAGACGCCCCAGCCAAGCCAAGGGACCAGCACGAAGGCCGCGGGCGTCGACCATACCGCCAGCACCGCACCCACCGTCATGGCCACCCGCCCCGCCCATCCGCTCGGCGGCGTCATCACCAAGAGCAGCGCCAGGCCAAACCCGAGATACCAGTTCACCCCCAGCACGAGCCCGAGGTTCTCGGCATTCTGCGCCAGCGCCAATACCGCCACGATCCCCAACCGCTGACCGTCACTGGGCACCAGTCGACGAAAATGCGGCAGGCAGAAGAGACTCAGGATCAACGCGTCGATCGCCAGCCCCGAGCCCGCGTAGGCGTAGGGTTGCCAGACCAGCGGCAGGCCCGACCACAGTTCGGCCAGAATCCGCGGCGCAGTGTGAAAATAGCCCGCGTAGGGCTGCAGCCATGACTGCGTCCACGGCGCGTTGAAGGCCCCGGCGAAAAACACCCAGCCGTCCTCGGCGACGAACTCCCCGGTCAGCCAAAAGGTCGGCACCCGGGCAAATTGTATCAGCGTCACGACCAGCCAGACGCTCAGGAAGCGTCCGGGACGGTATTCGGCCCAATGCGCGGGAGCGAGCGGCATGAGGCGAGCGCACCGGCTTTGCGGCCACTTGGCAATCGCGCGGCAAACTTCTGCCTTCCCTCGATTTAGGCGACTCCCTCAGTATCTCCTTCCGGTGAACACCTCCTGGGACACCCTCAAAATGCTTTCCGACCCCACCCGGGTGCGCCTGCTGGCTCTGTTGCGCACGGAGGAACTCTCGGTGGGCGCCCCCGAGGAAATCCTCGGCATGGCTCAGTCGCGGATCTCGTCCCAACTCGCCCAGCTGCGGGCCGGCGAAATCGTGATCGACCGCCGCGAGGGCAAGAAGGCCTTTTATTCCCTGCACCCCCGCCTCGCCCCCGCAATCCGTGCGGTGGTGGATGTCGCCTGCGAGGCAATGAGCGAGGCGCCGGAGAGCATCGACGACCGCTCGAGTCTGGAGCGCGTCATCCAGAAACGCCGGGCCCACCAGGAACAGTATTTCAATCTCATCGCTGGCAAGCTGGGCAAAAACTACTGCCCCGGCCGCTCCTGGGAGGCCATTGGCCACCTCGCCCTCCGGCTGGCCCCGCAGATCGAGGTCGCCGACCTCGGGGCCGGCGAAGGCATGATCTCCCAACTGCTCGCCCGCCGCGCCGCCAGGGTCTGGTGCATCGACAACTCCCGCCGCATGGTCGAGGTCGGCACCGAGCTGGTGAAAAAGAACGGGCTGGCCAACCTCACCTACAAGCTCGGCGACATCGAGGCGGTGCCCCTCAAAAACCAGTCCGTCGACCTGGCGATTCTCAGTCAGGCCCTCCACCACGCCCAGCACCCGCAGACCGCCGTGAGTGAAGCCTTCCGCATTCTGCGGCCCGGGGGGCAGTTGATCGTGCTCGATCTGAAGGCCCACTCATTCGAAAAGGCCCACGAGCTCTACGCCGACGTCTGGCTCGGCTTCAAGGAGAGCGCCCTGCACGACTATCTGCGCAAGGCGGGCTTCGAGAACGTCGAGGTGACGGTGGTCAGTCGCGAGCCGCTCGAACCGCATTTCGAAACGCTGCTCGCCGCCGGCACCAAGCCGGGAGCCTGAGGGGTTGCCGCTCCCCCCCCCAACCAAGAAGGGCGCCCCGTTTCCGGCTGCGCCCTTCAAGACCTAACACCAAGCAAAACAATGAAGAATGAAATGCGCATCCCCGTGGATAGCATTTCTGATTTGCTGAGGTAGACGC
>Ga0181602_10000680_pt1 | contig 31179 bp, 29 predicted proteins | sample 041ome_14_FD_148640 | JGI IMG/M metagenome (GOLD analysis project Ga0181602, IMG submission 148640) | Coastal salt marsh microbial communities from the Groves Creek Marsh, Skidaway Island, Georgia - 041408US metaG (spades assembly) | ecosystem: Environmental > Aquatic > Marine > Intertidal zone...
ACGTCACGAGGCACTGATGCCATCATAACGGTTCGAACCCTCGAAAATGGGAAAATTTTAAGTACTTCTGTGCTTCTAAACCAAAGGGTGAAACAGTGAACCATCTTGAGAACCGCTCCAGACTGGCAAAGCTTGTGTGTTGACCGCTATCCCATAGATGCAGAAGGATAGACTCGGGAAACATGTCGCTTAAAGTTCTTGCTGATGGACGCAGCAGATAGTCATCTACTTCATACCACAAGGGTTTCCACATTGTCGATGCGCCTAAAACCGAAACGTACCCTTCACTCACTAACCAACTGTACGCGTCAGTTAAGTTCGCTGGTAGAATGACCGAGTGCTCATCCCACAGCCCATCTCTTCCATATGAGCGGAAAAATCTGTAGCTATCGATCCACATAGATACAAACAAAGAATTCTTTGTACTCGCTATGGCAGCATTGCAAAGTCCGTACACCTTGCCTTCACGTACAGTTCCAACAGATGGGGAGTCTTGCTGAGCAATGACGAAACTGCTTGATCTGATGTAAGGTGCCCAGCTTCGCAGACTCAAGGTATCCATATCTAGATAAATACCACCGTAATCCCTAAGTACTCGTAACCGCAAAGCATCTGCTCTATGTGCATAGTGCTGCAGACAACGACCTTCGAAATCAGATAGCTCAGCGTGTCGAACCATTTTGTGAACTAGCTCTTTCGCATGCCTCCACCACTTTCCAGTGGGCTCGAGCGTATAGTGGAAATAAATTCGACTCCCTGGATTCGTGGACAGAGCAGATCTCACCGCCAAGTAATGATGCATTCCTAGTCGCTGTCTTTTGCTGGCAAGACCGTAGACAAAATGTATCAAAGGCGGAATATCTGGTACATCGAACTTATGCCTATCAGTACGGTACTGGCTTACAATGCCTTCCATTTTCTCGTGAACAGGTCGCCCACTAAAATCTGAAAGTAGCTGAGACTGAGACTTGTTCCAATATTCAACTCTGTACATGTCCAGCTCATTTGTGAGTATTTTGGTGACTAGTTCAGCGCACGACTTCATCGCATAAGATTTTGTAGAATCGACATTTGATACTAAGCGGTGCCAGCTAGGTGCATCACCTTTCAACCAAGACAAGGCCCTTGCCACGTAAACGAGTTCGGCAGTATTTGTACTGTCCTTGCATGCACGAAAGCCTGCTTCGAGGATAAGTCGAGGCTCGTCTGTACAACCATGCCTTAACTTATAGAGCGCCAACTGCAGCCAGCCCATGCAGTTGTCCGGGTGATCTTCCACTAATCTTCGAAGATGACCGGCATCTTTGATAGAAATATCTCGACACACAGCACGGACTGTCTTACGTATCTCCAACCGAGAGGGATCTGCAGTTGGCGCGAGAGGCCGCCGAAGCAATTTCGCACTCACAACGATGGCAGAGATAAGGTAAGATGCGTTTGCGAAAGTTGCCAAAATATTTGGATACTTGCAGAACTTCGGACGACGTTTCCGCGTACATGTTCTATAGGAAGAAAGCATTCGTGTTTTCAGTCGAGTTCCGAATGTAGATGTGCTGCTGCTGGATACCCTAGCGCAACTCTCACAATCACGCGATTTTGAAATTTCAATCGCACGCGCGTCGCGCGCGCGGCGATCAGTATCGTCCGTTCGTTTTCGCGCGCGCGTCGCCGTCGCTCGCGCTCCAGGCTGGATCCTCCAGTCGCTGGAGTCCAGCGCGTCAAACCCAAAAATTTGTAGAGAGCTCCATTACCCGTCGCCGATAGATACTGCTTGTTAGAGGGATCCCTAAGAGAAAACAGGCATTTAACGGCGTTTGATGTTAGAAATCCGAAGAGTAAAATATGAAGAAGTATAGCTTCCCCTAGTTAACCTAGGATGACTAATTGGCGAGTTAACACTCATTAATGAACTATCAATCATAGCTACTTGTAATCATCATCACTTATCGACGCACTAGGCCCGAATGATCTCAAAGTTCGAAGCTGCTTCGAATTTGGGTCGGGAGTCTCACATCTTGAAAGATGCGAGTAAGGTGGTGCTTCAAACGCCTCCGGTGCCGTATACTTTGGAATTGCGTAGTATGTTTAAGCCTCGCACTGGTCGTGCTTAACGATCATATTCGCAAAAAGGATAGCCAATACGATTCACCTCAACACAGTGACTCATCATTGAGAGCGACGAAACTCAACGGTTTGAGCGTATTCGTGCTTTTGATGACTCAACGAACTGGTAGTTCGTGGTTTAGCGCTGTGCTATCGGAGCAGAAAGAACTATACTGGGAACCTTTCGAAATCCTTCTCAAAAGGGGTACAGAAAGGCAAAAATTTGAAAAATTCATGGTTGCGTGTGGAAATGCATATGTATCTTCAAGAGTATACGCCTGTGGTTTCAAATCCACCCAACAACAGTTATCACGGGGCTTTTCGGCTGGTATCACGCAGTATATCCATGAAAACGACGTGACGATGAAGTTTGTTGTCCTCAGACGTAGCTCAGTTGCGAGACAAGCGATATCGCTTGCGGTTGCGCATGAATCAAATTATTGGGGCTGCGCGGTGACAAAAAACTGTCAGAAATCACATAATATGTCGAACGAGCGAAAGAAGGTAGTACTTGACAGCATACCGAAATACATCCAATATCTAGAAACTACATACGAGTCGTGGTGTGATTTTCTTCGGGGCGTAGAATACCACGAACTGGTATATGAGGAGCTCTTAGATCCGAACGTTGGAAAAGCTAGAATGCGTGAACTCGCAGCGTTCATGAATGTCACCATCATCATGATGCGTTCGAGCAATGAGATTGACACTCGCCAAAATTCATCCGACCTGTTTGCAGATTCGATGCCACTATTGCAGGCCAAGTTGACTGCGTTTTCTAACTCAAGGTTTGCCGTCACTCGTAATCGCAACTACACACATGAACTGCTTCAGCCTACGCAAATTATCAACCGAGCGTGTCGAGATTGAATGTTCGCAGTGCACGAACTTGAGAAGTTGATAGTACCAATAATTTGCCTGTGAGAGATCCAAAATTTTCAATGCGACGGCTTGTAGTATTGCGTGCAAATCACGTAAAAATCCGGTGATCGAATATCGCACCCCGCACATGAAAGTTTACAAAACTGCTCAGATACGTGCTTTAATCTCACTCAAGTATCGACGGACAATGTTCTCGACAAGATTCTTCGAGAAAGTATGGCCTGAAACCAAACCATACGATACTCTACGCATTTGAAGCAGTGCATGATTTTGGTATGATGGTTTTGCGTCTAGACATGCAAAATGAGGCGATGTTGCACGATGTTGCCCCTGTTTCCAATCCAAATGTAGGCAGCGTTGAGCACCTCCCGCAGTATCAAATAAAAGAAGTCACTTTTGGCCATAGATCGGAAGCTGTGATGGTGGGTGCTTATGTGTTTGGAAGTGCCGTTTTGTTGTCCTCCATAGTTTCTAGAGTTTTGCAACCATCCAGTGCAAGTACATCAAAAGGATTGGGGTTCCCAGATTTGGTGCAGGCAGGTGTGGATATGTTACAGGGTGATTGCATCGGAATCGTTATTCCCGGCAAAAACTTTATGCCTTTGAAGTGTGGCGACCATGTGCAAAAATTGTTGGACCGCACATTAAGAAAATTGAGTGGCTGCCCTGTTGTTACGGGGAAAAGTACGCGGTATCTCTTTCAGATGTATGGTGGTATAATGAGTGATCACGACAAGCCACAGAAACAAGTTATAGATGTCATTCGGCAGTTGAAAGAGTTAGGCCATCACATTATAGTGTCCAGCAGTCGAGGTCGCGGTGCTTCTGCCGTGAAGACTTTGATGCAACAACTCGATGCAACAACTCTCGCATTTTACACGACTGTTACAGAGAGGAGGTATGAAAGTATTACATCTTGATGACGTGGCGACGAAGTTTAATAGAAACATTGCTCTACCTTCATCCATTTCACCGGTGAGAAGCCATGGGAAAACGTGGTTCCAGGAACAGAAAGGAGTGTAGGGGACTTTGTTTTTGAATCATATGGTCGTTGTAAACAAACTAACAAGAACGGAATTAGCGTTATTTGCCCGGTATCCTGGATAATCCCTACGTCGCTTTTGGAAAATAACATTCCGTGATCATCACAGAACTTTCCAAATACTGGCTTGAGTTCATTCAAGCTACTCTCTAACGAAGAAACAATCGCTTTTATCTATGCAATATCTATGCAATATCTATGTTTTCGTTCGCTTCGCTTCACCGCTTACCATTAATTTTCGATAAAGTGAAACGGTAATTTAACGCCTGTGTCATCAAGTCGATAAACTCAACGACATTGTCGCCTTGTACACTCTTCAATTTTGCGCAAGATGCTAAATCGCCGGGGAGAAAGGCTTCCGACATCGTGTTTCGGTTAAGCGTTGTTGAGCGTTATTTGGCCGTTTTCCAGGCGTTTTCCAACTGTCTCGATTTTATACAAAACGATCGACAAAGCGATTGAGGCGCAAAAGGCACTCTTCCGATTGACACTAATCGTAGGTCCACGCTAGCGTGTCCGCACGTCGTCGCAGATGGCAGAATCGTACGATGCGAGCTATACCTTATGAATTGTAATCAATCGGGCGTGCGTCGACAAGTGATGCTGACTACAAGTACAAATCTGAAGAGTAAAATATCAAGTATAGCTTCCCCTAGTTAACCTAGGATGACTAATTGACGAGTTAACACTCATTAATGAACAAAACTAATCAATGATAGCCCCTATAATCGACATCACATATGGACGCACTAGGCCCGATTGTTCACAAAGTATCAGGTATAGCTCGCAGTGTTCACATGTATGAATACCAATATGGCGCAGCAGTCATACGTGACGAAAGGGCCTTTGCCATTTCTATGGTAAATAGGTATACGCACCGTCCTTATATGAACGCTGAGGTACTAGAATACCTCCAATTGCGCTATATAAAAAATGTCAGCAAATAAAGCGACGACACGCGCAATTGCTCCTTTGCGTGCGTCACTTGTTAGACCCGTCCCTTACCGACGGGGTTGTTTATAAGACGCACATTTGCTTTCAAGAATCGCACGCGAATTGCCTCCAATCTCCTTCGGCCTAGGACTTCGAGGCCTCGGACCCCATCAGGTAGAGATACGCTTAGCAGTGGAACGCTGAACGCATCAGGCGTTGAGACAGTTAATTCATTCTGAATTACTAAATTTCCGCGCTACAGTACGGACTCAAGAGACCGGTTGAGGGGCAGCAGATCAATACGCCCGAATGTTGGTTGTCGATTGCTTTTGTGTCAGCTCCGCAAGATCTCGCTCGTTCACGAAATGGGACGTAGACGTCGTTTCTGTGACCTTCACGTCATCATCACCGTGTCACTATGCTTGTTGCTCGGCCGAATGGTTTCAAAGCCTGACAGATTTGTCTCGCAGCGAAGTCCGATGAAGTCGTTCTTGAATCTTGAGAGTGCGTTAACTTGTACAAATGTTGAAAACTGGGCCACCAAATCATGTTTGTGCCGATATTGCGTTTTGGAAGGATCCAATCTTTTCATACGGTGCCACTCACTACCTGTTAAAGTGCGAGAAAGCTTACCCCAACACGTGGCCATCGAAGTCGGAGGTACTCGCTCGAATGTCTTGACGATTCGAGTGCAGTGTTTGAACACGAAAACATTTGACGCGACAAGTCTCGTCCATGGTAACAGCCTTCTGCTCGGGCGCACTGGCCCCTGGGGCTTGCTTCCACCCTTCGCTGGTCTGCATGCTAGGAGTATTTATGAAAACGTCATCCCACTTTTGCACATACACCGTCTCTTGTTTCATGATGTCGATGTTCGGGATACAACGTTATTCATCATCTCAAGAGACCGTGACATTAACAGTAACGAGGCGATGTTGAGTTACATGCCATTTCTTAAAAATACTCCAAAGTATCTGAACGCGGATCCTTCGCCCAAATTATTTGAAAGTCTGGCTTTTGGCATCGGCGGAAGAGGCTTCTTGACGTCTGTCCGATATGAAAGCTCGCTGAGACGACGACCAAAGCGCATCTTCAATGACGCGTTTTGGTTGAAAAAGCTCAATTCTAGCTTGTATGAACACTCTGGTTTGCTTATTCCCGTGACCGACTTCTATGCTCAGTTTTGTACTTATGAATTGTATAGAAGACTGATGTTTGGGCAGCTCAACATTGTGAACCGACGTGTGAAAACATATCGCAATGTTTTGATCATCGATAGAGCTGGACAACAACGCAACTGGCCATTTCCAGTTGCTTCACTACGTCGAGCGATACTGCAACAAGTGCCGGATGTATCGGTTATTTCATACGACTATGCTGGTAAATCACTAGCAGAGCAAGTCTCGGTGAGCTCTTGGGCTGATGTATTTATCAGCATGCATGGATCGAATGTGATCAACCGTATCTTCTTGCAGAACGAGGCACTTTCGATTATTTTTTATCCCAACTCAGGATGCTACCATCAATCAGATCATGTCGACCGGCTAGTGTACTGGAGCCATTACTACAACTTTACATTCACATCAGACATGAATATGAGGACAGCGATCGAAGATCGAATGTGCGGAAAGTATGGTCAAAAGTGCTGCCAGCACGTTACGACGGTTAAGGCCGAAGATGTTGCCGCACTTGTTCTTTCTAAAATGCGACAAGATCATCACTGCTACGGCACGTATTGCTGCACTTTCGGAGAAAATGTAAATGAATGCGTGAGAGCCGCTAAAAAGTTTGTTCATTGCGAAACTGAACAAGTTGACGTTTCCCATCCTAGTAAACATACCAGAATTTGATATCGCTCGGTTATTAAGTTCCACGTGTTGCGTCGCACTTTGGCTCCTCACGCACTTCCAATGCGCCATTGCACCTTTCATTCTATGCGCAAAGATGACCAATAAGTTCGGTTGTGCGTCAAGCTGACAGAACAGATCATATGATGAGGACTTCCTGAGGCGACTAGCGCGCGCTGACTTCTTACATTGCCTATATTTCGTCTACTGAAAGTCACCATTAGCTGTCCAAATGGCTTCAGCAGTTGGCAATCGGGCTCTCCTTCCTTTGACACGAACAGCATAAGAAATTTTGAAAGTTCATGTGTCCCTAAACACACGAGGAATTTGCGCATTGTTGAGAGCCAAGTTAGCCCAGCTAGTATATTGCTTGTTTTTTCGTTCCTCTCGCGGTAGCATTTCTTCAAGTGCACCACTACAGTTATTCCTGTATCTGCAGGCGAGAGCGATGGTCAGACTCTAACAAGAACGAACACACGCAAGCGAAGAAAATCATCACGCTTAGCTTGTAGTCGTGCACATTTTGTCCACTCCTGCCCGAGTGGCGGCTGGGTAGGTCCAGTTACCATAGAGACACGAAATTATATCCTGAGATTTATTTGGTAAGTAAAGCTGGTGCACACGGCCAAATGCAGTCACGCTCGCTTGGCGAGTAGGCAAGATCATGGACTCGGAGAGCCGAGTGTTTTGCCACAAATCTTTCACAAAACGGCCATTACCTAGGCTGACTTCGACCACAGGATAGAGCTCGATTCCTGGTTCTTGATTTGCGACCACTTTAGAGATCGCTCCCTCCATTCTCTTATGCTCACAAACGGCCAGCAACTGAGCAAAAACGATGTGCTTACCAGACACTATGATGCGCACGCTCCAGCCAAATGAACGAAACATATGCGGCTCAAGGAGAAGAATACTCGTTAATGCATCTGAATACGCCCATAGGTCGATATCATCGTCAAAATAGCGCCCGGTTGTTGTGTTAATGATGCCTCCATCGCGGTGAAAATGGATCAGGTCACCGTAAGCAAGCACCAGCACACGACCCTGAACTGCCATTTCACCCATTAGCCAATCAAGTACGTCGAGCGCCGACGCACATTTTGACGAATTCATAGTGAATTTTTTAAATTCATTGAGTGTCTTCATATATTTGACTTCTAATTTCGCCGTAGGGCCATGACGCTTGATGCCACGAAAGCCGTTCCAGTTTTTCATAAAATCAATACCCTCTCGTGAGACGGTAGATGGGACAGAGAAGAACTTTGTATCAACCACGATCGGCGTCGTAAGTATCTGCTCGAAGGTTTTATTACTGTGCGGGTACGTAAACAAAAAACACACAAGTAAAGACACAACCAGAGAAAAGATCTGCCGTCGTTCGCACAGTCGTGTGTTGAGCTTGTACGCAGGAGACGAACGATTGATTAGATCTGCGCGTGTGCGTGATATTATTGATATCATCGAACAGACGAACAGTTTTGTATGAGATGGGTGGCACTTGAACGTGCGAGAACGGCGCACTGGCGAAGGCCGTTCTTACCACGCGAGTCTTTTACCGACGAGTTACAAAGAACGCCCTTTTACTCGCCCTTTTGCTCGTGTTTTTCGAAACCAGTGCCAAAATCAGATGACGAGCTCAGCCTCTAAATAATCAATCGGACCTAATGCGTGTGGGGATAAATTTATATACCACGGGTTGGGAGAGTCCCTCCATGACTGACGAGTCATGAACCGTCGATAAGTACGTATTGTGTGTCTTTTAGTGACGGTTCATGACTCGTCAGTCATGGAGGGACTCTCCCAACCCGTGGTATAAATTTATCCAAGATTCTTATCTCCAGTCAGCACACATCTCCGGGGTCCGGCTCGACTGCTTCGTTCTACCGGCTGCACAGTGATGGCTCACGGGTATAGGGCTGCAAGAGAGCGTCATTCTGTTGCCTCGGGTCGTGGTTTGTAATGGGCTTTCATCTTCGTTGGCGGCGTATACGAAATGATTGTCTGAAACTGATTTTGCTCGCCACGGGGTATGCAGGTGCTCGCTACGTAGAGTTGCTACTTCGTCGTCTTCACTCAACCGTCGCGATTGACCAGCATGCAGGATGCAGCTTTCTATCTTCCACAACGTTTCTATCTAGCGTGAATGCACCTGGGTTTTTGCACGCGTTAGAACTTCAGGGGAACTTCACCGTTGTGCAGAGAGCAGAATTATGCGCGCTGCACCCGGTGCGTCTCTTGACCGAAAAATTGAGTCAAAATTTGATGAATAATCGCGTCCTTGTCTTAAACTTTGACACTTCATTTTGTCCGTCTCAGGCTGAGCTTCGCTATGACAACTCAAGTGAAGCGAGACTTCGTGGAACACTTGGATATCGTGTTGGTTCCATCCAGTGGTGGCGTATCATTCTTCACTCTGTTGGCCTGAGTATACATGACTTGACTGCAACCGAAAGGTATTGTTTCATGCATACAACTTCGATTAGCTCTAGGAACTGCGATTCACACTGCCTCCGGACTCATGAGCTTCGAGACACGCTTCGTAAAAGTGAACTTTTGCCACAACTAGCTCACGCATCACATGCATCTTGTGCGGTGGTTATGAATGCAGGCTTGTCTGGCGCCTTTTTCTCGCCTTTGTTGGGTGATTTGATTGATACACATCCCTTTGTGATTCGTATGAACTATGCAAAAGCAGGAGGAGTTTATTCTCAATATGTAGGCCAAAAGTCCCAACTTCGAATCGGGGCACGCCCAGTACAGGGTGCTACGTCAAACCACAGTTTTGATTTTGCGAAACTCCCTGAATCTTTCAGAAAGGCAGTGCAATCTTGTGTAAAAGTACCCCACGGTTTTCCGACGACTGGTATGAATAGCATTGCGATTGCTTTGAATTATTGTGATCGAGTGGTCGTATTCGGTAAATCTCTTCGAATACAGCATGTGGCGATGCCGCATCACTATTATGATAAAAGCCACACTACAAAAGCACATGATTGGGATGTAGAGGACGATATTTTTGAGCAGCTTGATTCTGCGAATTGTTTGCGTGTCGTGCCGTAAATTCACCCGAGTTCGTGACGTGATGAAACTTAGTTGATGAATCGAAGTGCAAAATAGTACTAGGGATTACACTACTAGTAGTGTGGAATGTAAAACTTCCATACATTTGATGCTGACAGAAGCATGATCGTGTTCTTGATCTGAACGCTTCTCAGTGCCGCTTAAATTTGTCAGCCATGTTGATTCGCACAGACTTGTCTATCTTGAGCCCGAATCGGCACGCTTAGATTATGGCAGAAACTCTCCGTTGAGAGTTGAACACGATCGGCTTGTCGCTATTGCAGAGGTCCATTCAATATGTAACATGACCACACTACTTGCGATACTGGCTTCGTGTCTTCGCGAGCACGGGCATTGGAGCGAGAGCAGTACCGAGTAAATTATCCTTGTGATAACAACGTTTCTTAATTTAGCTGTCACTGTTATATAGTTTCAATGCCCTATACATTATGAAAACACTTGCGATTAATCGCAAAGAAAATCGTTCGTTACCGCGCACCACTTGAATACATGATGTCACAACTATCGCAGCAGATGTAACGAAGGATTTCATGATATTATCGGAAAATCTTAAAACAAAGCTGACAGTTATACCGGAGCAGGAAAGAACACACACCATTATCCACACAGTCGTAGTATAACCTCGGAAGGTGCTCCGAATGTCATCAAGTGAAACATTATGTAAGACTGAAAGGATCCCAAAAAGTATACCACATGAATAAAGTTGGATATTTCTAACGTGCACATTTCCATGTTTCAATAGTTTTTCGCTATAAACCCCCCCCGCACTTGATACCAAGCAGCTTAACAAAGCTAACATGTGGCCCGTCGGGATGCGCTGTTGCACACTCGCACCGGAAGGTCTCTCCTGAACTGCGACTAGAATGCCGATTATCAGCAGTGACACTCCACCCAATTGCCTTCGAGAGAATTGCCTGTGCAAAAATATACGCATGAAGACTAAATTGAACACCACTTTAATTGTACTGAGGATTTGAAATTGTGTAGGCCCAATGTAGAGCACGATGAAAAACATGCTATTATTTGCTACAAAATAGCAAAAAGCTGGTACGAGGCACAAGGCGTGATCTCGAGCTCTCCAGCCCTCCTCAGGTAAGCATGGGTGAGCCCAAAGCCAAAATATAGACATGGACATTTTCGTGATTTCTACGACGAGCGGTATTGTGAAAGTATTGTACGCATATACACCACGTGCATCCTTGGAGAGTTCCGCCAGCAACACGCCTGCAACTGCAAGTATCAGAAGTACCGTGCAGCTGAAAACACTGTAAACGAAACGTACTTCGTGAATGTCGTTTGTACCATTGTCGTCCGATGACGTCGCCGGAGGAGGACTCGCTGGGGTTTTCTTTTGCGCTTTTGAAAACTTCATACTGGAACTCAACTCCAAGTGCTGCGACATAATAAACCGTTTTTTATTTTAAGATCAGCGTGCGTTCACTCAAACAAGAGAGACTGCAAATATGGGACTGGTCGCTAACTTCAGTGGAGCAGCCATGCGGCCATCGTCAAACGTGGCGAAAAAGTCGCTGACCCTTGACGGAATTCGAAGAGTTGCGTGAAGCGTGCGTAAGTTGGGCCTGCGGCGCCTGGTACAAGCCTTTTCTGTTAGCGTAAGTAAAAGTAAGAGAAAGAGATGATTTTATCTCTTTCTCTTTCTTTTTTCATAACGTTTTTCATATTTTTTTTCGAAATCACTTGCACAAGAATACCACCAATTACGATAGTACACTAACGTTAGTATCACGTATAGCCCGCATAGGAGCTGCAGTATGTGTAAATGTCCGCACTGCGCGGTCGAAAATGATAATCAGATTTTGTGGTCACCTCTCGACTTACTGTGCGCACTGCCCATTCCAGCAGAGAAACTCGCCGTTACATGCGAACTGCCCATTCCAGCAGAGAAACTCGCCGTTACACGAGAACTCGAAAAAAACTCGTGTTACGGAGAAACGACGACATTTTGTCGCCATAGTTCATCTCACCAGATCTGCGACCGATAAGACTTGTCGCCATGTCGGAACCAAACGATTCCGCGCACGTTTTGCTAATTGGTGCAGGTAGGATGGGTATAGACTATGCCAAAATACTCAAGCATCAAGAAGTCAATTTTAAAGTGATCGGTCGCTCTGAGAGCGGGGCAGAGAAATTTCGAGCAGCCACAGGGATTCACGCGGAAATCGGTGGTATACAATCTTACTTGTCTCGTTCAAAGAAATCAACGAACCCGGTGACGGCCATCGTGTGTGTCACTACTTCTGAAACCCCTGACACTGTAGAATTATTGCTCGAAGCTCATACATCTGGTCGATTGTGCATAAGTGGCATGCTAATTGAGAAGCCATTGGCTCCAGACGTTGAAACTGCTGTCCTCGTCGCCAAAAAGTTGTCTTCAACAAGCATACCTGCTTTCATCGCATTCAATCGACGCTTCTATCCCGCCGTGCAAAATTTGAAGAAGCTAATAGACGAAGACGGTGGTGCAGAGTACATTCATTTTGAATTTAACGAATGGGAGGAGCGATTTGAACGGGCGGCTTCGGTCTTTCAAATCGAAGACAGAGTCATCGATAACTGGCAATTCACGAATGGGTGTCACGTCGTCGACACAGCGTTTTATCTCGCCGGAGGACTACCAATACACGTCGATAGTATTTCTTCCGGTGGCAAATGCCCGCGACCTTTCAACTCTAAGTTACCAGAAACAGCGATTTTCGGTGGTTCTGCCATCACGACGCACAGTACTGTGATCACGTGGAAAACATATTTTCGCCACAAAGCTCCCTGGATGATAGAAGTGGTCACAAGCAACAAAGTCAAATACCAACTAAATCCACTAGAAAAGTTGATTCGCATACGGCCAGACTGTACCCAGCCTGAACTTATATTGTCGCAGGCTGTCACAGACGTTCGTCCAGGTATAAGCGATATGGTATCGGCGTTCTTTGATGTTCTCAATGACCCCAGCACTGTTATAAGGTTTCCCGAACTGATAGATGCACACATGTATGAGTTTCTATTGGAAAAGGTCCACAAAAAGATATGTTTGCCTGTCAAATCACACGCAGTTGTGATTGGGGGCGGAAATATATCACATCGCTACATTCAGGGTTTGCTTAGCGCTCAAAATTCACCATATTTACACGTATCAGAACCGAGCGGGCATCAAAGAGAACACCTCACGTCCAAGTTGATCTCAGAAAATCCATTGACTGCTCAATCCGTTTGTGTTTTCGAAAAACCGACAGCTCAATGGTTACCTACGCGAGCGGACTTAATATTATCAGCAACCACTGCTGGTGCGCGATTCGATTCGGTCATGCAAATCCTTTCTCAAATTCACGAAGTGGGTTGTGTGATTTTAGAGAAGCCTACCTTTCAACGTTTACATCACTTTGATGACTTTCTGCAGTATGCACAGGCTCGTAAAATTCAAGCATACTCTGCGGCGGGAGGTAGTACTCTATTCTCGGAGCCTATTAAGTCGCTGGTCAAGTGGAAGAGAAACAATGAAGCCATCATAACAGTCCGCACTGTAGGGCATAACTGGGGCTTGTGCTGCAACAGCCTACACTTGTTCGCTCAATTCGCTATCGTAAACAAAATGCGCGCCGGTATAGATATAGGGACCTCGGGTGAATATTCCCTAAAAACACAATTGCAAGGTGTCAAGGCGTCAAAGCGCACAGGCTGCGTCGAAGTTGTTTCGGGAACGATCGAACTCGTGCACAACGCAAGTGGTCTGGTCGTTGTGGAACTATGTTGTGCAGAAGGAAGAGGAGATAAAATCATTCGAGTAGATGAGTATGAAAGCCAGGGAATACACGTGAGATATACACCAGGAGACTCCTACGCAGCACTAACAATAGACGGAAATACGCAATCTCTGGAGGTGAGTATTGCCCGTACGTCACAAATTGGACCCGTATTATTACAAGAAATACGATCCAATAATGGACACGTAACAAGTTTACTTTCGTTGGATGCGGTAGCAACGTTCGAGATGGCGTTGCTCACTGTGTTTGATGCACACTTTTCTTCATGCGGCATAGATACAAGCAAAGGAGTTCCCATATCATGAAAAAATATGAAGAAGTGATGGTCAATAAAACTGAGCAGCGTTACAAACTCTGTCAACCCCGGTGAACGAAGTTTTTGCTAGTAAAACAACTTACAGTTGGTACCCTAATTAGTGTTTCGTAAATATGAGGGCAATTTTCGTGACATCGCTGCGAGAACGCGTCGTCACTCGCGCGCGCCGAGCGCGCGCGCGAGTCGGCTTGAATGAATACAAGAGCTCTATCTCCGCGTTTTGCGACACTCTGTGCTTTATTTGAGCCACCAGCGGCGTCAGAAGGCCGCCGGAAACGAGGCACATGACCGTTTGGGAAACGCCCCACCCCACTTCGAAGATGCCGCGCACGCCTCGAGCACGAACGCTCAGCGCGAAGGTAATTTCGACGTAAATCTCACCTTCTTTTATAGCATGCAGCACGACCTGGCGACATGGAGACCGACGAACGAAGATCACAGACGAGACGCTCGGTCCGCCTGCAATGCGTCCCGCATGTCGAAGTGCCTTGGCGAGCTGAAGCGGCTCGAAGGTCCGCCTCGTACCTTCTTAGACTGTTGGAAAACACTTGCACGGGCTAGTATGAATCGGAACTCGAGGAACCGGAGCGTTCACGATCGCTGAACGCGTCGAAGAAGTTAATGAGCCGGCTCGCAAAAATTGAAAGTGTACTGAAAACATTGAATGACGAGCTGTAGGAGGTGCTGAAATCGCGCGATCACGAGCAACAGGGCAAAATAACAGAGTCATCGAGTACAGGGAGTCGAGCAGAGCGGTCTGCGGCGAATCGCGAGCGAAGATGATGGGATCTAACGAACCAAGTCTACAGAGGTGAGCTCAGTCCAAAAAGTTGCCAACGCCAGTTACACAACAAGTACGGGATGCGAGCTCAACTTTCTCCGTAAAGCAAGCTATCAGTCGACTAAAACGGCACGGAGAACCCATGAAGTGGGTAGAGTGCACGGAGATTCGCGGAAGAGCGACTCTTTTGAACAAAGAACAAGAGCTGAGCCTCGTCAAAGACATCGCCTACATGTTGGACAAGCGATGTTGGTTGCACTGGACGCTCGTATGCAAGTGGGCCGAAGGAATTTACGTCGAAGTTAAAACAGACGACGAAGTCTGCGGCGCGTCGACACGTTTAGGATTTTTCACTGGTGTACAGGTTTCCTTCGACGCCATGGGATAGCTGAAAGGTGTGGTGTTTTGTCCTCATTACATGTACGTTGACTACATCGAGTTCTTCACTATGACTCGCACGTTCTCTACTTACTTTTGGGCGCACAACTCTCTGCCAAATTTTCAAGCCTTCGTGTGGAGTGGTGACTGCTCGTCTTACCCGAGGCGGCACCGACGCGATGCACGCCCAATGAGAACCGCATACTACTGGCAGAACTATGGGCGACATCTTCAGTCGCGTGAGGGCTTGGTTGAACTTGCTCACGTATTTTGACCAAGGTGGAGATGAACGCAGCCCATGCATGCATTTTGGTATTAAGACATTCCAGCGCAGCTTCGAATCATATATAGCTGTCCGGTGACGAAAAAAGTTCAATACGCTAGAGTACTCACCTGTTGTTGACTATGAAACACGAGTGGCGGATCAGAGTGAAACGCGAGTAGTCTACCACTGAGAACTTCTTTATCCAAGACATGGTCGATTGGTTTCTCACTCTGGAAGATCGCTCTGTGAGTTAAAAATCTAGCTCCTTTGGCGGATATGATGTATCCAATAGTACATAATCCACCATGTGACTGACGAAGACCAGCGTCATACGCTAGTCCCAACCTCTTGTAACACCCGTTCAAGTAAAGCAAATCCCAATCAACAGGCAGTCTTTCAAGTCTTGCCGTGACCTCGCCGGTAAAATTTGTCGCGATAATAGCATCATCCTCAAGAACAATTGCAAATGGCACTCCTTCGCGGAGAGCTTCAAGCCATAGAGACACATGCGACATGTAGCAACCGAAACGCAACCGCTCGTGTAAGGATTCTTTATAGCGCTTGGACACCTGCTTGGAATCATCATAATCAAGTTTGAGCTGAATAAGCTGCGACGTTTGGAAATGTGCTGTTGCGATCATGCGCTTACGTTTCTTTCGACCCGCGTACTTTCTGACGTCGAACATATTGAGTTCAAAAAGTCCATCAGTACTATTGTGAAAACTCCACGAAACATTCTGCTCTTCTAAGGAGCTCACAGTTTCACGACTGCGTGCACGTAGACGCGGAGGCGAGACAATTTGGACATGCAACGCCTTGTCTCCAATCTGATACTTCGTCTGTCTCTGTGTTTCAATTAAGATTTTAGTCCAGCGAATCAGAAAACGCCTTCGAAACTCCCTCAGGCCTCGAGGAAGAAGCCGTACAAACGTCTCCAGACCGACACGATCCATGATTAGTTTTAAACATAAAACTAGAAAGCACAGATGAACTAGACGACAGTGCCGGCGCACAGACTTTGTCTTGCGAAAGTGTTGGCGAGCAGATTCGAACGTGCTAGTCCGGTTTACACGTCGTCGGCCGTTCGTTGATCTCGTTACGATGTAAAGTGCCATTTAAAAGTGACCAGTGCACGGTTTCCACAAACGTCAGCCCGGTCGATATTGGCACAACCGCAAAAAACGAAACGTCTCGCTCTCCTGCGAATGCGGTTGTTCAGAACGCAGAAAAAAACACCGCGAGCAGTTACACTGACTTCGTTCCCACTAAGCGTTCCGATGACTCACTGGGGCGAACTCGCACGTACTGGGGCGAATTCTCACCCGCGTTGCGCCCGCACCCTTCGGCGAGCGCGGGCTGTCGACGACGATCGCTCGAGTTTGATTTCACGAACGAGCTTGATGAGTGCGCGACACCGGCTTCGGAACACTAATATAAACAATGGCATAAATGTTTGCAGAATTACTTCTTATCGCAAACTGCCTTTGCGGGGTGGAATTCTGTGTCATTATGAAAGACTATACTGCTCCAACGCTAAGCCTGTCAAAACCATGCCGAGCGCGACGCGCAGGGGGATCATCTCATGCTTCATGGCGGAATCCAGAAGCGCGACGCACAGCATGCTCAACGCCGCGCAGAAACATTTTGCTACGTTATCTAAGTACTTGAGAATGAAAGATACCAAAAGACCACATACGGCGAGCGTGGCCACCGTCGCGTACGCAAACGCGTTGAATCCATCGAATAGGTTTTGGCGTGGTAGTGACTCGCTCTTCGCGTCCATGCGCAGCGATACGAGGCCGAATATCATACCGAACAAGTACAGCTGCATATTTTTCCAGTGTATGGAATCTTCCCTGCGATTCGATTTTTGTTGCTCGGTGCCTTCACCTTTTAATAGCCTTTCTGAAAACACGCCTCCTGCGCCAGACGCAACGGCGCTCACAAAAACTAATGCATAACCAGCTAAAGACGACTGCTCATCAATGTTACCTCCTTCAACCGCTTTTGCGCTCAATTGAGTCACCATACAACCAATCATGAGCATGATGAGCGCTTTCCATTGCATCCACGACAACTCGCGATCGAGAAATACGCGCATAAAGATACCGGTGGTGAGAACTTTGAGGTTGTTCATGATTTGGAAAGTTGACGCGCCAAGGTGCCGAATGATGTAAAACATACAGTTGTTGCTCACGAAATAACAGAACGCCGGGAAGGCGTACGCTGCGAAACTACGAATGGTGAGGCTCAATGGTATCTGCGACTCTCCTCTCGCGGCGCGTTTGCGCACGAACAGAGCTGAAGAGGCCACAAGTTTCACAGCCTCAACGGCGCACGGTATCACGAAGGTGTTGTATGGGTACGTGCCATCTGCGAGCTTGCTCGCCTCTGTGAAAATCGTCGCGGATACGGTGAAGAACAACAAGAGAACACAACTGGCGACTTTCAATAGTCTGAAAGAGGGGAAATATTCGTTCGTTCCATAAGACTCAGTGTTCACCATCCTCACGCGTTTCGACGTTGCTCAGTTCCAGTTGGCGCCGATTCGCGTGGTCGAAGTACAATTTATGCAGTCTCGATGCAACGGCCGATGTCTTGGAGAACTAGTGTACGTTTTCTCGGGCTATCTTACGCGAGAGTCGCTACAGAAAATGACGCAGCGCCTGTCGAATATGTTTCGAAACTCCATTTTTCGGTGAAGCATTTTGGCGCCACGACGGTCAGCGTCAAACTTGCGCTTGCGCTTCAAATGTCTTCAAGCGAGGCGGACCTTATCGCAAAGACAACAGCATACTTTACCGCGTGGAACTGTCATGACATCGCCGCGTTACGCACACTCTTCAGCACACATATCGAGCTGCACGACTGGAACCTGAGAGTCACAGGAAAAGAGGAAGTGATAAAAGCGAATGCCGATATCTTCGATACCTTTCCGAACGTCTCCATAGATGTCGTAGACACCCTCGCGTGCGTTTCGAAACGCGCCGTCACGTGTGAAATCATCGTGCATCTGAACGACGCGGCAAACGGGACGTTGACCGCGGTCGACGTGCTCAGGTTTGATGAAGAGACTGAGATTTGTAGTGTTCGAGCATACAAGTTGTGACGTTCTTACCGAAACTGTGGATGTAACGAATTCGGTATTAAATTTTGTATCGCGTCCAAGTCGCGTCGTAAAGGTGCGTGAACGCGTTCGCGAGTCTGATGATGTATAGAAACGGGAAGTTGGGTTCGCTCAATTTACTGGCGTCGATGCATGCAAACTACACCGCCACGAAGAATGGAAAACCTGCTAAAGCGCAGCTCATCTGCACGCATCGTTCGCTACTCGGCATCTCCACGTCGTCAAGCTTTTGTCTTTCATCGTCATACGCGTTCATGAGAGAGTCGGCCAGAAGCTTGAAGTTCGTTATTTCGCAGCCTTCAACCAGAAGAAAGACTAAATCTTCAATACCTTGTCCGGGACTGGCATATTGCCAATCGATGAAAATCGGTTCGCCGCCCTTGACTTCGACGGCCCTTGACACGTGAGAGCGACGCACCCGTCTAGCTCGCTCTGCCGCCTGTGTCACCCCGTAATTCGCGGGGCGGGGTAATTCTGTTTAAATAGTCGTCCAGTACTCGTTCGTTCGGCCGAAACCGCCGTCGGCGAGCGCCTGGAGGCCGTTGTTTCTCACGCCGTTGATATCGCGGTCGATGGCCATCCCGCAAGCTCGGCATTGAAAAGTCGTTTCGTGTCCAAGCCACTGAAGTTACGTGTCCAAGCCGCTGAAGTTACGTTTTCCGACAAAAAGCACACTACTGTTCTCATGACCGACGACAAAGCCGCCGCGCACGCCACATGGGCTTCGTCGAAATCACGCGCGAGCGCGTCGACTTCGACTACCGAACGCCGACAAAGCATCTCACCTCGCAATGCCCGCCTCCTGACCGTTTTCACCCGTCGCCGCCAGAACTCGATAATCGAGTCTCGATTATCCGCACCCACCGCTTCGTCCTCCATGCCTCCTGAACCTATAAACCCGCGCGTGCGCGTCGCACGACGCCGAAGTGCTAACAAATGTCGTTGCCCACTCCGATTGACCCGATCTTCTCACGCGTCCATCGACGCCGATACGCGCGCGTTCCGCGCGAACGGCGCGTCGGCGGAAAGTAAAAGATCACCAGCGCGAGATTCCGGCCGCACGCGCGCCGCGCATCGGTTGTGACGTCGTCGCGTTTAGGGTTACTAGCGCTTCCGACTGCGCGCGCTACGACGCCACAGCGCGACGGGCGGTACGTACGCAGACGGGGTCTCGCGCTAATACGCGCGTGTTCTGCGTGTATTAACTTCTCAATTCGGCACTACAAGAAGGTGAAAAGAATGCGAATGACTACCCCCATTTCCTTCTATGATGTGAAAGCGGCTGCCAAGCCTCATAGTTTATCAACTAGAGCTGTGTGTTTACTCCGCGCAGTACGACTAGTTCGTACACGACAAAGGTGAGTCATCCAAACCAAAACATGCGCGCTGTGCTGCCATTTGATCCAAAATCCAGTAGTACAGTCGGATATCTGCACTATTGCGTTCTGCAACCAGCCTGTACTGCTCTTCCGATAAGTCTGATCCGATAGATACATGGGGCGTCTTATTCACTACAGCGGTTGAGTTGCATGTCCTGCGTCTCGCTTTCGCATCAGAGTCACCGTACCACACTCTTGCCAGCATATACTTGAACTCGTGTAAGTTGCTTGTGTCGCCGACTAAGGTGAAATTTAAAAGTCGTTCTTGTACCTGTCGCAAAGTTTCAGGTCGTCCAAGAGCTAATAACCATTTCGTCTGAAAATTTGCCACACTACCTACACCTTCAGACACTTCGGGAATCAATCGAGGCGTTGTCTGCAACATCACGTTCTCAAATGGATCCGGTTCAATTTCGCTCATAGCGAATTCAAAAAACGACTGTTTCGGGATGCATTCTGTGTTGGTAGCCTTGCCCGTTTCGTTTGCACAAAAATAAGACTGGCGGCGTCGAAAGGGAGTTTGACTGTTGCCAGCTTTTATGAAATAGTAAAGTGACTGAAGTCTTTCGACAGGGTGACGAATCGTCAGCAGAAGATTTGTTCCATCTTTCACCTTCTGCAGTGCTAAGCGCCTGTGGGTTTGGTGTTTTAGTTGGAGAAACTTTTCAATATTGGCTCCACCAGTTTTCGGAATATGGAGGTATCTGAAGACCTCAGCGCCCCTCCCTAAGAACTCTGAGTTGTTCAGCGTCGACCTACAGCGTTTCATGCGCCTTGATGCGTCTGCGGCGTCTCTTCTTGCGTCACGAGGGAACTTCGACAGGATTTCAGCGTCCACGGCCGGCACGTTCACAAAGGAGACTTCGGAGACAGGCGCACGGTCGTGTTGATATTTTGAAACGCGTATATACTGGTACCAGTACCATGTCGGGTTGTACAAGTAGTACTTGTACTTGTACCGGTAAGTAAGAAGTGAGAGTGTTACGAATGCACATAGCACCAATCTGTAATGGATCACAGCCATTTGCAAATTGTACAACGTGTACTTGTACGCGTAAATCTGACGATAACTTTGCCCAAAGTTATCATATCGTCAAAGTTAAGGTCTGTCACTAACTTTTACTCGTCAATCCTTGAGTTAATTAGAGAGGGTCGAAGTTATCAAAAAGTTATCGAAATTAGCTCTTAGACGCGGCTCGATAACTCTCGCGTAATTTGCCCAACGGTCGATTCAATTCAATCACCCAAAACTGACGCGACGGTTCACGATTCGCGCGCACGGCGAAGTTATGGTCAAAGTTATGGAAATGAGCTCTTAGTCGTTTTCGCATAACTCGGGGTATAAAGTTATGAGAATGCTTTGCTCTTAGTACAATGGCGATAACTTTGGCATTAAAGTCGGAGTTATGGTCAAAGTTATCGACAGGGCTCTTAGTCGGCCTAAAATATGAAGTATAGCTTCCCCTAGTTAACCTATGATGACTAATTGACGGGTTAACACTCACCAATGATAGCTCCTTGTAATCATCATCACTTATCGACGCACTAGGCCCGATTGATCACATAGTATCAGGTATAGCTCGCATCTCTACCTTAGGATTACGAACGTAGGGTAATACCCTGAGAGCCAATCAAAACGCACCGTTCCGATACTTTTTGGAGACGCATCACACGGACTCTGAGACTTTTGGAGACGCGGCACCTCCTTGACGTGCAACCGTCAGAAAGCGTTGTCACACAACCACGCTTCAACTATGACGTCTTTCTCTCTCGGTGGAAGGCTTGTCGGCAAAGACTACCCACCACTTGTCATCGCAGAGATTGGAATAAACCATGAAGGGGAGCTGAACAAGGCACTCACGATGATTGAAGACGCAAAGCGTGCAGGTTGCGAGGTGTGTAAGTTTCAGAGCCACGTTATCGAAGACGAGATGATACCGGAGGCTAAGAAAGTAATTCCAGGTAACACGAACGTGAGCATATGGGACGTGATGGAGCGATGCGCGCTTTCCGAGGAAAGTGAGCGCATACTCAAGGAGCGAGTGGAAAACCTCGGGATGATTTTCTTATCGACGCCTTTCTCTCGAGCTGCGGCGAACCGGCTCGAGTCCATGGGTGTCTGTGGATACAAGATCGGATCGGGCGAATGCAACAATTATCCGCTCGTTAAGCACATCGCTTCTTTCGGTAAGCCGGTCATATTGTCCACTGGCATGAACGACGTACAAAGTATCACACCTGCGGTGGAAATTTTGCGGTCAGCTCAGATTCCTTTCTGCTTAATGCATTGCACATCGATTTACCCGACACCATACGATAAGGTTAACCTTGGTGCTCTAGACGTACTCGCGCACGCATTTCCAGACGCTGTGCTTGGCTTATCGGACCACTCAAAGGGAATTTGGACGTGTGTGGGCGCGTGCGCACGCGGAGCTGTTGTCTTGGAAAAGCACTACGTTTCTGATAAATCGTGGCCTGGGCCAGATGTTGACGTATCCATCGATCCAAGTGAGCTTCAGGAGCTTAAACTTGCATCACGAGCTGTCTGGGAAGCATCGAAAGGCAAAGATAAATGCATTTTCCCTGAAGAACAGGTCACCATAGATTTCGCATACTCGTGCGTCGTGAGCATCGCACCAATAAAGGCTGGAGACGTGTTCACCACGCTGAACATTTGGTGCAAGCGACCGGGAACGGGGGAGATTAAAGCACGACACTTCGATGCTATCTTAGGGAAATCGGCGACACGCGATATCGTGGCGGACGTGCACATTAAATGGCGAGATATCGACTCGACGTGATAGAGCGTCAGCACAGCGATATTTTGTACTACGCTCGCTAGCTTGAAAACACCTGGAAGCAACTTTAATTTTATTCTACATCTAATTCCATAGGAACATGTGTTTCGTGCCGGTCGTTACTCTCTACACAAGATGAGTAGAGTAGCAGTGATGTCACTCTATATCGGTAGAGTACAAAATGTAGCATAGCAATTCATTCCATTTATCGGTTTACTCACACGCCTCGTCAATTTGTTTTACACAACGTTTAAGATCGCACAAATTATTCATGCGATAATCGATTGTTCCTGTACGCCATGATCGCTCTTGCCATTTCGAGGTCGAATGGTTCATCCACGTCCAACGAACGCTCCATGGGCATGATGTATGCTCTCACGTCCTCCGATAAGAGTGAACCAGTGCGCGTATGACATGGATGCAAAATGGAACGTACTCGTTGGATGAAAATTGCCCCATTTTCAGTGTATACGCAAGTTGAGTCTTGTCGCCGTATGTATGTCTTCGACGTCGGCATACTGCTGAAAAACGGAGATATCTCATTCGATTCCTCGTCGACATGAAATGATTTCAGAAGCTGTGTACTTGACTTTGTTACACTCACAACTGCATCGCATGAATTTTCGATGATGATAGAAATCGCATTGTCTATATCTTTCCCAGTGCGGAAAGGGCTCGTGGGTTGCAAAATAAGCACATAGTCGGCTTGATAGTTTTGAACCTCCAAAAGCGTGTGTATTGCGTGTCTTATGCAGTCCATGTGTGGAGAAACGTCTTGTGCGAGCTCGACCGGTCGCATGAAAGGGACTTCGCATCCCGCCTCGGTGGCTACACGCGCTATTCTCTCACAGTCGGTGCTGAGAATGCATCTGTCTAAAAGTTTTGCAGACAGTGCTGCTTCCACTGTGTAATGAATTAATGGTTTCCCTGCCAAGTCGATGATGTTCTTTCCTGGGATACCTTTTGATCCCCCTCTTGCAGTGATTATACCTAGAACACGTGGATGTGCTTGACGTCGTTTTGTCACATAAGTAGGATTTCTTTTGATATGCAAACTTGGCACGACGTGCTGAAAATCTTGGAAGAACTTATCTCTGCATGTCCGCAAATCGATATGTGCGATTACGCGAGCGACGTTATCTGGAGATTCATGACTGCCGAATTCAGAACTAGGCATGAACCTCCGTTCGAAATTGTTGACTATCCAACTTATCACACTTTCCAGTTTCGGGTTTTCATAAGTCGTTACGCACGCCGGTCTTAGGCGACCAGTTTGCCTCGTGCCAAGATTGAGGGTCGGAGTGCCAAATACGCAAGTTTCACGAATACCCGAACTCGAATTGCCGATCATCACTGCTGCTTCGCGCATCAGCACTGCGAATATATCTGATGAGATATGTGTATGCACGAACAGCCACTCGGCCCAGTCACTGTGTTGCTTCTGATACTTGTGTAGTATTTGAATCATACGCTTGTTTCCAGGATCTACATTTGGGTATAGGAATACAGTTTGTTTCTTCACGGTGAAGAGTGCATGAATAAAACACTCGTAATCTCTCAAGCTTTGTTGTTCGCCAGTTACGCAGGGGTGCATCAGCGCGACAACGTAACCTTTTCGCTCAAGTGTGGGGAATATACTTTCCACTCCTGAACTCTGCCAAGATTCATCATTGATGGAGAAGAGTCTCTTATAGGACGGACAACCGGTCAGAAATATGTTATCTGGGTTCTCTCCCATGGCTCGGATTCGAAATGCCGCGTCCTCACTACATGCGAAGTGAATATGAGCCAACTTTGTTATAGCATGTCGCAAGTCCCCATCCACAGTCCCCGAGAGCTCACCACCCTCGATATGCGCTACAGTGATGTCTAATAAGTTGGCCGCGATCGTCGCGGAAAGTGCATCGAATCTGTCGCCGTGAATTACACAAACTTCTGGTTTCAAATGCAACAGCGTGTTCGATATTTTCACCAACCCGAACCCAACTGAGTCGACCATGGCCGAGCGTGCGTCGCCGGCGACGATAGTCGACACTTCGACCACCGCTGGGAAATCGATTTTGATTTCATTCACCGTCTGGCCAAACTCTTGGAGTAAATGTGAACCGGTCGCAATAACGCTCACTTCAACAACTGCTTCTTCGAGCAGACTCAAGACTACGGGTCGCAGTTTGCTCCAGTCCGCGCGATTACTCGTGATGACACAAACTCGGCGTATTTGATTCACCGGATCCATGCCAATGTATCGCTCTCAGAGTAATAAGCGCTCACGCAATCGAACGATTGCACGAAACGATCGACGTCGTGTTCAGCGTCCAAGAAAGTGAAACCGCACATGGATTGTGCGGCCGAGCGCTGATAGGTTCCTGTAGGGATGAGCTTTCTTTTACACTGTAAATTTGTTGACAACTTGCGAACTCAGGCCTGTAAACTGTGATCAATCGTGCGAGCTATACCTGATAAATTGTGATCAGTCGGGCCTAGTGCGTCTAAGTGATGATGATTACAAGGAGCTATCATTGATGAGTGTTAACCCGTCAATTAGTCATCATAGGTTAACTAGGGGAAGCTATACTTCATATTTTAGGCCGACTAAGAGCCCTGTCGATAACTTTGACCATAACTCCGACTTTAATGCCAAAGTTACCAGTTCCCTTGAAAGGCTGGTTTTCCTCACTTTCGGACCTTCTCGAGATTGAAATGTGTGCAGAACGTCACTCTTCACCATACCTTCTGTCAACCTCTGGTTGATGAAATCTCGTATGTACTTTGAAGATATATGACTTAACATCACGTTGAAGTGATTCGAACACTCGTGAACGTCTGCTGGACCTGAAAAGTCCCTCTTATAGTATGAGCTTGGGACGAACGAGTTTGACGATCGCGCGACACTGGCTTCGGAACATTAATATAAACAATGGCATACTGTAAATGTTTGCAGATTTACGTCTTATCGCAAACGGCCTTTGCGGGGTGGAATTCTGTGTCATAATGAAAGACTATACTGCTCCAACGCTAAACCGGTCAAAATCATGCCGAGCACGACGCGCAGGGGGATCATCTCATGCTTCATGGCGGAATCCAGAAGCGCAACGCACAGCATGCTCAACGCCGCGCAGAAACATTTCGCTACGTTATTCAAGTACTTGAGAATGAAGGATACCAAAAGACCACATATGGCGAGCGTGGCCACCGTCGCGTACGCGAACCCGTTGAATCCGTCGAACAGGTTTTGGCGTGGTAATGACTCGCTCTTCGCGTCCATGCGCAGCGACACGAGGCCGAATATCATTCCAAACAAGTACAGCTGTATGTTTTTCCAGTGTATGAAATCTTCCGGGCCGTTTGATTTCTGCTGCTCAGTGTCTTTTAATAATTGTTCTGAAAACGCACCACCCGCGCCGGACGCCACGGCGCTCACAAGAACTAACGAGTAGCCAGCGAAAAAAAGACTGATCCACCACATGACGCCCTTCGCCTGTTTCCGCGCCCAGTCGAGTCACCATACAACCGATCACGAGCATGATGAGCGCTTTCCATTGCATCCACGACAACTTGCGATCGAGAAATACGCGCATAAAGACGCCGGTGCTGTGAAATCAAACTCGAGCGATCGTCGTCGACCATCCGCGCTGGCCGAAGGGTGCGGGTGCAACGCGGGTGAGAATTCGCCCCAGTACGCGCTCAAGTCGTTATTCGAGTACCAACGCACGGTTTCCGCGAGACCGACGTCCCAGGACTTTTCTTGTCGCCATCCGAGCGCTAAAAGCTTTGAGCAATCGATGAAATATCTTCGGTCGTTGAAGGCTCGATCGCTCACGTGCTCGATGGTCGTGTCTGGGTCGCGATCGAGGAGCTCACAGACATCCCGAGCGACGGACAAGATCGTCCGTTCTTCGCGCGAGCCGATGTTATAAATCTGCGCCGGCGTCCCGCGGTGGAGAATGACGTCGAACGCCGAAGCCGCATCGTCGACGTGCATGTACGAACGCGTCGCGTCGCCGTCGCCGTGTATCGAAATCTTTTCCCCGCGTTTCGCGAGGATTGAAAACTTTGGAATCGCCTTCTCTGGATACTGATTCGGCCGGTACACGTTGTTTCCCCGGGTGATGATGTACGGCAAGTCGTACGAGCGTCCGTATGCCATGACGAGCATCTCGGCGCCCGCCTTCGTCGCGGCGTACGGGTTGGTGGGCGTCAAGAGTGATGTGTGCTCGGTGTTTGAATCCATGAGATTTTCCCCGTATACCTCATCCGTGGACACGTGCAGGAATCGTCGAATTTCGGTCTTCTTTCATCTTCTGAATGTTTTCCACGAGGTAGTTGATTTCATGGAACCGGCGTTTTTTGGTGGTCCCATAGTTCGGGTACTTTGCCGTTTGAGTTGACCAGAATGTATTGCTCATCGTCGTCAACTTTTGTTCATCGGTAGAATCACTATCACACGGTATTTCGAGCGCGTTCGGAGGAGTTGCCGAGGTCGACGCGCGAGCATGTGCGCGGAGAACACGCTGAAGAAGCGTCGTGTCCACAAGTCAATGCTCCGCGGGTCACCATCCTCGTAGTTAAGAGAAGCGAAGTTGTTAGATATCTGATAAGTAAAATATGAAGTATAGCTTCCCCTAGTTAACCTAAAATCGCTCTCAGTACTTGTGCGCCGTCGTTTCCGCTTCCAGGACTCGTCTCTACTACTTCACAAGTCGAGAATCCAACGCGCGAGGCTGCAGCTACCAAGTCTTCTGTGGATAAGAATCGGCGATAGTGTGTATCGATGTACTCGTTTCTGCCGACGAGTTTTCCTTGACCGCATCGAGGGTCTTTCGTTGATCGAGTCTCGATGAAAACCTGTTTTCTCACATATTTACGCATCCAGCGAAAGACGATGTCTTGTTCAGTTTCTGTCAGTGCATGTAGCACGAATCTGAGATATGCATAGTCTACAGTAGTCTCAGGTAAACTCGAACCGTCCGCAACGATCGCGCTACTGGGTAATGGAAGTTTTGAGGCCGTGAGTTCAACAGCTTTGGTACAGATATCCGTGGCGATGATCACGAGACCCTGAGAAGCGAAAAAGCACGAGTCTCGCCCGTTTCCACACCCAAAGTCGAGCAAAGTCGAGCCCGTCGGTATTTTCGAGCTCACTTCAACGGCGAAAGGGCTCGGGGCTTCTACTAAAGTAGTGTCGCCGTCGATCAAACCCGAATAATACTGCTCCCAGAACAAACGCGTTTCTCGCAAATCCGGAAGATTTGGCATGGCGCGCGCTGTACTGTCACGCGTCTTCTGTCGACTAAGAGCAACGAACACTTCACTGAGTCATAAATTACGACTGTCGTAATTAGGCATGAGCTGTTAGATATCATACCATATATAATTACTCTTCGGCCCCATACCGGTACATTTAGAAGGTTAAGTCCATACAAGCGACGTGCGCGTCGCGTGGATGCGTGTTTTTTGCCGAAATCGCGCGAATGCGCGCTAAAGAGGGCGATGCGCGCGCGCGCCGATTTTTACCTCGAGCGGCGTCGCGGTCGCGACGAACGGTGTCGGCGAAATTTGCACCTCTGAAAAGCGACTTAACCTTCTCCACTGACGCCCACTCGTCGACGCGCCATGGCGTGATCGACGCGCGTCGACGAACGCGACCACGACTTCGTTTTTCGTTCGTTCCCGTCGCCGAGTTTCGAGCGAATCGACCGCCTTTCCCGGTCGCGCGAGGTCGATTTACGTCGATTGTTAATTCGACGACACGCGCCGTCGGCGGTGCATCGGGGTGTGCGTTCGTGGGCGTTCCGCGTCGCGAGGAGGACGCGAACGATGCGGCGCGCGCTGGGAGAGTTGGATCAAAATACACCGGTCGCGCTTCGTCGCTCGCCGCGGGCGTGCGTCGCTCGCGTCGGCGCTGAGACGCCGTCGCGAGCTCGGGTGGAGACGGTTGAATCGGTTGAGCCTCAGACGACGACTCGACAGCACAACGCCGCGGCGCTTGACGCCGCTGTGGCGCTACTGCGCGAGAGGAATGTCGAATCGCCGCGACCGAGCGATCCGGGCCACTTGAAGTACAAGGACGCGCTCACCAAGGCGGGATACCGGGGTGACAACGGCGTCGTCGTGTTGAGCAAGCGGTTGGGCGCGGAGAAGCGACGAGTGGACGCGGACTCGGCGGCGAATGTGCTCATCGACATGAGTCAATTGTCGGTGATTGAGGGTGAAGTCGTCGAAAGGGGTGAAGAAGTAATCGAAGAGCGTCCGGAACAGCCGATACCAGGGAGAAAGGGTAGGTCAGGTAGACCTCGAGTCTCCGCGGAAGCTCGTCCACAGGTGCGTCCGCAGCAGCAAAATGACGGCCGACGCGGCCCGCGAGGGCCTCGCGGCGGGAATCTTGACGAAACGCGCGATGAAGGTGAGGCGGTTGTGAATGCTCTGCTCGGAAAACCGCCCGGTGAGCGCGATTGGCGCGCGGTCCCGAAGGCGGACCTCGAGAAGCTGTACGTCTTCGTGATGGGTGAGTGGTATCCGGCTCAACAGTCACACGCATGGTTTGTCGAGGCACTCGAAGATCAAATAGCGGAGCAGTACCCGGATTTGTTACCCCAGGACGCTTCCGAGTCGGATAGACTCCCAGGATCGCCCATGAGCCCGATCATCGACGCCGTCGGCGACGTAAGCTTTGCAGACGCCAACGTTGAGGATTCGCCGGCTGCGAACGCCGACGTTTCCATGAACGATCGCTCCATGGACGATGTCATCGTGTAGAACATTCATTGTTTGTTGTAAAATATATTCTTTGCGATCGCATAGCTCGCTTGACGCGCGTACGTGCGTCGATGTGATGACGCGCGGGAAATCACGTCGCTCAGGAGTGACTTAACCTTCTCGAAAAATCCATCCTACAGCGCGGTATTGGCCCCGATCGATCTGAAATTTGGCACAGTGGTGGAAAATAACACTATATATCAACTCGCGCGCTCGTTTTTATCGTTCGCCCATCGGCGCGCTGCGTAAAAAGCTAGGTTAACTAGTAGGCCGAAGAGTAAGGTATATGCGAGCGCTAAAAAGTTACTTCACGGTGAGATTTAGCCAAGCCCTGATTTAGCCACCCCCGCCCCCGCTGGGGGGCATCCGAACAGAAAGGGTTACATTTTCACCTTGCGCCCACACACTTTGCCTTTGTCCGGCGTCCTTCGCCGAATAAAAGGTCAGCGCTTCGCACATTCCTGCGGATGCGAATCACCGAGATCTGCACACATGTCCACGCCTTTGAATCTTCGGGGCTTAACATCCGAGCATGTGTGGGACTATGAAAATGGGTTCTACTGGTTCAGCGACATTCGTCGCATCGGTAAACTTCTGGCACACTACGAAATATACAAGAAGATCGCCTCGCTTCCGGGTCACGTGGTTGAATGTGGCGTATATAAAGGCGCGTCGATGATACGCTGGGCCACGTTTCGCGATGTGACCGAATCGAAGTTTTCAAGGAAAATAATCGGTTTTGATGCTTTTGGACCGTTCCCGACGTCATCTTTAAGGAATGAAGATGATGTCACTTTTACAGAGAGGTTTGAAGCCACTGGTGGTGAAGGCATCACCTTGGATGAAGCACATGCTCTATTCCAATACAAAAAAATGAACGAAAACGTCGACTTCATCCAAGGCGACGTGCACGAAACCATTCCACAGTGGCTTGAGGAGAATACCCAAGGAAGAATAGCGCTATTACACCTGGATATGGACGTGTATGAGCCAACGAAGGTGGCGCTTGAGAATTTATGGAATCGTGTCGTGAGGGGAGGGGTGGTTGTTATCGATGACTATAACGCGGTTGGAGGTGCGACGCGAGCAGTTGATGAATTTTTGGCGGACAAGGACATCGTCTTACAGAAGTACGGCGTATGTCACATCCCGTGTTTTTTTGTGAAACCGTGAAAGACATACATACGTCCAATCCCGGTGCAGAATCTCACTTTTGACTCGTTTACCTGGAGCCATGTAGAAACACGACCTACTATACTTCAAATTGAGTTGTCGGTGAGGGACGTCAACTCTCGACTTCAGCCTCGTGCTACGTTACAATGTTTCGTTTGCAAGACACATAGTTACGCGCATTAGCTCTCTTCTGCAACAACCAAAAAGATATCCCTATTCGACCGTTCGATCGTCGCGGGCACGAGTGAGATGAAATACTGTAAACTGCGGCCGCGCAAGGATTCGAAGTAACATCATGCGTGTATATTTGAAGTAACATCATGCGTGTACTGTATTGTTTATAACATCACATTTAAATATCGTTTGGTGGATTTCAATTTATCGTTTGGTGGAAGTAACATCCCCTCGTATCGCGATCGGGTCGTCGGAGTCTCGATCATCCTTCACATCGCGCGCGTCGCTGTCCGGTCGAGCGGTGACCCCCTCACGCGTTTTCAGTCTAAGAAGGTACGAGGTGGACCTTCGATTCGATTCAGCTCACG
>Ga0181602_10000698_pt1 | contig 30822 bp, 34 predicted proteins | sample 041ome_14_FD_148640 | JGI IMG/M metagenome (GOLD analysis project Ga0181602, IMG submission 148640) | Coastal salt marsh microbial communities from the Groves Creek Marsh, Skidaway Island, Georgia - 041408US metaG (spades assembly) | ecosystem: Environmental > Aquatic > Marine > Intertidal zone...
ACTTTAAATACAAACAACTTATCAATAGAAACAAAGTTCATGTATTTTCATCAAACTACACTTTTTATGGTGATATGTCCGCCAGAGTGATGACTTCTCTGAAATCTCTTGTCAGCGATATAGAGATTTACTCCATTGATGAAGCGTTTCTCGATATCAGTAGCTTTTACTACTGTGATTTAGAAGAGACGGCTCAAGAAATACGAAGATTAATCAAACAGTGGACAGGGATTCCGGTTTCTATAGGTATAGGCCCAACAAAGACATTGGCAAAAGTAGCAAACAGACAAGCTAAAAAATACACAACATCTAATGTCTTCGACATACGAGATCAGAGTGTAAGAGATGAGATTTTAAAAGATCTACCACTTGAAGAGATATGGGGAATCTCAACAAGATGGGGAAGAAGGCTTCGAAAAATTGGAGTAGATACTGCTTACGATTTAACACAGGCAAATGCTCGTCATGTCAGAAAAACAATCAGCATTGTAGGGGAGAGGATACATCATGAGCTAAATGGGATTTCCTGTATTGGCATAGAAGAGGTGAAGAATAAGAAAAACATCATATCCTCTAAGTCATTTGGTAGAAAAGTAATGCTAGTAAGTGACTTAGAGGAAGCTGTTTCTAACTATGTTGCTAGAGCATGTGAGAAATTGAGAGCACAGGGTTCTAGAGCACAAGGCTTGTATGTATTTTTAAGAACTAGTCCATTTGTCGATCCAGAGAAAAGATACAGCAACGGTATGAGTACATTTTTTTCAATACCAACAAGCAATACGTCAAAGATAGTCAAAGAAGCAAAACATCTAACACGAAAACTCTTTGTGTATGGATATGAATACCAGAAAATTGGTGTAATGCTGCTAGACATCACTGACGCAGAGAACGAACAGTATAGTTTTTATGAATATGAGAATTATGATCAATCAGACCGTGTCATGGAGGTGCTGGATGGGGTTAATAGCAGGTATGGATCAAGCACATTGACATTGGGAGCACAGGGTATAAAAAAAGACTGGAGAATGAAGTCGGAAAGAAAGTCTGCTGCTTACACAACAAATATGCTTCAAATACCGGTTGTGAAGTAAGAAAAGTGCGAAGTAATCTGTTTAAATTAAAGATATGGCTTTAGAGAATCAGTATGCACACTCATTAGATGGCCTTGAAATAGAAGACCCAGTACAAAGCTTTTTTGATTACTGCAAGAAACGTGAAGCTGTACGTATAAAAAGAGAGTCAGGAGATGTATATCCTTGGAGTGATGATCCGATTTTACAAAACGGTAGATTTTTAAATGTTTTTAGAGAAGATGACAAAGTAAGTAAATCCATTATTAAATTTGCTAAACCAGCAAAAGAGGACTTACCTTTGTTGATCCAAGCTTTATTTTTTAGTAGATGGTGCAATAGGGATCTAACTATTAATCAGTTAACAATAAATGATTTAAGCAATCCGGAAGCTTTAAAAGAGAAACTGCTTGATTTAGAGCAATGGGAGAATTACACAGCATACCCAGTTGAAGATTCCTATTGGGGTGAAAAGATATATAGTCGAATAGATGCTGCAACATATAAATTTTATGAAAAAAAAGAAGAGTTAGCTGAAATAATATTAAATTCTAATAAAGATGCTATTGCTGCTACTAGGAATGTAAATAATCAATTCAAGATGAATAATGACTTCCCAATATTTATGGCGTTAATTGATATTGCTTGGTTTAGAGAAGATGTCATACCAATCACCACTGCTGTTCCTACGGGTATAGGGGCAGAACCATATTTAGACAGATTACAAAAGTTTCTTAATTTAGATAGCCACCAAGATGTAGGCAGTAAAATGATAGAACTTCAAAAAAAGTATTGGCCTGAAGCTAAAAGAGATTTTTATCCCATTGACATAGAGTATCAATCTTGTGAATGTAGAAAATATTTTAGTTATGTGAATGAGACAAAAAAGTTTGAGGGTAAAAATTTATTTAAAATTTAATTTTTATTCTTTGGAGGAATCTAAATCTTTCCAAAATTTTCTTGTTGAAAGATACCAAGTTAGACCAAAAATAAAACCTAGTATTGGGAAAAGCCTGTAGACAAAAAGAACACCATAAATGGATGCAAGATACCCAATCATTAGTGTTGAAACTGTGTTCATTAAAAAGTTAAAAGAGTAGTCAATACCTGAAATTCTTCCTCTTAATCTGTCAGGTGTAAGTATTTGGAGTCCATATGTTGAAAACGCCCATTGTGATCCTCCCCCGGAATGTGCAAGAACTAATAAAAATATAGTCAAATAAAGGGATACAGAAAATGGTATAAAGAAATAAAATAATCCCCAAACCATAATAGTTAGGCCTATTGTGTTAAGAAGTTTTCCATCAGAATCGCCAAAAAAATATCTAATAGCAATTGGCCCCACAAGGGCACCAACACCTCTTGCTCCAAACATCAAACCAGTACCGAAGTCTCCAGTTTTATAAATATCATATGATAAAACAGTAAACAAAGAGAGAAGGCCACTAGCAGAAATACTAAATGTTCCTTTTGTAATAATTAATGAAAAAATTTCTCTTTTAGATGCAGCATATTTGATACCCTCGACATAAGTTATACTTTCATTTTTTTCATTAATTTGAGAATCTTCACTTAAGTTTTTCTTGATTGAGTAAACAATTAAGGCTGACAATACAAAACTTAAACTATCTATTGCAAAAAGCATATTTCTACTTATTACAGTTGTTAAATAACCGCCTATACCAGCACCTATACCAGCCATAACACCCCAGCTTGAGAAAAAGATTACATTTGCTTCAGCTAAATTTTCTTTTTTTACAACATTAGGCAAAGCTGCGTCAGATGTTGGCATATAAGGAGAACCCACTACAGACAACATACCAAATGAAAATAAAATAAATACTACACTCTCAGTTGTTACAGCATACAGGATTAAAAGAACTGTTAAACCCGATAAAAATTCTGATATTGCAATAATTTTTTTTCTATTATATTTGTCAGCTAAGTAGCCTCCAAAGCTTCCCAATATAAATAATGGAGCACTTTGAACTACCAAGACTAGTGAAGTAATAAATGGATTTTCTGTTAAACCATAAATGATTCCTAAAAGAGGAACAGTTAGTAACCAGTCACCCCCAAGGGTTATTAAACGAGCTGCAAATAGCTTACGAAAGTTTTTATTTTCCGTAAGCAACACCTTATATTTTTTAAAGTTTTCCATTTGCAGTTCAACTGTAACTGAATTTAGAAATAAATACTATACTTTAACAATAATGAAAACTGCACTTGTAACCGGTGGAACAAGAGGTATAGGACTTTCCACAGCTCAAAAATTTATAGATCAAGGATGGAATGTTTACATTACATCTAGAAAAGAAGAGAATCTAGAAACGGTACTTTCTGATAATTCACAATTAAAGGGATTTGTTGCAAGAGCCGATGACCTTGCTGCTGCATCTGAAACTTGTAAAAAAATTGTTGATGAAACAGGGTCTTTAGATGTATTAATTAACAATGCTGGCACAAATCCTTCAGGAGGTAGCTTAATGGATGTCGACTTATCAGCAGTTCAAAAGACATGGGATGTAAATTTGATGGGTCCTTTAATGTGGACAAGAGAAGCTGTAAAAGCTGGATTAAGAGAATCAGTTCTTAATGTTTGTTCCGTTGGTGGAATAAAGCCAGCACACTACATGGGGGCTTACAATATTTCAAAAGCCGGTTTAATTTATATGACAAAACAATTAGCAATGGAACTTGCACCCGATATTAGAGTGAATGGTATTGCTCCAGCTGTTGTTAAAACTAAGCTTTCAGAGATGCTCTGGGCAGGCGACGAACAGGGTAGTGCAGACCTGCATGCACTTAAAAAACTAGGAGAACCAGAAGATATAGCTAGTTTGATTTATTTTCTTTCAAGCGATGATGCATCATGGATTACAGGCGAAGTTGTAACCATTGATGGAGGATTCCTTCTCTAATTAGCCAATAAAGTATTTAGCTAATTCGTTATACAAAGGTATTCCAACAATGATATTAAATGGAAATGTGACACCCAAGCTGAGTCCAAGGTATATTGCAGGATTTGCATTTGGTATAGCGTCTTTTACAACTGCGGGTACCGCAATATAGCTCGCGCTTGCAGTTAGCACCATAAGCAACGTTGTATTGCCGACAGAAAAATTAAAGTTTATAGATGCTAATAAAGCAATAATTGAACCAATCAATGGAGTACATAAAGCAAAGGCAATTAGGCTAGCTCCTTTGCCTTTAAGTTCTCCAATTCTTTTTGCGACCCTTGTTCCCATAACGAATAAAAACAGATATAAAACATAATCAAATATTTCAACAATTATGAAATCTAAATTAGATAAAAGTTTTTGATTGATGAAATATCCAAAAAACAATGATGAGATCAAAATAATATTTGGTATTTCTAAAAATGCTGTTTTAATAATTTCTAAATTGTTATTTTCATTTTGTTTCTTTTGAGTAACTAAATAGAGTGCCATAAATATTGCTGGGAACTCCATTACAACCAAAACAGCAGACATATAGTTATCAAAGTTTTGATTAGTAGTTGTAAGATATGTAATAGCTGTAACAAATGTAACAGCACTTACTGATCCGTAAGTCCCAGAAAGAGCGGCTGCATCGTCGCTATTAAGTAAATTTTTAAGATAAAAATAAGCAATAATTGGTATTAAGAGAGCAAATACTACTCCAAGTGTTAATGCACTTATAACTTCATTTATAAATCCATTTTCCTGAAGGCTTGCACCACCTTTAAGCCCTAGAGAAAGCAACAAATAATATCCCAAGTATTTAGAAATAGAGTTGGGAATGGTTAATTTAAATAGAGTTCCAATCAGTATTCCTGAAAGGAACAATAGTAGTGCTGGATTAAGTATGGCTTCCATTCAAATCAAAATGATAGTTGTCCAACAGATTAGTATTGTTGTAATAAAAATTATTTTATTTTTCTTACTAACTCTTCGACTCTATTGACGTCAACTCTTTTAGCAACATCATTATCAAATTTAAAACTTGTACCTACAATCAGTATGTCTGCCAAATCTTGATAGGCATCGACATTTGTTGAAGTTACACCTGATCCAATTGCGAGTTTACCAGTTGGAACAATTTTTCTTACTTTTTGTAAATCTTCAATATTTATTTCATGTCCAGTACCATCTCCTGTAACAATTACTACATCCGCACCAGCTCTATGAATTAATTCTTCTGCATGGTTTTCAATTTTTGAACCTGGAGGTGGTACAGCATGTTTAACAAATACATCAGCATAGATTTCTACATAACTATTGAGGTTTGATTTAAACTGATTAACTCCGTGAGCATCACCCTCTATAACGCCTTGATCGGTAAACATGGTGTTATTTAAAACGTTGATTCTTACAAACTGTGATTTAGTAGCTTCGGCAATTGCAAGAGCTGCAATTCCATCATTTCTTAGAACATTTATTCCAACTTTAATATCTCGTTCTATTGATAAATTTTCTACAACTGTAGTAAAGCTAGCAAGAGTACGTTTAGAAATATCATCTTTCACAAAAGGAGTGTCTCCAAAATTTTCAATTATTATTCCATCAACACCACCATAAACTAAGCTATTAACATCTTCTTGTGCAGAATCTATAATTTCATCAATAGATAATCTGTTAGAAGGGGAGCCAGGAAGGCTTTTTAAGTGAACTACGCCATAGACTTGCATTATATTTTTACGTGATTAAATTTAACAAATTTTTTGGCAAAATCACCTTCAGTAGAAAGTGTAAGCTTATGACCTTTGGGAACTCTACCAGTAACCACTCGACACCAGTCACTTGCATTACCTTTTATACTATTTTCACTTTCTTCGTCACCAAATTGCCAAGCTTTATATTCTGGTCCGATTAGTTCAATTCGCAAATCTTGATATTTAGTTTTATTGACCTTACTCGCTTGTTCTGCATTTAGCCATCCAAAAAGTGCTACGTGTTCAACGCGAACAGTGTCTTCATAATCTTTTTTCATTGCATCATAAACATCTAAACTGTGTGCCCATGTTTCTGCTAATTTTGTCACCGCGAATGTTCTACAATCAATTTCATTTTTCCACCAAGTTAATTTTTTTCCTGGAGATGATTTAGCTAACGTCTCAATTACAGAAGCTCTAGACATTCTCCACCATTCAATAACATCTTGTGGTCTCATATCATTACCTTTTAAGATTGCTTCTTTTTCAAATTTCTCTAAACCCTTAGGCCCTCTGTATTTGTTAAAATCTGATCCTTTTTTCTTTAAAGCATTGTGAGCAAGATCTTCAAGAGCAGCAAGATAACTAACATGAGCTGTTACATCCCAATTTTTGTAAGAGGTTTTAGTATTCCAATTTCTTACAGGAATACTTTGTAGGTATTGGTCCAATAATTGCTGTTCTGCAACGAGATTACTTAATATTTCTTGCACATAGTTAAGTTTACTTGAGGTCAACGATTAACTCCAGTGGCAATTTCATCAAAAAATACTTTTTTTAAAATATGTTTGTATTTATGATGAATTTATGAAGAAAATCTTTAAATTTGTCCTTGTAATACTTGGATTCAGATATGTTTTAAAACTTATGGATGAAAATGTCGATATTAAGATCCAAATTAAAAAGCTTAGAAATGAATTAGCTAATTTGGAAACTGATGATCTAGAAAATAAATTAAAAGATTTTTTCAAAAAGTACGATCCAAAATTTAAAGATCTAGAAGAAAATCAGGAAGATTTTTAAATTAAGTAATCAATGTGGAGATTACTAGGCAAGTCAGCTCACCTCTGGCCGGAATGGTTTTATAAGTTAATATCTAAAATACATTCAAAAATTATAAGATTCAACCACTCTTTCCTTGGTGAAAAAATAATAGGGGATCATATTCTTTTACTCGAAACCATTGGTAGTAAAACAAATCAACTTAGAAAAACACCTTTGACTTATGCAAATTTTGAAAATGATTATATAGTTGCAGCTTCATACAGTGGAAATGATAAAACACCAGATTGGTTTTATAACCTTTCAACTGACAATCCATTCATCACAATAAACAATGAACGCTTTGAAGCTACCTACGAATTAATTGAGTCTTCCCAAAAGGAATATTACTGGGGTTTATTAGACGAAGTTTATCCAACGTTTCAAATGTACAGAAAAAGAACAAACAGAGATATACCTTTAATAAAATTTTCTAAAGCTTAGGTTTTATAGAAGGCCCTTTTCTTACTATTGTGTTCCATAAAGTTTTGTAATGATCTAAATCTTCTTTATTAACATGGGGTAAAACAAAATTTTCCCAGGTATCTTTTAATGGATCTGTTGAGTCTGCATAAACATCTAAGCCAATAGGTATTCTCTCTACTATTGTTCGCAAACTCATGGGGGTTTCTATATTAATACTTATATCATCCGACATAAATGAGTTGTTAATTTCTGTTGCTAATTTAATGATTAATTCTCTATATTCTTTTTGAAGTTTGGGATATCTTTTTTCAAAAATAGCATCTAATTGTTCTTTATTCGGAAATGGTTTATCCCATATGACCCATCTATCGGCGAATGCCTTATTTAATGACTGTGTACCCGCGTAATCTCTTAAACTCGTTGGGTTCATTGTTCCAAAAATATACGTATCATCTCTTAAAGAAAGAACTTCTCCATTTGGTAGTTCTAGTTTCCTGTGTCTATCAAGTAATGAATGTAGGGCAAACAAAACTTCTGGACCTGCTGCGTTAAGCTCAGATAAATTAACAATTGCTGGTCCTCTCAAAGCTCTTGTTAGTTCACCATCTTGCCATCTGCTTTCAGTTCCACCCTTACCATCTCCATACAACTGAACAGATCCTAAAAGTGTAACGTCTCTAACTTCTCCTGATAAAGGTATTCTGTAATAAGGGAATCTTAGCTTTGCTGCAAATTGTTCTATATCATGATCTTTTCCCGTACCCATATGACCCATTAGGGCAATATGTATGGGAATCTCGTTTTTAAAAGATTTACTTTTTGAATTCATAACTTTTGCAAGCCTGTACTGCATTCCTAGATCTACATAAAATTCATCAACATCAGGAATTCGATTACTTCGTGATTCAAAATCATCTATTTTTTTATCTAATTTACATTCGTCTATTTCAACAGATTGCTTTTCATTATCAGGATTTATAAATTTTTGTGTACCCATTAGGCAACTCCAGATGTTAATTTAATGTTTTTAATAAGTATATCCTTTGTGATGTTTACTATGGAATGAATTAGCTGTTCTGGTTTTTCAATTTGAATATTATTTATATACTCTCGCCAAGAACCTCTATTACCGATTCCAATCCCAATTACATCAACACCATTTTTAGTCGCAAAGTTAATACTATTTTGAAGCTCATTTACTGACCCTCTAGTCATTCCATCAGAAAGTACAACTAGCATTTTTGTGTTTGAAGGATGATTTAGTAATCTTTTTGATGCATGCATAATATTTATCTCATCGATGTTCGTACCTTTTTCAAACATACTTACTGGTGGAATTGAATCTTCACTGATTCCGATATCAATTGAATCTCTTAAATTTCTTGAAAATTCAATTAGTCCTATAAATTGCTGATAGTTTTCTCTCCATGAGTCTTTGAATTCTTTAATAAAATAATGATTTGCTGTATTGTAAAGATCCTGTGCTGATGACCCGTAGGTTCTATTGAGCATTGATGAAACTGCAAATTTCCTTTTATTGTAAACTTCTTCATTTTCAGTATGCTCTGACGCAAAGGCTCTGTTAAATATCGAAACTTCAAAATCGATATCAAGTTCAAAACATATTTGAGATAAATAACTAGCACCAATCAAAGCTGAGGCTAAAGACCAAGGATGAAGTTCATCTTTATTTTTCTCAATCATAGAACCACTTCCATCAATTAAAAGAGATATAGCATATGATTTATTGGATAGTCTCTGTTTCTGTTCAAACATTCTCTCGTATCTGCCAGATGCAAGCATGATTGGAACGTGTGGAGATAAATCTCCTTGATCAAATCCACTAATTCTTTGTCTTTTTTGGTTGTGTATAAAGTAGGGTTTTATCTTGTTTGTAACTTTATAAATAGGTAAATTCCATTGTTGTAATAAAGATTCATATGTTTCAAGACCATTTTTATATAAATTTTTGTAATTGTTTGGAATTTTATTTTCAACAACTTTTGCAACATTTCCTGATGGAAAGTAGATCGTGGTTGATGCACCTACTTTTGATATATGATCATCCATAAGATTTAATTTATCATCAGTTGATTTTGACTCAGTTTGACCAAGAAATTTCTGCAAAGTGTTGCCTGTTGTCACATTGTTGGAGGAGGGGATAAGAATCTTACTCAAATCATTCACCACACTTTCATCAAGCGATTCTTCAATTTCTTTTTGTTCTCCAAGTGAGTAGTTGTCTAAGTCTGGAAGAATATTGTACCGTTTACATATATCAACCATCTGAACTGTAGCTTCTATTAATTCAGATACATTTACATCTTCATAATTTAACGTTTTTAAAATATGTAAAGATTCATTCAATGAACTTACTACAGGTTTCTTGTAGTTTTCAAATTTAGGATCTATATAAGAAGTTATTGAGTGAAATAATAACGAAAGATACTGACTAAAATTACCAAGCTTTTTTATTTCAGAAAATGACTCAGTATATATATCTTCAAGAATAGAATTTAAACCTTCATATTGTTTAACAAAGATTTTTTCTTCTATCGAATGAATTAGAATGTCAAAAACATATTTTCCAAAGGGGCCAGTGAGTATTTCAAGAACGTCATCAATATCTTCTACATCATCAAGTTCATCTGGAAATAATTTGTTTAAAGATTCAGAGTCTAGAGTGTAATTATTTGTTGCATGTATAGCTTCGTGTACAACTGTACCAATCATAACCTCATCTCTATCAAGATTTGTTTTCGAGATTGTGTTAACAAGTATTGATGGATTTATTACAATATCATTTTTACTGTTAGATCTTGATCTTCCATATCGAAGTGATAAATCATCATTTTTCATTTGAGTTTGCAAAAGTCTAGTAATAGCAGGTCTGATTTTTTCAAAATCTTCAACTATTTGTGCTTCTATGTTTTTCTTCTTTGAATTCATCTAATTATCATTATCATTAACAACTATAAGTATAAGGAACTATCAAATATGAATGAAATCGCACAAAAAACTGTTTTAATATCTGGTGGAGCAGGATCAATGGGCCAACTTGTTTCAAGTTACATAAACTCAAGAGACGATTTTAATCTAACAGCAATTTATGATCCAAATTACAAAGGTAACGAATATAAAGTTTATAAAGATTTATCTAGCATAGAAGAAGATGTTGTCATAGAGTTTTCACCTGCAGCGGAAATAAATAAAAATATTGACTTACTGCTTAATTCAGATGCAGATTTAATAATAGGTTCATCTGGTATGAGTTCTGAAATTTTATCAAAGTTAAAAACAATAACAGATAGAAAAGTAATCATCATTCCAAACTTTTCAATAGGTGCTGCTTATCAAAAACTATTTTCATTAGTTCTTGCTGATAATTTCGATTCAGTAACCATTACTGAAAAACATCATGGAAAGAAAGAAGATGCACCATCTGGTACTGCAATAGATTTAGCAAACTCCTTACCGTTAGAGTTAAACTCTCACGAAAAAAATGGTGACTTTTATCAGATTAATAATATGAACAACAAAAATATTTTTTCAATAAGAGATGATAAATATTTAGCTGAGCAAGAAGTAGATTTCATAAATGAATATGAGTCATTTACTTTAGACCACAAAGTAAATGATAGAAGAGCATATCTCTATGGAGTCAAAGTTGTTCTTGATCTTTATCACAATTTAGAAGGTTTTAATCTAGGTTTAGAAAATTTAATAGCAAAAAAGATTAATATCTAGGTATGAGCGATTTCGGTAAGCTACTAACAGCAGTCATAACTCCCTTTGATAATAATGGTGTTCTTAACACTGATACTCTGTGGAGACTCTGTAAAAAATTAGTTCACGAAAAATCTAGTGGTTTAGTTTTATCAGGAACTACTGGAGAATCACCAAATTTAACAAAAGAAGATAGAAAAATAATTTACTCAACAGCTAAAGACTCAGTTGGCGACAGTGCAAAGATTATTGCTGGTACTGGAACGTACTCTACAAAAGAATCTATAGAGTATACCAAAATGGCAAATGACTTAGGTGTCGACGGCATTATGATTGTGACACCGTATTATTCAAAACCATCACAGCTTGGGATTTTGAAGCATTTTGAACAGATTTCAAAATATACTGACTTACCAATTATGGCATACAATATTCCTGGGCGAACAGCAACTTTAATAGAAATTGAGACGTTAGAAAAGCTTGTTGATGATATTGGAATACACTCCATTAAAGATGCAGTAGGGGATTTAGAGTTTTCTAAAAATGAACTAGAAGTATTTAAGGGCAAAGTTGATATCTATTCAGGTAATGATGGTGAGACTATAGAGTTTATGAAAATGGGTGGAAAAGGTGTAGTTTCAGTTGCCTCCCATATTGTTGGTAATGAAATATACGATTTAATAAATCATGTTCTTAATGATGAGATTGAATCAGCTGAGAACATGCAAAATCTACTTTTACCTTTATTTGATTTATTATTTGAAGAACCAAGTCCTGGGCCAGTTAAGTACTTACTTACAAAATCGTGGGAAGATGTTGGATCACCTTTAATGCCTATTACTGATGTTTCTAGTAAATTAGCCAATAATTTATGGGATAATTTCCAAAAAATTAAGAATAATTAAGCTTTTCCTAGTTCTTTTTATGGTATAATTTATTCGTGGCTGTAAAGACATCCACTCGCAAAAGGGTGAATGGGCGTAAGCGGGTGTCTAAACAAAACAAGTTAATAAATGTAGACAGGGCAGTAACTACACTTAAATCTACAACTTCTAGTACCTTGTCTAAGTTCGTCCAATCTTATCAAGCTGTAGCGGTCTTTATGTTTTCTTTTGGAATGCTTACCGTATTGTCAATATTCTCTCAAGGAGGACCTGTTGGAGAAGTTATTTTTAACGTACTTCAGTGGGCATTTGGTTATGGTGTGTTTGCTTTACCTGTATTCTTTTTCTATGGTGCGGGAATCCTTGTAAGAGATCGTGAAACAGTAAAAGCACAAAGAGTTCTAGTTGGAACATTTTGGGTACAAATTTTTTCAGCTTCTATTTTTCATTCTTTAATTCATGCACAACCTTTATCTTTGAGCGCTGGTTCAGAACTCTTACTAAAGTCAGGTGGTCATATTTCAGCTTTTTTAGTTTATCCACTAACTAACAGCGTTGGCCTACAGATGACGCATACAATTCTTTTATTAGGTTTAATAATGTCAGTTTTGTATATGACTGATATAGAACTAAAGGATTTAATTGGAGGCATTCAAGCAATTTTGAAGTACATTTATAAATTCATTTATGCATTTGTATTAGCAAGAAAAGAAGCAAGAAATATATATCTTGATGATATTTACAAGGATCCAATAATTAACGATATAGAACCTGATACTGTCTCAAAATCAGTATCAAAAATCAAAGAAAAAGCTTCAAATGTATCAGATATAAAAGATTTCAAAGAAAAGAAAATTCCAACTACTAAATCAAAAGCTAAGAAGCAAAGTAAATCAGTTACTTATACATTACCTCCAGTTAAATTGTTAAAAAAAGGATCTTCTGTGTCTACTTCAAAAAAATTATTACAAGAAACTGCGAGTGATCTAACACAATTATTAAAAGAGCATGGTGTAGAAGCAGAGCTCACAAATGTTGTTCCAGGCCCAACTGTTACTCGTTATGAAATTGAACTCGCACCTGGTGTCAAAGTTTCAAAAGTCACTTCTCTTTCTCACGATATTGCTTATGCATTGGCTACTCCAGATGTGCGATTACTTGCTCCAATTCCTGGAAGAAGCGCTATAGGTATAGAGATACCAAATAGGCAGCGAAAGCTTGTTTCACTGGGGGATGTTCTTTCTTCTAAAGAAGCAGCTAATTCGGAACATCCATTGAATGTTGGTCTTGGCTTAGACATATCAGGAAAACCAAGATTATTAAATTTATCAGAACTTCCACACGTACTAATTGCTGGACAAACTGGAGCTGGTAAATCTTCATGTATTAACTCAATCGTAACGTCCCTTCTTGTAAGAACTAATCCAGATGATGTAAAGATGGTTATGGTTGATCCAAAAAGGGTAGAGTTAGGACAGTACAATAATGTTCCTCACTTGCTTACAAAAGTCATTACAAATCCGAAAAAAGCTGTAGATGCACTTGGTTGGGCAGTTTCAGAAATGGACAGAAGATACGACTTACTAGCTGATGGTCAGGTTAGAGATATAAATGGATATCACGAAAAATATGACGCCGGTCTTCTTGATGAAGATAAGTTCGACAGATTCCCTTACATAGTTGTATTTATAGATGAGTTAAATGACTTAATGATGGTTGCTGGTAGGGAAGTTGAGTCTGCAATTGTAAGACTTGCTCAAATGGCAAGAGCAATTGGTATACACTTAGTAGTGGCTACACAGAGACCATCAGTTGACGTTATCACTGGTGTCATGAAGGCAAACATACCATCAAGACTCGCATTTTCAGTAGCATCAACAACCGACTCTAGAGTTATTCTTGATCAATCTGGTGCAGAAAAATTGATTGGTTTGGGTGACATGTTAGTTGTAACAGCTTCAAACCCACGTTTAGAAAGAATTCAAGGTGCATGGGTAACTGAAGATGAAATCAAAGATGTTGTTTCTTGGGTTAAAGATCAAAAAGAAGCTGTATATAATCCAGCTGTCATTGAGGAGCAAAAAACATCAGCTATGTCCTCTACTGAAGATTTTGGTGAAGATGAAGAATTAATTTCAAGAGCAAAAGAATTAGTAATACGTTCACAATTAGGTTCTACATCCATGCTGCAGAGAAAACTCAGAGTGGGTTTTGCAAGAGCTGGTAGATTAATGGATATATTAGAATCTCAAGGAATAGTTGGTCCATCGGAAGGATCCAAAGCCAGAGAAGTTTTGATTACCGTAGAAGAATACGAAACTGGTAATTTATCAACAATTGAAGACTCAGAACAAACAAATGATTCTGAAATTTTGGTAGAAGAAGTCAATAATGACGAAAATTGGTTTGAAGAGTAATTAAACCTTAACTTCTCTACCTTTAATAATCCTTTTTCTTATTGCAGCTGATATAGTATCAACTATTAATACCATTAATATCGTCACTACCAAAACTGTTCCAGCACGTGGAAAGTCTCTAAATCTCAACTGATTAATAAGTTCTGCACCGACACCACCAGCACCAACTACACCTAATACAGCTGATGCTCTTAAATTAATTTCAAATCTATACAACCAATAAGAAGTAATAGTTGGCATCACTTGTGGTACAACTCCAAATAATAACTCATTAATTTTTGACCCACCTGATGATTTTATAGACTCTAAAGGGCCTTCGTCTATTCCCTCAATAACTTCAGATGAAAGTTTTCCTAAGGTACCTATAGAATGTATACCTACTGCTAGGGTACCCGTTAAAGGTCCTAAACCAGTTATAGGTAAAAATACAAAAGCTAGAATTAACTCTGGAAATGCTCTGATTATGTTTAAAATTTGCTTAGTAACCCTACTAACCATGTTTAATGCAACGTTATTTGCTGCTAAAAAAGACACTGGAAAGCTAAATATTGCTCCAATTACAGTTCCTGCCCATGCAATAAAAAGTGATTCACCTACTTTAGGCACAATTCTGCTGAAAGCTTCCTCTGATAAATCTAAAGGAAACATTGCAGATATTAATATCCATAACTTACTTGGAGCAGTTAGGAATCTTTCCGTTGTAATTTCAAGTCCAGATGCTGACCATATTGAACCTATTACGATCAGAAATGTAATAGTGTATCTTAAAATTTTTTGATTAAATGGTTGTTTAGGGATATTCATAATATTTTTCTCCTAAGCCAAACACTAAATTGTTCAATAGCTATTACTGCTATAAGAATAAGTACAATAATTGGAGTGATTCTATCAAATCTTAAAAATATTCGTTGCGTTTCAATTATTCTGCCAACACCACCAGCTCCTACTAATCCTAAAATAACGGAAGCTCTGATACAGAGCTCGAATATGTATAAGAAGTAAGCAGTGAAATTTGGAAGTATTTGAGGTAAGGCTGAACTAAAAACTGCTTGGTTATGTTTAGCACCGCTTGCTTTCGCTGCTTCTAGTGGCCCCAAATCTATGCTGTCTATAGTTTCTGATAACAACTTTCCCATAATAGCCATAGAAAACATAATCAAAGCTAATACACCTGCGAAGGGGCCAATACCTACAGCTACTGTAAAAAGCATTGCCCAAAACAAATCTGGAATAGTCCTAATGAAATTTAGAAATGATTTATAAATGTAGTAAGTGATTGTAGTTTGGTTGGTTGCTCTTGAGGCATAAAAGGATAATGGCAAAGCGATAAAGCAACCAAGTATGCTTGCTAATATAGCTATCTGAATTGTTTCTAATAATGCTTGAGACGCATTTTCAATTGCCCACTCCCATTTAGGATTGAATAATGGATCGGTAACAATACTTCTATTTGCTAGATTCCTTTTAAAATCTTCTAAATTGAAACCAATTTGAAAAAAGGAAAAAACACTAAATAATATCGCAACAGGATAGCCTACTAAAGACAATAGAGAAGGTAGCGGCTTCTTGGGTACTTTAATCTTCATCTCCAAGTAAATCAGATGACTTTATTGCTCGACCATAAATATTTTCAAAATCTTGGTCACTTACATCATCAACTTTTCCATCGTAAACAAGTTCTCCGTCCTTTAGGCCTATAAGTCTTTCTCCAAATTCCTTGGCTAAATCTAGGAAATGTAAATTAACAATAGTTGTAATTCCAAGCTCTTGATTTATTTGTTTTAGATATTGCATCACCACTCTCGAAGTAATTGGATCTAAGGAAGCAACTGGTTCGTCAGCAAGCATAACTTTTGGTTTTTGAGCTAGAGCTCTAGCAATACCTACTCTTTGTTGTTGCCCTCCTGATAAGTTAGAGCCTCTAACATATGCTTTTTCTAATATTTCTACTTTGTTTAAAGACTCAAATGCTATTTCTTTATCTTCTTTTGGCCAAAGTCCAAAAATTGATCTAAGAGTTGAGACTTGGCTCAATCTCCCGGTCAGCACATTTTTCAAAACAGAAGATCTGTTCACTAAATTAAAAGTTTGAAATATCATACCAATGTCAGATCTGATTGCTTTAAGTTCCTTTTTGGATGCTTTAGTTACATTTTTTGAATTAACAATTACCTCACCTTCTGAGGGTTTTACAAGATTATTTACTGTTCTAAGTAGTGTAGATTTCCCAGCACCAGACATACCAACTATTATTACGAAGTCTCCTTCTTTAATATCAAGAGATATATTATTTAATGCTTTGACTCCACCAGGATAAGTAACACTTACATTTTTAAATTCAATCATAAAAATTTTCAAAAAAAAACTAGGGTGACAATTGTCACCCTAGTTTTCAATTAATTATTCGTCGTAAAGACCAAATTCTTCTGCAGCTTGTTTTACTACATCAAATTCAGAGTTTACTGCTGGAACGATATCTGTCCATCCATAAATATCATCCATAACAGCTAATCCTTCATCAGTTTGAATGTAATCGCTTAATATTTGATAAATTTTAGCTTTTACATCTTCTGGAAGATCAGATCTTACAGCAACAACATCATTAGGAATTTCTGCAGTTATTCCAATAGCAATAACTTTTTCACCAACGTCATTGTTAGTTTTTCTTAAAGTTCTTCTTGCATCATCATATGCAACGCCAAATTTAGCATCGCCATTGTAAATACCTGCTATAACACCATCATGTGAACCTGCGAAAACTTGTGTGATATCACTCGTATAGTCGATACCCAAGTTTTTAAGTTGTAATGATGGATAAAGATAACCTGAAGTTGATCCTTCCTCTACAAAAAGAACCTCTTCACCAACCATAACAGAAAGGTCTGCTTCACAAGCATAACCAGGACTAATCTCTCCATCAGGAATTAATCCTGAATCTCCAAATGTCCATCCAACTTGTAATGCTGCAACTGCTGGTGCAGTTGTTTCTGTACCAGTAACTAAAGTTTGTACACCATCAATATTTTCGAATGCACCGATAACTGGTTCAGACTTACAAACACTAGAATCTGAAGTATAAAAAGTTCCATGATATGAACCTGAGCCATACCTTACAACTTTTGCGATTGCTTCAAGTCTTGTTGGAAATGCATTTAACGCGTTTACATAACCTAAAGTATTGAATGCTCCAACGTCAGCTTGGCCAGAACCCATAGCTACAAGTAATCCTGAATAGTCACTTGTTACGAATCCTTCTACTTCAATACCTAGACCTTCACTCAATACATTCATTAATGGTTGAATATTGTCTAATAATTCTGCTTGTTCTGCGCTGGGTACAAAGCCAAAAGTTATTTTATCTAGAGTCTCAGCAACAGTTGTAGCTGGCGCATCTAGAGTTTCGGCCTCTTCTACAGCAACAGGTTCTTCTACAGTTTCTTCTTCAGCACTACCACACGCAGCAAAAACTAAAGATAAAACAAGTAGAATAAGAAATGATTTTTTCACTCTTTCCTCCGCTTAGATTTATAAGCATATACTACATGTTTTATAAAAAATGGTTATTGTTTACAGTTAAAAATTTGTTAAATCAATCTCTCCATAAGTTCGAGAAATTATTTCACCATTTGTGTCAAGCACTATAGATATTGGTTGACCAACAATCTTAAAATAATCTCTTAACTCTGGAGTAGAGAAACCTATTGTTAGTTCACCATTTAAATTTTCATTAACCCATTTCATTGTTGGTTCGTACTGGCTATGAGCTAAAGCAATAACATCGTATTCATCAGTTAAGTCAGCTAATTTTTTTTCCACGACAGGCAACTCCTGTCTACAAATTCCTCAGTAATCAGCCCAAAAAATTATAATAGTTTTCTTATCTGTAAAATTCTCAGTAACAACAGATTCTGATGTGTCTAAATAATCAAAAGTTGTTTCTGTGATAGCATTTGCAGATTCTCCTACCACTTCTAATAGTTCACTTTCAATTTCTTCATTAGCACTAAATGAGCAAGAAATTAATAAAATGATAAATACTGGCAAGTAACGTTTCATAATTTAATCATAATATTATTGATGAATAACCTTGCTATCCTAATTATGTGAATATTGCTCTATTAAGCGTTGGAACTGAAATTTTACTGGGTGATACTGTTAATACTAATCTTGCATCACTTGGACAAGCTTTATACAACAACGGATTTATTCTATCTACTGAAAGAACAGTTGCTGACGATAAAAAATTGATAAAAGATGCTGTAAATGAATTACTTCAAACTAATGATGTCATTATTACATGTGGAGGAATTGGACCTACAGAAGATGATTTTACTAAAGAAGTCATTTCTGAAATGTTTGATTTAAAACTTATTATTGACGAAGATCATCTTAGTTGGATGAAATCTAGATGGAAGAGTAGAGGCATGACAATGCCTGCAACAAATATTAAACAAGCAGAAATTCCAACAGGTGCTACTAAATTAAACAATACAAACGGAACGTCACCAGGAATTTATATTAAATACGAAAATAAACATGTATTCATACTTCCTGGACCACCAAGAGAGTTTATACCGTTAGTAATAGATGAGTTAGTTCCATTCTTAAAAGAAAATTTTACAAAAGTAGAAAAAGATTATGAATTTATTTTATTTTTTAATGAAGCAGAATCTGCTTTGGCAGAAAAAATTGATAAGTTTAAGCCTGAAGGCTTGGACATAGCTTATTTAGCTAGTAAGGGAATTATTAAATTGCGTATCGATAAAAATTCGGTCAGTGACGCAGCTTTAAAAGACTTTAAACATCAAATAAAGGATACATTAATTGATAATGTATTAAGTTATGAAAATATACCTGCTTCAAAAGTTTTATTAAAGGAACTTAAAGCAAAAAATTATACGATATCTCTTATCGAGAGTATTACAGGTGGATCATTTTCTAAAGAACTTGTTTCTCACCCAGGTGCAAGCGAAACATTAATCGCATCTAATGTTTTGTATTCTATGGATTCAAAAAAAGAACTATTGAATGATGAACCTAATGATGACTGGGCTTTGCTCACTGAAAAGTTAGCAGTTGCGTCTATGAAAAAATATAATTCTTCAATTGGATTAGCAGTATTAGGTGAAGCTGGCCCTGTTCCTTCAAGTAAATATAAAATAGGAGAAATATTTATATCTATCTGTATCGATGGAGAGGTATCAAATTTCACACACAAATTAACTGGTAATAGGGAAGATATAATAAATAGAGCTGTAAATAACTGTATTTGGGATCTATTAAATTTAATTAAATAGTTGTATTCGAACAAATGTTCGATTAAAATTTGTCATATAGAGATGTTTTAATAGTTATTAATTATTGTTAGTAAATAGGAGAAAAAAATGGATAAAGACAGGGCAAAAAAACTTGATACAGTTTTTTCGCAGATAGAAAAACAATTTGGTGAAGGTTCTTTGATGAAACTTGGTTCCGACCACGTTAGAAAAATGCCTTCAATTTCAACAGGAGCATTATCAATAGATCTTGCATTAGGTATAGGCGGTGTACCTAAAGGTAGGGTTATAGAAATCTATGGTCCTGAAAGTTCAGGTAAGACAACATTATCTTTACATATTGCCGCTGAAGCTCAAAAAGCTGGTGGAGTAGCAGCATTCATTGACGCAGAGCATGCTCTTGATCCAATATATGCAAGTGCTCTTGGTGTTGATGTAGATGAATTACTTGTTTCACAACCCGATACAGGAGAACAAGCTCTAGAAATCGCAAATATGCTAATTGACTCAGAAGGAGTTGATGTAGTAGTTATTGACTCTGTTGCTGCTTTAGTTCCCCAAGCCGAAATTGATGGAGAAATGGGCCAATCCCATGTAGGCTTACAGGCAAGATTAATGTCACAGGCGTTAAGAAAGCTCACATCTTCTATCAATAAAACACAAACAACTGTTATATTTATTAATCAGATTAGAGAGAAGATTGGTGTTATGTGGGGTTCACCTGAAACTACAAGCGGCGGTAGAGCACTTAAATTTTATGCATCAGTAAGAATTGATATTAGAAGGATTGAAACTCTTAAGGTTGGAGCCGAAATGATTGGTAACCGTGTACGTGCAAAAATTGTAAAGAACAAAGTTGCACCTCCATTTAAAGAAGCACAATTCGATATAATGTTTGGTCAAGGTATTTCTAGAGAAGGAAGCTTACTTGATGTAGGTGTAGATCATGGGATAGTTAGAAAAGCTGGAGCTTGGTTTACCTATGATGATATTCAATTAGGTCAAGGTAAGGAAAATTCTAAGAGATTTTTAAGAGAAAATGCTGATATTGCTTTACAGTTAGAAACAGATGTTTACAAAGCAGTTGGCATGATTGAGTCTGAAGAGGTTACAGAAGATGAAACTGTCGAAGAATCAGAGGATTCAACACCTGAAAAATAATATAGAGACTATTTAAAAAACAATTTTATAATTCAATTGTGGAACAAACAGTTGTAATTAAACCAAAACTAACTTTTACACCTTCGCGTGTTGGTAAAAAATATTTTGTTAAAACTTTTGGTTGCCAAATGAACGAACATGATTCTGAAAAAATAGCGGGTATGTTCGAATTAGATGGTATGACTAAAGCAAGTGAAGAAGATTCTGCAGATATTATGTTTATAAACACATGCACAATCAGAGAAAATGCTGATGATAGATTATATGGAACACTTGGTCATTTAAAAAAATGGAAAGATGAAGGAATTGATCGAAGGTTACTTGTAGGTGGGTGTGCCGCCCAAAAAGACAAAGATTTGGTAAGAGAGAGAGCTCCTTGGGTAGATGTAGTAATTGGAACTCATAATTTAACAAATATCATTAATCTACTAAATCAATCTGAGGACTGGGGTCCTATAACTGAAATAATTGATGAAATTGAAGATCTTCCAACAGATGCTCCGTCAATTAGAGAGTCTGAACATTCTGCATGGCTAACAATTCAAATCGGTTGCAACAATTCTTGTACTTTTTGTATTGTTCCATCAGTTAGAGGTCCAGAAATAAGTAGACGACCTAGCGACATCATTAATGAAGCACAAGAATTAGTAGAGTCAGGAATTAAAGAAATTACTTTATTAGGACAAAATGTAAATTCCTATGGGAGAGATTTAAAAATTGATAATAAGAGTAGACCATACTTTGCTCAGTTGTTACATAAGCTTAATGAGATAGATGGACTTGAAAGAATTCGTTTTACATCACCACATCCAAAAGATTTTAAAGAGGAAACTATAAATGCAGTCAAGTCACTAAGTAAAGTATGTAATCAAATACACGTACCATTACAAAGTGGAAGTAGTGATATTCTTTCAAAGATGCATCGTGGTTACAATAAGGAAAAATTTATACAAAAAGTAGACATGATTAGAGGCATTATTCCAGATGTTTCATTGACAACAGATATAATAGTTGGCTTTCCTGGTGAAACTGATGATGATTTTCAAGACACAATGGATATTGTAAAATATGTTGAATTTGATTCAGTTTATATGTTTCAGTTTTCGCCAAGACCAGGCACAAAAGCATACGATATGGAAGATGAATTTGTTGACCAAGATATTATTAAGAAAAGATTTCAACATTTAAAAGATGTACAAACAGATATTAGTGAAAAAAGATTAAAAAGATTTGTTGGAACTGAACAAGTCTTATTAATCGAAAAGCAATCGAAAAAAAATAATCAGGTTCTAACTGGAAAAATTGATAGTGGACAGATAACACATATTGGTAATAAGAATGTTTCTACTGGGGATATTGTTGAAGTTAAAATTATTGATTCAACACCTTTTTATTTAAAAGCAGAATTAATTTAGTTTGTTATATTTTCTCACAGGTATAACAGCATCTGGAAAGTCAGATTTAGCACACAAAATTGCAATTGAGAATAACATGTCTATTCTTTCAGTTGATTCTATGGCTGTTTATAAGGGACTCGATGTGTTAACTGCAAAACCTTCTGATGTTATGCAAGCGCAAGTAAAATATTATGGTTTAGATATTGCAGATTGTGATCAGAATTTTTCAATAATTGATTATTTAAACTATCTTATTGATCAAGATATACCCGAAAAATCATTTAATGAAGATATATTAGCTGTGGGAGGATCTGGATTATACGTAAAAGCAATTATTGACAGGTACGAATTTAAACCAACAGATCCAACAATTAGATCAGAATTAGAACAGTTAAATTTTGATCAATTAATAAAATTTCATGAACTTAACGAGATCCCTATTCCTGATATTGAGCTTAACAAAAGAAGATTAATGAGAAACATAGAAAGCTTTATGTTGGAGGAATCAAAATATGTTTTTCCAGAAGTAAATTTACCCAAAGACAAAGTTGGAGTATTTTGGAATCACCCTAATCATAAAAATAATATTGAAATTAGAACCAAAAAAATGATTGATAATGGTTTGGTAGAAGAAATAAACAAAATTAATAATCCTTCTAAAACAGTTCTACAAGCTATAGGAATGAATTTATCTGATAATCTTGAAGAAAATATAAATATAAAAACAAAAAGATTAGCTAAAAAACAAATTACTTGGTTTAAAAAAGAACAAAAATTAAATATGATTGAAACCGATAACGAAGACCTTGTTTACAATTCAATGATGGAGATAATTAATGACTAATTTTGCATATATGTCTGGAACAGGAAATGATTTCATAGTTGGTCAGTATGAAGGTGAAGTTTCAGAAATTCAAATTATTGCTCTTGTAAGTGATGCTGAATATGAAGTAGATGGTGTTATATTCGTAGAACCATTAGATAACAATTCTGTAAAAATGCATTATTTCAATAATGATGGTTCTGATGCAGAACTTTGTGTAAACGGAGTACGATGTGTTGCTAAATTTGCGCTTGATAATAACTATTTGGATGTTGATAGATTTATTGTTAAAGCACCAGTTGGAGATTTAGAAGTATATGTAGATGAAAATATAGTTGAAGTATCAACACCTATTCCTACTTATGAAGAAGAAAAGATTAATGTAAATTCATTCGAAGGTGTTAAATCTTCAGTTGGCAATCCTCATTTTATGATCGAAGTAGAAGACGTAGATGGATTAGATTTAGAAAATTTGAATTCAGAAGTAATTAATGAAAACATATTCCAAGAAGGTGTAAATGTTGAAATATATCAAATAGTTAATAGAAATTATATTAAAGCTAGAGTATTCGAACGAGGAGTAGGTGAGACAGATGCCTGTGGATCAGGTGCACTTTGCATGTTTAACTATCTAAATAAAACAGATCAAATTGATAATAATTCTTATGTTATGTACCCGGGTGGTGATTTAAATCTTAGGTTTGAAAATGATAAATTATATTTATCAGGAGAAGTTATATATCTCTAAATAAACTGACAACTTTTCCAATTGGTTGTGTATTTTCGTTAACTTCAAAATTTTCATAATTTTTATTTGCTGGGATTAAATATTTTTTACCAGAAATTGTATCTAGATATTTAACAGTTGCTTCTGTGTCATTAATCATAAAAGCACCGATATCTCCATTTTTTGGTTCAATGTTTTTATCAACGACAACAATATCTTCATCATGTATACCTGCATCAATCATGGAATCACCATTAACTTTCAATGCAAAGAGGTCCTTATTATATTTTTCTTCAACAATTGGAATCTCTCCAATTTTATTTTCTTCAGCCAGAAGGGGAGTACCTGCAGAAATTTCACCAATAACTGGTACTGTCATAAATGTATTTAGTTTTTGATTATTTGATAACGATCTAGATAAGTTTGCTTTTTTAGATAGTAAACCTTTTTTAATCAAATTATCTAAGTGGTACTGTACTGAACTTGTTGACTTAAGGTTTACAGCTTTTGCTATCTCTCTAACTGAAGGAGAGTATCCTTCAGTAGTTAATTTATGATTAATGTACTCTAGAATCTCTGATTGTTTGTTCATATAAATAAATTATAACATAATTTAGAACAAATGTTCGAATAATTTTTTGTCATACTGAATTTCTACAGTTGTTTTATGAAGTTAAAAATCAAATTAATAATATATCTGTATTTTTTTAGTAGCTTAATGATATTTTTTGTTAAAAAACCAATTAATGAACAATATCAATATCAAAATACACCAACTGTTGAATATAAAATACAAAAAGGAGACACACTATGGGGTATTTCGCATAAATTTACAAATAAAAATCATCAGGAATTTATCTATTTAATTAAAAAGATGAACAATTTAGATAATTCATTACTTATTGAAGATCAAATACTGATATTACCCGTAAATATTTGATACAAGATTTAGAGGTAACTATAATGACACTATATATGGTATGTCCTTACTGCAATAAAGAAGAAACTAATGTAGTTGATTCACGAAAAAACAATGAAGGTAACTCTATAAGAAGAAGAAGAGAGTGCCCTAAGTGTGAATTACGCTTCACTACGTATGAAAAAGCTGAAATAGGTTTAATGATACAAAAAAGAAGTGGCGATATACAAGAATTCAATTATGAAAAGCTATATAAAGGTATAGAAAATGCTTTTGGCGGCCTAGATATTAATGACAAAAAACTAAAAACTCTTGTTGATAACATTCATAATGAAATAAAAACTCAAGGAAACAAAATTAAATCTGAAATTGTAGGGGAAACTGTTCTCAAATACTTAAAAGAAACAAACGAAGTTGCTTATTTACGATTTGCTTCTGTTTATAAAGAGTTTTCTGATGCTTCTGACTTTGAAAAAGAAGTAGCAGAGTTATAAATTAGGGTAAATTATTAAAATTTTCGTAATTAAGCAGTGATTTTTCTTTAAATTCCAGTAGAGCATTTTCAAAAGAACGACTTTCTGTCTCTTTATTTAATAGAATTGCTTGAGATATAGATTGTGCAACTTCATATTCATTGTTTCTTAGAGCACCTAAATATCTACCATGTAAATCTTCAGCTGTTGAAACAGCATCTAAAACAAGAGATTTATGATTCTCAAACTCTTTAATTTCTGGCAATGTAGCTATATTGACCTTGCTTTGAGCAATTATATTCGATAAATTATTAGTTATTTCTTCGATGTTTACATTATCTTCATCAATAGGAAGATCACCATAAATTAAGACCTCTGAAATTGAAATTCTATATGAAAGAACTAGGTCAAGCTCGTTAACAAGTATAAATATATTGTTTAAATTTTCTTTTACAGTACTGACATCTGAGATATCACTTCTGTTTTCTAAATTATTTTGATACTGAAGCAAAGATGATTCAATCTGCTGCAGATTTGCACTTGCATTAGAAATATCATATTTTGAGTAAAAGGTATTAGTAGATATCTCAATTAAATCAGGTAGAAGTGCAACTAGTTCATTTGAATTGTTTGTAACAATAACAGCTTGTTCTACAACAGCTTCTTGGTTGCTCCTGTAATTAAGATACGTATTTGTTGAAATTGTGATCACAAAGATCAGTGATATTGAAATAAATGCCGGTAAAACCCATTGTCTTCTGCTTTCAAGATCAGACCACACTCTTTGTATTTGTTCAGTTATATTTAATGGATTAAAAGTATCAGTTGGTGTTTGGTTAGAAACATTAGTAGGTTCAGTAGTGTTTGCAATGTATGATTCAATACTGCTTTGTTGAACATATATTTCTTCTGTGTTGTTTAACAGTGTTTCAAATGTTTCTTGATTTAGCTCTTCAACAACTTCAGTTTCTTCTTCCGTGTAATAAGAGGATTCAATAAGTGTTTCGGTTTCAAAACCTAGAAGCTCTAAGATTTTGATTTTATTAACTTTTTTAGTTTTATTTATTAAGAAATAATCTCTAATATTCATCATTGAAAGGGTACCACTGCAAAATAATTTTAATATAAAAATAAAGATTCTTAATGAATTTGCCAAAATACCGAGCAAAAGTCATGAAGAAGACATTGGTTATGATTTATATTCAGACGGAGAATATGTTATCGAACCTCAAAAAGTAGTACTTGTAAATTTAGGTATAGCAATTCAATTGCCAAAAAATGTTGGAGGGTTTGTTCTACCTAGATCTGGATTAGCTAGTAAGAGTTTAGTTGCTCCAATTAATGCACCAGGCCTAATTGATCCGGGGTACACAGGGGAGTTAATGGTCCCATTAATGAATTATTCAAATGAGGTGTATACGGTTGCACTAAATGAAAGAGTAGCTCAATTAGTTGCTATAAATACGGGTAGTATTGATTTTGAAAAAGTTGAAGAGCTAGATATCTCTGAAAGATCTACAGGTGGATTCGGTTCAACAGGAAAAAATTAATTTTATTAATTAAATCTATTATTAATATAAAAGTTACGCGGAAGTAGCTCAGCTGGCAGAGCGCCACCTTGCCAAGGTGGAGGCCGCGGGTTCAAATCCCGTCTTCCGCTCTACATGGCGACGTGGCGGAGTGGCTACGCAGAGGTCTGCAAAACCTTGTACACCGGTTCGATTCCGGTCGTCGCCTCCAATAACTATGATTGCTATTACAGGTTCAGGAGAGTTTTTACCATCTATTCTTGATGTTGATAGAAAACTATTAAATTACTTAGATGATATTCCACATGTACTTACATTTGCTACAGCTGCTGGTAAAGAATCTGATGCAAGACTTTCTTACTGGGAAAATCTTGCAATAGAGCATTTCAAAAATTTAAATGTTAGTCATAAGCATATAGACGCAAGGAGTAGAGAAGATTTAAATCAAGATTACGTACTTGAAGAGATGAAAAAATCAAATTTTGTATTTTTTTCTGGTGGTTCACCTAATCACCTATATGACTCTATTCATGATTCAGACTTCTCTACTGAGTTACAAAACTTAGAAAAGAGAGGGATTATTGCTGGATGTAGTGCAGGTGCGATGATTATGGGAGAGAAAATGATTAAAGGGGTTGGTTTAAATTATTTGCTAAACACAATTGTTATTCCACACTATGGTGAGAGTTTTTATTCATGGATCTCCAATACTGTAAAGGTTTTAAACAGAGGGAAGTATAAATTACTTTGTTTAGAAAAAGACACATACTTTATTAAAGATGGTGATCAACTAAGTGTTCTAGGCAAACAAAATGTTCACATCATATACAAGAAAGAACATCACACATTCTCTGATGGTGACACAATAGACGTATCATTATTACAATAAACACATGTGTGGAAGATACTATATTGACATTGCAAAAGATGAACTTTCCTTTGTAAATAACTTTTCTGAAGTTGAATATGAACAAAACTTCAACGTAGCACCACAGGCTCAGGCACCGTGCATAATTGATAACAATTTAGTTATTGCTAACTGGGGATATTTTCCAGACTGGTTAAAGAGCCAATCAAATCCTAGGCCTTTGTTTAATACAAGGTATGAGTCATTGCTTGAGAAAAAAACATTTACTTCTGCATTTAAAAACTCAAGATGTTTAATTCCAATCTCTGGATGGTATGAGTGGAAAGAAGAAGAGGGTATCAAACAACCATATTATTTTTATGACACTTCTGAGAGCTTATTATTTGCCGCTGGTCTTTATTGGAATAGAAGTAGTGGCGATATTGAAACCTCTATCATCACAAGAGAAGCTGTAGATTCGTTACAAGTGATACATAATAGATCTCCATTACTTCTTACTAGTGAACAAAGAGACATATGGGTGTCTGATTTATCTAGTGAGGAGATTTATTCTGAGATTTTAGATTACACCTATGATGATATAGAATTTCATAAGGTGGATAGAGCAGTGAATAATCCAAGAAACAACAACGATTCTCTTATACGAAAATATGAAGAGGTTCCTTTTTAGTGAATAGTCAGTCACCTATATATTCCTTAAAATTTACGATTACTTGGATTTTTGTATACGGGATTATTGTGTTTGTTTTGTGGCAGTTTATACAAATATTTTTAGCTATATATGTAGGACTTTGGGTGTTAAATTTGCTTATTGAAATTGTTGAGAGGTTATTTCTAAGGTTCGGCAAAAGAATTATTACTGTAGAGAAATAATCAATTTATAAAAAAACTAAATGATGCTATATTTCTAAATACGGGAGATTAGCTCAGTCCGGCAGAGCACTTGCTCGACACGCAAGGGGTCACAAGTTCAAATCTTGTATCTCCCACAAAGTTTAATTTGAAACTTTTTATTTAAATCGTGGAAAAAACTGACTTGTTGTTTTTTGATACTTCTTATATGAAGGTCTTTTTTTAACTGAAAAATACTCTGAAGGAACAGCCCCAGTTTTATAAACTAAAGTATCATACATTAGCTTTGAAGCATACAATATACACATTCCAATCAATACTTTGTTTATATGTGACAAATTATTCTGTTCAAAAAGTGATGGGAGAGATAATATAATTACTCCATTCCACACCATCCATTCAAAGAAGTAGTTTGGATGTCTTGTGTATCTCCACAAGCCTATGTCACATACTTGATTTTTTAAACCTTGAATTTTCATTGATCTTAAGAAATTTAATTTTTGCCAATCAGCAACAGATTCAAAAATAATTGATATCAAAAATACTGATAGTCCTAAGTACTCAACAGTATTTAACGTATTTGCGCTAGATCCAACTAAGAATATTGGTATAGCTAAAAATGTAGAGTTAGCCAAGCCTTGTGTAATTGCATCAACTTGAAGTGCCAAGTGAGTATTTGGTTTTCCTTCCTTTTTCCATACAATTCTTTGATATTCATATCTTGAAAGCTCTTTATTTAAATATCCTTTTTTCCACAAACTAATGGCTCCTATTCCCATTCTCAATCCAATGAAACAAACAATTAATGAAGAAAGAAGTATCTTGATTGTTGTGCCGTCGTTATAAAGATAATTAACTGTTCCTATAACTACTAATCCCCATGGCCAGGCAATATCCACATAACTCATTCTTTGTGTCTTATAAATAGGAATACAAACAACTAAAAGAAAAAGTATTGATTGGAGTATTAGATTAATAGACAAAAGACGGTCAAAGTTTGATTGGGTAAATAGAATTACTATTCCAAAGAAATAAGGAATTAGTGGATTAAGGTATTTCACAAATTTATATTAATAATTACATCTTTGGTTTGTCTTTATTAATAACAAAGTTAACGTATGGCGTATTTAAACCAAGAATTTTCTGTTGTTCATAATCAAATTTTTCAGTAAAACCTGCAATGTAATAATGTTCATTCAAGTTTTCGTCACCATCTGTAAAAGAGTTCAGAGCATTATCTCTTCTCTGCCAATATGATTTTTTAAAATCTGGGTTGTCCTCATAGGAAAGAGGATTATATGTGATATTGGAATTTTCTTTTGGAATCAATTCATCACAAACTCCTTTATATTCGTCGCCTATTTGCACTTCATATCCACCAAGATCATATTTGAATGCTTTAATCACACAGAATTTATGATATTTGTATTCAGTCGTGTTCCAGATTGAATCAACATGAGAAGTGTCTATAAATTCGTATTTCTTGTTTTCTTTAAACACAATCTTTAATAAATACAACGCATCAAAGTAATTTATGAATAATTTTTGTTCGTCACCGGATGAATAATAATTATTTTCCATATCGTATACATTAATATTGTTAAGTCGTAACTAGTTTAAGAAGTAAGGCCAATTACAGGTATATAATCTACATATGAGTAGGCAGATTAAAAACATTATTGCTATTACAACTTTCCTCATCTGTATCGGATTAATAAATATTGCAGGTCAAAACATTGAAATTGAAATAAGAGGGATGAATGCGTTTACGTTTATTTTGATTGTTGCAGTATTACTTCAGATAATCTTTTTTATTCCTTCCTTTCTATTAAAAACTGAGAAATATTATGACTTAGTAGGAAGCTTGACTTATGTTACAACTGTATCACTTGCATATTTTGCTGTAGAAAATAAAACTATGATTGATTCAATAATTTATTTTTACGTTATGGTCTGGGCTTCAAGACTCGGAATCTATTTATTTAGACGAGTCAGAAATGACGGTAAAGACGTACGGTTTGAAAAAGCAAAAAGACATTTTTTCTGGTTTTTACAGTACTGGATGGGTCAAGCACTCTGGGTATCACTAACTGCTTGCGCAGCAATTATTGCAATTTTATCTCCTGAAGAAGACACACTACCAGTGTTAGCAATGGTTGGTATGGCACTGTGGCTCTCTGGATTTGCTATTGAATCTATATCTGACTATCAAAAACGAGTATTCAGAAAAGAAAACAATCCTAGTGAATCTTTTATTCATACAGGCCTTTGGGCAAGATCAAGGCATCCTAATTATTTTGGAGAGATAACACTTTGGACTGGTATCGCTGTCATAGCTTTGAACACATTAACTGGTATTGAGTACATAACACTAATATCGCCAGTATTTGTATATATTTTATTGACTCGCATGAGTGGTGTTAATTTACTTGAACGTATTGCTGATGAGAGGTATGGACATTTAGAAGAGTATCAACGCTATAAAAGGAATACTCCTGTACTAGTTCCTAAACTTTCTAAAGATAAAATATAAACCG
>Ga0181602_10000718_pt1 | contig 30375 bp, 21 predicted proteins | sample 041ome_14_FD_148640 | JGI IMG/M metagenome (GOLD analysis project Ga0181602, IMG submission 148640) | Coastal salt marsh microbial communities from the Groves Creek Marsh, Skidaway Island, Georgia - 041408US metaG (spades assembly) | ecosystem: Environmental > Aquatic > Marine > Intertidal zone...
ACGTGCGAGGACGACTCGCGACGACGACGACGACGACGACGACGACGACGACGAGGATGATGCGGTGCGCCACGACCTCGGCGTGCTATGCGCACCACCGCGAGCTGGGTTGCGACGCACGCACGGCGAAGACGGCGATGCGACCGACGATTGGGGCACAGGGACGCATGCGAACATGGGTGTCACCCGCGATGCGACCGATGCGTCAGGCGACGACGCGCGCCGCTGGGAAGTCCACGAGCGGGTTCGCGCGACCAGAGAAGATTGCGCGCATAAAGGGTGTGGACGGCGGAGCGTCTCGGGTGGGGGAAGAGCTCGAAATTCGTGGATGGGCGCGATCGGTGCGCACTCAAAAAGAACGAGCGTTTATTGATTTGAATGATGGCAGTAACATCTCTGGTATGCAAGCCGTCGTGAACGAAGGGACGCAAGCTTGGGACGTCATCAACTCTGGGGTTGTCACCACGGGCGCCGCCGTGTCTGTGCGCGGAGCGCTCGTGGCGAGCCCAGGGGGTAAGCAAGCGGCTGAATTGTTGGTGAACGAACTCGAAGTGATTGGTCCCGCCGATCCAGAATCTTATCCGTTACAAAAGAAGCGTCATACGTTGGAGTACTTGCGTTCGATTGCGCACTTGCGACCGCGTACAAACACCATCGGCGCTGTTTCCCGAGTTCGTAACCAACTCGCGTATGCCACGCACAAGTTTTTCCAGGAAAATGGCTTTTTGTACGTCAACACGCCAATCGTCACCGCTTCCGATTGCGAAGGTGCGGGAGAACAGTTCCAAGTCACAACTCTTTTGAACGGCTTACAAGCCGGCGCCGGACCATCGCCCGAAGCAGTCGCGGCGGCTGAATCCAAGGTCAAGGCTCAAGGTGAAGCCGTAAAGACGCTCAAGGAAGCCATGAAGGCGGGAAATGCGACAAAGGAGCAAGTTGACGCCGAAGTAGCTAAGCTCTTGCAAGCCAAGGCTGATGTTGAAGCCTTGAAGAGCACTGGTGGAACCACGTCGCTGCCAACGAACAAAGATGGCTCCATCGACTACACGCAAGACTTCTTCTCCAAACCTTCATACTTGACTGTTTCAGGGCAATTGAACGGTGAAATCATGGCTTGTGCTGTGAACGATGTATATACTTTCGGCCCTACCTTCCGTGCTGAAAATAGCAACACCTCTCGCCATTTGGCTGAGTTCTGGATGGTTGAGCCCGAGATGGCGTTTGCCGACTTGAACGACGACATGGATTGCGCCGAAGCCTACTTGAAGTACTGCATCAATCACGTTCTCGAGCACTGCGATGAGGATCTTGAATTCTTCGAAAAGAATGTCGCCAAGGACAATCTCCGCGAGCGCTTGCGAGGAGTTGCGTCTCAAGAGTTTGCCCGCATTACGTACACCGAAGCCGTAGAGCATGTTTTAGCCGCGAAGAAGAAGTTCGAATTCCCCGTCGAATGGGGTTCAGATCTCCAAAGCGAACACGAAAGGTACATTACTGAAGAAGTGTTCAAGGATCGTCCAGTCATCGTCCGCGACTATCCGAAGGACATCAAAGCTTTCTACATGCGCTTGAACGACGACAACAAAACCGTGGCGGCGATGGATGTGCTGGTGCCACGCGTTGGGGAGTTGATGGGTGGTAGCCAAAGAGAAGAGCGTCTGGACGTGTTAGAACGTCGTATCGAAGACAATGGATTAGAGAAGGAATCGTACTGGTGGTACTTAGACTTGAGACGCTACGGCTCTCAACCACACGCTGGTTTTGGTCTCGGGTTTGAACGCCTGGTGTGTTACGTCACCGGCGTGGAGAACATTCGTGATGCCATTCCCTTCCCCCGCTACCCAGGCAGCGCTGAATTCTAGACTATTTCTATAGCTGATATTGTAAGACTACATATTCTTCTATGCGCCTAAAGCTAAATATACTACTAGTTACTAGAACAATGCTTTTTGCAGTGCTGTGAAAGTATAGAGTGAGCCAGTGACGACAACGATGGCACCGTCGTCTTCAGCGCGTTCGAGCGCATTACTCAACGCTGTGTCAAAAACAGAATCTATGATGGGTTCTGTTTGACTCGATGATGAGTCATGCGCTGATGCCAGCACATTAGCGCGAGTAGTCCGCATCGCATCCCCCGCTACGTTTATTTGCGTACAATACACAGAAACCGGTTTCGCGGCGTACAATTCTCTCAGAAACCCACGATGATCCTTGTCGTCAGCCATGGCGACGACAAATACGAATTTTCGATTTGGATACACCTCATTTAGTGATTGTATGAGAACTTTTGCCGAACCGTTTGTGTGCGCGCCGTCGGCGATGAGGATTGATCCTTCAGGACGAGTGAACACTTCAAAATTTCCGGGACTGTGCGTCGATTCGAGTCCAACACGAATATCGTCAACCGAGACGTTCAACCTTCCATTCGCCCGCAACCAACACAAAAGACGCAGACACGTGTTTATGTTCTCGCGCTGGTGAGGACCAATTAATGGAACACGCACGTTTGAGAGTCGAAACTCGGGCTTATCATCTAGCCATACATCGATGTCGAGCTCTTGAAGCATCGTCGAGCCCTCCGTGGCATAGCCGATAAGTCGGGATTCAGCGCGAACGTTCCGAATATCGTTCGCTCCCTGTGCATCAAGAGCACTTGCAAGAAGTGTCGAGACTCTATCGTCGACATTAGGGGCGTAAAATACCGGCCTTCCCTTGTGTGCGATGCCCGCCTTTGCCTCGACAATTGTTTCGATGGAACCTCCAAGCGCGTCTAAATGTTCTTCACCAATATGGGTTATCACCGCTGCTTCCAAATTTTCAGGTCTCAGGACGTTTGTGGCATCTCGGCTACCGCCTAAACCTACTTCAACGATCGCTATGTCTACCTCGACGTGCTTGAAATATGTAAATGCTAGCGCCGTTAACACTTCAAAGTACGACAGTTGCCCGCATTCTCGCTGTTGCGCACCTTCAATGAGAGATCCGACCTTGTTCAACACCCCGAGGAGCGCGTCTGATTCGTCATTATTCCCATCGCTAGTACGTATGCGTTCTGCCACCGTATACACGTGCGGACTCTTGTAGGTTCCGACTTTCAAGCCGGCGGCACGCAAGACGCTCGCGAGAACTGACACGGTGGTTCCTTTACCCTTCGTTCCAGAGACGTGTATCGTGTTATATCCCGTATGCGGATCCCCAAAGTCGTGCAACAAGCGATGCATCCGTCCTAGATCGAATCCCGCGTCCGTGTTCGTCCCTGCGCCCCGAGGAACGCCGCTCTTTTCGTGATTTACTAAGGACTTGAGGGACTCGTCCACTGACGTGAATGACGACGTGAACGCGCGACATCGTACTGGAGCGGACGTTGAAGGTGCACTCATGACGTAGTCGACCCCACTTCGCACGAAAGGCGCGAGTGCCGCCAGGCGTCGTCGCATCTTTCCGCGAGTGAGAGTGAGGTGGTCTCGTTGATGTAGACGTCGCAAGATACGTCGACTCGTCGCGTCAGCGCGCGTCAGCGTTTGTGTGCTTGAGTTTTCGTCTAAACATGAAAATCGATTAAAATATTCTATATAATGCACCACGCGCGTGTGTGGTAATATTGTCGATAAAACTCATCTAGGAGGCGTTGCGTTGGCTGCCGGATTCGCCGGAAGCAAAATCCCGCCCACCTCGACGTTGCGTCGAAGTCGCGTAATAGTACTTCTGACATTATCTGCTATTCTTGGGTCCAGTCCTGCTCCATCAGCACACACAACCCTGCTTGACTTTGTTTCCTCTAATCCTGCCGTTCGGAAGTCCCCCCAATACTCTTTATCCCCCCCGCCTTCAGCGCTACTGAAGTTCACGTACACCGGACTGTCGTACAACTCTGGATACGTAGCCAGTAACTCTCTCTCAGCATACCTTAAAGTGTCCAAAACTAACGGTAGCTTTTGCCGAAAAACTACAGAGCGAAGGGGCGCTGCCCAGCGTATCCACCACGCTTCGGCCGTGCTCACTTGGACGAATACGTGTAACCCATCTTCCCGCCACTCTGCCAGAACCTCATCGCGTAACAATCGAGTGTACCAAATCGACGTTTGGTCATCGTTGAACGAGTCGCCGACTGTGAGAGTCAAATTTCGTGTCACGTCGTTGTGCGTCAACGTATAACGTCTCTGTAATAAAGATTCCGGCTCGAGTTGCTCTGATCCTGAATCAAACGCCACGGATACGCGGTCTGGGTCAAACTTTAACGCGTCGAACACCGCGCTCGTCACCACCTACGTGCGTCAATGAAACGTTTGGTTAGTACAGATTCATGCGATCCACCCCATAGCACTCGCATCATGGTATTTCACCGTCCTTATATATCGCGTTGACGCCATCGCGTTTCGCGTTTCGCTGTCGCTGTCTCACCTCTCGTCGTCGTCGTCCCCACCCCCCATGCACCTTTGTTCGCCCACGCGTGAGGTTTCGCTCATCGAAACACCCTCGTCCTCGTCGTAATTGTCGTTGCTGCCCCACTTGCCCCGTCGTTGACGCCCGCGTTGACGCCCCCGACGTGCACGACGGCGCCATCATCGCCCTATCCATCCCGTCCCGCCTCGCCTGGCTCGCCGATGACGAGGTGTCACGCGCGAGGACGGCGCGCGCCCGAGCACTGCGCGCGACGGTGTACGACGGTGTACGCCTGCGCCTGTGCCTGCGCCTGCGTCCTCGCGCGTCACGCTCGCGTGGTGGTGGTGGTGACTGACGTCACGCGACGTCGCGCGTCCCCCACCGACACCCAAGACACACCCAAGACACACCCACCGCGTCGGTCGTCGTCCGCAGTCTGCACGGTCGTTCCGTCGTCTGTCTGCACGCGTCGGTGGACCTCGACCGACCACGTCGGGGGGGGTGGTGTGGTGTATTGGGTGTGTATTGTATGTGGAAATCTCCCATATACACGGCTCAATCGCATTCACACGCACACACGATGATGATGATACTACTACTAGTACTACTACCCCCACTAGATCGCTATATAGTACGAGACACACCCACGCGTATCACACACGACACGCACGACACCCCGCGAGCGAGCGATCGACGCGACCGATGATCCCCGATCTGCCGATGGGACGCGCCGATCGCGCACCAGGCAGGCTCGCGTGGTCGCGTGGCGTGGATAGCGTTCGGCGACGATGGATGGAGACGTCGACGGAGACTTCACACGACGACGACGACGACGACGACGACGACGACAAAGGCGACGACGACGACGACCTCGGGTGAAAGACAACGACGACGATGTTGACCATGACCACCACATCACGCGTCAACGCACATCCAACGCGCGCGACGATGCGAGGAGGGCGAGGGACGACGACGACGACGACGACGTCGGCGGTGAGGATTACCCGAGGGGAACACGCCAAAGCGTTCGTGCAAGCACGAGTGCGGAGTAGTGGAGTGCAGCACCGAATGCATCGAATGCAAAACAACGCACGAACTACGCGTACGTGTGGGTCCACGACGTCCACGTCCGATGCGGCGGTGATGGACAAGCCCGCAGAGGATGAACGCGTGGCGTTGCAAACGCCCAGGCCAGACGTGGCGCAACCGGGTGCGGCGGACCCGTGGAATGACGAGAAGTGGCAAAAGACGAAATGGACTGTATACCGTGATGTGGCATATGACTTGGGTCCGTTCTTCGAGAAGCACCCAGGGGGGAACTGGTTGTTAAATCTCGCCATTGGCCGCGACTGCACCGCGCTCATGGAATCCTATCACTTGCGTCCAGAGGTAGCGACGGCGCGCTTCCGCATGTTGCCCAAGCTCGAAGGGTTCCCGGTAGAGGCTGTGCCGAGATCCCCGCGACCTAACGATTCGCCTTTGTACAACAACATCCGGAACCGCGTCCGTGAAGAGCTTTTCCCGGAAGAAGGAAAAAACAAGCACAGAATGGGTGGCGATTTCGCGACCTGCGTCATCTTAGGCTTTGCAACGTTTGCGTACACCGTTTACGCTATGATGCCCGGATTTCTCTCGGGCATGCTCCTTGGTTTAGGTGGCGCTTGGATCGGACTTACGATTCAACACTGCGCGAACCACGGCGCGATGTCGCCGTCACCTGCAGTGAACGGCGTGCTCGGCTTGACAAACGACCTTATCGGCGGCTCATCCTTGATGTGGCGTTATCATCACCAGGTGAGCCACCACATTCACTGCAACGATAACGCATTGGATCAAGATGTATACACAGCCATGCCTCTCCTTCGTTTTGACGCTCGTCGCCCGAAGGCGTGGTATCACAGATTTCAGCAATGGTACATGTTTTTAGCGTTCCCGTTGATGCAAGTCGCGTTCCAAGTCGGTGACATTGCTGGCTTGTTTACTCGTGACACCGAAGGCGCAAAGCTTCACGGTGCTACGACTTGGGAGCTTACCACGGTTGTGCTCGGTAAAATTGCGCACTTTGGTTTGCTCTTAGGCCCGCTCTTGCAACACTCTGCCGCGGCTGTCGCGGCGGGTGTCGTTGGATTTACGGCGTGCCAAGGTATGGTACTCGCGTGCACGTTTGCGGTGAGCCACAACGTCAAGGAAGCCAAGGTTGTCGAAGACACTGGTGGTGAGGCATGGGAGCGCGATTGGGGCGTGCAGCAGTTGGTGACTAGCGCCGATTGGGGTGGAAAGATTGGAAACTTCTTCACCGGCGGTCTCAACTTGCAAGTGGAGCACCACTTGTTCCCAGCTATTTGCTTCGTGCACTATCCCGCTATTGCCAAGATCGTTCAGGAAGAAGCTGCTAAGTTGAACATTCCGTATTCGTCTTATAGAACGCTTCCTGCAATTTTCGTTGAGTTCTGGAGATTCGTCAGAGACATGGGAAGAGCTGAACAAATTGGTGACGTCTTGCGTCCGCGCCACGCCAACCCTCAGCTCGCATAATAAACACTTAGCATTCAAACACACACGCGCGTATAATTTTGTCTCGTTGTGATATACTTTTACTTTTATTCTAACGGTGTTCTTAACCAATCTAATCAACTAATCAACTAATCTACAAGCTGCTGCTCAATCTCCTCCGACTTGGATTCGTAAGTCAAATAATTCTCGCTCCGCCTTTGTACGATCAAACGACAACATGCGTCCAATCTCAACAGGTTCTGGTGGAGCGTCACTTTCTCCGTATGCTTCATACGTTCTTATCTGACCGTCAGGACCAGGGTACGTTCCATCGACGTAGAGATGGCAGTTGTGCAGCCCGGCGTCTGAAAGAAGCTGTTTGGCCCAAGCTGCAGATTTTGCACATCTGCTGTGAATGAGCAACATATCTTCCGCTGAAGGCTTATGAAACCTAAACATACGAATCCAATCTTCATCGTTTGATACCAACGCTTTGGGAAGGGAGTCGATTGGAACGTGCGCCGAGCCCTCAAATGCGCCGTAGAGCGTTCGTTCATCAAATCGCCTGATGTCTAAAATCACCAAACCCAACGTATTACCGTTATCTCGCACGGTTTCGAGCAATAACATCAATGCGTCAAAGCTTAATGCTCTTTTATTGCTCGGCGAGAGAACACCATTGGATTCGAAATGCGTCAACGGGACGGCTGCGGCGAGACCGCCGTCGACGACAGAACACCGAGCAAAGCCTAAACTCGTCGCCAATGCTGCGGCGTGTGACGAGCTGTGTCCGTGAGTACTTACAAAAATCATCGTCGTTCGTAAACTCGGTACGGGAACATCCGGAAACCTCTTCTTCCACAACGTATTACGGTTGCGCAGCACGTGTGCGAGCTCGTCTGGCAAGATGTGCGTCACGTTCAGTCTCTTGCTAAGCTCGTGAACCGGCCCCGACGTTTCATCATTCGCCGGTCTAACATCCAGCAACAAATATTGCACTGGTTTGCTCTCTATTAACATCCAGAACGCCTTCGGTGACAACACCCCGTACGACTGCTTGCTAAGTTTCACCGTCGGTGAAGAGCTCAACGTTTGTCGATTTCGCGCTCGATCGCGATGTTTAGCGCTGCGCAGCACGCGCACGGACCACGCGATGAGTGATAGACACACGGCGGTGGTGAGTGAACCACCCACATTAGTGACGTGCATGGTATACGCGCCACACTGTGACGTCGTGTGCGGCTTTAGTCGTTCGTCAAGCACGCATGCATTTCAATTTTCTCGTTCATTTTTCGAACGGGGCCGCGACGACGGGACGCCGCGTTTCGGGCGAAACGAGTCGAGAAAAATGGGTTTCGACGAGCGCGCGGGGGTTTAGGATCTGATTTAAAAAACTAGGAAATTCAGCACGTAATGTGAAACATTTAAGGCGATGTAGTCTATTTAAGATTCTTTATCACGGTTGCACACGGCGAAAAGCCCGAAAAGCGCACGCGCGCGGCGTCTCGGCGACGTTTCCGACTGCCGAGACGCCTCGCATCGACACTTCTCGGCGACATATCATTTGAGGTTCCAGTCTTGAATCATGTACGCCGTGGCGACGCCATCGCGCGCATCGAACACGACGGTTCGTACGAGGATTCGGCGCACCGTAGGCAGAAAAGTTAACAGGTTTGCCGCGCGTTCGCCCCGAGCGACGTCGCGAGACCTCCTGGATGACATGCGCAACAGCGTGGGAGTATTCATGGATAGAGTACGTCCGATTTACGATTGCGTGCGCCGCATGAGCTACGTTAAATCGCGCACGGAAGGACGTTTATTACATCCGGTGGTTTCGCTCAACCACTTGGAAAGCGAAAAGTCTCGCAAACTTGAAGTCGACTGACTCGAGCGTTTCGAAATTACAGGCATCAAAGGCGCTGCCAATCTTACTTGGTAAAGATGCATCCGATACAGAGTTGAGCTTGACGATGGACGAGGAGTTGGAGCGCGCAGAAGAGCGCGTCGCCGACGTCCAACTCGCGCAAGCGCAAGCGGCTAGTTTGCTCAAGCCGGACGCCGGGAGAGACGATATTTTTCATGCCGCTCGTCAAGGATTAGCTGGTGTCAGTGGTAAGATAGCTCCTATCGGATGGTGGGATTCTCGCGGTCAAGAGGACGCATCACCAGAGCTTGAGCTACAAGCGCTGAATGACGGCTCAAGAGCACAACTTGTCTCCGCAGTGATGTTAGCACTGAAGGAGACGTTAGAAAACATAGAAGAGAATAATGGAAGCTTACGTGAGGTCATTCAGACCGTGGCAAAAGTTTCCGCCAACGATTGGATGGGTTCGCTGTCGTTGGATGTTGGGTCTCAGGACAGGTGCGCTAGGGTGGTGCAAGCCGCTGGGGACATTGCGGATGAGAAAATCTGGCAAAATGGTACGTCGTCACAACAACGCTCACTTCAGCGTGTTCTAATCGTCTAAGCTGTAGGTCAAATCCTTGAAGGAAGCAAGGCGGCGCTGTACGCGAGCGTGCTCATGTATTTGGCCAAGGTATGTTGTTTGCTTGGAAATTAATTAATTAATTGGTTTCTCACGAATTAATTGCAGAACTCCATGATTACGAGCGAGAAAGCAGAGATTATTGTGACTGATGAAAAGGAATTAAATGTTCGAAATCATGACGGCGAAACTGTGCTCGAATTCTTCAATTCGCCAATGGCTTCGGTGTGTGTTACGGTGCTACAAGACATAGTGTTAAATATTGCCGACTCCGTGGCAGGAGCTTATGTGACTTGTGCGCGCGAAGCCGCGGCCAAGGGCGCCGTAAACGGCGGGGTCGTATTGGAAGAAGAAACTGGAGCGATTGTGCGCATTCCGCCGTTTAGAGACGCACTAAACGTGCGTCTGAAGAGCACTCGATCGTTAGAAAAGTTCCGCAACGAGACGTCGATACGAACTTGGCTCGAAAAAAATTATTACGACGTTCTTGCGATGTATGAAGACTGGCATAAGCTGTGGGGAGTAAACGAAAACGGCGAGGTAAGTTTCACACTTAAGCGGCGCGCGAAAATTGATTCATCGCCGTATTTTAATTTTGGCCTCGAATTAATTTAATTATTTCATAGTTGGTGACGAGAAAAATCCACGTTTGCCGTCAACCGGAACTTCAAGAGGTGAAGGGACTTCGTCTAGCTGTTTCCATGGTGATCGAGGTCGCGGATGTGTGCTTACCGATCGCCAAGAGCGCCTTGAATAACTGCAGTAGAGTGGCGTCTTGGTTGCTCGTGACTTTAATCGGTGAGTCTTGTTAATTATTTCGTGCGATGACTTTTTTTGACCAATTTTTCTAGGACGTTCGCTTGGTTTGGTTTATCGAGGAATCAAAGAGAGTATGGGCTCGAATAATCGGATAAAGTTTACTTAATTGTGCCCTATTGAGTGATGTTCGATTTAATTCTATCTATTTTATTAATATCTATTTCGGAATTTAATCAATCCTCGCTGTCGTCCTCTTCCTCTTCTTCTTCTTCTTCGTCTTCGTCGTCCTCTTCCTCCTCCTCTTCTTCGTCGTCATCACCCGTGACGTACTCTTCTTCTTCCTCCTCATTTTCGTCGTCATCTTGCTCGTCTACCTCTTCCATCTCCTCGTCTTCATCCTTGACGGAAGATTTCTGACTGATTTCTCCCGCGTCCCTGTCGGCGGCGCTGCCTTCAAGCACCCACCCGTGCTGAAGCAAAAGCTCATGCACGCGTAGAGCCTTGAGTGGATCAACCTTGAACATGTCACGAACATCCTGTTTACGTATGGGCTTGCCAGTCTTCAGGCTCTCTCGCATCAAACCGACTTTGATGGTCAAGTAGTGCACCGGAAGCAGGCGGCACGTTGTACATAGCTCGCGCTCTGCATCATTCAACAAGTCCACACCGGGCAAATCAGTAAGGTCAAGTGACAAATACGTCTTACGCATAGATCCCGTAAGTTGCACACGACCAGTCGGAATGATGGATGCCTTCTCTTCGCGTTCAATCTGCGCCAGCTGTTCGTTCACTTGAGTCGCGTCGCGTACGATGAACTTATTCGCCTGGGCTATGTTCTTGCTAGTCGGATGCTCGATCGCACGCAAGCGCGCAAACTCAGTTTCTCGTCGACGCTTTTCTGTATCGTAATCTTCACCTTCAGCGATCGTGTGAATACCATTTCGTCTATATTCTTTCAACTCTGCGATGCGAGTGCGTACGCGATGTTCCGTTGCCAAACCTTCAAGCAAGATGTTGTACTCGGTGCTCGTCAAAAAACGTGCGAATACACGCATAGTGCCATGCAAGTCACGCTCGTACTGCGATCGTTTCTTCTCGACAATTTGCTGCCGTTTCACGTTTAACAGCTCGCGTTCAAGTATGAATTGCTTTCGCCTAGCGCGTTCTTGTAACCGAGCGTTGTAAATTTCAATCATCCGAAGCTTCATCCTGACATCCTCCTCGGTGTCATTGTCTCTAAATTCCATTTCAGCGAGTGGTAACTCGGCATCCATGTCGTACTCCGGATCAAACTCGTTGCGCTTGATATTATAACCCGTGAGCTCTTGGATGTTACCTTCAGTTTTCACCTCGTTTGGATTGGCGAGCGACTCTAGGAGAAGTTTTTCCTCGTCGCCTTCTGTGGACTCTGTAGCCTTCTTATCCGACTCTGCCTTGAGCTCTTCTGGTGTCATGCGCGGAACACCTTTACCTAGAATTTTTGACATATCTGGTAATGGCGCGCACGGTGACTTGACGTAGACGTCGAAGTAGTGTGCGTGGCATTCTGTTTTTGTCTTTGTTCCAACGTGCTCGCTCACTTCAGTCCAGTTCCCTAAGCCGAACATTTCAACCGCTTCGAGCAGGAGTAACTCTTCATCGGCGCCCCAATCTCGTGTGAACAACGGGAACGCCATGTTGTCGATCACATTGTATGGATGATACGCTTTGTGCGGGTGTAACTCGACGCCGACTGAGAAACACTCGACGCAAAGATCCACACCTACGCACGTCGCGCACCGAATTCGCACCACGTTCGAGATGTCTTTTTGGCAATAATTGCAATAAAACAGTGCTCGGTCGCCACCACTAGCGTTGAGCTTTGTCATCGCATTTTCCGTCGCCACTCGTTTACGTTTAGGCACGAGTGCGTTTGACATCCTTTGCGCTCGTCCTCGCCTCTACGAATTGCGCGAGCGCGCGTCGTCGCGCGGCGCAGCTGTCGCGCGTAGCCACCTGTAACGCGCGCGCACTCGTAATTGACGGGATGCGCTCAATTCCTTAACGCGCGAGGACCACGCGTGCGTGTTTGCCGAAGCCGGCCGTCGACTTCAAACTCGAACTCAAAAAATCGTCCGCGCGCGAGCGAAGGCGCGAACCACGAGCAGCAGACGAGTACGATCGATCGCGTGCGTGCGTTCGATCGACATCGCGCACGCATGGAATTTGAAATCCATCGACCGCACGCCTCGATCGAGGGAATCTGATTGGAAAATGGCATGCTCGAATCACGACTGGCCCAGCGACCCGACAGAACCACCGTCGGTTACCCGCCTAGGGCTTTATGAGCGCGACGCGCGTCACGCGTTCCGTCTCTTTCCCACGCACGTTCATCGGACGTCGATCGCATCGAACACCACACGAACGTAAAAATGGCGCAACAACTTCAACTCCGAGGTGTCCTCAAGGGGTACGTACATTGTCGTCGCCACCGCCGCCGCGCGCTCTCTCGCTCGCGCACCGTAGGGTCTGAATGATCCATCGGGCGTGATGCGCAACTCTCTCTTGAAACGCGCGATGCGACGAGTGGTTGATGAAACAACCAATCTTAAACGATTGAACTTTTCAATGTGCGCTTTCTCGCGCGTGTCGATGTCGTATCGTGCATGTTCTGACCTTGCGTCTCTCGCTCTTCGCTCGCACGCAGTCACGAAAACTGGGTCACGTCCATCGCCACCCCGTTGGACAACTCTGACATCCTTTTGTCTTCTTCCCGCGATAAGACCGTCATCCTTTGGAACTTGACCCGTGAAGAAGAGAACTATGGTTACCCGCGCCGTTCTCTCCACGGCCACTCCCACTTCGTGCAAGACGTCGTGATCTCGTCCGACGGCCAGTTTGCGCTTTCGGGTTCTTGGGACGGTACTCTCCGCCTTTGGGACTTGAACACCGGTACCACCACTCGCCGATTCGTTGGCCACACCAAGGATGTGTTGTCCGTCGCGTTCTCCGTCGACAACCGCCAAATTGTTTCCGGCTCCCGCGATAAGACTATCAAGTTGTGGAACACTTTGGGTGAGTGCAAGTACACCATCCAAGATGCCGACGCGCACTCCGAATGGGTCTCGTGCGTTCGCTTCTCCCCGGTGACCTCCAACCCGATCATCGTGTCTGGTGGCTGGGATAAGCTCGTGAAGGTCTGGAACCTCACGAACTGCAAGATCCGCACCAACTTGGTCGGCCACACTGGCTACATCAACGCCGTCACCGTCTCTCCGGACGGTTCTTTGTGCGCGTCTGGTGGTAAGGATGGCGTTGCCATGCTCTGGGATTTGGGTGAAGGCAAGCGTTTGTACTCCCTCGATGCAGGTGACATCATCTACGCCTTGTGCTTCTCCCCGAACCGCTACTGGTTGTGCGCCGCGACTGAGTCTTGCGTTAAGATCTGGGATCTTGAGTCCAAGTCCATCGTCGACGAACTCCGCCCGGAATTCCCGCCGCTCGGCAAGAAGTCCGTCATGCCGTACTGTACCTCCCTCCAATGGTCGGCGGACGGTTCCACGCTCTACACTGGTTACACGGACAACGTCATCCGCGTCTGGAGCGTTGGCTCTGTTGGTTTGATGTAAGCGTCAATAGCGTGTCAAAAGGACAAAATCAAGTAGTGTTCTTATTTCAACAGACAAAAATCTTACATCATATCATTCTGCCCTCTAAGGTCGTTCGCTATTTATTCTATCGTCTTCGTTTTGCCCCAACGCTCTTCCCATCTTCGTCCATGTCATCCAACTCTTGCCGCGAGCCTGCTTCAGTGCTGTTTTCGACGAGTTTCCTCAACTCCTCCACACCAAGTTTGATTCGACCATCGCGCTCTACAGCTTTAGCTTTTTCTTCAGCACCCCAGTTAACTTTTGCAGTCAGATTCTCCAACATGGCTTCCGAGATGCCGTGCCACCTCGAGACGCTGGCTATAATATCATCGAGTTGTGAAAGTGGCACGTCCCGATCGGCGGCGCCGTGTACGTGGAAGCATTTATTTTTAGGATCAAGCTTACCCCGAACGATGCCCGTGAACAAGCACTGATCAATCAAAAAGTCCTCTAATTCTCGTATGGAAGAAATCCCAAGCTCGTTCGAGAGCTTGTCGTACGACAATGACGTTCTAGTGTCTCCGCACGCAGAGCACACCGTGAGTTGCTTCAGTTTGTTTTCTTGTTTCGTCGTCAACGGTGGGACAGTCGAGCCACGACTTTGATAGTCCTGGAAAGTACCAAAGGCAAAAATTTCAAGTGCATTGTACACCACACCGCCGTGTGGTGTACCTTTCAGCGCTTGAACGTTGTCCAAAGCTAGAATCTCAGCAAAGTGCATCACCGTCGGGCGTTCGAGCACGTCGTTCACAATAAACGCAACGAGATCGTCAGCATTCGTTATTCCCGATGCACGTTGAAGACGCTCGGTAGAACTATCGCTCGTGGTCGTCGGCGTCATCATTGTCGTCACTGAGGTGCGCGCGTCGTGCACCATGTGTTTTTGGACGCGTCGCGCACTGCCGCAGTGTGCGCTGCCATGGCTCGTCGGGAAGCGCGTCTCGGACGAACGCTCGCGACAGCGTTGAAGTCTGGGACGCACAGAGCAGATGTCATCGGTAGTTTTGCGCGTCGCATCGAGCGACTCGTGTCGTCGACAAGCGCGTCGTGCAGGCGTTCAGGCGCGTCGAGTAAAAAGTGGTTAGGCGCGCCACGTTTGACAACCCATCGTCGCGCATACGCGAGTGATGCCGACGTAGATTTGCGCACCGCATCGTTTGTCATATGGGGAGCTAATACCGGGGTAGGCAAGACCTTAGTCTCTGGTGGACTGGCACAAGCGGCGAGACGCGCGGGTACGCCAACGCTGTTTCTCAAACCCGTGCAGACTGGGTTCCCAGAGGACTCTGATGCTGAATTCGTTGCTCGAGTTGCGAAAGGCGTAGAAACCATGGGTGAACATGCTGCAGTTGCAGCATCAACATCGCCATCTGGTCCGTTCGAAGGAGAAACGCCAATGTGGGCGCACACGATATATGCCTGGCGTAAAGCGGCTGGACCGCACGTAAGTGCCGCGCTTGAAGGTCGTCCAGTGATGGATGAAGAGATTGTACGGATAACAGGAAAGTGCTTGCAAGAGTTTGCGAACAAAACTTGCGGAAGCGATAGTCGACCGTTAGCGTTGATCGAGACCGCAGGTGGGGTGGCAAGTCCTGGGCCGTCGGGGAACCTCCAATGCGAACTGTTGCGTGCGCTACGTTTGCCAGCTATTCTTGTCGGTGATGGTAGCTTAGGTGGGATATCTACCACAACTGCAGCCTATGAGTCGCTCTATGCGCGAGGGTATGACATTGTTGCCATCGCTATGGCTGATGATGGTTTAGCAAACCACAAAGCGATGGTAAACATTTTGCCACGCCAGACACCCATCACGATACTTCCAGCTCTTCCAATGCAAGGTGAAGCAGATGCGTGGCTCGAGAAGTCGAAACCAGCATTTGACAGTCTCGTACAACAATTGATCAACTCGCATGAAGGGCGCCTGGAAACCTTGCGCAAGTTACCTGATGAAGCGTTAAAGACATTCTGGTGGCCATTTACTCAACACGCGATGGTTGAAAGAGACGCAGTCACGGTGATTGATGGAAGATACGGCGAAGATTTTGCTATATACGCAAAAAGTGCAGGTATTTCGCACGATGGATCAGTTTTGTTGAGGTTCGATGGTGCTGCGAGCTGGTGGACTCAAGGTTTCAGTCCAGAGTTGCAACAAGAGTTGGTGAGCACGGCGACGCACGCGGCTGGGCGATATGGACACGTTATGTTTCCAGAAAATGTTCATGAACCTGCAGTCAATGCTACTAAAGCACTACTAGAAGGACCGGGACGCGGTTGGGCATCCAGAGTATTCTATTCAGATAACGGATCGACGGCCACTGAGGTTGGTTTGAAGATGGCTTTCAGAAAATATTACGTGAACGCTGGCTTGCTTGCTAAAGATGGCGATCAAAGGGCAGAAGATTTGAAAATTCATGGACGTAAAGATTTACCATCATTGCGTATATTAGCTTTAGATGGTTCTTATCATGGTGATACGCTTGGGGCGATGGATATGCAATCACCAAGCATTTTTACAGGACCCATGCAAACGCCGTGGTATCAACCTCGTGGTCTGTTCCTTCATCCTCCGAGTCTTGCGATAAGGAATGGCCACTGGACTGTTGCTTTGCCGAGTACTGGGGTCACGCCTGAAACCGATCCTTTGTTTTCCGAAAATGCTCACGATGTCTCGGTGCACACAAGTTGGACGAATAAAGTGGATGCTTTTGACATATCGGCGCGTCAAGATACGCCACTTGCTCGAGAATATACCCGAGCTATTGAAAGCGTATTTGAGCAAGCTGAGCGGGATGCAAAAAGTGCTTCCATCTCGCATATTGGTGCATTGATTATGGAACCCGTCTTACACGGCGCTGGTGGTATGGTGCTCGTAGATCCGTTGTTTCAAAATATCTTGATGAAGGCGTGTCGCGCACGCGGCATACCAATTGTGCTGGACGAGGTCTTCGCCGGTATCTGGCGTTTAGGTACAGAGGGAGCCTGGGAAATTATCGGTGAAAAACCTGATATTTCTTGCTACGCAAAATTACTCACGGGCGGGTTGATGCCGATGTCGGCTACTCTTGCAACGGAGGACGTGTACTCGGCGTTTTACGGACCAGGAAAAGAGCAAGGTTTGCTTCACGGTCATTCGTACACGGCGTATCCCATGGGCTGTGCTGTCGCCGCGAAAGCGCTCTCGCTATATAAAGATGCTGGTAAAAATCCAAACTTGATTGTTTCATCAGGAAAGGAGTCTGCATCGTCACCAGCGTTGTCGCTCGGTGAACTCTGGGATGAAGACAAGCTGAAAGAGATGTCCAAGTTGAGCAACGTTCGACGCGTCATTGGTCAGGGCTGCGTCTTAGCCGTTGAACTCGAGGTCGAAGGCGATGGAGGTTACAGCTCAAACGCCGCACGCGAGATTGTCATGCGTCTTCGAAATCATTCCATTCAGGCGCGTCCGCTCGGTAACGTCGTCTACCTCATGTGTGCGCCGACGACGTCCAAGTCTCGTTGCGACCGTCTTCTCGTTTCGTTAACGAAAGAATTACGCCCAATTCCTTCAAATGTTTAAATGTTGTAATCATTATCTCACGTGTTGTCATCTATCACGCTCAATCACACCATGCGCGCATGGGCGTCGTCGCATAACACAGTACACCACCACTGACCATACACGTCCCATCGAGCGAGATCTCACGAAAACGCCCCGCGCGCGGGCAGGCGGGTGCCTTTTTTTTAACGACTTTTCCGCGCCGCAATCCACGTAGGATGGGACGACGACGATCGCCGCCCCACACTCACCGTCGTCGCACGCACACGCGCAGAGAGATATGAGTGAACAAGTCATCGTTATCGGTGGTGGTCTCGCGGGTTTATCCGCCGCACACACCGTCCTTGAACGCGGCGGTCGCGTCGTTTTGCTCGACAAGTGCTCATTCTTGGGCGGGAACAGCACGAAAGCCACGTCGGGGATTAATGGGGCGTTGACCAAGACGCAAGCTCGACTTGGGATCAACGACAGCGCGGACAAGTTTGAAGATGATTGTATTCGAGGAGCAGCGGGAGTTGGATACGACACCGCTCCCGAGCACACGATACCGCTCGCCAAAGTCTTGGCTCAAGGAAGCGGATCGTCCGTGGATTGGCTCATGGAAAAATTCAACTTGGACTTGAGTTTGGTATCGCAACTCGGCGGGCATTCGTATCCGCGCACGCATCGAGGAAAAGAACGCTTTCCTGGGTTTACCATCACATACGCGCTCATGGAAGGGCTGGAGAAGGTCATGGAAGAAACCAATGGGGAACTTGCGCGCATCATCACCAAAGCGGAGGCAAAAAAGCTCATCACCGATGCAAACAATGCCGTGATCGGGGTTGAGTACGAAAAAGGTGGCGCCATGCACACCGAGTATGGACCAGTCATAATTGCTACGGGCGGTTTCGGTGCCGATTACAAGAGCGACTCCTTATTGACTAAATATCGTCCAGACTTGCAAAAGTTGCCAACGACAAACGGCGACCATTGTACGGGAGATGGAATCAAGATGGCGATGGCGATCGGAGCGGGAACAATTGACATGGAATCTGTTCAAGTGCACCCGACGGGCTTAGTGAATCCGTCGGAACCGGACGCGAAAGTGAAATTCTTGGCCGCAGAAGCGCTTCGAGGTGTCGGTGGTATTCTCTTGGATGCCGATGGTAACCGTTTTGCTGACGAACTTGGTCGCCGAGATTATGTTAGTGGCGAAATGAACAGAAACAAAGGCCCGTTCCGCTTGATTTTGAATGGTAAAGCATCGAAAGAGATCGAGTGGCACTGCAAACACTACGTTGGACGTGGAATTATGAAGCGGTTCAGCAGTGGCGCTGAGATCGCGAAGGACATGGGTATCTCCACTGCAAAGCTCGCTGATACGTTCGCCAAGTACAACGAAGCCGCTAGAACTAAGACATGCCCTTTCGGGAAGAAGTTTTTCAACAATGCCCCGGTTGAAATGAATGATGACGTGTTCCACGTTGCGATTGTTTGCACGGTGGTGCACTACACCATGGGTGGGCTTGCGATCAATACTGATTCTCAAATCGTCGGTCCCAACGGACCCATCGTCGGACTGTATGGCGCAGGTGAAGTTGTTGGTGGTATCCACGGTCGCAATCGTCTCGGTGGTAATTCCTTGCTGGATTGCGTGGTATTTGGACGCGTCGCTGGCGCTTCTGTTTCTCGTCACCTCCTTACGTCTGCAATCAAACAGCTTCGAACTGGTCAAAGCGTTGCACTCAATCGCGTGGCCAATTTGAACGATAAATTCAACCCAAGCATGACGACAATTCCAAGCGCGCCCGCTGCTCAAAGTTCTGGTGGCGGCGGTGGTAGCGGTGGCACACGTTCTGTCTCGTCTGCAGAGGTGGCAAAGCACAACTCTGAAGGTGACTTATGGGTCATCATCGAAGGCAAGGTCTATGATCTCACTTCTTTCTTGCCCGATCACCCCGGTGGTAAAAAAGCTATCATGCTTTTCGCTGGTAAAGATGCAACTGAAGAGTTTAACATGCTACATCCGCCAAACGTGCTGAAAAAGTACTTGAGCCCGGATGCTTTAGTCGGGACACTTTCTTAAATCACCGTCTGCACGTTGCGCTGTACATAGGCTTATTGCACGTACAATTTTGTTCAATACACATCCAATCGAATTACTTAACACTTAATTGCACAATTCTTATAACGACGCAGCTTTCTTTAATAATTTACAAACAACGCACAAAATGGAGAAATTTCATCTCTGTTTGTAGTGCTCTATACTAAACTTGTGGTCGCGTTTGCACGATCCAAATGGCACCATCTTCCGCAATGGCACCTTCAATATCTTGAGCTGACCCAAGAAGATTTTCAATCTCGAGTGCCACCTTTGCAATAGCTGACAGCATCTTTTGTCTCATGCCTTCATCAGTAATGAGAGTATCCGTGGAGTAGTCAACATTTTTCAGTTTGGCTTCCTCCATGGTGATGCTATCGTACAATCCGGCTCCAGCGAAGCCTTCTAAGTCTTCGCCATTACTATCAGATCGGAAAATAAGCGTGTCGTGCTCCATGAAAAGTCCCTTTGACTTGGACGGGTAACCAACGATAGTGGGGTGGTCGAGGTTGTTTTTCGCAGCCTTGAACGCAAGCGCTCGACCAGCAAAATTACCAACCAGAGCTTCACCCAATCCACAAACGAGTTCACCGTAGATTTCGTTGTCGTCGTTGTTTTGAGGATTGATTGTGTGAAGTACAAACGCGTAACGCGCGCGCACCACTGGTTGGCAGAGAACAGCCATCGATAAATCGGCGTGTTTCAACGACGCTTTCTTGCAGCTTAACACGGCGCGCTCGTTGTATTTGCTTGCCCATACTCCAAGAATCGTTTTCCAAGCTTTTTGACCTTGAGAAGTCGTGAGAAGATCGCCGGGCCACGCTAAAGATTCAGCCTCAAACGCTGCTTTCATGGTATTTGACAATTCAGCAGTCGGGTGTAGCTTTCCGATGCACGCCTTGACGTCACCAATAAGCGCCTTGAAGCCCGAACCATCTGTAGAGTCATAGACTTCTAGCTGCGCAACAAGAGTCTCGAGTTCTTTTTTGACTGCTGCGTTTTCTGGTATATTTACGATCGCATCAAACGTCCCGAATGGTAACGCAACAGAAGGTGGTAACTTGATTGACTTGGAAACGCGTCCTCGGAGTAGTTGCAGGTTGCGCGACTTACCACCAACAAGTTCAGGTGTAAACTCGTCAGACTTCGCCACAAACTTGCCTTGAAACTCTCGCTTGATGATAGAAACATTTGATGGCACTTTAGAACCTGGGGAGGCACTCGAGTTCTTTTGTCCCTGACTAGAGACATTGCCTTCAATCACAGAAACTTGTAAATCATCACCTTGCGCAGCAGGCGAAAGACAGACAGATTTACCAGCCATGGCTTTCATCTCCTCGTAAATATTCATGTCAAACGCAGTGGCGAAGAGAACTTTTTCGTTACGAGCTCTTACAGCGCAGTGGGATAAGACATCCGGCATATCTGGAGTGATCACGGCCACGACACCAACCGGAATATCTTCTTCGCCGCCGACGCGATCGGCAACAATCACCGTCGGCTGTGTGTATTTGACATTTACCACTTCAGCAAGCGATGCAACTCGAACTATAACTCCTGCAGCCTCAGCGTTACTGACAATTTGCCAGCTTCCCATATTCGCAACGTTGCGAATGACTGGGTCAAGCGCTCGTAACATCTGCGAAAGCGGAGCGGCGGCGGTGCCGCGAATGATTTCCTCGGCAAAGAGTGAAAGAACGTGCCCATCAACTCCAAGTTTGCCACCCATATTTCCCGCTGTAGGCTGTAATGCATCAATATAGCGCTGCGAAATTTCTCCCAATGAGTTTTGTAGACGATCGCACACAGCCTTTGCCTGGAGCGCCCAGTCGCCTTGTCGCCGCGCAGCTTCGAGCACATTTTGCCATTCTTTGAGGCAAATGCGTAACTCGTGGTTGGCACTCGCAGACATACACAAATTTTCGAGCACCAATCCGGAAATACGAAGTACATCATACGGAGCACGAGTAGACATCGATTCCAAGCTTCCTTCCACGACGGATCTTGCCGCACTTTCCAGTGCTAAATCGAGATAAATGACATCCTTGATTCGATCGTTTGACTTGCCATTTGGACGAGTCCACTTCCAAAGATACCTGCGTGCTTCCAACATGGCCTCAAGCGCAAGTAAGGGATCTTGCGTTCGTAACTCACGCGCTGCATCGAGTAATTCTTCAAGGCGCTCACTCGCAACTTCATGGATAGGTGGAATATTGATCTCTTTGCCCTTGCACGCATCCTGATGATAACCCAAACACGCTTCAGCAGCAGAGTCAAGATCAGCACCCGAGTGCACAGCCTTCAAAGTCCGGAGATATTCAGTCAAATCAGTCGTCAATCCTTCGTACTGGTCCCGAGAAAATTTCGGTTCGCTGCAAATCTTACGGTCGTAAGCAGCCATTCTCTCGGCGGTGATGCCATTACTATGCAAATGCGCCCAGTAAACGCTAATATCACAGTCAGAAGCGATGTACTTCAACAAAGCTTCGCAAATGGGGACATCATCTGGAGAGGTATTATTGTGCAGCTTTTGGTGCCATTCTTCCATCATTCCACCCTTGCAATTATTCTTCTGTTGTACGGCGAGAATTTCATCACGAATGCGTTGGCCAACGTCGCCCGCTCCTCCTCTGCCAATCGTCGCCATGATGAGACGAACGATATCTCTATACTCGGCATCTTGACGATAAATGGTACTCAAACCTTCAGTCATTCTCGTCTGAGCTACGCTGATTTCTCGCGGCTTGATGTTGTAATCGTTGTTCCAAACAAGTTGTCTCAAAGCCATAAATCGGAACCAGCAAAACATTGCGACGAGCCCAGCTTCTCCTTTACCATGGGATGCCGGTAGCATATCGGCACCAGCATTGTAACGATGCATGAGAGACCGCGTCGCGCCTTGTTCAGCGTCGCAGATCATGTCCACAATATCTTGCGCCACGTGACCACCCAAGTTTTGGAACGCGCCGGTGTCTAGTGCAATATCATCAACGTTCCAGCGTTCACGAGTGATGGGTGCGACCCGCTTAGCTTCCTGCTTTACAGTAGGAGCCTTGAAAGCCGTTTCGGGACGTCGTTCTTTGTGCTCATGCTTCTTCTCTTCGCGATGCTTGCGTTCCTTCTTCGCTGGATGTTGAACCGACAACGTTGAACCTTCAAGCGAAGCAAAGAAATCTGCGCCGCCACACTTGATCCACTTATTAGACGGCGTTCGCAACACAAAAATAACACCATCATCCGAATTCACCGGAACATCAAGCGTCACCGCTCTTAAACCGTTTTGCATGCGTTCGAGTTCAGTCTCCCAGCTGTTTCCAGATGAACCCCACGAACGTGACGGTTGAGTCGAAAAGCCATGGGGAGGCGATCGCCACGCACCATCTGTCTTGTTCGTCGTTGCCCAGTGAATGATTAAATCTTCCTCCGAATCAGCGAGGACGTGCAGTTGAAGCATACCGGCGCTATTCTCTCGCGCTTGAACAAAGATGTCGAAGCCTGATTCGTTGTAGACTTTGTTCCACTTTGAGCGAGCATCGCTCGGCGCGCGAGAATCTGCCGCCGCGGTGAATTCGGCAGCACTAAAAGACTTGCGCTGCTTCGTTTCTACAGCTTTACTGGCTACAGCAAACGCCGGCGTTGGCGTCGGCTCCACAGGCGCCGCGATATTGTTGCGCACCCCATTCTTCAACTTGACGGCGATATCCTCCAAACTCATTCCGGCACGAAGCTGTGACTTGATGTCCACCGCCGCAGCCTTCATCATATTATCTCGCGCCGCTCCATCGAGCTTTGGACGTCCGGCTTGTTCCCACTTCGCGTATGCGGCGTCGGCGATAAGGAGTTCCACCGGGTCTAATGGCGCCGCTTTCGCCGGCACCATCTTTGCTGGCACCTCCTTCACTTCAGGCACGAAAATCGGCGCCGAAGGCGTTGGCGCAATCTTAGACTTCGTCACAGTCGCCACAGGGGTGCTCGTGCGATCAGAGTTCAGTGTGATTTCAAAATCCCCGCCAGCTGATGGTTTTATCCATTCCCCGCTCTTCGCCAACACGAGCGCGAACGGCACGGACTCCACCCCAGGGTCGAGCACGAGATTCAACGGCCCCCAGACCGGGAAAGCGCTCCTCATCGCCTTATTTTTATACACGTTCGTCCCTGGCGGATGCAATTCTTCCGGTAACACGTTCCACTCCGCGCCCGTGCTCGCGCGCTGAACACCCCAGTGCAACGTCAAACCTTGCGGCGGACGCGCACCGTCGCACTCAACGCTCACCGTATGCACCCCTTGCGCATTCGTCGTCGTCTGCACTTTCAACACCACCCCTTCGTACCCGACATCAATCGTCGTCACGCGCACATGCTTGGTTTCTTCCACCAACGTCTCTCGTCCAACACCGCTGGCGCTCGCGCGCATCGCGCGCGCCCCTCGTCGTCCATCGCCCACGCCACCGCGTGTTGACGAGCTCGCGCGTGCATTCGCGTGTGTTCTCGCGCATGCCACGTGCATCACCCCCGTGCACGCTCGCGACATCGCGTGCGTCGCGCGCGATGGTGTGCGGTGCAGCCTGGCGGACCGCCGCCGCGGCACCTCAAACGCGCGGTCGGCGCCCGTTCGGTCGCCACACGCCCAACGGCTCGAGCCGGTCAGCCTGCGGGGGACTGCTTCGGCGTGGTCACGATTGGTCGTTCGCGGTTGAGAAATTTTTGTTCTCTCGAGATTTTGAAATCAAAAACGCAAACCTTTTAAGCGCTTTTTTCCATCATGTATGTCGTCGGTCGTCGGTCGTCGTCGATGATTTCGTGGTCATCGTGGTCACGTGGTCACCACGTGCTGTGCTCGCGCGGGCCCGCGTGCGTGGACCCGATCGATCGATCGATCGATCGATCGATCGAGTGCGTGGACTGGATCGATATCGATATCGATCGCGTTCGACTGGATGCGATGCGTCACACGTCGCACGTCACACGTCGCACGTCGCACGTCGCACGTCGCACGTCGACGACGCGCCGAACGATGGATGCGTGCGAACGCGCCGAACGAGGAGATTACGCGTGGTTTACCGCCCTCGATGACGATGGGTTGAGACGCGCGTGCGCGGCGCGCGATGACGACGGGCGCTCGGCGCTCCATCGCGCGTGCGCAGCCGGGACGCGCGGGCGAGAGGTGGTGCGCGCGCTCGTGACGAGCGCATACGGTGGGGCAAAGTTAGCGGCGTGCGCGGATGAGGGCGAATGGACGTGTTTACACACGGCGGCGAGCATGGGCGAGAGTGAGACGTGTGGGTTGCTGTTGGCGGTGCACGCCGAGGGGGCGAACGCGCGCACGCCGGGTGGACAAACGCCCGGGCATTACGCGGCGAGTAAAGGACACGTGGATGTGTTACGTAAGCTCGCCAGTGCGGGTGGGGATTTAGCTGCGAGTGATAACGTTGGATCGACGCTGTTACACCGCGCCGCGGCACAAGGACGCGTGGGGGTGATTGATTATTTAGTCGATCAGCCCGGGGTGGCATTGGAGGCGCGCGACGGGCGCGGTCAAACGCCGCTGTTGACGGCGTGCGAGGCTGGGCAGGATGAAGCGGCGATACGATTAGCTAAACACGGGGCGAATATTGATGCGCGGGATGAAGATAAAAATGGCATCAACGAGCTCGCGAGTAAATTAGTGTCCATCTTACGGCAGATAAAAAATGAAATGTAAAATTACAGGTGACTCGTACTCGTCACGATGACGCGCACGAGCGCAAGCCATTCGCGAGGTTGTTTTCGTCTAAATTTTGCCCTATAAACACCAATTTATTCATAACTTCGGTTGGATTTGTTTCCACTGGTCCATCGGTGATTTCGTACACTTCTCGCACAGCTTGCAACACTCGTCGCCTATCCGAGCCTTGCGTGTACAATAAGCCTTTCGCGCGCAAAACGTCTGGTCCGTCGTCGTCGTTTCGGCGCTCCCATAACAAATCTTCGAGCCAATCTTGGAACTTGGCGTAATCTAAATATCCACTCGTAGCGACACAAATCGTTCGAATGTCAGGATTGTGCACTTTGTTCGCCTCTGGGGCATACTTTTCGACGCCTTTCGCCCAAAATCCGCCTCCAGATGCGAGCACCGCGCTCGGCGGCGCCGCCGCAAAGTCACCTAATACTGGCTTTCTTCCACGACCACCGCCCGTAACTGTGCCTTGATTGAGTACTAAATCTAAATCAACCTTTGAACGCGACGTGACTATGACCTCGGCTTCGGCGTTGATTGTACTAAGCGTGCGTTTAATGCGTTCTAAATCGTCTTCACGCACCAAGTCTGACTTGTTGAGCAAAATCGTGTCAGCGTAAGCTACTTGCAATGTCGCCTCCTGGCTCTCTTTGATTTGTTTTTCGATGTTTGACGCATCAACTAAGGTTGTTATCGAATCGAGCACAGCGCCTTCTTCTTCTACGAGCTCGTCGTCCACCCATAGCTCTCGCGCCACGGGTCCCGGGTCCGCTAGTCCAGTAGTTTCGAGTAAAATGTAGTCAAACTTCTCACCCATCTCTTTCCTCTTCTCCAACAAACCTTCTATGGTCTGCACCAAGCTACCCTTCACGGTACAACACACGCATCCATTGTTGAGTTCGACCCAATCCTCGACCACCGTGCGCGATTCGTTGTTCCCATCGATGCCACCTTGTTGCACGAGCATTTTCTCCACCCCGAGCTCGGCGCCAAAGTCGTTCAATATGACGGCGATGCGGTATCCATGGTTTGCTTTTAAGATGTAATTCACCAACGTCGTTTTACCACTACCGAGAAAACCCGTGATGACGCACACGCCTACGGGCATGACGTACGGTGAATGGGGACTTGGAAAACTCAGAACCCATTTTTCGCGCGCGCGCTGGGGTATAGGCTGTTTGGATTTAACCATTTTATTAAACGTTCAACTACAATGTCAGGCTACGCGTGCTCGATATTCGTTCTAATCCATGCTATTTTATGCTATGCTCATGCTTGTTCAATGTGAGCGCTCATGTGAGCGGTGAAAACACCTGCGACGCGTCGAGCACGTTGTTAGGCGTTTTTATGAAGTCGTCGGGTGAAAGCTGTTTTGTCGGCGTTTGAGTGCCACCAATGTATGCTCCCACAGCCATGCGCAAGAAAGCGAATGCGCTCTGGGAGTATTCAGCCTGCCAATCAATCGATCCGCCATGTTTGTTTGGTGTTTCTTGCGTCGCCGCACACGCGTTCAACCAACCGAGCTTGAGCTTTGAGGCTTCATATCCCGCGCGTTCGCGCAACGCCAACCAATCTTCCAAGTTCTTTTCCAAAACTTTTTGTTCAACGCTCAATGTACGATCAAAATCGTTCAACAAGTTGACGCCGTTCTCGTTTTCTGATCGCATCCTCGCCTCGGTTGTTTCACTAAATGCCATCCAAGCTCTTTGCGTACGTCGTCGACTTCTCTTCAACGCGGCTAAACGCGCGCGCACGTCGCCGATGACCAACTCTAACCACTGACGTGCTCGTTCAATAATGACTCCAGGATGCGTGAGCGCTAATTCCTCAGCGGCATACAAGAGTTCAGCGCCTTCCAAAACCGGTTCACGCTTCGTCGGCGTCGGTGTCGTCGCGTTTGACAATCGCTCCGTCACCCGTCTGTCGCCTTCTCGCGTCTCGCTGCGCTTGCCGTCACCCAATGTTGGCTTTCTCAACGCACTCGATTTCTTCATCTTTGCTGCGTTGATTTTCAACGACGATGTCGCCATCGTCGCCATCGTATTCTTGTTCTTCCTTCCCATCCTCGCCGTCCCCGTGCCCGCCGAAGACGTTCCTCGTTTCAACTCGTCAATGGTTTGAATTTCAAATCCATCACCCTCGCGCGCGCACGCGTGGAGTAATAAATCCAACCCACTCGCGGCGGTGCTCAACGCGGTGGCGTCGTCGACGTCCGCGGCGTCGTTAACACCAACATTCTTTGCTTGCATCCGTGTGCCTCGTCGCGCACCCATCGTCGGTCGTCGGTCGTCGTCGTCTGTCGCACCGTCGGAACAGTTATGTCGTCTCAAAAAAAGTTTGCGAGGATAAAAATCCAAAAAACCACCTCGAGCGTCCTCGCGCGATCGTTCCGGACGTGACTCAACGCCGCGCCTAGTGCGCGTCAGACGACGACGACGGACAAAACAAACGACGGAGACGTTTGCGTTCGAGGGCGAGATATCGCACGCGCGCGACGGGTGTGGAGCGCTGTGGGAACGCGTGCGACATTGGTCGTCATCAGTCGCCAGTTTCCGAGCGCTTTTCCGAGTGGGCGAGTTGACTCGAGGGAAAATAGCGTGGTTTTGGACGTCGACGCGCGCGTGAGGAGGGCGCGGGTGGCAAAACGCGACGCGAGGTGAAGGCATCATGGGTTTAGGGTCGTGGGAAGCCATCACGGGGAACGTGTTGTTGTATGGATTAGTGTTTGGTTTGGCGAGCACTGTCAAGGTGAACGCGTTTCGCGAGTCTTTGAGTAGTAGAGGTTTGGTGATTGGCTGCTTTGCGCAATTCGTGTTTTTACCTTTACTGGGATTTGCCGTGGCGAGCACAATTTTTGCACACAGACCAGAGATTGGTATACCGTTGATTATCACCACGTCCTCGCCCGGAGGCTCGTATAGCAACTGGTGGACGAGCATATTTAATGGAGACTTGGCGCTGAGCGTGGCGATGACGACGGTTTCTTCTTTGTTGTCTATTGGCTTATTGCCGCTAAATTTGTTCATATATATCAAAGGCGCGTATCCAGATGGAAATACCGTCCACATGCGATGGGTCGGCTTGTTTGTGTCCATTGGCGTGGTGATTTTTGGAATTGTCGGCGGGTTGTTCGTCGGCACACGGTTTGCCAAAATGAGACCAATGCTGAATTTAGGTGGAAACATATGCGGCATATTACTCGTGTTACTTGGATTCTTTTTTTCTTCAAACTCATCGACGCCGATTTGGGAACAGGACTCTAGCTTTTACATTGGGCTCACCATTCCGTGCGTTTTGGGTCTGTTGTTGTCTATGAAATTTGCCGTCTACGCAAAGCTCGAGATGCCTCAAGTGCTTGCAGTGGCGATCGAAGTGTGTTATCAAAATACCGCCATAGCATTGGCCGTAATTTTAAGTTCGTTTGATGACGACGCATCTTGCGCAGGGTCGTCGTGCGATGTAGTTGGACGGGCGGCTGGTGTGCCGGCGTTTTATCAGATTATTCAAGTGTTGTCGTTGGGCATTTTGTGCATGTACGCGCATAGACGTGGCTGGACGTATGCCCCCAAAGAGGTATCATTGCTTGTCGCCATCACTCACAATTATCAACCCGGGGATGACGTAGACGCGGAAGGCGATGTTGAGAATGCGCGCGAGCTGAGTGAATTCGCGAACGCAGAGGCTGCACATACGACGGAACGATAGATAGCAGCAATTGCAGCGCCAAATGGTTGGCACGCGTGTGTAGATTAGATTAAACATTCATTTTAGGTAAACAAAGTTGTAATAGTAATATTGAAACATCTACGGTATTAATAATCAAGCCGTCGCTACTTTGTCGTCGCCCGAGCCACCACCTCGCATGTGTTGAACCACCTCGATGAATACGGGTACCAAGGACAGCACAATGATGCCGGCAACGGCAAGCGCAAAGTTCTCTTGAACTGCAGGCATGGCACCAAAGAAGAAACCAATGCCCATAAAGCTAAGAATCCAAATAGCCGCACCCACAAAGTTGTACGTGATAAATTTGGCGTAGTTCATATTTGCCACGCCGGCGACAAAAGGTGCGAATGTACGAACAATCACAAAGAAACGGGCGAGTACGACGGTTTTGCCGCCATACTTTTCGTAAAAGTTCTTCGTCTTCTCGATGTATTCTGGTGGGAACAATTTTGGGTGCGTCTCCATGAATGACTTGCCCACGTAAGAGCCGATGGAATAATTCACCGTGTCTCCGAGCACCGCCGCGGCGAACAATAAGCCCACAGTCAACGGGAAGTTTACCACCCCTAATGCACCGAGCGCACCAGTGGCAAACAACAATGAATCACCCGGAAGGAACGGCGTGACCACAAACCCAGTCTCGGCGAAAATAATCGCAAATAAGATGCCGTACGCCATCTTTCCTTGCGACGCAAACAATTCTGCGAGGTGCTTGTCCAAATGCATCACGAACCCTAAAACTTTGGTCAACATACTCTCGTTGCTCGCCGCAGCCTTTGCAACCGCAGCAGACTTCGCTGCAAGCGCACTTTCCGGCATCACCATCGCCGTCAACGCACACGCACCGATGACGAGCGCGCATGCCGCCGCGGGTTTACCCCACCGACGCGTCGTCTCCCGCGTCGCTCGCGCGCCCTCAACATCCTCGCTCGTCTCCGCATCACCCGCACTCAATCGCACACGCGCGCACACATATTTTCGTGTCCTCACGCTCGCTCGCGAACGCGCATCACCCTTCGTCGTCGTCGCCATCCACGACTTTCCTCGCGTGCGCGTGGAAAACCTCGGCATCTTTTCATCCCTCGCCGCTTTACACACCGTCCTCGTCCTCGTCGTCCCCCGCGTCGCCGTCATCGCGCCGCCCGGCGTCACCATGCGTTGCGTCGACATCATCATCATCATCCCTCGTCGTCCTCGTCGTCCTCGTCGTCGCGCACTGACCAGCGCGATTGGTTCGTCAGTGCGCTCAGCCATTCGCCGCCTAACCGCCGCCGTGCGTGATACTTTCAAACACGGCCCACGGCCCAGCGGCGCAGGTCTCGTTTTGAATACGTGATACACACCTCGCCCGTGACATCCGCGAATGGAATAATCCCAATCCCAATCCACGCGCGGGGTCAGTCCTAATGGATAGTCTAGTTTTTTAAGACAATTTCACTAGTCAAAACAAGACTACCCATTAAGACAAACCCCGTGCAAAATGTCTTAATGACTAGTCTTGTTAGTCAAAACAAGACTACCCATTAAGACAAACCCCGTGCAAAATGTCTTAATGACTAGTCTTG
>Ga0181602_10000720_pt1 | contig 30337 bp, 33 predicted proteins | sample 041ome_14_FD_148640 | JGI IMG/M metagenome (GOLD analysis project Ga0181602, IMG submission 148640) | Coastal salt marsh microbial communities from the Groves Creek Marsh, Skidaway Island, Georgia - 041408US metaG (spades assembly) | ecosystem: Environmental > Aquatic > Marine > Intertidal zone...
GAATATCTTTTGATTTTTTTACCACAGGTTCAAATTTTATTCTTTCCTCAATTTCAGTTTTAAAATGTCTTAATAATCCTTGTACTGGCCAAGATGAACCTTCACCAAAGGCACAAATAGTATGCCCCTCAATTTGCTTAGTAACATCCATAAGCATATCAACTTCATCTCTAGATGCCTCGCCTTTTGCCATTCTTTCTAGCATTCTCCACATCCATCCGGAACCCTCTCTGCAAGGTGTACATTGTCCACAACTTTCGTGTTTATAAAATCTGGCAATCCTAGCCATACATTTGATAATATCTTGATCTTTATTTATTACGACTATGCCAGCAGTACCAAGGCCACTTTTCTCTGCCATAAGAGAGTCAAAATCCATCGTAATTGAATCACAGGTTTTTTTTGGCAAAAGTGGCATCGAAGAACCTCCAGGTATAACAGCCTGTAAATTATCCCATCCACCAATTACTCCTCCAGCATGAGTTTCTATCAATTCTTTTAATGATATGCCCATTTCTTCTTCAACATTACACGGATTATTAACATTTCCGGATATACAAAATATTTTTGTTCCAGTATTTTTAGGTTTACCAATTCCTGCAAACCATTTTCCACCTCTTCTAAGAATTGTTGGAACTACTGCTATTGTTTCAACATTATTTATAATTGTAGGACAACCATACAAACCTATTAAAGCTGGAAAAGGTGGTTTTAATCTTGGCTGTCCTTTTTTACCTTCTAAGCTTTCTAATAAAGCAGTTTCTTCACCACAGATATAAGCACCAGCCCCATAATGAATATAAATATCAAAATCCCAACCTGTACCACTAGCATTTTTTCCAATTACTTTATTTTCATAAGCTTCATCAATAGCTTTTTGTAATTTTTGGCCTTCGTTATAATATTCTCCACGAATGTATACATAGCAAACATGAGCATTAACGGCATAAGATGCTATCAAACAACCTTCAATTAATTTATGAGGCTCAAATCTTAATATATCTCTATCTTTACAAGTTCCTGGCTCTGACTCATCGGCATTAATAACTAAGTAATGAGGTCTTGAACCAACTTGTTTAGGAGCAAAAGACCATTTTAATCCAGTTGGAAACCCTGCTCCCCCTCTACCTCTTAATTCTGAAAGCTTAATTTCATTAATAATCCATTCTTTTCCCTTATCACAAAGTTCTTTTGTATTTGACCAATCGCCTCTTTTTTTTGCTGAAATGAAATCTGCTCCACTATCATTATATAAATTTTTAAAAATTCTATCTTCGTCCTTAAGCATTTTTTACATCCAATAAAGTTTTTCTATTATTTTCAGGTTCAGAATTTAATCGACCTCGATATGAACCTGGTTCGGGTGTTTGACCAGAAATTACCTGATCTAAAATTTTTAAAGCTTTTTCTTTATCTAGATCTTCATAATAATTATCATTAATCTGCATCATCGGTGCATTAATACAAGCTCCTAAACATTCAACTTCCATCCATGAGCAATTTTTTTCTTTAACAAATTCATTTTCATTTTCTGAAATTTTTTCTTTGCATGCTTCAACAATTTTATATGCTCCCCTAATCATACATGGAGTCGTGGTACATACTTGAACGAAATGCTTACCAACAGGAGTTAAATTATACATAGTATAGAAGGTTGCCACTTCATAAACTTTCACATAAGGCATATCTAACAACTTTCCAATATATTTCATTGCAGACAAAGGTATCCAATTATCGTTCTGTTTTTGAGCAATGTACAATAATGACATGACTGCACTCTGCTGTTTACCTTTTGGATATTTCTTTATTATATTATTTGCTTCAACTAGACTTTCAGAATTAAATTCAAATTTCTCAGGTTGATCTTTAGAGATTTTTCTTAATGTCATCGATCCACTTCTCCAAAAACTATATCAAGAGAACCTAATACCGCAGGTACATCAGCTAACATATGGCCTTTAATTAAATAATCCATTGATTGAAGATGAGAAAAACCTGGTGCTCTTATTTTGCATTTATATGGTTTGCTAGAACCATCAGATATTAAATAAACTCCAAATTCACCTTTTGGTGCTTCAACTGCAGTATAAATTTCATCTTTAGGCACACGGTAGCCTTCTGTAAAAAGTTTAAAGTGATGTATAAGAGCTTCCATTGACTGTTTTAATTCTTTTTTTGGTGGAGGAGTTATTTTTCCGTCTGAAGATTTAACTGGTCCTTTTTCCATCTTTGATAAACATTGTTTTATAATTGAAACACTTTCTTTCATCTCTTCAATTCTACAAAGATAACGATCATAACAATCACCATTTTTTCCAACAGGAACTTTAAAGTCTAAAAGATCGTAACAATCATACGGTTGAGATTTTCTTAAATCCCAAGGAACTCCTGAGCCTCTGATCATCACACCAGTAAAAGAATAATCTAATGCATCTTCTTTAGTGACTATTCCAATATCTACATTTCTTTGCTTAAAAATTCTGTTATCAGTTAATAGATTTTCTAGATCATCTATAATTTTTGGAAATGTTTCACAAAATTTTGCTATATCATCCTCTAATCCAAGAGGTAAATCCTGATGAACACCACCGGCTCTAAAATAGTTTGCATGAAGTCTTGAGCCAGAAGCACGCTCATAAAATGTCATTAACGTCTCTCTTTCTTCAAATCCCCAAAGAGATGGAGTTAGAGCACCAACATCCAAAGCTTGCGTTGTAACATTAAGTATATGACTCAATATTCTGCCAATTTCACAAAATATAACTCTGATGTATTGGGCTCTAATTGGAACATTTATATCTAATATTTTTTCTACAGCTAAAGCAAACGCATGTTCTTGGTTCATAGGAGCTACATAATCAAGCCTATCAAAGTAAGGTACAGCCTGCATGTATGTTTTATTTTCTATTAACTTTTCAGTCCCTCTATGAAGCAATCCAATATGAGGATCAGCTTTTTCAACCACCTCACCATCTAATTCAAGTATAAGTCTTAGTACACCGTGAGCTGCAGGGTGTTGAGGACCAAAATTTAAATTTAAATTTTTAATTTTTTTTGTCATTATTATCTGTTTGCTCTTTTATATATCTTGTACCTTCCCAAGGACTTTCATAATCAAAATTTCTATAATTTTGTTCTAACTTCACCGGTTCAGAGATTACCTTTTTTTCATCTTCGCTATACCTAACTTCTGTGTGACCAGTCAGAGGAAAATCTTTTCTTAAAGGATGACCTTCAAAACCATAATCTGTTAATATTCTTCTTAGGTCGGGGTGGTCTTTAAAACTTACACCATACATGTCAAATACTTCTCTTTCCATCCAGTTTGCTGCTGGAAAAATAGATGTTAAAGAAGGCACTACCTCATTCTCATTTATTGAATAAGACATTACAATTCTTTGGTTAAATTCATGACTTAAAAACAAATAAACCATTTTAAATCTTTGAATATTTTCTGGGTAATCGACTGTAGTGATATCAATTAATTGTCTAAATTTAGTATCTTTATTTGTTTTGATAAACAAGGTTACATCTAACAAATCATCTTTTTCAATCTCAATATAAAGCTGACTATGTTTGATTTCAGAATTTTTTATTTTAGTCGTTAATTCTGAATTTATTTTTTTTTCTAGATCAGTTAAATTTATCATTTATCTTGTAAAGGATCCTTTATTTCTAATTTTCTTTTGAAGCTGCATTATTCCATACAACAAAGCTTCAGCAGAAGGTGGGCAACCAGGGACATAAATATCAACAGGTACAATTCTATCACAACCTCTAACTACAGAGTAAGAGTAATGATAATATCCTCCACCATTTGCGCAGCTTCCCATTGATATAACATATCTAGGTTCTGGCATTTGATCATAAACTTTTCTTAAAGCTGGCGCCATTTTGTTTGTTAATGTGCCCGCAACAATCATTACATCTGATTGTCTTGGTGAACCCCTTGGGGCTGCACCAAATCTTTCGAGATCATATCGTGGCATAGCTGTTTGCATCATTTCAACTGCACAACATGCTAAGCCAAAAGTCATCCAATGCAAGGATCCTGCTCTAGACCAGTTTATTAAATTATCTAGCGATGTAGTTATAAAACCGTTTTTACTGAAATCTTCAGCTAGTTGTTTAAATTCTTCAGGGACTTGATCTATTTTATTATTCATAAATTTAATCTTGTTATTATTCCCAATCTAAAGCACCTTTTTTCCATTCATAAATAAATCCTATGGTAAGGATGAATAGAAAAATCATCATAGAAGTAAAACCTAGTATTCCAATATTTCCTAATGACACTGCCCAGGGAAATAGAAAAGCAATTTCCAAATCGAATATTATAAATAAAATAGCTACTAAATAAAATCTTACATCAAACTCCATCCTTGAATCTTCAAAGGGTTCAAATCCACACTCGTATGCTGATAATTTTTCAGGATCAGGGTTTTTGGGTGACAAAACAAAATTCACCACAACAAAGGCGCAACTTAAACCTAAAGCTATTATTAAAAACAAAATTATCGGGAAATAATCTTTTAAAAATTCTGATAACATGAAAATCTATATATCAGTTTTTAAACATGGATGAAGAGCAGAACGGTCACATTTTAACTTTATAAACACTAAAAATTGCTTGAAAATTGTAAATTTTAAATGTTTTTTTGAAAAAAGTGGCGGGAGTGAAGGGACTCGAACCCTCGACCTATCGCGTGACAGGCGATCGCTCTAACCAACTGAGCTACACCCCCACTTTAGTCATTTTGGTGGGCAGTAAAGGACTCGAACCTTTGACCCCCTCGGTGTAAACGAGATGCTCTACCAACTGAGCTAACCGCCCCAAAATAATGGGTACTAATACATCAATGATTGAATAATGTAAATTACTTATTATTGAATACTGGCTTGCGATTTATCGTCATTTTTAGATAAATCTACTTCAACCCATTCCGTTGGTTTAAGTTCTTTAGTTAAAGCAATTTTTAAAACCTGATCTGCAAATTCGACTGGAGTAATTTTAATTTCATCAATTATTTTTTTTGGCATATCAACTAGATCTTTTTCATTTTCTTTTGGTATGAGCACTTCTTTAATTCCTGCTCTATGAGCGGCTAATAATTTTTCTTTTAATCCGCCAATAGGTAATACCTGGCCGGTTAAAGTAACCTCGCCAGTCATAGCAACATCTCTTCTAACTGGATTATTAGTAATAGATGAAACAATAGACGTTACCATTCCTATTCCTGCAGAAGGACCATCCTTAGGTGTTGCGCCTTCTGGAACATGAATGTGAAAATCCTTCTTTTCAAATAAAGGTGGAATAATTCCATATTCTAAACATTTTGATCTAACAAATGATTTTGCAGCTTTAACAGACTCTTGCATAACGTCACCTAATTTTCCTGTGATTTGCATTCTACCTTTACCAGGCATTGTTACTGTTTCAATCTTTAGGATCTCTCCACCATATTCAGTCCATGCAAGTCCTGTAACTATGCCAACTCTATCTTGAGCCTCTAATTCCCCAAATTTGAATTTAGGTATTCCTAAAAAATCAGATAAATTCTTTTTATTTATTAAAACTTCTTTTTCCTCACCAGCAACAACTTTTTTAACAACCTTTCTTGCCAGTTTAGATATTTCTCTCTCCAGGTTTCTTACTCCTGACTCTTTAGTGTAACTTCTAATTACTTCTTGAACAATATTGTCTTCAAGTTTCATTTCATTTTCTTTAACACCATTATCTTTGATTTGTTTAGGTAATAAATATTTATTAGCTATACTAATTTTTTCATCTTCTGTGTAACCTGCTAGCCTAATAACTTCCATTCTATCTAGTAATGGTGGCAATATATTTAGAGTATTGGCAGTAGTTACAAACATTACATCTGAAAGGTCATAATCAACTTCTAAATAATGATCATTAAATGTCGTATTTTGTTCAGGGTCTAAAGCTTCTAATAATGCTGAAGAAGGATCGCCTCTATAGTCATTTCCTATTTTATCTATTTCATCTAATAAAATTAACGGATTTTTTGTACCTGCTTTTTTCATCATTTGAATAATTTTACCTGGCAGTGATCCTATATACGTTCTTCTGTGGCCTCTAATTTCAGCCTCATCTCTCATGCCGCCTACAGACATTCTAACAAATTCTCTATTAGTAGCTTTAGCTATTGATTTACCTAAAGAAGTTTTACCAACACCCGGAGGCCCAACCAAACATAAAATTGGTCCTTTAATTTTGTCCATTCTTTTTTGCACGGCTAAAAATTCAATAATTCTTTCTTTAACTTTTTCTAAACCGAAATGATCAGTATCGAGAATATTTAATGCTTTAGTTAAATCAATATCAACTTCACTTTTTTTATGCCAAGGAAGTTCTGTCATCCAATCTAAATAATTTCTTACCACGGTAGCCTCTGCTGACATTGGGCTCATGTTTTTTAGTTTTTTTAACTCTTGCAAACATTTTTTTTCAACATCTTTTGGCATTTTAGCTTTAAGAATTGCCTTGTTCAGACTGGTACTTTCATCTTTACCATCTTCAATTTCACCTAATTCTTTTTGAATAGCTTTTAATTGTTCATTTAAATAATACTCTCTTTGAGTTTTTTCCATCTGTGTTTTAACTCGACCACGAATTCTTTTTTCAACACCAATAATGCTAGTTTCATTTTCCATAATTTTTATTATGGCATTCAGTCTCTTCTTAACATCGATTGTCTCAAAGATTTGTTGTTTTTCAGATATAGTTGCTGTTATGTGAGATGCAATATTATCAGCAATTTGTGAAGGGTCTTTAAGTTGTTTAATGGTATTTATAGTTTCACTAGAAACTTTTTTGTTTATTGATGTTAATTTTTCTAATCTTCTAACTGCTGTAACAGCTAATGGAAAAAGATCTTCATCTTTATTTAAAATATCATTATGATATGTGTATTCACAAGTAATAAACTTTTCGTTATCTTGAAAATCTAATATTTTTACTCTTTTAATACCCTCAACTAAAACTTTAACAGTACCATCTGGTAGTTTTAGTAATTGTAAAATACTTCCTTCACAACCATACATGAAAATATCTGTTTTTTTGGGATCATCGATTTCAGAATTTTTTTGAGTAACTAAAATAATTTTTTTATCTTTTTTCATTACCTCATTTAGGGCTGAAATAGATTTATCCCTTCCAACAAATAAAGGAATTACCATACTTGGAAAAACTACAATGTCTCTTAACGGTAATAACGGTAGTGAAATTTTAACATCCATCCTGTAAATATGGATATTATATAGAATATTGCAATAGCTTTTTAAGATTTATTAAGGTTATTAAGCCGCTGATGTTTTGCCAGATTTGCCCTTATTATCGTTTTTAGAATGAACAAGAATAGGTTCTGAAGTTCCCTTAACAGTATTTGCATCAATTATGACTTCTTCAATATTATCCTGACTTGGCAAATCATACATTGTTTTTAACAAAATATTTTCAAGTATAGATCTTAAACCTCTAGCACCTGTTTTTTTATTAATTGCTTTCACAGCTATTTCTTTAAGAGCTGTATCTTTAAAGGTTAGTTTTGCTCCATCTAATTTAAATAATTCTTGATATTGTTTTGTTAAAGAATTTTTTGGCTCTTGTAAAATTCTGATTAAAGATTTTTCATCTAGATCTTCAAGAGTAGCAATCATTGGCAATCTTCCAATAAACTCCGGAATTAATCCATATTTTAACAGATCTTCAGGCTCAAGACTTTTCATCCATTCACCAGTTTTCTTGTCTTGTGTATTTTTTACATTTGCACCAAAACCGATAGATGTTCCTTTGTCTCTTTGTGAAATTATTTTATCTAATCCTGCAAATGCCCCTCCACATATAAATAATATATTTGTTGTATCGACTTGCAAAAATTCTTGTTGGGGATGTTTTCTACCACCTTGTGGAGGTACACTAGCAACAGTTCCTTCCATAATTTTTAATAATGCCTGTTGAACTCCTTCACCAGAAACATCTCTAGTAATTGATGGATTCTCAGATTTTCTACTTATCTTATCGACTTCATCAATATAAACTATACCTCTTTGTGCCTTTTCAACGTTATAATCTGCAGCTTGTAAAAGTTTTAAAATTATATTTTCAACATCTTCACCAACATAGCCTGCTTCAGTTAAAGTAGTAGCATCAGCCATTGTGAAAGGTACATCTAAAATTCTAGCTAAGGTCTGAGCTAATAAAGTTTTACCACAACCAGTTGGTCCAACTAATAAAATATTTGATTTAGAAAGTTCTACATTTTTACTAGTTTTATTTTCATAATTTAATCTTTTATAGTGATTATGAACCGCTACAGATAAAACTTTTTTTGCATGCGCTTGACCAATTACATAATCATCCAATACTGCACAAATTTCTTTTGGTGAAGGTAAACCATCTTGGTGTTTTACAAATGTGTCCTTGCTCTCCTCTTTGATGATATCCATACAAAGTTCAACACATTCATCACAAATAAATACTGTAGGACCTGCAATAAGTTTTCTAACTTCATGCTGGCTTTTTCCGCAGAAAGAACAGTAAAGAATATTTTTATTACTTGTGTTCATAATTTTTATAACGAATCAATAATTTTACTTTATTATATAAGAGTCATAGTAATCAAGTTCGATTACAGGTTGTTTCTATATGTGGTATGTTAAGATCTTTTTTCTACTACAGCGTCGATTAAACCAAAATTTTTTGCTACTTCTGCAGTCATAAAATTATCTCTTTCAAGAGCAGTTTTAATTTCATCAACAGATTTGCCTGTATGCTTTGAGTAAATTTCATTTAATCTTTTTTTTAAAGCTAGAACCTCATTAGCATGAATTTCAATATCTGTGGCCTGACCTTGAAAACCCGCAGATGGTTGATGAACCATGACTCTAGAATTTGGTAAAGAAAATCTTTTTCCTTTTGTGCCCGCTGCTAGCAAAAATGAACCCATTGATGCGGCTTGTCCAATGCACAAAGTTGAAATATCTGGTTTTACATATTGCATAGTATCATATATACCTAAACCAGCAGTAACTAAACCACCTGGGCTATTTATATAAAGATAGATTTCTTTTTTTGGATCCTCCGCCTCAAGGAATAATAACTGAGCAGTAACCAAAGATGCTACATTGTCATTGATTTGTCCTGTTAAAAAAATAATTCTTTCTTTTAATAATCTTGAGTAAATATCATAAGCTCTTTCACCTTTACTAGACTGCTCAACGACCATAGGTACAAGAGTGCTCATATGTTCTGAAAAATTTGATGTCATAAGTTGATTCGATATAACTTATACAACTTGAGATTACTTTTTGCTAACTTTTTTTGGCTTGTTAGCTGATGTTTTTTTTGCAGCTGTTTTTTTTGCAGTTTTTTCTGTTTCTATCTCAGTTTTCGAAGAAGCTTTTTTTTCTTCATTATCATTTTCATGATTATGTTCATGATCGTGGTCGTGATCATGGTCGTGGTCGTGATCTAATTTTTGAGACTCTTTTAAAATTTTTTCTGCTTCTTCTTTAGAAATTTCTTTTTTATTTGATTGTGCCTTACTCTTTATTTGGTCAATAATTTTTTCTTCATAGACGGTACCTCTAAGGCTCGCTAATGCAGATGGATTTTTTTGATAAAAATCCATTACCATTTTTTCCTGACCTGGCATCATTCTAAGTTGTTTTTGTACCTCGGCTTGAACTTCTTGTTCGGTAACTTTAATATTATTTTGTTCACCAAATTCGTTTAAAATTAGACCAACTTTAATTCTTTTTTTTGCAATCTCCTCAAAATTCTTTTTACTTTTTTTTGCATCTTCTTCAGACATGCCTTGAGACAATATCTTAACTTCATCTTCAATTAAATTTTGAGGAATTTCATCAACTTTAAATTTTTCAATTTCTTTTAAAATTTGATTTTTAGCTAATCTATCTAACGAATTCTTATATTCATCGTTTATTTGCTTTGTGATTAATTCTTTTAAATTATTTAAATCTTTAGCACCTAAATTTTTGGCAAATTCATCATCGATTTTTACTTCTTCAGGTTTTTTTACATTGATAATTTTACAGTTAAATTTTGCAACTTTATTGATTAATTCCTTTTCAGGAAAATTTTCAGGGAGCGTAGCTTCAACTATTTTTTCGTCGTCTTTTTTTACTCCAATTAACTGTTTGTCAAAACCCTTTAAAAATAAATCTTTTCCCAAAACTAATTGTGTATTTTTTCCTTCACTACCTTTAAATTCATTTCCATCAACTGTCGCATTATAATCAAAAGCAACTAGATCTCCTTCAGTTGCAGATGTTTCAGGTGACACATCTTTAAAACTTGGTTGATTTTTAGCTATTTCTTTAATTCGTTTATCTGTTTCAGATGGATCAATTTTTACTGTATATTCATCAAATGTAATTTTATCAATCGACTTTAACTCAACTTTAGGCAACTCTGTAACAGATATTACATATTCTAAATCTTTATCCTCTCCATAAGTTTTCAAGTCAAATTTGGGTTGTCCTGCTGGTTTGATTTTATTTTCTTCAAGAGCTTTAGTTGAAGTTTCCTTAATTACTTTATCTAAAACTTCACCAAATATTGCTTGACCAAATTGTCTCTTTAAAATTTCTCTTGGGACTTTCCCAGGTCTAAAGCCTTTTAAATTTACTGTACCTTTTATTTCCTCATACTTTTCTTCCATGTATGAATTAATTGTAGCTTTATCTACAAACACTTTAATGTCTTTGTTTAAACCTTTAATATTTTCAACAGTTATTTTCATAATTATTAAATGGTAGGGCGAAAAGGACTCGAACCTTCACATCCGAAAATATTGGTTCCTAAGACCAACGCGTCTACCAATTCCGCCATCGCCCCACAAATTATGGGGTTTATATATTATTGAAACTATTTGTCCAATGACAAATATAATAAAAGTGTTAAATTTTCCCTCATATTTAATATAATTTAAAGTAAAAATGATTATTTCTCCATGCATTAGTATTTGTAAAACTGATCCGACTACTGGCTACTGTTATGGATGTGGCAGAAATAATAATGAAAAAAAAATTTGGAAACTTGAAAATACAACAGATGACTGGAAGCAAACAAATCTTATAGAAATTAAAAAAAGATTAAGTGGATGGCAACTAGAAAGTTTTGAAGAGTCATATAATCACAAGATTAAAAATGGAATATCTTTATTTAAAAAGAGTTTATTAAATGAGTAAATCTAATATTGTAATTATAATATATGTAATTGGCTTAATATTTGGAGCTTTAGTCTTAAATTTATGGAGTGCTGAAACAAGTCCAAAGTCATTATTGGGAATTTTGTGGACTGCATTATTTTTGATAGGATTATTTTACTCAGAAAGAAATGAAAAAAAATAAAATAAAATTTTTATTAGCAATCTTATTTTCACTCATTTTTTTTAAAACACTAACTGCAGAAATAATAATATTAAGTGGTTGTGATAGCCCAAAAGATGGTTTTTTAAAGAATGAATATATTTTAGATCTTAATAAATCATTAATGACTAGAAATTATGTCTATAATCAAAAAACTTTTGAAAAATATAAGGTAACTGACTTAAGTATAAAAAAAGAAAATAGTCTCACACGATTTATTTATACTGATGAAGAAAAAATTTTAACAGATAAAATTGGTTATCCACAATTTTATACTCAATTATTGTTTGAAAAAAATAATCCTATAATAAAAATAAAAACAGTAATTAATAATGAGGAAGGAATTTCAATAATATCAAATTGTAAAAAAATAGAAAATTTTCAAAAAGAAAGTTAATTTTTATTTTTTTTGGCGTTAGAAAAATTCTTTTTTTTATAACTAAATCTATTATTTGTTATATTGCTTCTATGTTTGGCAAAAGCTTGTTTTTGAGCTTGCTTCATAGCTTTTTTTGAAGACATGTATATGTATTAATACTCTATTTTAAAACTATCAATAACTTTAAAATTTTTATCTGAAATGACAATCTCACCTGAAGACGGTGAATAATTTAAAACTTCAGTAATTAGAACGTAATGAGTGACTAATACTAAATTTTTATCACTTTCCCAATTCTTTATATATTCTTTTAAATCTCTAATTTGTTGGTTTTTATTATTAGCAAATTTTGAGCTAAAAAAAGAATTTAAAAAATTTTTTGTTTCAAATTTGTTAAAGGCAATATTAGCAGTATCTTTACATCTACACCACTCGCTAGATAGAACTTTATCAATTGAAATATTATTCTTAATAAAAAATTGACCGATCTTTCTAGATTGTTTTTTTCCATCTTCATTTAAATTCCTTTGGGTAGAACAATTTGAAATTATAAAATTATCGGGGTCGCCACCACCAGGTGCATATGCATGTCTTATAAATATTAAATTACCACCATTTTTAAGTTGTTTTTTTAAATTATCATTTAAATCAGCTTTAACTGGAAAACTTATAGAGATAAATATAATTAAAAATAATCTAATAATTTTTATCATATGAATAATCTTATAACCCTAAATAATAAAATCATTAAATGTAAAAAATGCCCTAGACTAATTAATTTTTCTAAAAAAATTTCATCACATAAAAGAAAACAAAATTTAAATGAAAACTACTGGGGAAAACCAGTGCCAGGCTTTGGATTAAATAATTCAGAAATAATGATTTTAGGTCTAGCGCCCGCAGCACATGGGGGCACAAGAACTGGCAGAGCTTTTACAGGTGATAAATCAGGTGATTTTTTATTTAGATGTTTACACAAGGTTAATCTATCGAACCAACCAATATCTAAAAGCACAGATGATGGTTTAAAACTTAAATCAATTTATGTGACAAATATTTTGAAATGTGTGCCACCAGAGGATAAACCTAAATTACAAGAACTTAAAAATTGTTCTTCTTATTTCGAATCTGAATTAGAAAATTTAAATAAATTAAAACTTATTATAACTCTTGGAAAAGTTGCTTTTGACAATTGTATTAAATATTTTAAAAAAAAAGATAAGATTAAAAAAAAAATTAATTTTCATCACGGAAAATTTCATATCATGCCTAATGGGATAAGAATTTTATCTTGTTACCACCCAAGTCCAAGGAATGTAAATACCAAACTTATTAGTGAAAAAATGATGATAGAAATATTTAAAAAAGCAAAAAAATATATTAAAGCTTAATACTATCACAGAAGTAAGGTTTTAATTTATCAAATATTAATTCAGGAATTTTTACAGGTTTACCATTTTCATCAATAAAAACTAAGTGAACTTGAGCTTCAACAATAACATCATCTTCTCTGGTAATAATTTGATTCATAAAAAAAGAGGTTTTACTTACAGATTTAACAAATGAACGAACTAATAGTTCTTCCTCTAATTTTGCAGATTTTTTATATTGAATATTGCAGGATTTAACAACGATTAATGAATCAAATTTTTTTTTAATTTCTAAATTAGATAAACCAAAACTTGCAATAGCTTCTGTCCTAGCTCTTTCTAAAAACTTAAGATAATTAGCATAATATACTATTCCACCTGCATCAGTGTCCTCGTAATAAACTTTTACTTTATGAAAAAAATTTTCATGCATACAATGTTACTTTAACAAAAAAAATATAATATTAATACAAACTAAAATAAATACTAAACATGGTAACATATATTATTTGGCTTGCTGGAGTAATTTTATGGAACTTTGGTGTTCCAACTGCCTCTCCTCTTCAAGATGTTATTGTTGCTATATTGCTTTCATTTTTAAGTATTGGACTTAAAAAAATAATTAAAAAATAATTTATTTAGTTACTAGAAAAAAATATATTTTGATAATACGAAATAGCTAATAATTCTGAATTATCAGTATCAGTCATTAAAGCGATACCGTCTAAATTATCTACATCTAAGTTATGAAACTTTTTAAAATGATCTTTTATATTAACCTTAACACTAACCCATTCATTGTAATTTTTTTTGGTGGTTGACAGAATGTAATCGACTGATTTTTTCGTATACGGACTAAACCAATTTTGATCAATATCATTATTGCTAGAAAAAACATAATTTAAGGCTCTATTAGAAAGTGGTGTTGCTCCTGTTTTTTTTATAACAAAAACTCTAGCCGCATAATCATGACCTTTCTTGCTATTTTCAATGATACCTTTTAGATCTTTTTCAACTTTCCAAGTAATATTTAAAAAAGGAGTTTTATTTAAATCAATATTAATTTCTTTTCCTAATCCTGACGCAACGCCATTAGCTTCAGCTTTTAAAAAGTTTCCATTTTGGTTAGATCCTACAGACCAGAGAGTCTCACCTTTAATTTTTCTTACCTCCAATGTTTTCAATTCTTCCTCTGTAAAATCAAAAACTTTCAAAATTTCTGAATTAGCATTACAAAAAAATAAAAGAGATAGTAGTATTAATTTTAAAGGTTTTAACATTAGACCCTTATAAATTTATTTTTTACTAATTCAATATTTAGACATAATTCAAACAAGCAAAAAACTAGATTTATCTTCAAATAGCGTTTCATGAAAACAATTTCGGTTTTTTTGTTATTAATTTATTGGTCTGTAATGATTTTTGGACCATTTATTGCTAGTGATCGAATGCAGGACAATAACCTTAAAATAGTTAAAAAAATAGGATCTAATAAGTAGATCTACCACCACTTATGTCAAAAACTGCGCCTGTAGAAAAAGAGTTTTCTTCAGAACAAAGCCAACAAACTAATGAAGTAAACTCATGTATTTCTAAAAATCTACCTCTTGGAACTTTAGAAAGCATTCTTTGAACATGTTCTTTGCTCATTTGATCTAATATTCGAGTTTTAGCACCAGCTGGGGTTACCGCATTTACAGCAATATTTCTATCAGCCAACTCTTTTCCAAGTGATTTAGTAAGCCCTATTGCTCCTGCTTTAGCAGAACTATAAGCGCTAGCATTAGCGTTACCATCTTTGCCTGCAACAGAAGCTACATTGACGATTCTTCCATAATTATTTTTAATCATATTGGGAACTATACATTTACAACAATTAAAAGTGCCCATTAAATTAATTTCTACTATCTTATTCCACATTTCAACATCATAATCCCAAAGTGATGCTGTAGGTCCAGTAATACCAGCGTTATTAATTAAAATATCTATATTGTGTTTTGAACTAATCTCTAAAGAAACTTTTTCTACCTCTTTAAAATTTGAAACATCAACTTTATTGTAGTTTAAATTTGGATTATTTATTTCATTTGCAACCTTTTTTAACAAATCATAATCTATATCCCAAATAAAAACTTTTGCTCCAGAATCTAAAAAACGTTTTGCTATATCCAAACCAAAACCTTGGGCTCCACCAGTAATTACTGCAGTTCTATTTTTAAAATCAAAATGATTCATAATTTTATTTTTCTGATAATAAATAATATATAACTGAGGAAATAGTAGCTCCAATAATCCAGGAGATCGATTGAAGAAACATTAAATTTCCATTCCAAATAGTTGAAGCTGAAAAGATTAATCCTATCAATAAACTATAAATAGCTTTTAAATGCCAACCGTTTGAATAAAAATAAATGCCCTCAGGTTCAGTTGAATATATATCTTTATTATCAATATGTTGTTTCTTTATTAAGTAATAATCTGTAACCATTAATCCAAATATCGGTCCCAAAAAACCTCCTAAAGTGTCTACAAAAGATAAAATTCCTATTTGACTAAGTAAAGTTAGCCAAAAAATTCCAACGAAGAAACTAATTAAAGCAATAATGTAACTTGCTGATTGTAAATCTAATTTATTTGGTAATGAATTAATCAATGAATATTGAGATGGAATAAAATTTGCCACAAGATTAGTTGAAGCTGATGCAAGAATAATAAAAATTAACGCAATAACAGTTATTTGTAAATTATCAAATTTACCAATTATATCGGTTGGATTTGTAAATATTCTATCAATAGAGTCTGGACCTTGTTTTAAAAATACATCAGATCCCACAACTATAAATAGTGTAAAAAAAGAAAAAATAATCAAATTCAAAATTAGACTAAAATTACCTTTTTTTAGCTCATATGGATCTCGTGAATACCTTGCTATATCACCAAAACTTACAATTATAATTGAAAAATATGCAAAAATAGTGCCAGCTACAGTTAATAAAGGATTAATATTTTCAATTTTAAAAAAATTTTTAATTGAAAAAAAACTAGATAAAGAACTAGCTATTAATTTTACATCACTTAATAGAATAATAAAAAAGAATATCAGCATTCCAGCATAAACAGCTAATGCTGAGAAATTTACAATTTTTCTATTAAAATTTATACCTACACTAAATAAAACTGTTTGAAGAATAATTGATAAAGTAAAAGCAAACCAATCAATTATATTTAAACCTAAAAAAAAGAGTAAAAATATATCCTTATCTAATAAAGTATTGTCAAAAGAGAACAAAGAAATTCTTATTATATATCCCACTGCTTTTGAAATAAAATATGTTTGAATACCAAACATAAAAATTCCAACTAAACTTCTAATGAAACCAAATAATTTTGCTCCTCTAAAACCTAGAGAAGTTCTTAAAATAACAGTAAAAGGTAAACCATGTTTTTGGGATGGTGTAGAAATCAAATTGATAAAAAAATATACAAGCAAAGAACCTAGAAGAGTTCCAATTAAAACTACTAAAGAATTTAAATTATACACCAAGTATAAAGAAGCTATTAATGAGAATGCTATAATGCTTTGAATATTTACTCCCCAGTAACAAAATAAATCTTTCCAGCTCCAATTTTTATAATTTGGATTTGCAGTAACTAATTCCCAATTTTTAAGAGTGTTTTTATCTTTGTGTTGATTCACAAGAATTATAATAAACTAATAATCTCTACTGTCCATATAGATAGGCTGGTAACCATAAAGCAATTTTTGGAAATATTATTATCAACACCAAACCTATTACTTGAATTACCATAAATTGCATCATTCCATAATAAATATCTTTTAAGTCCCACTCTGGAACAACACCTTTTAAAAAATAAGCTGACAAAGCTACGGGTGGTGAAAGCCAGGCGGTTTGTAAATTAACTGCAACTAAAATAGCAAACCAAGTAAGATTAAATCCTAATGCCTCAATTAAAGGAAGAATAATAGGTACAATTATCATCACGATTGGTACCCATTCTAATGGCCAACCTAATAAAAAAATCATAGCCATAACTATTGCTAAAATTAGATATTTATTCATTTCCAAACCCAATAAAAACTCCGTAAGCAGCATTGGGGTGCCCAGTCTAGAAAATACTGCTCCAAAAAAATTTGAGGCTGCAACTAAAACCATAATTAATGCAGATATTTCCAAAGTTTTAACTAGAGAATCTTGTAATTTTTTAAAAGTAAGTTTTTTATATGCTAGCGCTAATAATAATGAGCCTAAAGCACCACAACCTGCGGCTTCCGTCGGTGTTGCAAAACCGAAAAGTATGCTTCCTAATGCAGCAAAAACTAAAGCGGCAGGTGGAACTAATCCTAGAAAAAATTCAATCCATACAGCTTTCATACTTGTGGCTCTTAACTCAGGTGGTAAAGCTGGTCCTAAACTAGGGTCTATCCAACATCTAATAGTCGTATAAGCAGCGTATAAAACTGCTAATAATATTCCAGGTATAATTGCAGCAGCAAATAAATCTGTAACAGGTATCTCCATTATTGGACCCATAACAACTAACATAATACTCGGCGGTATAAGTATACCGAGTGTTCCACCAGCAGTTATTGTGCCAGCTGCAAGCCTTACATCATATCCAGATTTATTCATAGATTTTGCAGCCATAATTCCAAGTATAGTGACTGAAGCACCAACTATTCCAGTAGCGGCAGCAAAGACAACTGAAACAAATAAAACTGCATAGTATAATGAACCTCTAACCTTGGCTAACATTAGTTGAAAAGCAGAAAAAAGTCTTTCCATCAACCCTGCCTGTTCCATCATAATACCCATGAAAACAAAGAGTGGTACAGCGGCGAGTGTTTGTTCGGTCATGACCATAGAAAATTGTAAGGTCATTAAATAAAAAACTAATTTACCAAATCCAAGATAACCAAAAACGAAACCTAAAAAAATTAAAGTAAATGAAATTGGAAAACCAACGAATATAGAAAATAACATTACTCCTATTAAGACAAATCCAAGTAATGCGGGATCAATAAATTCTGCTAACATTTAGTCATCCTCTCCTGGCCATTGCCCTTTTGTGGCTGCCCAGTAACTTTTTAATAATTCAGAAATACCCTGTATAAGTAAAAATATTATTCCAAACCACAAACATGCTTTTATAGGCCATAAATATGGCATCCAAGCAGTATCCATTCCTTTTTCACCTCTCATGATAGATTCTTGAACAAAGCCAGTTGTCATGTAGAAAAAAACAATTAGACCAGGGAAATAAAATAATAAGTATAACCAAAAATCAATGAGACCTTGGTTTCTAGTTTTAAAATTTCTATATAAAAAGTCTGCCCTGATATGAACACCCTTAGATAACGCATAACCTGCACCCAACATAAATAATGCACCATACATAAATCTGCTCATGTCATAAGCCCACATTGTAGGAGCATTAAAAACTTTTCTAGCAAAAACTTCGTAGGTCATAGCTAGAATTAATGGTATCGTAATCCAGCAAACTGTATTTCCTACCCATTTATTAAATAGATCAATTTTAGTAATTGATAATGCCATCCATTTCGGCATATTTTTTGGCATTTTGCCAGACCCACCTCTTCTTTCAGCAATCATTTCATCTGAAATATCTAATTTAAGCTTTTTAATTGGTTTTTTAGACTTGAGGTTTCTAGGCATATTTAAAATTCTAAAGTCAAAGCGGGTAGAATATACCCGCTTTGAAAATCAATAATATTTAAATTATTTTAATGTTTCTGCGTGAGCCATTCCTAGCTTAGCATTTGACATTTGAGATCCAGACCAAAAAGGTACTGCAATATCAGCAAATGCTTTTTGAGAGTCCCATACTTTTTTAAAGAATGCATTCTCTGCAGCATTTTTTTCTAAACTTGCTTTTGCAGCAGCCATATACGCTGGGAAATAATCAGCTGGAGTATCGTGAAGAATTACACCATGCTTAGTTGTAAGCTCAGCAAGAGCTTTTCCATTTTCGTATATTCTGTAACTCATTGATTTAGAAAGTGATGCATTAGCAGCAACTTCTAAAGCTTTCTTCTCAAGAGCAGACATTTTTTTATATTTGCTACCATTAATATAGAAGTCAGCATTAACTACTACTTGGTGTAGACCTTGTAAGTAATAATGTTTTAGAACTTTTTGGAAACCAAATACCATATCAGGTTTTGGACAGCACCATTCTGCTGCATCAATTGTTCCTGCTTCAAGAGCTGGTAGAATATCTCCACCTCCCATTGCTACAGAAGCTACACCGATATCTTTATAAGTTTGACCAGGAATTCCAGGAGGAGTTCTGAACTTATATTTTCTAAAATCAGCCATACTATTAATTGGCTCTTTGAACCAACCTAGAGCTTCAGGTCCAACAGGTTGCAACATAAATCCTTTAATGTCTCTTCCCATTTCAGTCCATAGTTGGTCATAAAGTTCTTTACCACCACCGTATTGGAACCAAGATAAGAATGCGATGTTGTCAATACCTACACCTGCACCTGCAACTGGAGAACCAAACAACATAGCTGCTGGGTGTTGACCCGACCAATAGTGTGTCCAAGCAAAACCACAATCGATCAAACCTTTATCAACTGCATCTAAAGTTTCTGCAACTCCAACAACTGAACCAGTTGGCATAATTTCAAACTTAAGTGAACCTTGAGTTAGCTCAGTAACTGTATCAGTAAAGTCTTTCAACATTACAACTTCATCAGCTTTTGCACTAATTACGGTTTGACACTTAAGAGTTTGTGCAGAATTTGCTCCCGTAACTGTCATGACAGTTAATAGAAGAGATCCTACTAATAACGATAATATTTTTTTCATATTATTATTTTTCCTCTCTCGTTTATTTTTTTATAAAAAAAGTATCATCACAAAAACATCACTAATTAACAAGTACTTTATTGTAATATTGTGAATAAAAACTTCTGTATTACTAGTATTTATTTTTTTTAATTATATAAAACTATTTAAATGGAGAATTTTGATTATATTATTTTAGGAGCTGGATCTGCTGGCTGTGTGCTAGCAAATAGACTTTCTGCGAACCCCAATAATAAAGTTTTGTTATTAGAAGCTGGTGGAAAAGATACTTATCCATGGATACATATCCCTGTTGGTTATTTTAAAACAATGCATAATCCAAAAGTAGATTGGTGTTTCAAAACTGAACCGGATGAAACAATGAATAATAGATCTATTAGATACCCACGAGGAAAAACTCTTGGAGGAAGTTCATCAATTAATGGACTTTTATGGGTTCGAGGTCAAAGAGATGATTACAATATATGGAGACAATTGGGTAATACAGGTTGGGGTTGGGATGATATTTTGCCTTACTTTTTAAAATCAGAAAATAATGAACTGGGTAAAAGTGAGTTTCATAATGACAGTGGTCCAATTACTGTTGCCAATAAAAAAATCAATCTAAAACTACTTGATGAATTTCAAAATGCAGCTGAAGAATATGGTATTCCAAAAACAAATGATTTTAATACTGGAGATAACTTTGGCGTAGGTTTTTTTCAATTCACTACAAGCTTTAATAAACCTGGGTTAAAATTAAGATGTAGTGCCGCAAAGGGATATCTAAATCCAGTAAAAAAAAGATCTAATTTAAAAATTGTAGTTAAGGCGCATGTACAAAAAATAAATTTTGAAGGAAAAAAAGCGATCGGTGCTAGTTATTATCAAGGTGACAATCTTATTTCTGTAAAAGCAAATAAAGAGGTAATTTTATCTGCAGGTGCTATTGGCTCACCGCATATACTTCAGGTTTCTGGTATTGGTAATGCTAATAAACTTAAAAACAATGGTATAGAAATAATACATGAATCAAATGGTGTCGGTCAAAATTTACAAGATCATTTAATGTTTAGACCTGTATACAAAGTTAAAAACTTGAAATCCCTAAATAGAAAAGTAGAGAGTTTATTTGGAAGATTTATGATGGGTCTTGAATACATCTTAAATCAAAGCGGTCCTGTAACAATGGGTGCAAGCCAAGTTTGTGGCTTTGTAAAAAGTGACTCATCAAGAGCTACGCCAAATTTACAGTTTCATGTTTCTCCAGTTAGCACAGATATTTTAGGTGTAACACCAATGCATGATTTTGAAGGGATAACACCAACTGTAGCCAATGTAAGACCTACCAGTAGAGGCGAAATTAATATCGTGAGTGGAGATAGTAGAATTTATCCTAAAATTAAAATGAACTACTTGTCAACTGATGATGATAGAAAAGTTGCAGCACAGGGATTAAAAATAATACGAAAAATAATGTTAGAAACAAAAACATTTAAAAAGTATGAACCTGAAGAATATAGACCAGGAGTTCACATAACTGAGGATGAAGAACTGGTAAAAGAAGGATCAAATTTTACTCAAACTATATTTCATCCTGTAGGCACTTGTAAAATGGGTCAAGATGAAATGTCAGTTGTTGATGAAAAATTAAAAGTTAGAGGGATACAAAATCTTAGAGTAATAGATGCATCCATAATGCCAAACATTACATCGGGAAATACTAACGCACCTACAATTATGATTGCTGAAAAAGGTTCAGATATGATACTTAAAAACTAATGTTTGCTGAATTATTAACACCTGAACAATTAACAATATTAGGTCAAATTATATTTATCGATTTAGTTTTAGCGGGTGATAATGCGATCATCATAGGAATGGTTGCTTCAAAATTTCCTACTGAACAACGAAAAAAAATAATTTTTTGGGGAATTGGTGGAGCGGTAATTTTAAGAATAATACTAACTTTACTTACAGCTTATTTACTTCAAATTACTGGATTAAGACTACTTGGAGGAGTTTTGTTACTTTATATCGTCTACAAACTTTACGTAGATGTAATAAAAGGTGGTACGAAAGAAGAAGATATCAAAGTTGATAATTCAAATTTTTTAAGAGCAATTTGGACTATATTATTGGCTGATTTTACAATGAGTTTAGATAATGTTCTAGGAGTTGCTGGAGCAGCCGGAGATCATTACGCTTTACTAGTATTTGGCTTAGCTCTATCAATAGTATTGATGGCAACAGCAGCAAATTTGATATCGAGATGGATTCAAGAATATAAATGGATCGCTTGGGCAGGATTACTGGCAATTCTTATAGTTGCAATAGAGTTGATTTACACTGATATTAAAATATTATTTTTATAATGTACCTCCAAAAAATTAACCTTAAAAATAAATATGCGCTAGTTACCGGTGCTGGAAAAGGCCTCGGTAGAGCCTGCTCATTAGCAATGGCTGAAGCAGGGGCGACAATTCTAGCTTTAAGCAGAACACAATCAGATCTAGATAAATTAGAAAAAGATATAAAAAAAATTAAAGGAAAAATTATAAAAATTAAATGTGATGTAATGGATTATGAAGATTTAAAAAATAAATTAGATAGAATTAAAATCATAGATATCTTAGTTAATAATGCTGGCACAAATATTCCAGAGCCTTTTTTAGATATAAAACAAACAAGCATGAATTACTTAGTTGATTTAAATCTTAAAGCTGCATTTAACGTTGCTCAGCTTGTAGTTAAAAAAATGATTAAAAACAAAAAAAGACCTGGTTCAATTATCAATATGTCATCACAACTAGGTCATGTTGGCTGCGAAGGTAGAAACGTATATAATATGACAAAATTTGGTATCGAGGGCTTAACTAAAGGGATGGGAGTTGAGTTGGCAAAAAATAACATACGAGTCAACACTGTAGCCCCAACATTTGTAGCTACACCGATGGTAAAAAATTTTTTTAAAAATAAAAAATTTAAAAAATCAGCTTTAGATAGAATTCCTATGGGTAAACTAGCTACCGAAAGTGATGTAGCAACTACTGTTTGTTTTTTAGCTTCATCAGCATCATCGATGATCACAGGGACCTCAATACTGATAGATGGTGGATGGACTGCTCAATAATTAAAAAAATAATTTTATTTTTTTTTATTTTTACTACTGCAGTAAACTCTATTGAATTCCAAGGAGAATTTTTTCAAGGTCATTTTATATTAGGAAAAACTAATTCAGGTGCTGAAATTTTAATAGATAAAAAAAAAATTAATGTTTCAGAGGATGGCTACTTTGTATTTGGTATAGATAGAGATAGAAAATATGATTTAGTAATCACTGAAATTTTTAATGGAAAAAAAAATAAGATAACTAAAAAAATTCTAAAGAGAGACTATAATATACAAAGAATTGATGGTCTTCCTGAAAGTAAAGTAACCCCTCCTGAGTCGGTGTATAAAAGAATTAAAGAAGAAAATAATAAAATTGGTGAAGCAAGAGCAATAAATTCGAATTTGAGTTTTTTTAAAGATACTTTCATTATGCCGGTAAATGGCGTTATTAGTGGAGTTTATGGCAGTCAAAGAATTTTAAACGGGATACCTAAGTGGCCCCACTATGGAATAGATATAGCTGCAAAAAAAGGAACCAAAATCAAATCTTCCGCAACAGGCATAGTTACTATGGCTGAACCAGATCTATATTACACCGGTGGAACAATTATAATGGATCATGGACATGGTATTTCTACCATATATTCACATCTAGATGAACTGTATGTAAAAGTTGGAGATAAAATATCACAAGGTGATATTATAGGAACAGTTGGTTCGACTGGAAGGTCTACTGGACCTCATTTAGATTTTAGAATTAATTGGTTTCAAACAAGACTTGACCCTATGTCAGTATTAAAATAAATAGTTTTCATGGCAAACACATTAATAGAAAAAACAGCCAACAGACTTGTTGATGCTTTTATTAATAATAAAATTATTGCACCACTACCCTTAAAATTTACAAAAAAGCTTAAGGATGCAGAAAAATTAAGAAGATTATGTGAGAGTAAAGTTAATGATGAAATTATAGGATTTAAGGCTGCTGGCACTGGTATTCCTGTAATGAAAAAATTAAAAGAGAAAGAACCTTTCTACGCATCAATATTCAAAAGAAATTTTCTAACTTCAGGAAAAAAAGTTAAAATTAATAAATCCACATTAGGTATCGAATTAGAGGTTTGTTACTTAATAAAAAAAAATTTTTTTAATAATAAAGAAAAAATTTCATTTAATAATATTGCAAAATATATATCTCATATTGCTCCAGTAATTGAAGTGGTTGGATATAGACAAAAAAAACAAGGAATTACTTCTTTTGGTGATTTGTGTAGTGATTTTGGTGCCAATGTAAAATTTTTAATTGGCAGAAAAATTAAATATAAAAAAATAGATATAGGAAATTTAAAAACTAACATTTCAAATAAAAAAATAGGTCAAAGTGTTAATGGACACACAAACACTGTATTTATTAATCCACTCAATTCACTAAAGTTTGTTTTAAACAAAATTAGAAAAGACAAAATTAATTTAGATAAAGATTTTTATGTATTTACGGGATCTACAGTTGGAGTGGTACCAATTCAAGGTAAAGGAACTTATCTAGGAAAAATTGATAAATTAGGATCTGTAAAAGCTACTATTGTTTAAACCTCAAATTTTGCTCTAAATCTTTCATACATTAGTCTAGTCTTAACACCTAAATTTAAAAATGGTTGTGGTGGTAGCCAAGTGGGTTTATTTCTTGCTTCAATTATTTCTATTTCTTTAGAATGTTCATTGCTTGCTTTTATTGCTATTTGTTCTCCAAATAAAGTACCCACACCAATGCCAGATCCATTGTAACATCCAGCTACATAAACATTAGTGTCAATTTTTTCAAAAATTTGTGAACTATTCCTACTTCTTGAAACAATTCCAGACCAAGTAGACTGAATTATATTATCCGGTAATTGGGGAAATCTTTTCTTTAAACCGATTTTTTGTATCTTAGCTCTGTTACTTAATTCTAATTTTGACATCTTAAAAGGATCGTGAATTTCAGCTGTATTTCTAATCAAAATTCTTCTATCTTTTGTCATCCTAACAGTTGCTCCCATTGGTCTAACTGGTAAAACACCCCACTCTTTTGGCTCACCCATTAACTTAAATTCTTGATCAGACAATCGTCTAGTCATACTTGCTGTCAAAGTTATTGGAAAATTATAATTAGTTTTGATCCCTAAAGATTTTAGAAATCCATTCGTTGCAAAAATAATTTTTTTACATCTTACTGCTCCACTTGAAAAATTTGCCAATATTGAATCTTTTTCTTTAGTCCAATCTAGTAATGTTGAATTTTCAAATAAATTAATATTGGCTGATAAAGTATCCACCATTGCTCTTGCTAGTTTAGCAGGATGTATAAGAATTCCACCTTTAGTTTTAAGTGCAACATTATAAAATTTTGTACCAAGTCTTTTAGCTAATTCATCTTTATAGAGAATTTCATGATCAAAATTTAATTTTTGCAAAAGATCTGAAAAACCAGATAAGATTTTTAAATCTTCATTGTTTGATGAAGCAAAATATTTTCCACAATCATTCCAGTCACAATCAACTTGATACTCTTTTATAAATTTTTTTACTACTTCTATTCCTAAATTATAAATATCAGCTTTTTTTTTATAATTACTTAATTCTTTGTTGGAGGTAAAACCATCATTTAACGTGGTGTCAACAAGATAGCCTGAATTTCTGCTACTGGCACCCTCACCTGCTAGCTGGGAGTCAGTAATAATTATTCTATGTCTTGGGTGTAATTGGGATAATTTTCTTGCAGCTGATAATCCTGTATAACCTGCTCCGATGATTAACCAATCACAATCTTCATTTGTAGATAGTGACTTTATATTTGTTCTTGGGTTAAGATCGTTTATCCAACCGCAATTATTATCATTAACTACATGCATGCAGCTAAGTTTTTATTAACTGGGATCAATATCTATGATGATAAAGAGGGTTGTTTTTTCATATCCTCTTTTTTAATTCCAGCTATTCTAACTGGTTTTTTCATAGCATCTCTTCTAAATGGTTCCCCTAATTCTTGATTTAAAATTACCTCAATAAAAGTAGTGATCCCTTTTTTCTGGTCTTCGCATGATTGTTTAATTGCATCGGTAGTTTCTTGCATAGTTCTCACAGTCACCCCTTTTAAACCGCATGCATCAGCAACTTTTGCATAACTTAATTTTGGATCAAGTTCAGTGCCTACAAAATTATTATCAAACCACAGTGTCGTATTTCTTTTTTCTGCACCCCATTGATAATTTCTAAATATAACCATAGTTATTGCTGGCCACTCTTCCCTTGCACATGAGCTCATTTCATTCATACTTATTCCAAATGCACCATCTCCGGCAAATCCAATTACTGGTGTATCTGGACAACCAATTTTTGCTCCTAGAATTGAAGGGAAACCATAACCACAAGGACCAAATAAACCTGGGGCTAAATATTTTCTAGGTTTTTCAAATGTAGGGTATGCATTTCCAATAGCACAATTGTTTCCAATATCACTTGATATGATTACATTATCAGGCATGCCAGCTTGAATAGCTCTCCATGCTTGTCTTGGAGACATTCGGTCAGCATCTCTTTCTCTAGCTTCTTTATTCCAAACTGTACCTTCATCATCATCTTCATGATCTAAACTTGATAATTTTTGTAACCAAGCTGATTTTGTTTGGTGAATTAAATCTTTTCTAGACTGTCTATCAGTATCCCCTGCATTAGCTGAAAGATTTGATAAAATTTGACTTGCAACTAATTTTGCATCGCCACAAATACCAACTGTTACTTTTTTTGTTAAACCAATTCTATCCGAGTTAATATCTACTTGAATGATACTTGCATTCTTTGGCCAATAATCTATTCCATAACCTGGTAAAGTTGAAAAAGGATTCAATCTAGTTCCAAGAGCTAAAACAACATCTGCTTTAGCTATAAGTTCCATTGCTGCTTTTGAACCATTATAACCCAAAGGTCCACACGCAAGTGGATGACTTCCTGGAAAACTATCATTGTGTTGATAGCCAGAGCAAACTGGAGCATCTAATTTCTCTGCTAATTTTTTGGTTTCTTCAATAGCTCCACCAATTACAACACCTGCTCCAGATAAAATAACTGGAAATTTTGCATCAGATAAAAGTTTAGCTGCTTTTTTAATAGCCTCTATCCCACCAGCTTGTCTTTCAAGTCTTACAATTGGAGGTAATTCAATATCAATAACTTGACACCAATAATCTCTAGGAACGTTAATTTGAGCTGGAGCAGATCCTCTTATAGCTTTTTCAATTACTCTATTTAGTACTTCAGCCATTCTTGAAGGGTCTCTAACCTCTTCTTGATAACAAACCATGTCTTTAAATAAATTCATTTGTTCTACTTCTTGAAAACCACCTTGACCCATTGTTTTATTTGCTGCTTGAGGTGTTACTAAGAGTAATGGTGTATGATTCCAGTATGCTGTTTTAATTGGTGTAACTAATCCGGTAATACCTGGACCATTTTGTGCAATAACCATTGACATTTTTCCTGTTGCTCTTGTGTAACCATCAGCAATTAAACCACCATTTGTCTCGTGAGCTACATCCCAAAAAGTAATTCCTGCATCTGGAAAAATATCTGAAATAGGCATAAACGCTGAACCAATAATTCCAAATGCATGCTCGATGCCATGCATCTGTAAAACTTTTACAAAAGCTTCCTCAGTTGTCATTTTTGCCATATTAAAACCAGACCTTTCTTTGAATATTTTATAATATTTATTTGTTAATTTTTCGGATTAATATATAAGAATTTTTAAAATTCAATTAACAAATCGACACTATATACTATGGCTACAGACATTATAATTCATGACGAAAAAGACAACGTGGGAGTTGTTGTAATAGAAAAGGTTACACCAAACCAAAATTGTTCTTGCTGGGTTATGGAAAATGACAAAACTGTCAATATTCAATCAGCAGACGAAATTCCTCTAGGACATAAAATTGCGATGACAGACCTTAATGAAGGTGACACAATTTTAAAATACGGTCACGACATTGGTAAAGTTGTAAAATCAATAAAAAAGGGTGAACATGTTCATGTTCACAACGTTAAAACAAAGAAGTGGTAATATTATGGAAATTCCAAAAAGTTTTTTAGGTTATAGAAGAGAAAATGGCAGAGCGGGTACTAGAAACCATGTTATTATTCTTCCTGTTGATGATATTTCAAATGCTTGTGCTGAAGCTGTAGCTAACAATATAAAAGGTACTATTGCACTTCCTCACTCCTATGGAAGACTTCAATTTGGTGCTGATTTAGAACTTCATTTTAGAACTATGATCGGAACTGGCTGCAATCCAAACGTAGCTGCTGTAATAGTAATAGGTATTGAACCTAAATGGACGAAAAGAATAGTTGATGGAATTGCAAAAACTGGAAAGCCAGTTGAAGGTTTTCATATAGAGAGAACTGGTGATATTGGAACTATCATGAAAGCATCTAAAAAAGCTCAAGAGTTTGTTATGTGGGCTTCAGAAAAACAGAGAGAAGAGTGTCCAATAAGTGATTTGTGGATATCGGTTAAGTGTGGAGAGTCTGATACAACATCAGGTTTAGCATCAAATCCAACTGTTGGTAATTTAATGGATAAATTAGAGCCATTAGGAGTTCATTTATGTTTTGGTGAAACTTCTGAGTTAACTGGTGCTGAAACTGTTTGCGCTAAAAGAGGAGCAACACCTGAGGCATCTGAAAAATTCATGAAGACTTGGAACTCTTATAATGATTTTATATTAAAAGAAGCAACAGATGACCTTTCTGAAAGTCAACCAACAGCGGGTAATATTGCTGGTGGTCTAACTACCATTGAAGAAAAGGCATTTGGAAACTTTCAAAAAATTGGAAACTGCAAGTTTATAGACGTTTTAGAACCAGCTGAAGAACCAAAAAAAGGTAAAGGTTTATACTTTATGGATACTTCATCTGCTGCTGCAGAGTGTGTAACACTACAAGCGGCTGCTGGATTTAACATTCACTTATTCCCAACAGGTCAAGGAAATATAGTTGGCAATCCGATTGAGCCTGTAATCAAATTAACTGCTAATCCATTAACAGTTAAAACTATGGGCGAACATATTGATTGCGATGTTTCTAAAATTCTATCAAGAGAAATGAATTTATCTGAAGCTGGTGATGAATTAATTAAAACAACTCTTAGAGTTGCAAATGGAAGATTAACTTGTGCTGAAGCATTAGGTCATAGAGAGTTTGTTATGACTAAACTTTACAGAAGTGCATAATTAATTAAAACCCACAATGCTAAATAAGCAAAACTTGGTAGTAATACCAGGTATTATCCTTGCTTTTGTTCTTTACACTCTTTCTCAAGGTTTAAATAATATTATAGGAATAGAACTTTTAGGCTATGAAAAAAGCCCAATATCGACAGCTATGATTGCGATATTGCTTGGAATTTTCTTTGGCAATATTTTCAAATTTAGAGATGTTTTTTTACAGGGTCTTAATTTTACCCAAAAACACATTTTAAAGTTAGGAATTATTCTATTAGGAATTCAACTAAAGCCTTTTGAATTTTTAGAATTTGGAAAAATTGCAATACCATTAATAATAATTTGCATCATCAGTGTTTTAATAGTGATCAAGTTATTAATAAAAAAACTAAAGATTTCAACACGAATGGCATATTTGATATCCATAGGCTGTACTGTCTGTGGCACAACTGCAATTATGGCTACAGCACCTGTTATTAAAGCAAATAAAAATGAAGTTTCCTATGCAATAGCAAATATTACAATTTTTGGAATAATATCAATGTTAATTTATCCATATTTTTCAAATATTTATTTTGATAGTGACCCTAAATTAATAGGTCTATTTTTAGGAACATCCATTCACGAAACTTCACAAGTTGCTGCTGCTGGATTAATTTATGATCAGCAGTTTAATAGTCCTGAAACTCTTAATGTAGCAACTGTTACAAAATTAATTAGAAATACATTTTTAATTATAATGATTCCATTATTTGCTTTTTTATATAATAGAGGTCAATCAAAAGAAAAAAATTATTCATTAATAAACATTTTTCCTTACTTTGTTTTGGGATTTATAGGAATGATAATTATGAGAAACGTTGGTGATCATCAATTTTTAAATAATGAATTTCAAAATAATTGGCAATCGACTATTGAATTTATAAAAACATTATCAAAAATATCACTTACTATGG
>Ga0181602_10000726_pt1 | contig 30214 bp, 32 predicted proteins | sample 041ome_14_FD_148640 | JGI IMG/M metagenome (GOLD analysis project Ga0181602, IMG submission 148640) | Coastal salt marsh microbial communities from the Groves Creek Marsh, Skidaway Island, Georgia - 041408US metaG (spades assembly) | ecosystem: Environmental > Aquatic > Marine > Intertidal zone...
CCTTTACCGGTACGCTCTAAAAGCTTATTAGCAAACTCCATTACTTAACGAATTTAAGTATGGCGTCCTTCTGCTTCTGTGTCCAATCAGATCCGTACTTCTTAATCACAGCCTCGTAGGCACGCTCACGCGCTTCCTTGTTTGGCTGATTCTTTACGTAGCTAACAGCTTGTCCGAACACGTCAGACTCTGGAGCTGGAGCAACGTACTGCTGTTTGTTCACTGCCATGTTTACCTCATCAGCTGTTGCAATAGACGTTTCTATTCCGATCCCAAGGAAACCTAACGCACGCCCCACTGCGGATGTCTCGCAGTTTTCTACGTAGCTGGTCTTGTTGATCATGCTAGATGCTTTGTCCTCTTGCGCCATCCCCTGAGCTGTGATCACACCGCTAGCGTCTGTGATCGTAGCACGTATTACACAGCTATCGCTGTCTAGGTGGAGAAGTTCTGTTGAGATGCCGAAGCCTTTAAACTCTGGCAGTTGACGGAAAGCTTTTACGCGCTCGTTTACTTCAACGTATTGCTTACCCTTGATGTTCGTTGTCTTGAACTGGTACTGACTCATAATTCCATTCGTATTTAATTAATTCATTCTCATGATATATGACCTCATGATTCAACGTCAGCTTGGCAAAGTCCTTCGCCGCTTCAGATCCTTCCTCCAGATGGTTCCGTTTTTGGATATGACGCGCTAATGCTGACATGATGATCTCGCGGTCTTTACGGTATTTACGTACCTCACGATCCATCGCTTCTACGCGGGCTTGTAAGAATTCTATTGTCGCTGTCATTGCTGGGCTAATTTACAAAATACAAATGGGGCGTGCAAACTTTTTCAATCTTCATTGTGAACAATGTATGTCACAAGTTCCTGAATTTCAACGGCAAAGGTTACGTTGTCGTATTTTCCGTTGAAGTACTCTAGGTGGTGCTCACGTTTAAACGCTGCCCACGTTCCACGGTATGGGCTGTAGTGGAACAGGTAATCTTGAAGTATTTCCATCTTATTTAGAATGATTCTAGTTAACGCAAGGCTTGATCAAGCTGGTCAAAGGTGTAGCCAGTCTCTTCGTTGATCCATTCCTTGAACTCCTCTACGTGAGCTTCCGGGATGATGATATCGCAGCCCATGCTAAACACGTTAGATGTTGGAGCGATAACGATGTACACAGGGCATGGTGGGAATATGTCTCCTTCATACAGCTCTTTTGTGAAGTAGTTGATAGCGTGCTTGTAGGAAACGTCATCAAACAGACCCGTAACCCATCCAGTCAAAACAGCCTCGTATCCAGAAGCCGGAGTGATGTCTGTATGTCCACGATAACCGTAAGACACCCAAGTTGTATCGTCAATGCAGTCCGGGCTAGTGTGATCGTATTCCCCGTACTCTGTGTCCATAGTAATACCAAGCTCTGGGCTGTAGTACACTTTAGTTGTCTCACCTTGGAACGATCGTGTGATCGTTATAGGGTTCTGCCAGATGCTCTGTTCGCAGCTTTCGCAGTAAGGGTTGCCGTCTTTGTCGTGCGTGTAGACCTCATCTTCTTCGTAGTGATCTTCACAGCTGTGGCATTTGATCATCGCTGTTGCTTCCATGATTTAAATAAATAAAGATTCGTCGTTGCTTGTCAGGTCTTCAATACTTGTGTCGTACTTCTCCAGTATGGCTGTCACCTCTTCAACTGGAATTCTTGGGGCATAGGAGATTGCGAGCTCCTCTAGTTCGTCATGGAGATCAGGCAGCAAATACGCTGCTGACCCCATGAGCGAAATCATTTCAGGTAATGTGTACCAGCCCTGACTCATTACATTTCAATTTTGAAGTAGTAAGTCTTACCAGCCTTGAGTTCTGTTTGAAAACGGCTCTTAGCCACTTCAATAGCTTTCTCAGATCGTACAAGGTTAAGTTCCTTGAATGTTTCAGAGATCGTCTTGTTTGACGCCCCCAAGCGGATCATAGATACCAACAGCATCCGCTGTTCTTCTGTCCACTTCTTGCCTCCAGTGTATCCACGACGGGCTTTAGGCTTCTGCTGTTTTACAAATAGTCCGGTAATGAAGGACTTGGAAAGGATGTTTGCCATGATTGATTTTTATTTAATTAAACTACCACGCGAGCATGGCGAGCCCGCGATCAAACTCTAGGAATTCTTCAAACGTAACAGAACGAATGCTGCTTTCTACTGGGACAAGAACAACATTGTCCTTGAGGCGCTGTTGATCTTCAAAGGAGTAAGCTACTCCGTCACGATCACGGAGGGAAGCTCCGAATGCTTTAGCGCGAGAGATTGCGCTAGCCTTGCTGTTAGCGAAGACGTGGTTGCCTCCGCCGTCCACCCATGCGAAGACGTAGCACGCATCGCCGTTGTGGTTTCTGTATTTAACTTTTGCCATGATATTAAAATAAACTTTTGTAATACTTAGCGTGTAGCTGATCTACTTCTTCGCCCATGCCGTTCTGTTTCAGCTCTTCCATTTTCTGGGCGATCATTTTACTCTGCTCAGAGCCGCTACGGTAGCGACGAGAATCTTCGCTCATCATGTAGTACCAGTCGTGGGTACGGAGCATTTTCTCTAGTTCATTTAATTCTTCCATGATTACTTATTTATGATTGCAATGAATTCGTATGATGTGTATGCGCTTGCAACGTATGGTACGTTTCCTCTGAAGTAGATGCTGCGACTTGGTGTCTTCTTGATGTACTTCTTCAAGGCGTCAAGCTTGCTCGTTCCTGTGATGCTCTCTGGCTGTGTGCGCCCTTTGCGCTCAATGATCAAATAGTTCTTCATGGTTACTTGTTATAAATGTTCTTTTCACCTACGATGCGATCTTCACTGACATTTAACGCAAACACAAATGCTGGAATCTGCTTGAATCCTCCGTCCTCTTTAGGAACAAAGAATCGGTTCCCGCTTTTCTCGTTGCGACGAACTATGTACACACGATTAGACTGCGTGTAGTAGATCGTAACGCTAAGTGTGTTGGGTTGGATCTTGAATGTTCTCATCGTTGTTGTTTTGATATTGCTAAACTACAAAGACCATTTTGATTGTGCAATACTTATCCACAAAAAAAGTTTAAAAAAGTTGTAAGTAGCTGAAAGTCAAGGAGAAAAATTTTATTTAACCTGAGGTTTTGCACAACAAATGTTAATACGTACCTTGGCAGACCCAATTTAATATCAATGTATATGACACTATCAGAAGAGAAGAGGCTGATCAAGACTGTGAATGATTACTTCTCAGTAGACATCACCGATACATGGCGCAAGCGGGAACTAGTAGATATAAAGCACGCCTTCCGTTATAACATGAGGAAGCTGGGTTACCGTGTAGCGGACATTGGTCGTATGCTAGACTGCAATCACGCGACTGTGGTTCATTCTGTTCGCACAGCAAAGAACTTCATGGAGACGGATCAGTCATTTGCCACGCTCGTAAACATCATGGGAGACGTTATAAGAGACTTTCACGCCGCAAACAAGCTGCTTAGCCGTGTGAATGAGAACATCGCTAAGAAGTCAATTACGATGCTGTTCTGCGATTTGCTAGATCGCTCCTCTGAGTTTATTGATCACGAGGAGTTGGTAAGCTGGCTGGACCGGGCTAGGATACAGGAGTTTGAATTCTACAACATTGTGGAATCAACGAAAGGGGCTTAGCGCCCCTTTTTCTTTTTATTCCTGCCGTTAGGGCATTGCGCATATTGGCATGACCCATCACATTCTTTTGGAGCTACCTCGCAGTAAGTTTTAGATAAGTGCTCTTTTTGTGATGATGACTGCAATACTTACTAGTAATAATGTGATGAGTCCCCAAAAGGTAAATCTTTGAACTCGCTGAAATCTAGTCTCCCCAGCAACCAGTTGAGGCACAGTAACAGTAACAGTCCGAACAATCGTATCAGATTCACAGCCGCCATCTATTAAGAGGGTGTCGTAGGAGCGAATAACTTTTACTCGGAATCTGTCCTTTATCAGTTCTATCGTATCCCTTTGCGAGGTGATGACCGTATCCCTGACAACAATCGGTTCGGTCACAACCGTGTCCGTGACAGTTATCACCTTCTCCTTGAGAATCGTTGGATCTTTCTTGACGGCTTTTGACAGATGCCATTCGGCTGAGCATCCAGAAAGTAAGAGGGTAGCAAAAAGCAGGGTGAGGCATCTCATAAAGACTTTAGCATTTGAATCATTTCAGGCTGTGGGAAGATATCAATCTTATCCTTGCGTACGCTGTTGTGCGTGTATACCCCTGAGACGCCTTTTAAGGCGTTTAGAGAGACGTTCCACATATCTTCCTCCCGGTAGTCCAGTGGGATCCCGTAAACGTCATTCCAGTAGCGCAACAGATTCTCTACGCTTCGGATCTGTTCGTCAGTATATTTATGGAAGTGCGTGTATTTTTTGTATGGGTCCTCCAATGTGCACACGTCTTCTTTGGCAACCTCGCGGTTCACGTAGTTGTAGAACTTGCCGTCCTTTTCTTCAAGCTGTCCCCATGCACAGATCTCTATACCAATACTGATCTTGTCAAGAGCGATATACGGTACGTCATAAGCCTTGAAGATCTCTTGCTTAGCCCCAAGGTGATATGCCCAATACTTTGAGCTGAAACCCTGCACAATGCGACCATCACCTTCTTTGGCTCCCTTACCGCTAATACATACGCACGTAGCAATACGACCGCGACTGTCTGCATCCCATTGTCTAAACGTACTGGCTCCACTTGAGTTGCCAGCAGTATGGTGCAGGTAAATCTGTTTCTTTGGAGCTGCTTCGCTAATGTATTCGTTAGCTGAAAACTCTACCTGTAAGATGTCTTTTAGGAAGTCGTGGCTCATCGCATTTTTAACAGCTGGTTCTCCTTCTCAAGATACTCAACCTTAACGCGCAGGGTAGATACTTCTTCTGTGAGCTGGAGGATCTTAGTTCTCAACTCATCCTTCTCGTCAGCGCTCTGCGCCAACAACGATTCAAGGTTTCGCACTCTGTTCTTTAAATCATCACGGTATTGAACACCATCGCTGTTTTGAACTATATCCTTATCTAGCTCTGCCTTGAGCTTCATTCTGTTCGTATAGAATTGGAATGCTGCGCCTGACCCAGCTACCGTTACGACTGTTACCAGAATTTGAATCCAGCTATCCATAGTTAAGACCGTTTTTGGCGGTGTAAAAATTCTGTGTTCAATCTTTTAAATACTCCCCAAGAACTAAAAGCTAGCACAAACCAGCCCCAATGCGTTGGTGATACAAAGATAGTTCCTTTTATAACGTACATAAGGAAGACAGCTAGGTATGCACTCATGGAAAGGGTGGCTGCTCTCATCCTACACTTTAGGTCTTCATTCCCTACGCAGTATAGCTGAAACACACCGGTAAACATAATAAACAACAAGAAGATAGGCATAAATCCGATCTCAATTGTAGTGACAACAGGAGCTAAAACAGAAAGACAAACGCCCAAAGTGATCTCCGTGGGCTGGCTGTCGCTGTATAGGTAGATCTCCCTAATCTTCTTTAATAAAGACGTGAGTTTGGTCATCGTACTTTTTTCTTAGGTGCTCAATTGTCTTCTGATTCTCAATCCGGATAATATTCCAGAAGGCAAATACCATAACCAACAGCCATCCGACGTTAGATCCGGACAGCATATCTTCAATCCAATAATTTAAAACTGTTGCAATCGCAATAAACGAAGCGATCTTAACGGCATGACCGCGCATCTTCAATGTACCATCCCATAAGACAGCCCAACCTTGGAATACCCCACACAGGATAGATCCAACAATAAGAGCTGGAGAAGATAACATCTCGGTCCACAAAGCCATAGGGAGAATAAACGTATGCAGTACAGCCGTAAACACTTCGTTTGGTTCGCTGTCGCTATACTTGAATATATCAATAGCCCGTCTAAATCCCCGGTTGTTCATGGCTTATTTCTTTGCAAACTTCTCAATTGCTGTCCCGAAGAACATAGCAATCGTAAGATATTCAACAGCCTCAACTAGTTCTTTACTAGGGGCAATCTCCATAGGGCTAAATGAATTCGCCACCATGGTTCCCATTAATACGAGCGCACCAAGGATTCCAATAAAACGCTTGCTGCTCACCTCGTCACCTACTCCTAAGAGTTTTGTTACCCATTCTTTCATAGCTACAAATTTAAGGATTAGCTCGTTGCGCTTCTGAGAAGAACTCGTCTGCAAAGTTGAGGTAGTCGTTGTACCACTTATAGTTACGCTTCATAGACTTCATGCCGGGTACAGGAGATTTCAACGCTGTCATCTTACCGTCACGAATGTCAGCAAGCATATTAGATACGCGCTTAACCTTGTCCTCATTGTTGGATGCTAGGTAGTCATCTGATGCAAACAGACTCTCAAGTCTAGACGCAACATACTGTCCATATTCCACCTGAAGATCTTCAAGTCCGTTACGCCATGCAAGCTCACGCTCAGCAGACAATTTCTGAATAACGACCCCATCAATCGGATGCTTCTTAGGCACTTCTCTAAGTTTTGTTGGGAAGCCGGGGATCACATCTGGGTTCTCCTCCAGTGAGTACAGTCTGTAGATCTCAGCAACTAATTTGTCGTCGCTCGTCTTTGCCGTCTTCATGGGATCAAGGAAGTTGTAGATCCACTTGTTGGCGCCATCAGGGTTCTGTGGGATCTTATTGCCCAAGAAGTCTACACGTGCTGGCATACCATCCGTGTCAAGCAAACGGTCCATAACTACGTACTTGAACTTACCCTCCAATGTCTGAGCCTTAGAGTCTGGCATATACTCACGCTCGGCGCGGCTAAATGCGCTCAACGTGTTGGGGAACGGAACAGCTGTAAGGGCGCGGAATGTGGTGATGATCCAATCATCTACGTCGCGCTCAGAAGCTCCACCAGACAGCACCTTTAACAGTGAGCTAGATCCAGCCAAGAAGCTCTGTTGGTTAAGAGTCTGGAACGTAGCCAAAGGAACGCCCATGTAATCCCATACCACAGTGAAAGGCTCAAACCATCCCTTGTCTTCTTCAAAGTAGTAACCTTCTTCTTTGCCCTGCGCTTCAGCAAGGTTGTTTTTGATGGCTGTTACTCTAGATCCAAGGACAGTACCAATGATACCCATCTTGTCGTAGCGCATAACGATATCTCCGGGTTGCCATGCTGGGTTTCCTCCAGCAAGTAAACGCTCAAGACCAGAACGGTTGATCGTCATAGGAGGCTGTTGCAAGTAAGCCAATGCTCTTTCCTCGTCATCTTCGTCGGTAAACGCACCTTTGATCAAACCGTTTGCGATCAGGTAGTTTGCAGCCATGATGATCATCTGACCAGTAGCAGCCTTAGCTAGGTCTGAGATGCCGGCTTCAGTCTCTCCTTTGTAGATTCTGTGTGTGCCTCTAGCAAATCCAAGACCCGGAATAGCAAACATCAGCGTCTCCGTAAAGATGTTAGCAGGGGTCTTGACGTACGGCAAGGAAACCTTGAGAGCAAACTCTAAAGCCTTACCAACTGTTGGGATCTTACCTACGATCTTCTGGAACTGGAAGATGGCGCTAGCTGCGGCATTGTCTTGCTGGAACGTAAGCTTCTTACCCTCCTGCTCAGCTCGTTTCTGAGCTTGTTTAGTTGGATACTTTAAGAAGGTACGTAGAGCTTCACCCTTGAGTCCAAGCTTCTGTGCCTCCTGATACATCTGCATAGCCTCAGAGAAGCGCGAGAATGGCTTATCACCAAGCGCCAAGAAGCGGAACATGATCTCAGGGGCTACGCCAATAACACCCTCGTACAAAGCCTTAGCTCTATCAGCTGCGGAAATCTTCCCGTTAGCCAAACGTGGGAGCACGTCGCCTTTAATTACGTCCTTACCAAACGAAGCATTAACAGCCTGAGCAAACTTGGTGTCAGACATGGCAGCTAGGAATGCGGCTCCGGGAACGAACCCAGCGTGAACAATCTTTTCTGTTGTTGCCCCACCTTTTAGGATTACCTGAATAGCCTCCATGAAACCAACTCCGCCTCGCTTCATAGCATAAGGCAAAGCAGAAATAGAAGCCCGGAACGAACGCAAGTTCTTGCCGGTAAACATCTGGTAGACTTTAGCCCCGGCGATCTCAGTTGTACGTACAGGAATGCTAAGTCCGATCTGGAACAAGTTCGCAAACACGTTGGTCACCTGTGAGATAGGCGTAAGCAAGTTACCCTGAATGGTTGTGGTCAACAGATCCGAAATCTTCTTAGGGACTAGAATGCTAGTGAACTTATTAAGTTCTTTTGTTACGGCATCAAGCTCTTTAGTTAACTTGTTGAGCTCCTGCTCTTTAGCCGCGTCAAACTCAAGTATAAGTTCGTCTCTAAGTGCTTTTACTTTTTGCTGTGCAGTGATGAACCGTCCAGCGATCTCCTCAAGGCGTTGCTCCTGCGTTGCAGTCATAACCCTATTGGCTCGCTTCATGGCTGCTCTGATTGTCTCAACAATGCCAAGGGCAGTGCTTGACTTGAGTTCAGCAAAGTGACGAAGCATACGACCAACAGTAGTGCCCAGCTTTGCAAGGTCAACCAACAGCTCGCTAACGTCTTCACCAGCTTCTGCCTTACGGTTGATCAATTCAACAGCAGCAAGAACAGAGATGTCATTCTCACCTTTGCCGGGGTTGGCTGTGTTAGAAACCATGTTCAACCCTTCGGCTGTCATGTTCTCTACAAGCTCCTCGTCGGACATCATTGACAGCTGATCCTTGATAGCCTTAACAGACTGCTTGGTCATATAAGACTCTGGATTTGACAGCACTCGCTGACGTGTTTCGTTGTCAAATCTGTTTACTGTGCGCTCAATAGTACCTCTAAGGTTCTTAGCTTCAGGCTTAGCGTCATCAATAGAGAAGTAGATCGGGGCTCCGTCTACGTCATTGTATCCCTTAACCTCAAACAATGGATCATTCCATCTGGTGAATACAGGATTCTTGGCGTATACCAATCCACCGATCTGAACCACTTCCTCAGCTGCCACTACTGGACGACCAGACTTGCGATCGTAGAAGTAGCTAGCGCGAGTTGGGTTCATTCCGATCTGTTTCCACTCAGGCTTGTTCCAGATCCCTTGTACAATATCCTTAGCGCTTTCGGCTTGCTCATCTATAGTAGCTCCGTCAAACGCCTTGAACTTACCGAACATACGACCGATTGTGCTCTTAGCTTCACCAGCTGCAATGTTCAGCGCAGCCATTGGGTTTGACTTAAATACAACATCGGTAATGCGAGCTACATTTCTGTAAGACACAACCTTGCCATCGCGCTTCATTCCGTCGTGAATAGAAACTACCCACGTATTTGAGCTGGTGTAAGCTGGGATATCAAGACGCAACGCAACAACTTGACCGTCAGCTACTGGAGCGTTCAAGCTCTTAACCTTATCACTGCTAAGTGCTGTTGCCATACGTTCCTGTGTAGCTGGAGCAAAGAATCTAGTGATGGGCTCAATAGGGGACAAACCCTTAGCCATCTCTCGGAACTCGTAGTTCTTAATGCGTCCAGCCATGAGATCTTGTGCGGCTTCTTCCAGCAAGGTGTCTCTACGCGATATAGCCGGATCTCCCTTGCCTTCTGGACTCTCGTACCAGTCAATAGCTCCCTCGTCAATAGAGAAATAAGTCTCACCGTCAGTCTCTCCTGACTTTACTTTTAGGATTGCTTGGGTGAGCTGGTCAACGCTAGGTCTAGCACCGTCTCCAGCAAGCTGTTGAGCTCTTCTTGCGACAGCTCCTCTAGTGGATTCTCCACGTTGTTTTCCTGTGACATTTTGTATTTGATTTTCAGTTATTCCATTGTCTAAAGCCAGACGCTTAGCTGCGCTTTCGTAGTCTGGTTGTTCGTTGTCGCTTGTTTCTGTCGCTCCATCAGCTTCGCCACGCCCCTCTTGGAACGTCTGATACAAAGCCTTTTCTGGATACCAGTTAACAGCCTGAAGGTCAGCAATTGTTATGTCAATTCCAGCCTGCATTAGCCTGCGCTGTACCTCGTTGAATACCTCAACGATAAACTTTCGCTGTCTACCGCCGCCGGGAGCCTCTACTTCTCCACTGTCGTTCTTAGATAAGCTGTTTCCTGCTTTTCTTAATTCATTAAGAGCTGTTGTTGACGACAGCACGTTACGCTTCTCCTTTACAATAGAGGCTTTGTTGATGGCGTGAGATAGATCAACTACAGAAAGCCCCTTGAAGTCGGGAATGACAGAGGCTAGAACTTTCTTTTCAGCGGCAGTCAAGGACTTAACAGCTTTGGCTAGACGTGCTTTGCCATTCTTTATCTTAACTGGATCAATGTCAAGCAGTGTTCCGGTAAGGCGTCCATACTGACGCATGAACCATCTGTCCATCGTAAGCTGATCAAATTGACCATAGAGGTTCATAAAGAAACCGTTACCGATCTTCGCTCCAAAGATGGATGCTCCATACACTTCTGTGTCAACAGTAAATCCAGAAAGCAGTGGCACGTTCTTGCCGCCCTTCTTGAACTTCAGATCCCCAGCATTAAACTTAGATGTAAGGAACGCAGCAAAGTTCTCCATTGACATCTTCTCAAGGATCATGTTCGTGAACTTGAACGTCTCCTTAATGCCTTTTGATTGCGTACCTATAGAGTACTTGCTGTCAAACTTGCCGTTCTTTTTGTAGTATCTGTATTGACGATCTGCCTCCTTGAAGTTGTCAAATACCTTGTTGCCATTTGATGTGACAGCAACAGAAATCTTGAATGCAGCCTCAGCTACTGGATCTGTTGCAAGCTCTGGATGAACCAAAGACATAATACCCATTGCAGCTTTTGTCTTGGCATCGTACCATCCAAGTGCATCTGGGTATGAATTGATTGCGATCAATGTCTCATTTACATAAGAGTCAACCAAATAGTCCATCAATGGCTGATCAAAAGTATTAAATGACTTAATGCCATACTGCTTTTTGATCTGTGATTCATTAGCAGCAAACCGTTCTTGCAGTGCCTTCTTGAAGTCAAGTTTGTTTCCGAATGCAGACCCAGAGGCAAACGCAATAGCATTCTTGATTCCGTTAGGCATATCAGCAATAGCTGCTGGCATATCGTCCAAAGAGAAGTCAATATCACCAACAATATCCTTAACGAACTTATCTCCAGTAGACTCTGATTTGGCTTTTATAATTCCGGGGTCTGTGTTATCTATAATAACCGTATCCAGTACCTTGTTTCCCATTGAAGAAAGCGGTTCTTCAAGGTCTTGGGACAACCCTGCAAGCGTTTGCGGGTCAGTTCCAAACAAGATAACAGACTCCCCATATCTACCTATATCGGAAATAACAGCAGACATCTTTGAGTTAAGCTGTGCTGCGGTATCAAGAATTGCAGAGTAGGTAATTTCATTTGCTTGGTTCAACACAAAATAACCTAGCTTCTCATTGACTCCACGCTTAAGTCTTGATAGCGCTTTGGCAGCGTCGTTTGGACTTTTTATTGAAATTCTTTCTGATGATGGGGCATAAAGCTCTTGCCTCCCAAAAGACTGTACGGTATATGGGACTGTGGATTTTGCGTCTTTTGTTCTAAAAGAAGTTCCCCCTCCGTCATAAGAAGAAAATGTTGAGAAATTACCGCTGTCTAAATTAATGATGACTCCATCAGCTACAGCAGCTCCAAATGAACCAAGGATAGTTTCAAGTCTTTTTAGAACCGTGCGATCAGCATTTGAAGGCGCTAGTTTTCCAGACGGGTGGTTATGAACTAAAGTTACGGTTAGGTTCTCGCTTCCAAGCTGTTCAGATACATTCTGATAAGCCGCTGCAATTTGTTTAGAATCAATAACTTGAGATGTAGTTCCACCAGTGCCAATCCATTGAACACGATATTCACCATTAGATGGGTTTGAGAATACAATAAATGCATTCTCAGATACGGCGCTCTCTAGGTGTCTAAATAGATACGCAACGTCAGCTGCGCTTTCAATCTTTTGCGTTCCATTGAAGTTGAACATTGGGTTCTGTTCTAGAACGCGCTCTGCCCATACAGCCTCACGAACCTTAGCCATAGCTGGGTTAGTGTTTCTGAACTTCACATCTTCACCTTCGCGAATAACGAACGATTGATCCAAAGAAAACTCTACGCCGTCGTAGTCGTTGCGTACGTACTTGTCTGGCAACAGTCCAATCTTCTGATCAGCAAATCGCATGATCTCGTAGACTTGCTCTACAAGCTGTGCTGCTTCTTCTGTTCTGCCTTCTTTGCGTAGGGCACGAGCCTTGTCGCGAAGCTTGAATGCTTCGTCATTAACTCCAGAGAAGTTTACCCAGCTGTTCTGTCCTCTGGTCTCAGTGGTCATAGCCTTCCGGGCAAGTGGGCTATACATACGTGAGTGCGCATCCCATGCGTTCTCTTCACCCTTAGCTCCAAAGCTGTTGCCCCGTTCTGCGTGACCAAAGAAGTCGTGTACAAAACGGAATACGTCATTAACCAATAGTGGCAATCCATTTACATCTTTGAACCCAGAGTCGCGAAGCAATGGATTCTCGGCACGCTGGTCGTCAGTGATCGGAGTATCTCCAAAGCCTGACTCTGTGCTGAAGATCTTCATGACCTTGTTGTCGCGAAGGTCAGTAATCATGTCCGCACTGTTAGCGTATGGCTCTTGGTTATTGATCTCAACTAGATAGCCCTCCGCCAAGATAGCTTCGTACTGTGCAATGGTTTCCTTAGCCATAGCGTCGTAAGACTTCTTAACCTCTGGGTCTTTAGGATCGTGCTTCATGCGGTCATAAGCTTGACCGATTTCCTTAGCTCGCTCCTCGTTTAGTTGATTAATGTTTTTGCCGGGGCGGTAATCAATGCCGGCGCGTTGTACATATTTCTGTACAATATCCTGTACACCTTCAAGCGGAGTATTGAACAGACGAGATCCAGCAGGCGTAGTTCCGTCATCAATTGAGAACTGTAAGCTACGCTTCTGGTATGCTACGTTTGACTTGGAAACTACAACAGTAGCTCCGGTCTTCATGGCAATGTGCAGGTTGCGTGCCATCGTGGCTACGTCCTGAGCCGTGTCTAGCTTGACGTCCATTCCAATACGAGCCAGAAGCTCGTTGAACAGATTCTTTACTTTTTGGATGAAGCTTTCGCTGAGCGTATCAATGCGGGCAGGATCTCCCATAAGCGCAAAGAACTCAACGATCGTCTCCATTTGTTGTTTTGACTCAGCATATCCCTTACCAAAACGTAAAGCGCGTCCAGCAATTTCGTTACCTTCCTCGCTGAGTGCGGTAATCTCATTGAACAGGCGCTCCTTAACTTCAGCATCCGCCTCAATCAGTTGATCTAAGATCGGGTGAGACATCTCGTGCATATACTGCTTCTCACCTTCAATAGCCTTTCCAGTAGCCTCGTTGTATTTCTGATATGCCTCCATGGACATAACGTGGAACTGGTTAGAGTTGGGATCGTAGTATGCCTTGGGCGTGCCACGACCGTCTGTATACATCTGCAATGCGGCTGCATTACTATTAAGCAATGACTGCAAGCTGTGGTGAACCACAACCTTAGCCCCTTCGCTGACCTTAGATACTACATTGAAGATTCTGTTTAGCGTAGATGCGTTCTCCTCGCTAAGCTTATTGGTGGGACGCGCCGCACCAATGGCAAATGTATCGCTGTCATTCTTAGCCGCGTCATATGGAATGGCGCGACCTTGTGCATCTACCTCAACCTCAGGCTGATAGAACTTAGGATCTATTTCTGTTTCAGGTGCTTGAACCACTCCACTTGGCGGAGTCTTTTTAGTGCCTGTTCCCGGCTTGGATACTTGCCCAACGAAGTTCCCTTCTTGCTTAGCACCTCGTACCCCTGTTTGCGTTTTACTATCATAGCGAGCTTCAATTTCCGCCTTAGCGTCCAGCTGTTGCTTCACATTGCGAAGAGCCAGCGCCTTGGCTGTTTTGTCTGTTGCCTTTTCGTATACCTCAATTGCCTTGTTAAGGTCTTGGTGTACCTGACGAAGCTCGTTCTGAGACTTCTCATCAAGCCCAGCGTATACCTCCTTAGATGAGTTTGTAATAGCTGTCTGCTTCATAGCAAGATCAACCAGCTCATTGTTCAGCAAATCCTTTTCCGCCTGTGTGATTTCAGGGTTGGTCATTGCTTCTTGGATAGCTGCAATACGATCTGTAACAGCACGGAAGTCTTTCATTCTGGCACGGCTAGCCATACCATTCATTCCGGCAGAAAGAACCTGCGGTAATCCGACAACTGTTCCACCGAACACGCCGCCAATCAAGCCCTCGTCAATGATAGCTCTGACGTCAAACTCCTCCCCAGCAATAGTTGCGGCAAGAGCTTGATTCAATAGAGATACGCCACCTTCTTCGGCAAATTCAGGTAAGAAACCTTTGGTCAATGGGGTTAGGTAGCTAAGTGCTTTTGATCTAGCTGCGGCTGTTCCAACTTCACCGGGGACAATGCCCATAAGTCTACGAGCCATCTTGATATCACCGATACCAAGGCGCTCCATAGCTAATTCAATAACAGCTGACCCACCGACTAGGATGGCTTTGTCTGTAGCAGACAGATCAAGTCTGTTTCTGTATTGATCGTAGGTGGATGATGAAGCTCCGGCTGCGGCATATGAAAAACCAACAGCGGGGTTGGCGATCATGGTGGCAATCTGTGGAATAAAGTCTGTTCCTGCGAACAGAATCTGCTTCATGGCGTTATCAAGATCCCCTTCCTGTAAGCTTTCAGTAACGCCCAGCTCTGGCTTAATACCAGCACTGTACATATTGTTCAGGCGACGCTGGCGGATCTGTTCAGAGATAGCATCACCAACCTTCTCGTCTTGAAGACCAGTAGCCTCTCCCAACATGGAGACAGTGCTGACTCCTACATTAATAACGCTCTGGAACAGGTTGCTTGTGTATGGCATAAGGACAGGGTCAACCTGCGCCTTCTCCTTAGCTTCGTCAACAATGAATTGGTTGATACGGTATTCAGCCTGTGAGTTCAGACCGTTTACATATTTATCAAAAACTTCTTTTTTTTCAGGATTCGCTACTAGTTTACCTGTACCGTCATCCTCGTATAGGTTGAAGTTACCTCCAAGCTGTTTGTTGATTTCTTCGTTAGCTTGCTGACGCTGTTGATTCTGTTGCTCATCAAATGTTTGACGAGTCTTCTCAAGCGTCTCAGGGGTGTAAACCATACCGGGATACAGCATTTGACCCTGCTCTGCTTCTTTGCGAATGCGGTCCAGATCGCGGGCTTTCTCGCGTTCTTCCTCTGCGAACATCTTCAACAGAACAGAACCTCCGGGCTCGCGGACATCTCCAGCTGCTACGCGCTGACGAAACTCTTCATTGCGGGCAAGCATATCTTCAGAGCTGGTAAAATCAGCCCCGGTGTTATACGCCAATGTGCCCTTGGCATAGGCGGTCAGTGTGCGAGCTAGCTCAGCAGGAACCTCAACTTGACGTCCGGGAGAACCTACAGGTAAAGCCGAACCTGAAGGCTGCGGTTGTTGATCTTGAACTCCAACCGAAGGCGATGCCATAGAAGCCGTCTCCTCCTGCGTGGAGGCTGATGGAGATGGTTCGGCTGGTCTTTTTTTTTTAAGTTCCTCTAGCGCAGCATCAATGGCAGACTGTTCGTAGCCATTAAGATACATGATATCAGACACGCGAGCGTCTGTTAAGTTTTCCGCCAAAGCGCGTTCAATAAGCTTCTGTACTTTGGGATCCATGCTTTATTCTTATACAAGCAAAGATACCAATTTTAGAACTACATTCCCGCGCCAGCGTCTACACGCTTTAGTAATTGCTTTAGATACTTCTCTCCTCCAAAGAATGCAGCAAGGCGATTGTATTCGTCAGAACCGCGTGCAATTGTTACATCAACTTCTTTCATCTCTGGGTTACCAGCAGCGTCAGTGCCAGACTGGCGATACTGTCTGGTCTTCAATCCACCAGATGGATCAATAGAAATCTGATTAATCGTAGTCATGCCGCCTTGATCATTAAAGAATCTGATAGACTCTCCATACTTACTGAAGTCAGCAACACCATTGACGACGGGGATATTTGAAATAGCCTCAATCTTAGAGTCCTTTTCAACTGTCTTTGTGATCGGTGACTCGTATTTTGTTACGGTCTCAAGGGATGAGTTGATGTATTCATCCTTAACCATTTGAACAAATGTGGGATCTGATTTAAGTCTATCAACTTCCTCTTGGTTGTATCTGTCCATCTCTCCCTTGGCGGACTGGTAATCATAAATCATACCGTCAACAAACTCAGGGGACTGGGTTACCTTAAAACGTAGATCTTCTTCTAGAACAGCCTTAGCTGCATCCTTGTTGATGATCTTCCCAGTCTTAGGATCGGTAACATCACTACGCCCAAGAATAGCAGATGCTCGTTTCTCACCAAAAGAAATAGCATTTACGTAGCTAGGGATGGCTGATTTCTGATTGAGCTCAGCAACAAAACTCTGCCCGGCAAGCTCAGGCATTTCAAACAGTCCAAATGAATTGCCGTTTCCGTCAACAAGGGTATAGGAATTACCTTCACGCTTTACAGCGTATTCTTTGTTGCGTCTTGACTCAAGGATACTGTTGATGTCGTCTACGCTGTTATCGTACTTGGAGAGCTCATTGGCATCTCCGGTGATGTTGTTGAACTGTGTCTGCTCGGACCTAGCAAAGGCAGCAGCACCGTCAATGAACTTAGCCAACTGTCCTTTAATCATTTCGGCATCTTCTACACTTCCAGAAGACTCAGCCTTGTTGTAGTCATCGTACATCTGCTGAGCTACACGGTACAGCGCGGGATAGCTCTGTAGCCCCTGAACACCGGCAGTCATAATGCCTTGCTCCTTGGCTACCTTTTCCCTCTGAGCCTGAGCCTTCTCGGCATCACGCGCACTTTGCATCCGGCTACGTTCGTTTGCCGCTGCATATTGTTGAGCTACTTGAGGGAATGAGCTCTGTACCTGTACTGCTTCTGTTAGAATTGCCATTATTTAACTGCTCTTTTCTCAAATGTTCTAATGAGCTTCTTCATGTATGAATGAAGCTTTGTTTTGTCATCACCAGACACCATTGCCTTGATAGCTTCCATCTGCTTTGGGTTGAAGATGTATTCTCCACCCGTCATCTCGGCAATCTTCTTGCCGTCTTTTACAATATCAATTGGGTTGTTCTTATGAGAGAATTCACCCGGAGATTTTTTGACAGCGGCTCCATCCTCTGCCTTCTTACTTTGACCAAGCAAGAATTGACCAGCAATGTCGGCAGCACCCTGAAGACCAGCAGCTTGTGTTTGAAGACCTGCTGTTGTAGCCTGACGCGCAGCCATTAACTCTCCTTGGAGCATGGCGCGATCCTGCTGCTTAGCTCCGATCATCTTCTCGTAAGCTCCCAACAGTTGCTGTTGACGCTCTTGTCCGATGTCAGCCTTGCTCTGGGCTGCTGCACCAACAGCTCCCTGAACTCCGCCAAGGACGCCACGGGTGCCGGCGCTCTGTAATGTCTTAGATCCGGCGGCAAGAGTTTGATCAAGCTGGTTCTGCATCTTCGCTTCATTGGTTGACTGAGCTACCTTTTGATAGTAGTTGTAGTAGTCTTCCTGTGAAGTCATGGAAGGCATCATAGCTTTGATGTCTCTAGCTTCAGATTCAGCTTCGCGTTTAGCCTTAGCTCCCTGAACAGCCATGTATAGCTGTGGAGCCATTGCCAAGGCAGTACCAAGTCCGGGCATGATCATGTTTCCAACCATGCCTAAGCCAGCGCTTGCCGCGCTAGCAGCAGCAGTGCTACCACCAGATTGAAAACTTTTACTCGGATCCTGCACGTCTACAGAAAATGGTTTAGTCTGTGATTGATACGGAATACTTGTTCCGTATGCAGCTTTTGGTATTTTTCTTTTCTTAGCCTTCATTACTTTACAAAAATAAGAAATTATGCACCCTGTTGATTGTGAAGATTTGACTTCGCATATATCGCATTGATAGAGTAAAGTTCAACCGCACTAGTAGAGGTATTAGTTAAATCAATTTGCATGAAGGAGTCTCTGATAGGGTCTCCGTCAATAGACGCATCTGATACTATCAACAGCTCATCACCAGCGCTTAATCCAGTGACAGTTGTGTTGGCAGTGATGGTTGTACGATCATAGATACCAGCAACGTCCAGCGTGGTATCTGTTAATGATGATCCATCAACCTTATATATGTTACTACCCAAGCCAAACGGAATGTCGTTTACGCGGCTCGTCATGGTAATATTTGGTCCAGAAATACTAGATATAGCGCCAATAGAAATTATATTGGCTGTGCTTAACAAAGTATCTCTGTTTATGTGCGCATAATAGTTGCGTTCACGCTTATCAAAGTTTGAAACGCTAACGCTAGACTGCTGGTCTGTTGTCTTAAATACGCCAGCCCAAGGTGCGTCGCCCTCTAGAGATACAGACTCGTAAGTCTTTACCATTGAGGGGTTTGAGTTTGACACCACAGAGATCGTACTGTTGTACTGGGACCCGTAGAAGTTGTTGCGTGTACTGTTTGTGTTGTGAATGTACAGGCGTCCGTTCTTAAATGAGAAGAAGCTGTTTTTAATGAAGCCCATACGCTCCGGGATGTAGCTGTAGAATGTATTCCAGAAGCCACTCTTAACATCATAGGCAACAGTAAATCCATCAAACACCTTAGTGTTCGCGCCCACTGAGAACGTAACGCCATTGCCACTAGAAAGCGTAAGCAAATTAGTTGACAAATTAATTGTTCCCTCCGCGTAGAAATCTCTGTTGGTGGTGGTGACTACAATATCATATGACCCGGTCTGACCTTCAAGGGCTGTGTCAAGTTGAACAGCTCCAGACTCAGTGCCTAGATCAAAGAATGCCACACCATTTCCGTAGTCTTCGTAGTTCGGGAATAAGTCCTCCCAGTTAAGGTCCGTCTCTTCCCATCTGCCAAATGAAGTGCCAAAGACAGGGCTGGTTATAACATCATTTCCTGACTGACCTACTTGAAGTGTAGATGAATAATCTGTGCCTCCAGACGTAGCAACAACACTGCTGTTGTAGATGTCAGCAATAGATATAACGTACTCGTCATTGTCTGGATCATATCCCCCATTGACATCAACATAAGCTCCGAACTTCTTAGCCTCTGTGAACTTGCTCATGAAGAAGCTGTCCATCTGCTTCTCGCTGATAGGCTCTACTCCAGAAGCTCCAAAGGCTAAGACCTTGCCGGCATTAACATCCGCATAGAAGATGCGACCAAAACGAACGACAACAGACTCAGGGTTGTTGTCACAACCGTAATCCCCAGAGCGATAAATGGCTGTGCCAAGGATATCGTTAGATGCTACTAGGTTAGCATTGTCTGAGGCGTACTCAATAATATTACGGCTCACTGGGATCATTGACAGCTTGTTGCGCTGTAAGCACACAAGACCATCACCCATGTTCTGTAGGTACATGATTCCCCCGTAAGTAGTATCAAAGTCTTTGAAGTTTGCTAGGCTCAGGTTGAATGAAGACAACAAGAGACCTTCACTGTCAAAGTTGAAAGGCTCACTATATGTAATGGATGCGGTGCGTTTAATCTGTGATGCCGATGGCGAGTACAGGTTAGCACGTCCAAAAGAATTTGCTTGGCTTTGGAAGAAGTCGCTGACGCTAAAGTCTTCAACGTAATCCGTAAGGTAGTTGTATTCGTTAATGTTTGTCCCGTGACGAAGCTGACGTAGTCTGAACCACACATCTCCCTGCGTAAGTTCAACAACAGCATCCGCATTCTGAACAGTAAACGTAGCCGTTACGTTAGCAGCTCCGCTAAGGAACTCACAGTCACCAATATAGCTGTAGCTTGTATCGTTAGACTTGTATACATTGTTGATCTTAATCTTAACGCCGCCAGATGAAAGGAATATATCTCCTTTAAATGGCTTGATCGTAGATTTAAAGAATCCCCAACCGCCTTGATTCTGTACTTCAAAAGTTCCAGCTGTAGCTGTACGATCTGATCCGTGAACTCCGTTCACCACTGGTAAACTTGTACCAATCTCATAGTACGGAAGACCCTCTGATGTTCTCTTCTTAGAGAACAATTCCACTACACACTTGTTGTCCCAGTCGTCGGTATCTGCAACAACAGCAGACTTACCAAACTTTGGGTGGGCATTGTCCTCAAGAATCAAGAAGTACCCGGTAGTTCTGTATTTAGTGTTATTGTTTGAGTCATCAAGGATGGGGTTCAGCGTAGCCGAATCGTCAAAGTACTCATAGCCAAGAACATTAAACTCAACACCGTTAGGATAGTAGGTTCCTCCAAAGCTGTAAATGCGGAGCTTGTCACCCTCGTTCCATGCATAGTCAATTAACGCACCACGAGACTCACGGTAGCTATCGTCTTTGCCTGATAGCGATCTAAGGGAAACAAAGATCTTGTCCGCATAGTTCTGTGCTACGTTCTTTACTGTTGGGTTGGTGGCAGCAAATGCTTCAATGGCTGAGTACTGTAGGAATGAAACGATAGAGGTGTTCCCAGAATAAACCGGAGCCCATCTCTTTGCCCAGCTTGGAGCAGCATTCTTTAGGCGCACAACCATAGACGTCTCACCCTTCGCGCCACGTTCCCCAAACCATTTAACGTAGGTTTCTGGAAGTTTATTTACACCACCAGAACGGTTCCTGTCGTCATAGTAAACAACGCCAAAGCTGTGCGTAGCTCCAGCCTTAAAGGATGAAGCGCCAGCAGTCCCGTCAATGTATCGTGAGTTGTTAGTTACGGTATCAGAGATAAAGTAACTGTTCATGAACTTGGTTGACGGATTCTCAAACGTAGCGTCTGATGCCTTTACGTTTCCATATGACGTATATGCAGTAAGGTCTCCTGTATAGTTTACAGTCAAACCGTATCCAGCATACGTCTTATCCCTTACGCTTCTAAGGTCCGCATAATCCGGAGCGTCTCCGCCAATATCATTTGTAGATCCGTATAGTGTTCCAAACTCTAGCTGAGCGCTTTTGATTCGGATATCTCCTTCAATCTTTTCCGTTGCGCTGTTATATACCAAGTTGGTTAATTCAACCTGACCACTACCCTTAAAGAAACCATATCGCTCATTATCACTTAACGCATGATTAGCCTCTTCAACGTCATAGATTTTAGTTTTATGATCAGAAAACTGGTCAACGGTATCAAATGAAACGCCATAAGATTTCTGTATCTTCTGAATGATAGTTGCAGCAAGCGTAGCCTTGGATACAGCGGAGCTATTAACAATAGTTTCTGTAACTCTGAATGGGGTCATGTCAACACTGACATAGTCTTTGACTAGTCCGGACATTCTATTCACTCCGGGATCTGGTCTGTTCCACTCGCGCCAACTCATTGGGTAGTCGGCGAGGCTAAGCTTGATGTAGTCTACGTCAACACTAAAGTCAACAGTGTATGTAGATCCAGCGTTCACCGTGCCCGGAATCCCATTGATGTTCAGCTCAAATGTTTTTGCTGTGCTGTTGTCTGAAATAACAGCCGTCAATGGTGTGGACAATGACACACCGCGGGCTTTGTAGTTTGGCTCAACAGATCCATCTAGCATTACGTTACCATACCCCTCAAGGTAGTTTCCGTACATAAGTCTGTTGCCACTGATTGCCTGCGTCTCAGCAGACAATGGGACGTTATCAAACAGTTTGTTCTTCTCGTCGTTGCTGATCACCGTATAGCTAGCGTCATTCTTGAACACTACGCTCTTGGTAACAATAGCAGTACGGATGTTGTCGGTCTCATCTACAATAAAAAACGCACCTTCAGTACCAGATCTTGCTAGTACACGGATCTTACTTGCATCACCTACGTTGGTCTTTACGTATACACGCAAAGCGTTGTTCTGTTTCTTTAGCTCGTTAGAGATCAAGCCATCCAACAGCTGGTTGTCCGAATAGGTAACTGTGCTGTACGGACTGATAGCGCTAACTTCCCCATCGTCGTATACGTATTGATACGCAAATTGATACGTACTCTCGTACACGTTGTTGAACGTAGTAGCTGCGTCCGTAAAGAACTCCCACGTAGGAGCTTCCATTGGAGGCTGCTTAGCTACCGTAATAAACAGAAGGCGCTGATCGTCTGTCAGTGTAGTACTAGGGTTTGTTCCCTTGCTATAGTCGGCAGGGTATCCATTGCGCTGCGCTCTAGATGCATTGATCTTTTTAGGCGCATTACTTCCGTCTGTAAAGTACAAGATGGTATCGTCCTTCTGGTTGACAACAACGTCAGCCTTTACGAACATAACCTCCCGGAAGTTTAGAATCGGATCCTGATAGATCTTATAGACCTTATCCTTTGAAATACTATAACGATAAATGCTATGGTTATCATTGCTGTTGTATACAAAATAGAATATCTCGTCCTTCTGCATATTGGTCACTTGACCAATAACTCTATTTGTACCAGCTGGCAATGTATCCGAAGCGCTATTGTAGCTGATAACAGTATTGCCCTCCACGTTCTTGATCACACCGGCATTGCCGCTGTCGTCTGTAGAGACGCGGATGTTCAGTGCATCAACAAATTCAACAGACTTAACGATTCGCGAATCGTCGTCTTTGTTGAGATATCGCGGTAAAAGCTTATCAATCGCCATGTACTATCAATATTTGGGAGATTGGTGGAAGTTTTTACGGATCGTCTTGAAGATCTCCTCTTTGCTGAATGACTTCAGTCTGGAGTTAGCAAGACGACGCTCGTTATAATACTCCTGCCGTGCTCTCATCTTTTCGTTTGCCGGAACGGTGCTCTTTCTCTCTACTAGTTTGTAGTAGATGTATGCACGAAGAGCTGACTCAGCATACTGGTGAATGCTTGGGTTCGTGCTGCGTGCTTCGTCGGCAATGTATTCAATCACAACTTCGCTTATTCCGTTAGTTGTGTTAAGCTCAATTCTGTTCTGATCGTAGTTCATGCGGAACTCACCATTGTACTGTCCTCCGCCTACGCCGTACAGACGACCTTCTGTGCTTTCGTACAGGTAGTTGCGGAAGATGTAGCTGTCGTATCCTTTGAAGCCCACCAAATCAGTAACTACATCCTTAGCGTCTACACGATCGTACACGCCATCCTGATCAGAGTCTACGTAGTTGCCATTAGCATCTTCTAAATAGACCTGTGAGTAGTTCAGGTTCTTGTTCTCACCCAACACATAAACCAGACCGTCAGATCCAGCTACACCAATTTTGCAGAGATCAACGAAATCATCCGGAAGATCCACTGTATTAAGCGAGCTGTTCACGGGAAGTTTCAGTGAGCGCACACGCTTGAGCATATCAAAGCCCATCTCGCGGATGCCACGCAAAGCAAAGTTCCGGATAACAGTGTTAGAGCTGCCGGCTACGAAGTCATCACCATCAGAGGTTAGGATGAAGTCGTTTACTATCTGGTCTACTGATACTGTATTCCTTGCCATTAGCCTTGAGGTTGTGCGCCATAAGCCATAACAGCTTCGTCGCGTAAGTTGATACCAATCATTTTGCCAATCTCCATAACCAGCTTTGGAATGTAGTGATCAGGGAGTTCAAAGTCCACACTGTTGGATGCACTATAGATCTCCTTTCCGGATACCGTTGTGTAACCAAAACGTGGGTTGGCTGCCGTCCGGGCTCCAGTAGTAGGATCAACCCCCTCAGGCTGCTTATAATAACGAAGCTTCAGCTTCTTAACTGAGGTGGGAAATACTTCAATCACGTCGCTTAAAAAGGCAACAGGATGTGAGTCTGTCGGTACAGACAGTTCGCTCTGCAATACGTATTCAAGTTTCTCCTCGTCGTAGATAATATCTACAGGTACAGAAGTAGTCTGTCCAAACACAAAGCTTCCGAACGTACGCAAGGAAATAACCCTTGACAGGTCCTCAGGCTTGGAGAATATACCATTAACCTGAGACAGTGTTTCGGTCTTGCTAAAGGTGGATAGATCCTCCTCCAGCTGCTTCAGTTTAGACAGGTGACGCTGCACATCAATACCACGAACCCGCAAGTTCTTAGCTACGTTGAGCTCTTGGAAGATGCTGTTAAAGATATTCGTCTGTGCTACCGCCGCAAAACTGTTAAATACGGCAGGCGTGACGAACCCTCGTTCGTCTTTATTCGCCAAATCTTTCAGGGCGTTGTATACTACGTTTACGCTAGCCATGCCATTAATTCTTGTAATAGCAAAGATACCAAAAAAGAAAGGGCGCCGTTTGGCGCCCTCTCATACAACAACGAGATCAATAGATATTGAGATCTTGACTGCTAATTTACGCAATACCTGTCAATTGTGAAACAATTTGCTCGTAAACTGGAGCACCTTTTTCTGTCAGGCAGAAACGCGTCATGACATCAACACTGTCCATACCGGCTGGAGTTGATACAATCAAACGACCTGTATCGTACCAGTACATACCATCAGCGCGGCTATCAAGGATCTGGAAATCAGAAGCTTGGATGATTGCAGAACGGGTCTTAACAGACGGGTTGTCAAACATCTTCATGAACTTATCCGGGTTGATTTTAGCTTCACGAACTAGCTCACGCTTGATGCCCATGTTGTCCTGATTAATATCAATTCCAAGGTACAAAGCCACTGGAAGAAGGTCAGAGATAGGCTTCTCGCGTACCATTCCAACAGCTTCGTGGATCTTGAATTCAACATCAACCTCTTCTTCGGCTGTCTTCTGGTTGTCCATCAGGTAGAATAAATTACCACCGTTGGCTGCGTTAGAAGGGTGAGCATTCATGAATGCCACTAGGTTGGGTTTTGTATGGGGGACAGCTAAGATGCCATTACGAAATACGATCTGTTCACGTAGAGCGTTCTGACTCTGCTCGTCAACGAAGATAGATGGTTCGTTAGGGCAATAACGAATAGACCGAACATTGCTCGTCTTCTCGTCATAAATAGTTAGGCTGTTTTGGGGGAGGCTTAGATAGATGCCTGCACCTTTTCTTACTAGGTAGATGTGTGTCTTACGTTCATCAGACTTCTTGCGCATTACGCTGAAGTCATTTACCTCTGCTGTGGATGTGCCCTCAGGCTTGCGTACCGATCCACGACGGCGGGGAGATTGTTGCTCTTCCATGATTAAATACAATTAAAAAATTAAAAAAAGAGGGCTGACCGAAGCCAGCCCCCTTGGAAAGGATTATACCTTCTTGATCAACACGTGACGGTTTGCACCACGGGTAACCAAAGAGATCTCAGAACGGTAGTTAAACTGTACCAAGTCTTTGGTGTCGTTAGTAGCACCAAGGATAGAACCAGTCATCCAGTGCTCCATTTCACGGCTGTAGCCATTGCTAGCCTTGAAGTTCATCTCCAATGAAGGATTGCGGTCGCCAGACTTAGCATCAACAACAGTTGACATAGGAATAGCAGCACCAATGAACTCGGCGTCAGCAGCAGCAGAAGAACCCAACAACGTAGGCTCGTTCAACAACTTCCAGTCATGCTTGTGGAAGGTGTAACCACCACGAGAGAAGCTTTGGAAGCCAAGCTCAACAGCCATGTCTTTGCTGTTGTTGAATGCACCGAATGATCCGGGCAAACCTACAGTGATACCAGTACCAGCATATCCTTGAGCGAGCAAGTCGTCAATCTTCAATGCTTGGTGACGGTTAACATACAAAGCGTACTCAGGAGCAGCACCTTGACGATCCAACTCTTTTACGAGGGCGTCAACGTCAGCCAAAGTCTCAATGTAGTTTCCGTGAACGATACCACGGTCTTCAATAGCGCTGAAGTAACCTTCAGAACCACCAACTCCGCTAAGAGCAGCAGCGCTAACGTCAACCTTCTGACCCAACAACATCATCATTTCACGCTTGTCCATGAAACGCTGGCGAGTGTCAGCCTCAGACTTGATGTACCAGCGGTAGTCACCGTTGCCCAAGTTGATCCAACCGATGTTCGTAGCTTGTGAACCAGTCACCTTGTAGATCTCTTTAACGATCATGTAAGGGTTGGTGTACTTAACTACGTTAGACTCCAAGTAGTCAGTCTGTTGGTCAGTACCTTGAGCGAACAAGTTACCTACGATAGGATACTCAACGCCACCAGTGCCGATAGCAGGAAGAGAGTCAGCAGAAGACAATGCAGTCAACTTGAACGACTTAACAGTGTTCAAACCTTGACCAGAAGCTCCTACGCGAACGACGTCAGAAACGAAAGCACGAGTCTGTCCAGCCAATACGATATCGTTGTCACGAAGAACCAAAGGAGTTCCAGAAGCAGCGATAGCAGTAGCAGAAACAGAAACGGTCTGAGTAGCACCAGCACTAGCGGCAGCAGCAGAAGCTACGGCAGCAGTAGGAGTGATAGCGGCTACGGGGTGTAGACGCTGCTCTTCCCACCATTGTACTTCGTCAGCAGTTCCAGCAGCCTTAACAGCGCCAGTCAACTGAAGAAAACCGGTGATACCTTGGTTTCCATAGGTCTTAACCAACAACTCACGGTTGTCGGGCTTATTTACGTCATTAATGAATGACGCGAGATCAACGTATTTCGCCGGATCTAAACGACGAATAGCGTTGGGGTAACTTGATGCTGCGGGAGCATTCAATCCATCAGTAGCCATATTTTTTTATGGGATTAAATGCGACAGTTAATTATCTAAAACGCATGAGGTTGTCGCCACCCCCCAGCGCTTGCTTGATTTGTTCAATAACACTGTCCGTTTGTTGATTCTGTTGGATACCGGGCGCTCCAGCCTGAACATTAGCAGCCTTGTTTACAAGGTTCTTCTGTCCATCGCTCAAGCCTTGCTGATAAATACTCTTTGCAATCGCGTCAATATTATCAATCAAAGCTCTGTGCATACTCAGGCTTTCAAAATCCCAGTTACCGTTATCATCAACGTACGGATCAAAGAAGCGATCAAGTTGAGCGTTCTTGTCTTTAAGGGTTGACTTGTAATTATCATCCAAGCCAAAGGTGAAAGTGCGGTCGTCGCCAAGTTCAAATTCCATAGCGTCCAATGCGTCCACCTCTGAGCTCATTGTGTTAATCCAAGCATCGTCAAAAACAGGAGCGTCTTCCTGATACGATTCTGTTTGTGTTGGCAATACATAGTTCTCACGAAGAGAGCTAATGCCAGCACGAGCCTTATCTGCATCAATCTGAAGTTGGATTTTAGACAGCTCAATCTCCTCTTCGGAGTGTGTGTCTTCATCCAGCTTGTAGCGGCTATTGACGAGTCTTGCTACTTGATCCGGAGTCAAGTTGGGATAATCAGCCATAGTCTGTAACCGGATAGCTGACATATCATCCATTTCAGATGGGTCAAGCTGTTGGTATTTAAACCAGTCTTCTGGCGATCGTCCCGTGTTTTTAACAAACTCAGCAATCTTTGCTACGCGCTCATCAAGTTGAGGCGCTTCGGGCTCTCGGTTAATAAACCCAGACAGTTCATCCAACGAGCTAATGCTAACGCCAAGTCTTTCACTTACATAGTTAGCAACAGCGGAATTGAAATCATCATCCGATAGTTCATAGGTTTCATTCTCAAAAGAACTTTGCTGAGATTCTGTGACAGGCTCAGCAACCTGTTGGTTTGTCTGTTGAACCGGAGCCTGATATGCCTCTTGTGGCATTTCATCTACTAGTTCAAACTGTTGTACTGGCTGCTCTTGTTCAAATACCGGTTCGTCTGAGATATTCAGACCAGCCGACTTGGCAAGATCCTCCATGTTGGATTGAATTTCTGATACGCTCATGTCGTAAAAATTTAATTAGTAGTACCACAAAGATAGGTATTATTTAGAATCATTATAAATTTCACATTGGGCGTTGCAGGTTTCAACAATATGTTATAGTATTGTGGAAAACAAATGCACTACAATGAAAAAGATTCTGTTAATCGTAGCCTTGGCATTGGGAACTCAAGCCATCGCACAGTCAGCTCCACTAAACGGAGTAACGCTCGTACAAGTAAAAGATAAAGTACAAGACTTTACCCTTACAGACGAAGCTCAGATATACTATCTACACCGTGAGCTGGTCGCGCAATGCGATAGCTACACGATCATAGATGAGGAAATACTTGGTGATGATGCTCTGCACGGTGCGTTCTTCTACTTCAAGGATGAGAAGGTCCTGTTCATATTATGCAGAGGAGGAACAGTTAAGGGATCATTGATCCAGAAATAAAGAAGGGGGCTAATGCCCCCTTTTTTGTTATCGTCCCATGCGCTCTTTTGCGTATGCTTCGTCTTCAGCAGACAGGCGTGTCTTGGTGTCTTTTCTAATTACACCTTGCTCAGAGTAGCCCTGCTTAGCTAATTCTTTACGTACATTGTCCATGGCGTCACTGCGCTCACGCTCGGTAGGCTTGTAACCGGGAGCTTTGCCTTTTTGAAGCTTAGCCATCTCAGCAGCTACAAGTTCTTTACGCTTAGCTGTAAACTCCTCACCTGATTTGCCACGAGCAACAACAGTAGATGGCTTAACGCCAGCGCCCTTCTTGTCTTTAACAACAACTTGATCAAGTTCAACAGCAGCTCCATTCTGAGCCTTAGGCATTTTGCCGCCCATCATGTACTTCATCATGGCTTCCTTGGTCATCTTGCCGCCAGACGTATATTTCTTTTTAGCTTTCATGTCTTATCATTTGTATTACAAAGTTAAGGCTTTTTTGGTTTTGGTTTTTGACGAGCAGCCTGTGACTCTTGCCATGCCATACGGCGTTCTTTCTCTACGTCAGAACCCCCAGCTTGGTGGTAATTAAACCAAAAGTCTTCTGCCGATTGCTTACCGTTTACGTAGTTGCTAAAGTTGGCATTGGGATGCTGTAGGTAATTACCCAAGAATAAGAACCGCTGTTGCTCCGGCGTAAGCCTAGAGAAGTCTACGCTCTTCTGTGCATACAAAGAATTGAGCCAAGATGGAACAGCCATGCCGGCATCTTTCAGCTCTTTGACTGTTCTGTTTACAGCAGTAACCCCGCCCATGTCGTCGCCAATCTCAAACATAAACATACCACGTCCAGCTCCAATAGGCTGTAGCTTCCCGTCTTTAGTGACGAGCTGTATAGCATTTGGATTCATACGCTGCTGAGCTCCAGTCTCATGATATGCGATGCTGTTCATTAGATCAAGGTACTGTTCAGGCTTACCGCCCTTCTTTTTGATCGTGTAGTCTAGCATCTGCTGGAAGCCCATATCTTCAGCAACAGTCCCTCCGTTTTGAAACGATGGGATGCGCTTAGCGCGTAAGCCAGAAGTGGGTTTATATTTTCTTACAGCTTTAGGCATGGCGTTTAAGATCCGCAGCTATCGCATTCTGGGTTGTCAATCGTACAAGCTGTTGGTTGGTCTTGTGTTTCCAGATCATTAACCCAATTAGCGAAATCGTCAGACATAGTGTTTGATGTTTAATAGTTAAAAAAATGATTACTTACCCTGAGCCATGTACGGCTTAGTGTAATTTTTGCTGTTCTTGTTCTTGGACATTTTGGTCTTGGCGTGAACGCCGGGACGCTTGACCTTGGGCTTCTTCTTGAAAGCCACCATGTTTTGAATCTTAGCCATGACTTACCACTTTGCTTGCATTGGATATTTACAGCTCACCATTTTTCACGATTCGCCCAGTAGGCGGCTGACATTTTTCCCAGTGCGATGTTATTTGCGTGACGAGCTTTGAATGATCTACGACGAGCCGCATACGACTCGGACTCGCCAGACTTCTTAGGCGATCCTGAAACTCCTTGTTGTCCAAAACGAATAAGCTTTAATCTGTCTCCTTCTTTTGCCAATACCATGTGTGATTTGGTAGCATGGCTTGGGGTACGCTTAGCCTTATTCACCCCGGACAACCCGTAGCGCTTGAGCATATTCCTAACCCTGTCTTTCGTCACAGCCATGACACAAATCTACAAAAAAGAAAGGGTCACATTCCTGCAACCCTCTCATTGTTTAGTATGCGGAAACTTACTCCTCCACCACTTCAGCAGCAGGAGCTTCTCCGGGAGTAAACTCACCGCTTTCCAAGTCTACAGATCCATCACCGTATTCGGTTTGGATAGCATCAGTAGCCTCCTGCATCTTCTGCTGTTGCTCTTTGTAAGCAGCCAACAAGGCTTCTTTACGGAGTTCAGCAAGTGCAAGTGCACCTAGTTCAACTTGGATAGCTTGCATAGCCTGACGTGCTTCATTCATGGGGG
>Ga0181602_10000728_pt1 | contig 30163 bp, 30 predicted proteins | sample 041ome_14_FD_148640 | JGI IMG/M metagenome (GOLD analysis project Ga0181602, IMG submission 148640) | Coastal salt marsh microbial communities from the Groves Creek Marsh, Skidaway Island, Georgia - 041408US metaG (spades assembly) | ecosystem: Environmental > Aquatic > Marine > Intertidal zone...
TGTGCATGGAAGCCTGCGGGTTCACCTCTTTCTTCATGACCAACGAATACGATGGCATGTCCGGTTTCACTCGCCAAGACCTCTGGTTTGACGCTTCCCGTACCCGGGTCCTCCCCGGCGTACATCAAGAAGCGGTTGATGCCGAACTCGCCAAGCGTGCCTCAAAGGAACGCGACAAGCGAGCGAAGAAAGCAGCGAAAGAAACCGCAAAGGGGGACGCTTGAGATGGACATCGCCAGCGCAGCTGAAACCGGCGTGTTTTTCCTGTTCGCCGCCATCACGTTGGGCGGCGCACTTGGGCTCATTTTTGCGCAGCGCGTGGCCCACTCCATGCTCTCGTTGATCTTCTGTTTCATGGCGGTCTCAGGGATTTTCATCCTGTTGGGTGCTGAATTCTTGGCTGCCATTCAAATCCTCGTCTACTTGGCGAGCGTTGGCTTGGTGGTGCTGTTCGGAATCATGCTGACCCGGCGGCAAATTCTGGAGGAGGATTTTGAATGAAATTCATTTCCCTCGTCACCCGCCTCGGCCTTCTCAGCCTGGGCTTCATCCTCGTTGCAGCCGTGAACGCTGACGATGTGTGGTCCAACCCCAGCACCGACCAACCGACGACCTCAGGTCTTGCCGATGCCCTGCTCAGCGACTGGGGTTTTGCCCTGCTCGTGCTTGGCCTGCTCATGTCGATGGCGATGATGGGCGCAGCCTACCTCGTTCGTGACGAACGAATGGAAAATCTCCTCTGGGAATTCGGAGGTGAGGAAGAATGATCGATCCAGCATGGGTTTCAGGTCTCTCCGCTCTCCTCTTTGTCATCGGCCTTGCAGGTGCGTTCACCCGCAAGAACGCCATCATCGTCCTCATGTGCATTGAATTGATGCTCAACGCTGCGAACATGCAATTCGCCGCCGCCGCCGTCCATCACGGCGACACGACCGGGTGGGTTTACACGATTTTCGCCATCGCCATCGCTGCGAGCGAAGTGGCCATCGGTTTGGCCATCTTCCTTGCCATGTACGGCCAACACGAATCGATCACGCTGGACGACGTGAACGTCCTAAAGAACTGAGGTGAAAGAATGGCAGGTACAGGCAGTTCAGAAATCGTTCACAGCACGGCAGCGCAGTATGCGCCCTACATTCTCCTTCTTCCGATGTTGGCCTTCCCGGTGATTTTGTTCCTCGGGAAAATGTACAACGGCAACAAGATGTGGAAAGAGACGCTGAAGGAAGGGGGCCTCATTGCGTTGGCCGTCATGGGCGCCAGTTTGGCGCTCTCCCTCTGGCTCATCAGCGACTTCATCGGTGCATACGGGGGCGTTGAGAAACTCTCCGATTGGACTTGGTTTACCTCGAGCATGTGGAACTCGGGCGTGGTGACGACGGAGATCACTTTTGGTTTCGGCGTCCACATCGACCACATCACGGTGATGTTGCTGTTCATCGCCTCGTTCCTGTGTCTGCTCATCAACACCTTCGCCATCGGTTACATGAACACCGACCCCATCAACGACAACCGCAATCACCGCTTCTACGCTGAGTTCGTTCTCTTCTGCTCGGGTATGCTCGGCATGGTGCTCGCCGATTCCTTCCTCTGGTTGTTCATTTTCTGGGAGTTGATGGGGTTGTGTTCCTACTTGCTCATTGGGTTCTACTACGAGCGCCCCAGCGCTGCCTACGCCGCCAAGAAGGCGTTCTTGACCACCCGTGTTGGCGACGTCTTCCTCATGGTCGGCCTCGCCGTTCTCTGGGACCTCTTCGGTTCCCTCGATTATGCGGTCGTGTTCAAGGAAGAAAACATCGACATGGTCGCCGCTTCCAACCCCGGCACCCTTGCTTGGGCGCTCGGCTTGATGTTCATCGGTGCGGTGGGTAAATCAGCGCAGTTCCCTCTTCACGTGTGGCTGCCCGACGCCATGGAAGGCCCAACACCCGTTTCTGCGCTCATCCACGCAGCCACCATGGTCAACGCCGGTTTGTACCTCGTCGCACGGATGTTCCCCTTCTTTGGCGCCGAGTCCATGCATGGGGAGCTCGCCGATTTGGCCTTCATCATCGCGGCCATCGGCGGAACCACTGCGGTCATGGCTGCAGCCATTGCGTTCGTCCAGCACGACCTCAAGAAGGTGCTCGCGTATTCCACCATGTCCCAGTTGGCCTACATCTTCACCGGCCTTGGGGCAGCTCTCTACCTTGCCAACACCCTTCACTGGCACGAATACCTCGTTGACGGCACCAAAAACCCGGATTACTACGTCAACCACGCCATCGTGATCGTGGCCTTTGGCGCTGCGCTCTTCCACTTGTTCAACCACGCCATGGCCAAGGGCATGCTCTTCATGGCGAGCGGTGCGGTGATTCACGAGGTCCATCACGCCCACCACCACCTTCACCCTCACGACGACGACCACGGCCACCACGAAGAGGACCCTGAAGAGCTGCTGATGCTCGCCAACTACCTTGCCGATACCGGGCAGTCCGTGTTCGGTTTCTTCAATTCCATCGACCTTGACCAATCAGGCGAAATCGACACCTATGAGTTCCAAACGGCACTCAAGAAGGCCGACATCGCTGACCTCCCACCCTGGGACATGCAGCGACTGATGAAGGCTCTCGACATGGACGGAAACGGACGCATCAACGTCCCCGAACTCGAACTCACCCTCGGCCGTGTCCACCTCGCCTCCCTCGCAGGCGATGACGACCACCACGACCACCACCACGAGTTTGACGCCCAATCCATGGAGAACATGGGCGGTTTGGCTTCCAAGATGCCGCTCACCGCCACCGCCATGCTCGTTGGCTCCCTCTCCATCATGGGCTTCCCGCTCATCGGTGGGTTCTGGTCGAAGGAAGGCATCATCGCCAACACGTGGCGAGTGGCGCTTGAGGACCCGCGCTTCTTCTACCCCGCTCTTTGTGTGCTCCTCGGAGCCGGAATGACGGGCTTTTACATGTCCCGCATGTGGCTCAAGACCTTCGCGGGCTCACCGAAAACCGATGTTGCAGCGCATGTTCACCCCACCAACACGTGGATCAAGACACCGCTGTTCATTCTGACCTTCGTCAGCCTTGCGGGCGTCATCTTCGCCAGCATGGGCTTTACGCACTGGGCGCCTGACATCGAATACGGTTTGATGTCCGACCACGGTGGTTTGTGGGGCGGTTTCCTCTACGAAATGGAGCACGTGTTCGCTAACGAGAAGATGTTCTTCTTCATCCTCACCTACGTCGCTCTTTTCATCGGGGCCGTTGTCGGTCCCGGTTTGGCCCTTTCGCTGTACGGTGGAAAACTCGACGATGGGGAAGAAGCCAAACCGTGGTTTGGCCCGGTTCTCGCTCTGAACGCCGCCATCAAGGGCCGTTACCATTGGGACAACTCGGCCTTTGGGAAATCTGGCTTTGCGACAGCGCTCGAAAACCGCCTGTATTTCGACCATTACTACGACATGGCGATGCTCAAAATCGTCGCGGCTTTCTCCAATAAGGCGGCCGAAGCCGATTCCAGCGTCATCGACGGCACCGTCAAGACCGTTGAGCGAACATCGCAACAACTCTCGACGTCCATTCGCTCGTTGACCACCGGGTCCGCACGGGATTACATTCTCATGGCGGCGTTGGGCACCTTGGTGCTCTTTGGCTTGATTTGGGGGGTGGTCGCTTGACGATTGACTGGATTTCGTTGCCCCTCGTCGGCATGCCGCTCATCAGCAGCATCGTGCTCTTGGCCTACGTGGCTTACGTTTCACCCGTCGCTCGTGAGAAGATCGGACCCACCGTGCGGATGGCCACGCTCGTTCTTTCCTTGTTGATGCTGGTCTTGACCACGGCCATGTTCTTTGGCGACAACTTCATCGAAGGAACACTGGATTGGGCGAGTTTGTCCTTTGGTAAGTTCAACTACGAATTCCAGTACGACTGGATCGAATCCTTGGGCATTCACTGGTCGGTTGGCATGGATGCCCTCTCCTTCCCGATGGTGTGGTTGACGACCTTCTTGCTGCCCATCACCATTGTGGCCACCTGGCACGAAAAGAACGCAGCGGTGTACTTCCCGCTGATCCTCATGATGGGCGGGGCGCTCATTGGCGTCTTCGTCGCTCTTGACCTCTTCATGTTCTACGTGTTTTGGGAACTGACGTTGATTCCGATGTTCTTCCTCATTCTCAAGTGGGGCGGCTACGATCGAAAATACGCCTCTCAGAAGTTCTTCATCTACACCTTCACGGCCTCGGTTATCATGCTCCTCGGTTTGGTGACGGTTTACTTCCTCCAGCCCGAGAACTTGGCTCACGCAGGCACGTGGACGGGACGCACTTTCGACATCCCAACCCTCACGGCCCATGCACAATCCGCCAACGCCGGTGGCGAATGGTTCCTCGGTGTTGGTCTGCAGAAGGTTCTCTTCGTGATGCTGATGATCGGTTTCCTCGTCAAACTGCCATCGGTCCCGTTCCACACCTGGTTGCCCGACGCCCACGTTCAGGCCCCCACCGGCGGTTCGATGCTCTTGGCCGGTGTGATGTTGAAGATGGGTGCTTACGGCATGTTCCGCTTGCCCCTGGCCTTGTTTCCTCATGCTGCCGAGCACTTCCAATTCTGGTTGCTGGCCCTTGGCATGGTTTCCCTCGTTTGGGGAGCAGTCGTTTGTTTGGGTCAAACCAACCTCAAGAAAATGGTTGCGTATTCCTCGGTCTCCCACATGGGCGTGATTCTCATCGGTATCGCTACGATGCAACCGCTCGGTTGGGCTGCGGCCCTCTTCATGATGTTCGCCCACGGCATCATCAGCCCGATGCTCTTCGCCGTTTGCGGTGCGTTCAAGCACCACTACCACAGCATGGAAATCGGGGCCATGCGCGGCATGGCCAAACATTCGCCTTGGCTCGCCACGTCCATGATGTTCGGTTGGATGGCGTCCCTCGGACTGCCGCTTTTGGCCGGCTTCGTGGCCGAGTTGATGATGTTCCTCGCCCTGTGGCACTTCATCGCTGCCGAGGGTTGGAGCGTGCTGTGGATGGTTGGCCCGGCATTCGTGCTGGCCATCACCGCTGCGTATTACCTGTGGTCCATGCAGCGCACCATCTTCGAAGGTGGTGAAGCCACCCAGCCCCCAGCAAGCCTCAACGGCCAACCCGTGCCCGACATCACCGATGCAGAAAAGTGGGCCATGGTCATCATGGCGGCCTTTACCATCCTGTTCGGTGTGATGCCTTGGATTGCGCTTGACATGATGAACGGATGGACGGTAGCGTTCTTTGAAACGCTCTTGATTCCCATCTTGACGGGAGGTGCCTGAAATGGAGAAAATTGAACCCTTTGGCGAAGGTTTCGTCCTGGCCCTTGCGCCTGAATTCGTCCTCGTCATCGGCCTGTTTACCCTGATGATCGTCCCCAACCTCGGGGATGCGAAATTCCGAATCCCGATGACCCAAGTTCGCATTCCTTGGTTCCTTGGCGGTAAGCGAGGGAAACTCGACAGCGACCCCCGTCTCCCGGGGCTCTTCGCAACGACGTTCTTCTCCTTGGCTTTCGTCCTCACGGCGATGTCCTTTGTCAACGGGATGAACCGCATACAAATTGTTTCGGGCGACAACGTCATGCTGCAAGTCGATGAATTCAGCCGAATGTTTGAACTCATCTTCTTCGGTGCTTTGGCCTTGGCGAGTGCAGCCTCTGTGAATCGTATTCCTGCCACTTCTCGCAACGACCGGAGTGCAAGCGGGTTGTACAACAATCGCCGCCAAGTGGACTTCTACGTCCTCTTGATCACCAGCGGATTGGGCATGGCCGTCGTTGCGTTGGCTCAGGACCTCTTCTTGCTGTTCATCGGTTTGGAATTGGCGTCCTTCTCCACCTACGTGCTTGTCGCCTTCATGAAGGAGAGCAAAGAGGGGACTGAAGCCGGCATGAAATACTTCATCGTTGGTTCCGTGGCTTCGGGTGTTGGTCTTTACGGTCTTTCCCTGCTCTACCTTTGGTCCGGTTCGCTCCAATTTTCCGAGCTCGCAACGGCGTTTGCTGAAAACGGCATGGAGTCGCTCCCGCTCATCGCCCTTGGCATGCTCCTCGTCGGTTTCGGCTTCAAAGTCAGCGCAGCACCGTTCCACTTCGCCGCTCCCGACGCTTATGCAGGAGCGACGGCACCCGTTGCCGGTGTCCTCGCAACCGCCAGCAAGGCCATGGGTGTGCTCGGTTTGCTCCGTGTCCTGCTCGTGGTTGCTTCCCCCGAGGCAACGGATGGCGCAGCCGTCTGGCTGGTCGCTCTTGCCGTGCTCTCGGTTGTCACCATGACCTGGGGCAACCTCGCGGCGCTCGGTTCAACCAATCCAAAGCGCATGCTCGCTTACTCCTCGGTCGCCCACGCCGGCTACATGATGGCCGCCATCGCCGCCATCGGGGCCCTCAACTGGGAAACTGACCACGTGGACTTGAGCAACGACGCTGCCCTTGTCGTCGTCACGGCGCTTATCTTCCATCTGACCGTGCTCGTCTGCTTCAAACTCGGTGCGTTTCTCGTGCTCTCGCTGCTTGAATCCGAAAAGGGCGGCCACACCCTCGAATCTTTGGGCGGGTTGGCGAAGCGAGACCCCTTCCTCGCAGTGGCCATGTTCATCTTCATGATGTCCCTTGCAGGCGTTCCACCGCTTTCGGGCTTCGTCTCGAAGCTCCTTGTGATCATGGGCATCGTCAAGGTGGCGCTGCTCGATGTCACCGTCAACAGCGACTTGTCGTTGGCGGACCTCCACTGGGTGTGGTACCTCGCCCTCGCCATGGTCATCAACTCGGCGATTTCGGTGTTCTACTACCTGCGTGTCGGGCTGGTGATGTATTTCCATGAACCCGAGGAAGGACGAGAAGGACCGTTGCCTGCTGGTGGGCCCGTCCGGCTCGCCATTCTTGCCTGTTTGGTCACCACCGTTTTCTTCGGTGTCGGTGCAGGGCAACTGATTGCCCTCGCTGAATCCGCTGCCAACGCTTTGGTTGGCGCATGGTGACCGTTGCAGGCCTCTCCCGGCGCTCGCTGGGTGATGACTTCAAGAAGGGTTGGCCGCTGGGAAGGTCCGGTGAGACTGGTTGGGTCGCAGATTTGAGGAAAAGGTAGACGCCGAAGAACTCGCGCGTCTTGAGAATCCTGAAGATGCAAGCGACGGTAAGATACGTGTCAAAATGCCCAACAAGCGCGTCAACGAAATGTTCGCTCTCGCTCAACAATTGCTCGGCGGCCGCCGTGTAACCGTTCTGTGCGAGGACGGCGAGACCCGTATGGCTCGCATTCCAGGGAAGATGCGACGTCGCCAGTGGGTCCGGGAAGGCGATTTGATCATCGTTTGGCCTTGGGATTTCCAAGACTCGAAGGCCGATGTTAAGCATCGTTACACCAAGACTCAAGCCATGTACCTCTCTCGAAAAGGCGTCTTGCCCGATGACGTTGACATGTTTGGAATGGGAACATCGATGGATGAAGACAGCGAACACGACGACCTCTTCGCTTTCGGCGATGCAGATGAAGACGAGCCAGTGAACGAGGAGACCCTCGATGGCGTCGACACCGAGGATGATGATGACGACTTGTTTGCTGACGATGACGACGATGACGACCTGTTTGCCGACGACGACGATGACGACCTGTTTGCTGATGCCGCCGATGAAGCACCGCAGGAACCTGAGCAAGAATCAATGGAACACGAAGTTGTAGCCGCTGCTGAATCACCCGCTGATGTTGCGGAAGAGGCCTTTGACGACGACGACGATGACGACGACATTGACGCTCTGTTTGCCTGATGCATGAGGTAGCGGCATGCGTGACGACGACTGGGAAGAATTGTCCGGTCGGCCAAAAAAGCGCAAGAAAGGGCATCGGTCATCGTCCAAGCGACCAAGCGTCGAAGAGATGGATGCTGAGCATCACCGGGATGAAGAAAACGCATTTCTTCGCGACCTCGGCGAAGCTGGAGGGCGCTTTCAATGGATGAAAGAAAAGCGTTACAAGAGCATGTTTCGAGACATCGAAGCCAAGATTCAGGGAGCCATGGGTACGGGTGGTTACGATTGGGTTGATCGCCGTGTCTTTGACCAAGTTTTTGATCGCTTGACGCTGATGGCCCTGTACAAATTGATGAAATCCGGCGTGATCGATACGCTGGATTTTCCAGTGGCTCGCGGCAAAGAGGCCCACGTGTTCCATGGAACGGACATCAACGGTCAACCTGTTGCCGTGAAAATTTTTCACACGTCGAATGCGGTGTTCAAGAACCTCATTCAGTACATTGAAGGAGACCCACGATTCAGCGGGTTACGCAGAAAACATCGCGATTTGGTTGAGGTTTGGGTTCGTAAGGAATACCGGAACATGAAGCGGTTGGCTCGTTGGGGATTGGATGTCCCGAAAGCCTTGGGCGTCCACAAGAACGTCCTGGTGATGGAATATTTAGGCTCGGCGACCTCACCCTCGCCCAAACTGCGCGAGGTCAACGTGGACGATGCTCAACCGGTTTACGACCGCTTGCTGAGGTTTCTCGCCGTGGCGTGGCAGAAAGCCGACCTCGTCCACGGTGATTTTTCACCTTACAACATTCTGTGGCATGACGACCAACCTTGGGTCATCGATGTTGGCCAAGGTGTTGTGGAAAGCCATCCAAAGGCTCAGGAGTTTTTGGTTCGTGATGTCACTCGGCTGGTTGAATGGGGTGAAAAAGAAGGGCTCTCGGTCACGCTTGCCGAAGCGATGTACGACGTGCTCAACATGAATCTTGACGATGTTGAACAGCGCTTTGAGGACGAAGCCTGATCATTCTTCTTCCCACTGGATGGTTTCGTCTTCAGCGAGTTGCATCATGTTTGCGACGGCTTCTTCGTCTTCGGGGTCAACTTGCGCCGCTCGCATCCGTCGATTCCTCCGTTCGGAGACGTCACTGAGCCCAGGAACAAGGTCTTCGAAACCGCCAAGGTTGGGGCGTGCTTCTTCGCGTTCTTCGTAGACCTCCAAGGAGCGAGATTCCAAGCGCGCCTGCTTTCGGTCACGTTCAAGAAATCCGATGACGCTGCCGTGTTCCGAGCCCCCAGCAAGCATTTCGATGGCTTGCCTTGCGGACAGCAGGCCGCTCTCTTCGCCAACAATCACGACCGTTGAGTTGTAAATGCTGATTTGAGTTCGGGTTAATTGTTCAATCAGCATCCGAATTTTCCCTTGGCGTCCAATGATTCGGGCCCTGATACGGCGCTGTTGATTGGAGCGCTTGCCGACGTACTCTCGAAGGTCAACGAGTTCGAAGTAGTGGTCATCATCGAGGAGACGAATGGCGGCCTCCGGAGCCATGCCCCGACCAATGGCCTTGACCACATCGGGGAGTTTCATGGCCTTCACGGGGTCGTACGTTCCCACCTCGCCCCACTCAACTTCGATGTCCCCGGTCGTGGAGTCGATGATGAATTTCTGGCACCCCGCTGCGTTGCGAATCGCTTTGCTCGTCACCCCTTTTGCACCGATGATGACCGCAATGCGGTCTTTTGGTACACGAGTGAGGGACTGGCGCATGGTCGGTCGTGCAGCCCACCACTTTTCAATCCCTTGTCTTACGTTGGAGCAGGGAGAGACCGAAGCCCACGAGCAGGACGAGCAGCAAGGACGGTGCAAAGGACGGAACAAGGCCGGGGTCGTCCAAAGAAGCCCCCGTGACCACGAGGTAGTTGTTGTTGTTCCCTTCATCGTACTCGTCAATGACGTTGGCCGCATCGATCACCAAACGGAGGTCAAATTGACCTGCACGGGGAACCGTGTATTGCCAGAGGATGGTTTCCGAGCTGTTGGACAGGGATCCAGCAGGCAGGTTTCGGGTTTCCATCACGGTCCAATCCACATTAGCGGTTCGGTCGGCTGGGGCGGTTTCGAAACGAACGATCACGCTGCCGCCGTAGTCCTGGTTGGATTCCAAGACGCTCGTGACCGTGACGTTCCCGGTCTGTTCGCCCGGGCGAACAATGATGCGGTCCACGTTGGTCTGGCTGAGATTCCAATACAAGTCCAGCCCTGGAAGGATTTGGAACGAGGAAGGTTCCGTGGTGAACGTGTTGCCGGCTTCATCGACGAGCACGGCCCGGAGCATCAGGTGTTGCCTTGATTTGGTTGCCCAGCTCGACAGGCCCACCTGCCCTGACAGTCCGTTCACGCCCATGTTCAACCAACGGCCCGAGAGATCGGGGGTTTGACCGACACCGTTGGAATCAAACCCATATTGAAGGTAGGATGAACTGTTGTCGATGCCCGAATCGGTGTCTTCTGCATGGAAGACGATGCTTGCAGCCCCGATGCGGCTGGTCGTCAATTCGTCCACCGTCCACGACAGACCAACCGGCGCGGTCTCGTCCACGCGCAACTGCACGGTGCTGTTTGCACCGATGTTGCCCACCCTGTCGATTGCACGAAGCGTCAGGTTGTGGATGCCCTCTTCGAGGGTAAAGGTGACGCTGTCGGCGGTGGTTGACGACCAAGCGTTGTTTCCGAGGGCGTATTGCACGCTCGCCACCCCGGAGCCTTGACCGTCGGTTGCAGCGGCGTTGAGGCCGCTGACCGTGACCGTGGTGGATTGCTGCCACGCCGATCCGTCTCCAACCGTCACCGTGCCGACGGTCGGTCCTGTGCGGTCGATACCAACGAACATCGTGGTCGTGGCCGAAAGGCCTGAGTTGTCGTACACCGTGAGTCGGGGCGACCACGTTCCCTCGCTCATGCTTCCGCTGCTCCAATCCCATCCGTAAGCAAGGCTGGTGGGTCCGTCTTTGGCCGGTGCGCCGGGGCCGGGAACATTGGCAAGCGTGGCCTCTTTCAAGTCGTCATCGCTCGCGCCCCACCGGAAGGATAGGGCCTCTCCAGTGCCGATGTTGAACCAAGCTCGGTCGGCGAGGCTGCTTCCCGTCCCAGCGTCAGGGTTGAGCACGGTGAATGTGGTGATGACCGGGACTTGGTTGTCGATGTTGAACCAATCCGTCGTCGTGACGGCGAAACTCTCGGTGTCGCTGTCCCAGCCCGAGGCTCGCAACTTGTAGGTGTCGTTGGTGTGGGCGGTGCTGTCAAAAGGGTAGATCCAAGGTGAGGACGACAAGTTGGCGACCTCGGTCCAGGTCGATTCGTCGGACGAGAGCTCGATGAGTAAGGAATCGAGCGTGCCGTTGCCGCTGATCGAAAACGAGAGGGCTTTGGAGCCCTTGACATCGTCATCAAGTGTTGGTCCGTTTGAAAACGCGATGCTCAAGTTGGACGGGCTGGATGAAAAAACCGTGGAGGTGGAGGTAAGGACTTCGGGATTGGAAGACGGCGCAGGGGCCGAAAGCGGGACCAATGCACAGAGCATGACGGCGGAGAGCCAAATCGCCAGCACCCCTCGGCCCATGTGCTCCCCACGCCCACGGACTGCCTTCAAGTCTCCCCTTTCTTCGGGGGGCAAAGGGGCATCCACCCTCCGTCTTCGTGCGCAAGGAACCCCCACCAGCATGGGGCTCTTTCCGCCGTCTTTGGAGATGGGTTCAAGTGCTTTGCACGCTCTAAGGGGTTCATGGAGCGAAGGACCAACGCTGCGCTCATCCTTTGCTTGATGCTGGTGAGCCTGGTGCCTCTTCCCGCCCATGCGGCAAACAGCAACGGCGTTGAAGCTACAGCAGCCCAGATGTCGTTTTCACCCTCCAGCCCGATAATGGGCGGTTCGGTGGACATTTCGTTGCTGCTCTCCAACTCCGGTGGGACCGAGGCTCTGGTTGATGTCTCATTTTATCGGGACAACATCACGTCTACGAACCGCTTGAAATTCGAGCAAGTCGAGATTCCTTCCGGTGGATTTGTCACCGTGACCGCCCCTTGGAACGGCCTTCAATTCGGTACGCAAAAAGTGTGGATTGAATGGTTCACTTTGGGGGATCAAAGCGGCGCCCGTGTCTCAAAGACGTTTGATGTCCAAGGTTTGGCGAACTTGAAGGTGGCAGCGCTTGAAGTCGGTGACGGTACGGCCGTCTTTGCGGGTGACACCGTCCCCGTGGGTGTTCATGTTCAAAACTCAGGCCCCGAAGACGCTGAAGCGTCGACGTTGTTGATCCATGTACCGGGTGCAGCCGATGCCGAGTTGAACGTGCCCGCCGTGGCATCCGGTCAATCGGTGTGGGTCAACACCTCCGTCGTGGCCCCGAGCAGCGGCGTTCACCTCATCAACGCCACCCTTGACGCCACCAACATCATCCAAGAAGCATCCGAAAACGACAACACGGGCAGCACCGAATTCGTCGTCTCCACCCGCATGGATTTGAGTTTCAAAGATGACCTGACGGTCACCACCGAACCGGGCGACCTCGAAGGCCCTTGGGCCGTTGAGGGCGTGCTGGTGCGAACCAACGGCACCGGGCCAGCCACCGTGCCCTTGTGGTTGCAAATCGCTAACCCATCCGGTGGCCTGATCACCAGCCCCCCGTTTTTCGTGAACTTCACCGGCATGGGGTACAGCGAACAAGCGTTTCGTGTTGAACTGAACACCAACATTCTGGGCTCGCTCCCCGAGGGTGATCACGTGGTGGTGGCGAAGGTCAACCCCTTCAACGAACCTGGGTTTGAACAAGAATTCACTGACAACGATGAGGCCTCTGGCATGCTCACCGTCTTCCCCCTCCCCGATGTGTACGTTGACGCCATGGCCCTGCCAACCGTTCCTTCGGTGCAGTCCGGCGAAGACGTGGAATGGCGGGTGACCATGGAGAACACCGGTGACATCGGCGTTTCCGGCCGCATCCACTACACGTTTGACGGCTTGGAAGGCCAGTCTCCCCTCATCATGCTCACCGCAGGCCAGGCCTTGACGTGGACGGTGGTGTTGTCCACGGCTCTGGGCGCTCACACCGCCGAGTTTGAGGGTCAATGGGTGGCTTCACAGGGCAGTTATGACGCCAACAAACAGAACTCCTTTGCCAGCGGTACGGTGGTGGTGGAATCCAAGCTGAAACTCCAGTGGGAATATGCGTCGTTGCAAGTCACCGATGCCGAGGGCAATCAAGCGAACAATCCGCTGCGGGACGGCGACGCTTACACCCTCACCATCGGGTTGACGAGCCAAGAAACCGGTCAAGCGAATTACACCTGCCGGGACAGCACCAACACCGTTCTCGAGACGTTGGCGGTCAACATCGAAAACCGGGGAGACCGGGGCTCGCTCTCGTGCACCTTCATCGCAACGGCCTCAACGACCACGGTCAGGATGATTCCCGAAGACGCCTCGATCAGTTCGGCGTTCCAGCGCGCCTTCCCCACCATCGCAGCCACAACTGGCGACGAGAACGACGTGGTCAGCTCCGGACTCGGAACGATGACGCTGTTTGGGTTTGGGGCCTTGGTGCTCATCGGTGTGCTCATCGTCGCCGTTTTCCTCACCCGAGAACGAGAAGACGAGGTGGAGCGGGACATCTACGAATACTGTCCGTCGTGCGATGGCGAACTTGAAGGTGATGAAGACCGATGCCCACACTGCGTGTTCAACCTCAAGAAAGCTCGTTCGCAATTCCACGATTGCAACGAGTGCGGAGAATCGATTCCCGACCTCATGGAGAATTGTGCGTATTGCGGCGCCTTCCAGGACGTCGCCTCGTACTTTGAGCGACGAGAACGGCGTGAACGCCGGTCGGTGGTCAAAGAAACCGTTGCTCTCCCGGAGGAAGGCGACGAGAACGAGATCGTGACCGGTGACCAAAACTTCGCAGATGCTGTGAAAGAGTTTGGGTTCGACGAAGAACATCTCGAAGAGGAGTGGGACGCCAACATCGAAGCGGCCGAAGCCGAAGTTGAAGCTGCATATGACCGACGTTACGCTGACAAAATCGCCCTTGAGGACATGACGGATGAAGAACTTGAGGCCTACAAGTCGCAGGTCACCACGACGTTGCGAACCATGAAAGACGAATCCACCGACCACGACATCGAGGCCTTCCTGTCTGAAAAAGGCGAACTCAGATCCTTGGCCGAAGACACGGGCGAACTTAGCGCATCCGATGCTGATATCCGTGAACGTCTGTTTGAAATCACGGGTGAAGAGGGTGTTCTTCCAGGTGAGAAGGTCAAGGTGGGCATGAGCTTGACCGATTCGTCACTGGCGGGTAACGAAGTCAGCGAAGCCACTGCCAATTTCACCTTTGATGACGATGCACCCCTTTCCGCCTCGACAAAGAGCGATGCTGAACTCAAGGAAGAGGCAAAAGGAAGAAAGCCGACTCGTCGGCGTGCACCGAAGCGGGAAGCGGTTGCTGAGCCCGCCGTTGAAACCGCTGAATGTGGGGCTTGCGGTGCAGATTTGTCTGTCGACGCCACCGAGTGCGGTACGTGCGGCGCTCGCTTTGGTTGAGCGTCTGTCAGCGTTCATAGGGCTCGTCATCGCCGGAGCTCGGCCGCAACATCGCTTCATTCAGACAGCCCGCCCATGCAGCATATCCTCTTTCAATGCTCGGCACGCCGAATCGTCGCCTTCATAGGGTCTAACCCTGTGGTTGGGGCATGGGGCATCCCAAACTCGCAGCGACGCTGCTGTTGATGGTGTTGATGACCTCAACTTCAGGTTGCATGGGGCTCATTGCAGCGCGAGAGTCGGTAGAGTCGCTTCGTGACCCTGCCTATGACAGCCTGAACAACAAGAAACTCACGATTGCGCACGAGTTTACCACGCTCACCAATTACTCCATGGAGTATGTCAATCGCTCGACGTTTATCGTGACCGAACAGACCACTGAAATTGACATTTATTTCAAGGTGACCTTTGAACTGTCGGAGTCACCTTTGTTCCCTGATCTGTTCTTTGACAACGAAACCCATTACGTTCGGGCCACGTTGACGGACAGCGAAGGAGATATCCAATGGGAGCAAGATGTGAGTGAGGATGCATCACCACTTGAGGAACGTCTTCAGCCCATCCCGTCCTTTGCGCTCGGTGAGTGGGAGCTTGAAGTTCGAGCGAGAGGAGGTGGGCAGAACACCGTCGATTCCTTGCGAGACCAGTTCCTCCTGATCGTCACTGTCACCAACACCTGCGTCCAGTACCCGCTGGTGGACGACTGCGCGTGAAAGCGCCTAGATCAAACTGTCCTCACAGGCGTAACGGCGAGAACAGTGGCGGCATTTTCCTGGGCGGTTGTGGTTCCGAGCAGCGCCTCCGTTGGCCATCAGGCGCTGGACGCCCTTGACCGCATCGAAAAGGAGGTTCTGGTTGGTCTCGTTCCAGAGGACTTGATGCAGATTCTCCTGGCCGTATCTTAGAATGCAATACGGCGGCGTTTTTCCGGTGGTGCTGTCCACCAATGCTGCGTAGGCCAAGATTTGGACTGTGTGGGATTTATGGGGTTTTTTCGGAACCTTTCCCGTCTTTTGTTCAACGGGGATAAACTCGCCGTCGATGATGACGATTTGGTCCGGACGCCCTCTCAAACCCGTTCGTTCATCAACCAGCAATTCTGATGATTTGTCATCGTCGGAATAGGTGACTTGCGTGTTGACACCGAGGTCGTTTTTGCCTGCGAGCACTTGGGCTTCATGGTTGTTGATGAGGGCACGTTGGAGGCGAACCGATGCCAATAACATCCAACCGATGGTCGTGACGGCGAGTACGAACGCTGCTTGGTTTTGGTTGCTCACAAAGCGCAAGGCCATGGCGTGAACAGCCAGCACAATGGCCGAGATGAACATCGCTGCTTCAATCCAGCCGCCTTCAAACCAGCCGCCTTTGAAGCCAACCGGTTCAAAAACCGGGGCCACCAACGCCCGGGCCTCCGCTTCAGGAGGGATTTCAGGGTATTTCGGGCCAACACCGAGCATGGTGCGCCATGGAATGAGCACGGCGCCGATGCCGACGACCAAGCTCGAAAGGGCAGCCATCGCCAACAGTTTGGAGAACTCGGTGGTGTTGAAATTGATGTTGTCGGCGTTTTGAAACGCAATGGTGTCGATGGTCAACACCACGATAACCCCAAACCACCACTGCCAAATGAGCAGGTTTCTACGGCTGCGAAAACGGTGTTCTTGCATGGCTTCGATCGATTCGTGAATGGCACGGTGCACTTCTTTTCCCTGTTCGATCGCCTCGCTTTGACCGGAATGGCCTTGCATGGAAAGGTGCCATGACATCGGGCAGTACGTGAACCGCTCAAGGTCGCTCGCGCTGACAGGAAGGGCTCTACCATCGGCGTCTCTCCAAAAGCCATCGTCGCCCTCCTTCGCTTGTGGGTGGGTGGGTTTTCGTGAGGTGGATTCAATGGTCTCTCCACCCGACATGGAAGCCCCAGCCGGGTCCGCTTTTTGATACCTTTTCCCGATGCAACCACCTGAAAGCGGGTTGAAATCCACGAACGCTGCGGACGAAGCGGTTTAATATGGGGGGTCTGTGGGCGGCTTGCTGTGGTTCACCATGTCCGAAGAAACCCAACTGCTCGTGTCCGCTGAAACATACGAGGAGCACGCCGTAAACATCGGTACCCAACAGAAAAGTTCCGACATGGGTCGCTTCGTTGAGCGTGTCCGTGAAGACGGTCTCTACCTTTTGGACATCCCCACCACGGATGCTCGCATCCGCTCCATCGCCGCTCTTCTCAACACCTACGACGCCCCGTCCATCATGGTCGTCAGCGCCCGCCAGTACGGGCAGCGCCCTGCTCGGAAGTTCGCAGAAGCCATCGGTGCCCACTCCGCTGTCGGTCGCTTCATTCCCGGCTCTTTGACCAACCCGTCTCTTCGCTCCTACATTGAACCCGATATCTTGTTCGTGACCGACCCGGCCAACGATCAGCAAGCCCTTCGGGAAGCCGTCGCCACCGGTCTACCCATCATTGGTCTCGTCGATGCCAACAACCATCTGCGAAATGTGGACATCGCCCTGCCGGCCAACAACAAGGGCCGAAAGTCACTTGCCCTCGTTTACTGGCTGCTTGCCCGAGAAGTGCTCAAAGTCCGTGGTGAGACCACTGACGAGGCCTGGGCCGCCATGGAAGACAACGATATCACGGATTGGGAATCGACCTTCTGAGCTCAACGTCCACCGGCGAGAAATCGGCTGATGGCTTCGGCCATGCCTTCGTTTGTTGACGCTTGGTGCATCAGCGTTCGGACCTTTTTCGCACCGGGCAACCCCTTCGTAAAAGCGATGGCGTGACGCTGCATCCACTTGCCTTGCAGGCCGACCGTTGCTACGGAGTGCTCAACATACCGGTCCCAACACCACCGGCGAGCAGCAAAGGACCGCCCCTCTTCATCCAATTCGTACCATTCCTCGGTGGCGTCCACCCAAGGCAGCTCGTCCTCATCCATCCAACCCAAGCCGACTTTGATGTCGGCGAAGACGCTGGGTCGGCCGATGGCTCCGCGGCCCACCATCAGCCCCGATGCCCCCGTCTGTTCAAGACAGGCAGCGGCGCTTTGGGCGTCAACCACATCCCCGTTGGCCACCACAGGAACGCTCACGGCGTCTACAGCTTCCTTGATGCTGCTCCAATCGGCCACGCCCGAGTAGCGCTGACGAAGGGTTCTGCCGTGAATGCAGAGACGTTTGGCGCCAACCTCTTCGAGCCTTTGGCAAAGCGAGGTGGCGTTGTTGTCTCCCTTTCCCGTCCCAAGGCGCATTTTTGCGGTGACGGGCAGGTCGATACGGTCAACGATCGAGGCGACCATGTTCACCAAACGGTCGGGCTCGCCCATCAACGCTGCTCCGGCACAGATGTTGGTGACCTTTGGAGCGGGGCAGCCAAAATTGAGGTCGATGATGTCGGCTGTGGGCGCCAACATTTCCGCAGCCGTGGCCATATCTCCGGGGTCACCACCGAAGATTTGGGGAATAAACGGCGATTCGCTCGGATGGGTTTCCATTCGTCGCCATGACGTTGCAGCCTCTCGGGTGAGTGCGGTTGAATTGGTGAATTCGGTGATGGTGAAGTCAGCTCCGCATTCTCGGGCCACCATGCGAAACGGAAGGTCCGTCACCCCCGACATCGGTGCGAGGAAAAGCGGGCGCTGACCGCCATCCCACGCATCTTGTTTCGCACCGATAAATGCCGTCACACGCTCACCTACGACTCTTCTTTTCCCGTCATCGCTTCATCGAGCAAGGCTGCGACGCGAACCATGCGGCGAAGCACGCGGTCCAGCCGGTCCTGGACGTTGCGTTGAACGGCAGAGGGGTTTGCCCCGGCCATCCGGTACCCCATGGGGAGTCGGCCTCCGAGGAGATTCAGCAGGAGCATTTGTTCCCGTGCTTCGATGGAGGCGAGATGTTCGGTGACGAGTTCAACGGTCAACGAACCGGCTTTGAGCGCCTTCAGAAAATGACCTTGCTGTTCATCGTTGAGGAGGCGTTGAAACCCTCCCTTCTTCAGCAACCAATCTTCGCCACGCCGCTGGTGCTGGGTGGTCATGGCGGTCCACAGCGCCGTGCCCAACCGGTCGGTTCGTGGGACTCGCTCCACCATGGCAGTGGCTCGAAACCGGTCAAGGATGCGACCTACACGGGCTTTTGGTCCTCCGAGCAGTTCCGCTGCCTCATCGAGGGAAAGTGGGGCGTCCCGTTCCAACAAGGTCAGAAACAATTGGACCGTGAGCGAATCGCCTGCAAGTTCCTTCCCCGGCCGTTCACCCAAGAGACCGAAGTCGTTCATCCAGTGCGAAAGTGCGGTCCCCGTCTCCTCTTCTTGCACCGGCCGATGGTCCACCAAACCCAACGCAAAGGCAACCGTGTCGTCCTGCGGCAATTCCACCGGTAAGGAGGTTGCCTCTCGCGTCCAATGCGTTTCGAGCAACGTCATCCGTTGACCCAATACCAGCAAAGCATGTTGCTGCATATGAGCTACGGCGTTGGAAATCGAACCTCCCCTCAGGTAGTATTTCCGCCAGCCTTTGCCTTCGTTGGTGTAGCCCACCAAACCCGTTTCCACCAGGCGACCGAGATGATGGTTCAGCGCAGCGGGCATCTGAGCGAGTTCATCGGCCAGCATTTGGGCGTCCCATGCCACGTCCGGTTGGCCAAACAGGTGGTCACGCAGCAGCCGATGAACCACCCCTGCTCTGCCGTGGTCTGCGGTCGTCTCCCCGCGTTTTCGCACCAAACACAGCGTGTCCACAAGCCAAGCAACAAGTCCATCGATGTCCCGGTCAAGCGAAGGCAAGGGTTGCTCGATCAAACGCAACGAGAACATGGAACGAAGCCGGTGACGAAGGGCTTTGAAGTTGGCGCATTAAATGCTGTCTGAGCGACAGATTTTGTATCCGCTATTCGGGTGGCGACCCTTTACCGTCGCTCATCAACATACGCGTAATCCACGTCTCGGTGGGCACGCGTGTAAATCTCCAAATCGATGTGCGGCATGAGTTCAATCCGGTCCTCACGGAGGATGCCGCGACGCCGCAGCACCTTGACGGCGCTGTGAACGGTCGCCCGCGTGCGTCCGAGGCGTCGAGCCAACTCGGCTTGTGACCGTGGAATGCCTTCTCGGTCGATGTTTTCGAGGACCATGCGTTGAACGGGCGACAAGCCGATGGGGAGTTGTTGCGCCATGCGGCCTTCCCCGACCACCGTGCTGCGAAGCACTTCAACTTGGCTCGGGCCTCCGGCAAAATAGCAGGTCCGCCCGTTGACCGGAAGAACCGTTACGGATTGCCGGCTTTGGAGCACATCGAGGTGATGGCGCAGGGTGCCGTTTGCGGTGTTCATGACGGTTTGCAGTTCTCGATAGCAAAGACCCGGGCGGGCCTCAAGCGTCTTGAGAATTCGGCGGCGAAGCGGGTGTTCGGTCGCCGCTGTGGCTTTGGTTGAAATGCCCCCAAGCGCCATCGCACCGACCGTTCCCGCCATTGACGCCAGACCGCCGGCGACGCCGACCACGCTGCTTGCTGCCCCGGCCAAACCTGCTGCGAGCCAGGGGCGCTGTCGCGTCCACTGGGCGAGAAGAGGCATGAACGCTGGTTGGTCTTCTCATCAAAGAAACCATCGCTCAAGTGCTCGCTAGAGCAGGTCCTGTGGTGGTCTATTTTTGCGCTTAAATACCGTCGTAGGTGTTCCACCGTGTATGAACAACGAAGGACATTTCCGAGATTCAGAACTTGAGGCAACCTTGCAGGACGCATTGGACAACGGCCATCGCGTGTGGGTGGTGGGCGACGTTCACGGATTCCACCGGACCATGGAGGCGCTTGTTGAACAACTTGCGTTAACCCCTGAAGATTGGGTCGTGTTCTTGGGTGATTTGATCGACCGCGGACCGGATTCTCACGGTGTTGTGGCAGCCGTCAAAGCGCATCCACGCATGACCTCCGTGCTCGGCAACCACGAGGCGATGATGCTCGAACAGTTCCATGCCCATCGCCTTGATACCAACGATATGGATGTCCGACTCTGGTGGCAAAACGGTGGTTCAACCACGGTGTTTTCCTATGAACGTGCGCATCGCCAACCCGATGGGGAGGAGGATGAAGCCGCCATGTACGCCACGGTGGACGACCATCTCCAGTGGCTTGAATCGCTGCCAACGCACATCGTGCTCGATGCTTGGCGTTTGGTGCATGCAGGATACGATCCAAATCAGAATCTTGACGAGCAATCCCACGACGAGTACCTGTGGATACGCAACCCGTTCCACCGTGCCGAAGTTCCTGTAGACGGGCAACGCACGGTGGTGTTTGGCCATACGCCAACCGTTTCCCTTCCGGGGCATTCCCCCGCCGACTGGGGGAAGGTTTGGAGCAGCCCTGTCACGTTGGAGGACGGACGCAGTGCTGCGCTGGGTTTGGACACCTGCGTCTACCATCGGCAAAACGGGCCGAAAGTGCTCACGGCGTACGATTTGCAAACGGGTTCGGTCGTTCAGCAGGCTCGAATCGAGCGATGATCAGGCCGATTGGACCGAACCTGCAGAAATTTTCAGGTGGGCGACCAGCGGCGAGAGCAATCGGCCGCAGGTCGTGCCGTGCGGGCTCAATTCGTAACTCACTTTGACGGGAGGCCCGTCGTTTACCGTGCGCAAGACCAAGCCTTCCTCTGCGAGAAAGCGGAGCTTGTCGGAGAGCGTTCTGCTTGAGATGCCGGTGAGCATGGTTTTCATCTCGTTGAATCGGCGTGGACCGGTGATGTAGAGGGTCGCAAGAATCTCGATCGTCCATCTGGAGCCAAAGACATGAAGCGCTTCCACGGCGGCTTCGACCTCCCACTCAGCGTTGTAAGGACCTTGATTGGTGAACTTGCTCAAGCGTTGCCTGATGTGGGCCCCTTCAGAAATGGTTTGCTCAATTCCGTTTTCGACCGCCTGAAAATCTTCGCTTGGCAGTTTCATCGGTGGTGTCGGCATGTTGCGTCAAAGTGGCCGAGCGGTTCAGACTACTTGATGTCTTTTCCACACCAAATTGACCGTTCTTGCGAACCTGTCCTCATGCGGTTTGAGAGGTGCTTGCTTGAAGAAGAGGCTCGCCTTCCGAAGGGCATGGGAACCGATTCACCCGGGTCGTCGTCCCCTCGTATTCTGCTGGTTCGCGGGGGGGTTCTCACCCCGCTTTCGGGACTTGGCGGGGCGTTTCATGACCTCCGAACGGCGCTTGAAGAAGGGCGCTTCGGTTCGTGGTCTTCTGCGGGCGTAGAAGAGTATGATTTGGGAGAGAACCCGTCCGCCTTCTCCAGGCTGTGGACGCGCTGGTCAAGCCATCCCCGCAGCGTGAAAGCCACGATTGAGAACCTTCATCGAGAGCAGGCGCTCAATCTGGTTCTTGTCAGTGACCAAGAACAAGCTCATCTCGTTCCAAAGACATCCGCAGTTCCCGTTGTGGTTTACGTGCACGACTTTTTCCATCTTTTCCCCTCCACGGTCACGCTCTCGGGTCAAATCGTCGAGGTCGGTGAACAATCGCCCACGTTGGTGCGAAAGCGAGACCTTCGCCGATTGCTGAAGGGCTTGCATCGAGCGGACGCCTTCATTTGCAACACCGAGGCGACCGCCTCCGTGTGCAGAGAGCACTTTCCCAACACGCCGCTCTACCGGATCCCCTACGCATTGGACATGGCCTCGTACGCCCCTCCCCAACCGCTTCCTCGGCCACCGGAACCGCTTGCAAACGCTGCTTGTCACCTGCTCGTTGTTGGAAGCCATGACCCTCGCAAGAGGCTGGCGTTCCTCATGGAGGTGCTCGCCGGTCTCGACGAGGCCGTGGCCAGCGACATCAACGTGCATCACATCGGGGGCGACGCCTCACCAGCGGGACATCCTTCCGCCACCACGCTCGCAGCGCAGCACGGCGTGAACTGGCATCACGTGGGCTCCAACATCAGCGATGACGTTCTCAACGCGTACCGTTGGAACTGTGAAGCCTTGCTCTTTCCTTCCGCCGCAGAAGGGTTTGGTTATCCGCCGGTGGAGTCCATGGCGGCAGGACAACCGGTGCTGGCGTCAGACCGCCCCGCTCACAACGAACTCATGCCCGAAAACACCTGCCTTCCGGCCGAGGACATGACGGCGTGGCGCAACGCCATCGTCGAGGTGCACCGGGCCTGGAAGGCTCGCGAGGGCGCTGCGAGGATTCCCTCGGTTGAGTTGATGAAGCACGTTTCCTTTTTGGCTCCCGACCGGTTTTACCGGGACATGGCAAAGGCTTGGGATGAAATCTCCTCATCTTGAGGCTCCAAATCCTTCATGAGCGGCTCTTGAGTCCGACCCAACATGACAGCACCAATCCAACGCGTGGCCGTCGTCGGCGCAGGTAACATGGGCTCCGGCATTGCGCAAAAAAGCGCTCAGGAAGAATTTGATGTTCAGATGGTCGACCGCGAACGCCAATGGGTTGAGCGGGGTCAATCAATCATCACCAACTTCCTCGAAGAGGCCGTTGAACGACGAATTTTCTCTCCAGCACAGGTTGAGGCGATCCAAGGGCGCATCACCGGCGTCGTCGGCGTTGAGAACACGGCGGCGGACACCGACCTTGTGATTGAAGCGGTGTTCGAGGACTTTGACGTGAAGACCGCCGTGTTCACGGCGCTTGACGGAGCTTGCGGCGAGCAGACCGTTTTGGCCTCCAACACCTCCTCCCTGTCCGTGAATGCATTGGCAGAGGCAACGGGCCGACCTGACCGATTTGTTGGTCTCCATTTCTTCTACCACCCTGCCAAGAACCGTTTGGTCGAAGTCATCCCGGCCCAAGCCTCGAGTCAAGCCACCATCGATAAGGTGGTGCAATACTGCAAAATGTTGGGCAAAGTCGTCATCGTTTGCGCTGACCGCCCCGGCTTTGTCGTGAACCGCTTCTTCGTTCCTTGGCTCAACGAAGCCTGCTTGTTGCTTGAAGAGGGGGCTGCAAATGCGGCCCAAATCGATGCCATTGCGTGCAAAGCGTTCCGCATTGGGTTGGGACCTTTCGGTTTGATGAACCTCACCGGCCCTCCCATCGCTTTGCATTCGACGGATTATTTGGCCGAGCAACTCAACACCCCCCGCTACACGGGGGCTGCAAATCTCCGTGCTCTGGTTGAAGCGAACGAACAGTGGGACGTCTCCGAAGACGATGCGTACACCGATGAGCAGTACACCACAGTCTCCGAACGCCTGCTCGGCGTTGTCTTCGGCGTTGCCGCTCAAATTGTTGAGGAAGACATCTGCAGCATGGAAGACGTTGATCGAGGGGCGAAGGTGGGCCTGCGTTGGGCTCGCGGTCCGTTTGAGATGATGAACCGAATCGGCGTTGATGAAGCGTGTCGCATGGCCGCTGCTTATGCAAGCCTCGCCGGGAAGGGCTGGGCCGTCCCCGCCTTTTTCAACCAACAAGGCTCAAAAGAATGGAATTTTTCCTATGTTGATACGGTCGTGAGCAACGGCGTCGCCACCATCACCATCAACCGACCCGAAGCGATGAACGCCCTCAACGTCACCGTGGTGAACCAATTGACCGAGGCCGTCGCTGCAGCGAACACCAACGATACGGTCCACACCGTGGTGCTGGACGGTGCCGGGAAAGCCTTCGTCGCCGGTGCGGATGTCAAGTTCTTTGTTGACAAGATTCGTGCAGACGCCATCCCCGACATCTACGATTTTACCGCTGAGGGACACGCCTTGCTCGAGGCGTTGGAACATTCCCCGAAGACCACCGTGGCCCTCACCACCGGTCTGGCCTTGGGCGGTGGCCTTGAACTTGCGTTGGCTTGCGATTACCGCATCGGAACCCGGCGCACGCAATTCCGATTCCCGGAAACCTCCATCGGCATCTACCCCGGTTTGGGAGGCTCTCAACGTCCAGCCCGTATTTGCGGCATTCCTGCCGCCCGCTGGGCCGTCCTCGCCGGGAATTTCATGGACGCACAGACGGCCACCGATTTGGGACTGGTGACGCATTTGGTTGATGTTGCGGCCGTGGATGCTTGCATCGCTGAACTGGCACAAGCCGGTAAACCCGAAAACAAATACCCGGGTGAACCGGCCAATCCAAATTCTCCCGTTGTTGCCTTTGCTTCCTCCTTCTTTAACGACACCAACATGAGCGTTCTGATGGAGGGCGGATGCCCCGAGGGCTTCAATCCCGAAGAGAAGGGCGTTGCTCGGCAGATCAAGAACCTCTCTTTCACCGCCCCCATCGGCTTGCGAATGGCGAGCGACCTCATCGATGCAACGGCCACGACCTCCCTCAAGGAAGGCCTTCAGTTGGAGTTGGACGGCTTGCACACCATCTTCGCCACTCAGGACGCCCTCGAAGGACTTTCTGCACTGATTGAGAACCGTCGTCCGACCTATCAAAACCAATGAACGGCGACCAAGGAAGGGCTTCAAGCCCAGCGGTCGGCAAGGTCGTTCATGGCTCCAACGAGTTGAGCGATATCGATGTTTTCGCCGCTTTCCTGCGCCATGCGGAGCCGGTTCGTCACGGCCTCAACCGTTTCCTCGGTCGGGACGCTGCCGGTGAGTTCTTCGATCACGTCGGCGATGCTTCGTCCGTGACCGTTCATAATGGCCAAGATGGCCTTGATGCGTTCTTCGTCGTCTTTTGGGCTTCGTGCGGTCATTGGTTTTCCTCCAGAGCGATGTTGTTGTTCAGGTACCAATCGGACCACGGAACGGGGGCTTCTTCGGTCCACCGGTTTAGGGGACCGCTCTCACCAATCATGCAGGCGTTTTCGACCTCAACGAAGGTACGGTTGCTGCTGTGCTTCGGGCCGGGTTGGCCCAACACCATGGCGGACTCGAGGATGCCTGCTCCTAAAGCAAGGCTGTTGGTGTCGGTGTTGCTCCAGTAGGAAGCGAAGCGGGGATGGGTGTGCACCCAGAGCTTGAACGGCAGACGGCCCCCCACGGGTGGTTGGAGGGTGACTTGGCCCGCGGTGCCCCAGTCGATGAAGACCTTGTCGTCAGCATCGATCAGCACGGAGGTTTCCAAAGCGGCCATCACCGAGAGAATGTACACGCCGTCCCAGCGACGGGCCTGTGCCAGTGCGGTTTGAACGGCGAGCAGCGCAGCATCGTCCACCCGCTTTTCGCTGGCAGCGAGGCAGGCCAACGCCCAGGTTTCATCGTCAATGGGCAAGTCTTGAGCATCAGGAAGCACCATCATGCGCTCACCCCCGGAAAACCGAGAGCACCGTAGGTGATGCTGCCCATGGACTGCACGGGACTTGGCTTTCCCCTCCATTGTTGGAGCGCCCACTGTGCCCCGATAGCGGCTGCGACAGCAAAGCCAAATTCGAGATTGCCGGCCTCAAGGGCGCCTTCGACCTGACAGCTGGCGGGTTCGTGGTCGGGGGTCATGCGTTCGAGCAAGGCGGGAGGACTTTGAGAGGAAAGGACCAACCAACCGTCACCGCTGCAACGCACGTCCATCCAAGGAACGTCAAGGGCGTGCACCAACCGCCGGGGCTCGGGGCGGTCAACGCACACCATCACCAAGTCGGCGTTGTGGAGTTGGTCAGCAGTGCGGAGGTTCTCCACAAGGCCGCGAACGCGGAGGGCGCTCGTTTCGTCATCAAGTCGGTTGGCAAGGCAGGTCACTTTTGGCTCGCCGATATCGTCACGGCTGTACTTTTGGTGGCCGAGGTTGCCTTCCTCAACGATGTCAGCGTCCATCAAGGTGATGCTTCCGGCGAGCTTCACCCGTCGCAAGCCTGCGACAAGCAGTTCAACGAGTTGGGTTCCAATGCCGCCGGCACCGACGAGAAGTAGGTTTTTTGGCTCAACTTCAGGATTCACATGACCTTTGACGTTCAAGAGTATATCAACAACTCATCTTGGACGCAGTCCCATGATGGTCAGCAACCGCTCAGCCGCCTCGATGTGAAGAGGGGTCGCAAGGCAAGTTTTCGCAACAAGAACGAACACGACCTTTTGAAAAAGGGGGGCATCGTCGGAACATCATGAGCGGCAAGACGGCGTTGGTGACCGGCATCACAGGGCAGGACGGCTCCTACCTCGCGGAACTGCTCCTCGACAAAGGCTACACCGTCTACGGTTTGGTGCGCCGCGTCTCTCAACCGACCTCGGGACGAAGCCTCATCAACCACCTGATGAATCACGAGAACTTTCACCTCATCAACGGCGATTTGACCGACCAAAACTCCATTGACAACGCCGTGAGCCAAACCCAACCCGATGAGTTCTACAACCTCGGGGCCATGTCCTATGTTCCTGAATCCTGGCGCTCGCCCATGATGACCGCTGACATCACCGGCCTCGGTTCGCTTCGCTGTTTGGAAGCGATTCGCAAGAACGCCCCAAATTGCCGCTTTTATCAGGCGGGCTCCTCCGAGCAATTTGGAAAAGTTCGGGACGTTCCGCAGACCGAATTGACGCCCTTCCATCCCCGCTCGCCCTACGGCTGCGCGAAGGTGTTTGCTTTCGAAATCACTCGAAACTACCGGGAATCGTACGACATGTTCGCTTGCACGGGCATCCTCTTCAACCACGAAAGCCCACGCCGTGGGCTTGAATTTGTCACGCGCAAGGTCACCATGATGGCCGCCCGCATCGCTCACGGCTTTGACGAGTGTTTGTGGATCGGCAACGTCGATGCCAAGCGGGATTGGGGGTATGCCGGCGACTACGTGGAAATGCAGTGGCGCATGCTTCAACAAGACGAGCCGGGCGACTATGTCGTCGCTACCGGCCGCACCCACAGCGTCCGCGACATGATCACGCTCGCCTTCTCCCATGTCGGCATGAACCTCACGTGGTCGGGCCAAGACGTCGACACCATCGCCACCGACCAAAACGGCGTCGTTCGCGTCCGGACCAACCCCAAATTCTTCCGGCCTGCCGAGGTGGATTTGCTCATCGGTGACCCTGCCCTTGCCGAAAAGGAACTGGGTTGGGTTCCAAAAACCTCCTTTGAGGAACTGGTGCAGATGATGGTCGATGCCGACATGGCCTTGGTGCAAGAAGCTGTCGACGGTGGATACGCTCCACCCACGCCTCCGGAGTGAAGGTGGCGCAGAAAAGGAGGGTTCTCGTGGTCGCGACTTCCACGCTCAGCGAAACGGACATGGCAGCGATGATGCAGCGCATTTTCGATGTCCCGATGATGCACACCCTCGACTTGGAAGTTCTTCGTTTGGACGAAGGGGAATGCGAGGCCAAAGTGAAACGAAAGAAGGAATGGGACGGGATTTTCGAAACCTTTCACGGCGGCATGTTGGGGGTCATCGCCGACTCCTTAACCTGCTTCGCCATCTTGACCAAAATTGGAGCGAGCGAAAACGTCGCCACGACCGATTTCAACATTCGATTTCTCAGGCCGTGCAACACCGATGTCATCTGTGTTGGGCGGGTCATCAAGACCGGGCGGACGTTGTGCGTGTCCGAAGCAGAAATCAAGGACATGAACGGTAAACTGGTCGCCATTGCCCAAGTCACCTATGCCCGGCTTTGAGGCTTCCTGCTCAACAGCAACCCTGGCTGCGCAAGGGGGCTGCGATGAACGCCACGCGGTCAATATCCTGCGTGTTGTGAAGTTTCTCCAAGGCCTGGCGAATGGAGCTTGCCGAGCCGTGAATGTGCATGGTGTCCACGCAGGTGTGGCTGTTGGAGAGGCATTGGTGATTGTACGATGAGACCTCAATCGCGTGGGAATGGCGTAATTCGATGAGTTTGTTCTCCACCCCGTGTTGATAGTAAATCACCAGGGTGCCTTCCACGTCTTCCTCGTCCTTCATGTTCGTCAGATCCCCACGTTTCGTGACTTCGGCAAAATGGTGGGTGGCGTCACGCAAAAACATGCTTCGGTTGGTGTAGCCTGCCGCTTTGACAAGGTCGTCAAGGGAGGCAGCAAAGGCCTTGTCGGCACTGAAGGAGAGGATTCGGCTCATGGCAACGGCTCTCCGGCAGAAATTATTAACATTTCTTTTATACCTATTATCCGACAACCTGCCATGAGCGAAGCCCCCCTTCTCTATGCTGCCCTTACGCTGGCCATCGGTCTCATCTTTGGGCTGCTCCCCATTTATTCATCTATGAAAGACCAGCAAGACCGCTTGAAAACGTTCACCGCCATCGCTGCTGGGATTATTATTGCCTCAGCGATGCTCGTTGTCATTCCGGAAGGTTACGAACTGGCGACTTCACAGGACGCGCACGGCGAGGAAGAACTCGCCGGTTCGCTGGCATTGGTGCTGCTTGAGGTGCATCACGGCGACATCAACGCCACGCAAGCCGTCGAAGAGGTTGAGGCGCTGCTGGGTGGCCATGATGAAGCCCACGATGCCGAGCACGACGATGCCGGCCACGAAGAAGGCGAAGAAACGTTGGAGGAAGCGTTGCTCCACACCATTGAGGAGTATGAAGCGGGCGACATCAACGCCACGCAAGCCGTCGATGAATTCGAAACCTCCTTGGAAGCCCACGCACACGAGGAGGGCGACGACGCTCACGCCCACGAAGATGAATCGTCAATGCTTCTGATCGGCGGTGCTTTGTTGGCCGGCTTTGTGTTCATGCTGGTGCTTGAAGGCTCTGGCATCGGACACGCCGTCCACGAGGAGCATCACGACCACGGGGACGAACACGGCCACGGGCATGTGCACCACAACGATTCAGGTTGGATGGTCGTGCTCGGCTTGACCCTGCACTCCGCTACGGACGGGTTGGCGATTGGGGCGGCCGCTGCCACGGGTCATCTCGCTTTGACGGCCACGGTAGCCTTCGCAGTGTTGATTCACAAAGCCCCGGCGGCCTTCAGTCTGGGTGTGTTTTCGATGCACGAGCGTGCTGAACGAAACGACTCCATTCGCGATGTCGTCATCTTCTCATTGGCGACGCCGGTCATGATGTTGCTGGCGTTCTTTGCACTCGCCGACCTTGACACGCACGTCATTGGACTCGCCATGCTCTTCTCTGCTGGAACCTTCCTCTATGTGGCGACCGTTGACACCTTGCCCGACATTCACAACATGGAAACGGGCCGTCGTGCGCTCTTCCAGGTCCTCATCGGTGTGGTCGGTTTGGTTTTGGTGCTGTTTGGAGCCGATGCCGCAGGGTTGATTGAACACGCCCACTGAGCCTCACCTGCCATGGACCCCCTGCCCGTCCTCTATTCGTTTCGTCGCTGCCCGTACGCGATGCGGGCGCGGATGGCCATCGTTCGCGAGGGCTTTCGAGTCGAACTGCGCGAGGTGGTGTTGAGGGACCGCCCCCCCCACATGATGGAAATCTCACCAAAAGGCACGGTCCCCGTCCTCCTCCTGCCCGACGAGACGGTGATTGAGGAGAGCCTCGAGATCATGCAGCACGTCCTCGAGTGGTCCATGAGCGACGAAGAGGCCGCATGGGTGGAACGCAACGACGGCGAGTTCAAGCATCATCTCGACCGCTACAAATACCCCAACCGCTACGAGGGCGTGAAGGAACACGAACACCGAGCACTTGCCGCTGTCTACTTACACGATCTCAACGCACGTCTCGGCCAACACCCCTTGTTCTCGACGGCGCTGAGCGACGCGCTGTTCCCGTTCGTGCGTCAGTTTGCAAATCATGACCGAGCGTGGTTTGACGGTCAGCCGTGGCCTCATCTTCATGTCTGGCTCAAAACCTGCCTGGGCTCTGCGGCATTTGAACGGTGCATGGTGAAGGTGAAACCTTGGATGGACGGCCAAGCTCGCATCCTGTTCCCCGAAGCAACGGGCCCCTCTGCTTAGAAGGGTCATCAGTCCGTAGCGAGTGATTCG